>WBZL01000311.1_pt1 | contig 53571 bp, 50 predicted proteins | sample 5204291 | NCBI WGS metagenome assembly WBZL01 (sample SAMN12344345, study PRJNA552823) | activated sludge metagenome | biome: Activated sludge suspended growth; feature: Nitrification reactor; material: Wastewater; isolation source: activated sludge from nitrification reactor of wastewater... | reverse complement strand
ACCCGGAGGTTGCTGCGGCGCTGGTCAAGACTCAGGGGCCGGCATGACCAAGCAATTGGTCATCTTGGTGATGGCGTTGACCCTCCTCAGCGGCTGTGGAGTCATGGCCGACAAGGAAGACCTCGGCGTCAAGGTCAATACCCCTGAGCTGCGGGCACTGAAGAAGACCACTGGCATGGAGGACTGCCCTAAGGCCACTGGCCCAGAGCTCACTGCCACGAATGCCAGTGGGGCCGACTTGTTGCCCGACCTGACCCTGCCCTGCCTCGGTGGCGGCCGCGATGTCGAGTTGCGGCGGCTTCGTGGCCCGATGCTGATCAGCCTGTGGGCACAATGGTGCGTCAACTGCCCCCGCGAGCTGACCTGGTTTCAAAAAGCAGCAGATGAGTACGCCGGTCGCGTCGCCGTGTTGGGCATCAACTGGCAGGACACCCAGCCAGGGGCTGCCTTGAAGATGGCTCAGGAGCGAGGCGCAACTTTCCCATCCGTGGCAGACGTCAGCGGCGAGTTCCGCAGCCGCGGGTTGCCCAGATTGGTCATGATTGATGCTGCCGGGAAGGTGGTCTATGACCACGCGGGCGAGTTGAAGGACATGGCCACATTGCGCAGCTTGATCGAGCAGCATCTGGGAGTCGCCCGATGACGACTCCAGATCCGGCGACCGCTGAGTGGGGGCTGCCCCCTTGGATGAAGCCGATTGTCGATGGCGCTGCAGCGATCACCGGAGAAGACCTGACTCGCTTTTTGCCGCCCCACGACCACAGCGGCCGCACTGGCGCCGTACTCATGCTCTTTGGTGAGGGTGAAAAAGGCCCTGATCTGCTGCTCACCGAACGCTCCCACACGATGCGTTCCCACCCCGGGCAGATCTCCTTCCCGGGTGGTTCGATCGACCCTGACGACGCCACCCCGGCCGCGGCGGCGCTGCGGGAGGCCTGGGAGGAGACCGGGCTCGAGACCCGCGGCGTCGAGCTCGTTGGCGAGTTGCCCCAACTGTGGCTTCCGCCAAGCAATTTCGCGGTCACCCCGGTGTTGGGATATTGGCGTGAGCGCTCGCCAGTCAGCGTGGTTGACCCCGGTGAGGTGGAGACGGTGCTTCAAGTGCCACTGGACGAACTGCTCGACCCGGCCCATCGCGTCACTGTGCGGCACCCGATCGGCTATCAGAGCCCAGGCTTCATGGTGGGCCCGAGCAAAGACTTGATCCTCTGGGGCTTCACCGCTGGGATCATCAACAAACTCTTCGACTTCATCGGCTGGACCCGCGAGTGGGATCCAGAGGTCGTTGTCGAACTTCCCGACTACATGCTGAGGCAGGGTTGATGAATATCCTCGACTGGAGCCTGGTCGTCTTGGCAGTGGCTTATGCGATTTCTGGCTATTGGCAGGGCTTCGTGGCCGGCGCCTTTGCGACCGTGGGGCTGATCCTGGGTGGCATATTGGGCATCTGGGTGGCCCCCCTCTTGTTGGGTGAGGCCAAGCCGTCGTTGGCGGTGTCATTGTGGGCCCTGTTGATCGTGCTGGTCGTGGCCAGCATCGGCCAGGCATTGGCTCAACTCATCGGTGCCCGGGTGCGTGACACGATCACTTGGCGACCGGCGCGCGCGCTCGATGCCGTTGGTGGTGCAGCGTTGAGCGTGGTCGCCGTACTCCTCGTTGCCTGGATGCTCGGCGTTGCGATCAGCGGCTCGAAGATCCCGGGGCTGAGCAATCAAGCGCGCACGTCAACCGTGCTGGCCAAGGTGAACACCGTCGTGCCTCCGCAGGCCCAGCAGCTTCTGCGCGGCTTCAATGACGTGGTTGGCCAGACCTTCTTCCCGCGCTATCTGGAGCCATTTGCCCCCGAGGAGATCGTCAATGTCGGGCCAGCTCCCGCGACGATCACCCAAGATCCAGAAGTACGCCGTGCCGGCCGCTCGGTCTTCAAGGTGCGCAGCAACAACAAGTGCGGCAACGGCATCGAAGGCACCGGCTTCTTGTATTCGCCCAATCGGCTGATGACCAATGCCCACGTGGTCGCAGGGGTGCTCAAGCCGAAGGTCAAGGTTGGCTCACAAAGCGTCGACGCCACGGTGGTCTACTACGACCCACAGCTCGACCTAGCGGTGCTCGACGTACCGCGTCTGTCGGGGCCCTATATCGGCTTCGACAAGGGCGGTGAGCCGTTGCAGGTCGGAGCCACACTCGGATATCCCGAAGACGGGCCATTCAGTGCAAAGCCGGCCAGGATCCGTGCGGAGCAACGTCTGCGATCACCAGACATCTATGGCAATGGCACGGTCTTCAGGGATGTCTTCTCCTTGCGAGGAGAGATCCGCAATGGCAACAGCGGTGGGCCGTTGGTGTCTGAGGATGGCAAGGTCCTGGGTGTGGTCTTCGCAGCCTCGGTCAGTGACCCCAACACCGGCTACGCCTTGACCGCCAAGCAGGTGGCTGAGTCAGCGGCTCGTGGAATCACCAATGATCGTCGGGTCTCGACGATGGGTTGCAGTTAGTCGCAGATGACTCAGCGGGTCTTGAGCAGATCGACAGTCTCGCGGGCCTGGCTGATCGTCTTCTCAGGAGCCCGCACCTTCTTGACCTTGAAGAAGCCAATCACTGCGAAGAGCAACGCCACCAGCGTGTAGGCGCCCCACACGATCAAGAAGCACCAAGCCAGGTGCAGGCCAGTCATGGAGATGAAATAGGCCGCAGCTATCGAAATGATGATCACCCCGAGCAGCAGCAAGAACCCTGCCACTGCAAACAGCGCCAAGCCAGTGCCGCCATACTTCAGTGAGAGCTTGAGCTCGGCCTTGGCGAGTTGGATCTCGCTCTGGACGAGCTTGGAGATGTCTTGGGTGGCATCTACGACGAGTTTGCCGATGGTGGGTTCGTCGTCTCGAAGCGGCGCGTTGTTTGCCATACAAGCCTCACAGGTCGATCGGTTGGAGGTCTGAGCCTAACCCGCTGGGATCGTGGTGCCCTCGGTGGTCCGGTGGAAGCGATTGCGACGACCCAAGATCACTGCCGCGACCAGACCAGATGCCAGCGACCCGATGAGTACGGCGGCCTTAGCCTCGCCCAGCGTCTGGCCGGTGAAGGAAAGATTGCTGACCAACAACGACACGGTGAAGCCGACTCCGGCCAACACCGCGACCCCGATCAGGTCCCGCCAGGAGACGTCTTCGTTGAGATCAGCCCTGGTGAAGCGGGTGATCAGCCAACTCCCCCCCAGTACGCCGATCGGCTTGCCGATCACCAGCCCGGCTACGACGCCCCACAACACCGGGCTGGCGAACAGGTCGGCTCCGGCCTTCAACGCCACGCCCGCGCTCATGAATGCAAAGAAGGGCACGCAGATGCCAGAGCTGATTGGCACGATCCGGTGCTCGAGGCGCTCGGCTGGCGAGTCGGTTTCGTCCTTGTCGGGGATCACCCGGACGAGAAGTCCCATGATCACGCCGGCAATCGTGGCGTGGACGCCGCTCTCGTGAAGGGCTGCCCATGAGATGACTGCGATCGGTAGATAGAGCCAGATCGAGGTCACTCGTAGGCGTTGCAGCAGGCCAAAGGCCGCGAAGCCCGCAATCGCAATCGCCAGGCCTTCGAAGTGGATGGTTTCGGTGTAGACGACGGCGATGATGATGATCACGATCAGGTCATCGACCACAGCCAAGGTGAGCAAGAATGCGCGCAACTGACTGGGTAGCGCCGATCCGACGACTGCGAGGATCGCCAGGGCGAAGGCGATGTCTGTGGCTGCAGGGATCGCCCAACCCTTGATTGTGTCGCTGCCGAGGTTGATCGCTGCATAGATCAGGGCTGGCACGATCACGCCACAGGTGGCCGCCGCGACCGGCACTATCGCATCGGAAATGTTCTTCAAGGAGCCCACGAGGAGCTCTCGTTTTAGTTCCAGACCGGCCAAGAAGAAGAAGACGCTCAGTGCTCCATCCGCGGCCCAAGTCTCCAGGGTGAGCGGGCCCAGGTGGGCCTCGCGCAGGGAGACATAGCTGTGGAGGTTGATATTGGCCCAGATCAAGGCGACCACTGCGGCGATCAGCGCGACCGAACCGCCCACTGTCTCCTTGCGGAGCAGGTCACCGACGAATGTGCTTTCGCCAGACTCCAAACGGGGGAGGAATTTGCCGGGGCGGGCTCTGCGCACTCGCGTCACCTTTCGTCTCAGAGGTTGCGGACTCATTCGCCGACCAGACTTCCCGGCACACCTTTGTCCACCCTAATGCAGCGCTAGTGCAGCCCCGATGGAGCTTCGAGTTGCCTCAAGTGGCGAGAAGTTGCTTGCGGCTGCCACAATGTCTGTCGTTGGAGGGGAGTATTCCTTCGCAGCGATCTCGTCATCACGGCGTACGGGCCCTGTGTCTGCTTGCCCGGGATCGTTGGCCAGCCCAAGACGGCTTGGCGGAAGAGACCTCCGGATATTTGTGCATCCCAATCCGGAAGGCTCCTCATGCACGTCAGCCCGCTCGCCTGGTGGATCACCATCGGCGTCACAGTGGTCATCTTCATCATCGACATCTTCATCATCGGGCGTCGTCCGCATGTGCCTTCGCGGCGGGAGGTGACCGTCGCGCTGGTTGGCTATGTGGCGTTGGCGGTCGCCTTCGGCATCGGCGTCTATTTCATGTACGGCACGAAGTACAGCGCGGAGTTCTTCGCGGGCTGGCTCACGGAGTACTCGCTGTCGATCGACAACTTGTTCATCTTCTTGATCATCATGGCGAAATTCGCCGTACCCAAGCAGTATCAACAAAGCGCGCTGCTGGTCGGCATCGTGATCGCGCTGGTGATGCGAGCGATCTTCATCGTCGCCGGCGCCCATGCGATCAACAACTTCAGTTGGGTCTTCTATCTATTCGGCATCTTCTTGATCTACACCGCGATCAAGTTGTCTCGGGAAAATGCTGATGAGGATGAGGAATATGAGGAGAACCGCCTGATCAAGTGGGTGGAGGCGAAGTTCCCGGCCACCTCTGAGTGGCATGGCACCGCCATATTCGTGCGTGAAAAGGGCAAGTTGTTGATCACGCCGATGTTCATCGTGATCTTGGCGCTGGGCACCACCGATCTGCTGTTTGCGCTCGACTCGATCCCGGCGATCTATGGCCTCACCAAAGAGCCCTACCTGGTGTTGACCGCGAATATCTTCGCGCTGATGGGGCTGCGTCAGCTCTACTTCTTGATCGGTGGCCTGCTGGAGCGACTCATTTATCTCTCCTATGGCTTGGCCTTCTTGCTCTTCTTCATCGGCGTCAAGTTGGTCTTGCATGCGATGCACGAAAACGAGCTGCCCTTCATCAATGGCGGCGAGTCGATCGAGTGGGCACCCGAAATACCGATCTGGGTTTCACTGCTCGTCATCGTGGTCACTCTTGGCGTCACCGCAGGGCTTAGCTTGCTCGCTTCAAGGGAGTCCAAGGAGCCCATCGACCAATGACGAGTGCGCCCTGACTCGGGGCGGCTCTGGACTCTCTCAGCCCAAGCCGGTATTTTTTATACATAGTTTGTAATAAATGACTGGATTGGGGATGAGGGCATGTCCGGCACGCTGTCCGAGCGCGAACAAGGCCGGGTCGAGACGCTGCAGATCGTCGTACGCGACGAGACCCCGTTCTTGCCCAAGGTCGCCTTCACATTGATCACGCTGGCCTCGATGGGCGGGGCCACTTTCACCGGCTTGGGGCTGGGTCTGGACTGGCTGCAGATCGCTGCGCGTTGGCTGACCCTCTGGTCCCTCGCCCTCGCGGGCGGCTTCCTGACCTGGCGGGTCTGCTATCTGCGCGAGCGCGAGGCTGAGGCAGACCAAGCAGCTGTCGATGCGCTCAATGCGACTGCTCTGCAGCGAGCCGACCAAGTTGGGCATTGGGTGGCGCCAATCGTGTGGATCGGAGCCGGCGGGGCGCTGGCGGTGCCTCAACTTGACAGCCAACCCGTGCTCAAGGCTGCGCTCATCGCGGGCTCGGTGGTCCTCTCTGGCGTACTCATAGTCGGGGTCCGCAGGGGAGCTGTCGCGATCTTCGGTGCGCTTGTCGTGGTGGCGCTCCTGGTCGGCTGGGCCTACACCGACGCGGGTGCTGGTTGGCCCGGGCTTGTGCGGCTCCTGCACTTGACCGCCTTCACCTTGTGGCTGGGTGGCGCTCTGTGGAATATCGCTGTCGCGATGCCCGCGGGCAGGCAGCATCCGGTGGTCGACGCCGTACTCGCCGGAGCCAACCAACTCGACCGCTTTCGCTGGGTGGTGCGCTTCGCGCTGCCCACGATCATCGTCACCGGTCTGGTCATGGCTTGGGGCTATCGCGGGCTCCCCGCGAGTTGGTGGATCACCTTCCCGGGGGTGTTGATCCCGCTGAAGGTGTTGGCGATCGTCGCCTTGGTGGTCGTCTTCATCACCTGCCCGCTGTTTCGGCACTGCTCGCCCGTGCAGGGCGTGTGCAATCTCGACGACCTCGACGAGAAGTAGCCATGGGCGAGGCGGTCGAAGTCGTGGGCGAGCGGGTGCTGCTCGACAACCGGAGTACGCCGTGTGCGGTCGGCCTGATCAAGGCAGCGCGGCTGATGGCCACCCTGCCCGTGGGCACCACAATGGAGATCTGGAGTCGCGACCGGTTTGCGCCGCGCGAGATCCCGATGTGGGCCGAGCGGGACGGTCACGACGTACACGACCTCGGGATGGCCGGGCACTGGCCCAAGCGTCACTATGTCTTTGAGGTCCGCAAAAACCACGAACGTCGCTGAGCAAGTGGCGCCGGGCGTAGCTCAGTCTGTCGAGCCCTTCGCCTCGGTGGAGATGAGGTCCATCACTGAGGAGTCGGCAAGGGTCGTCACATCACCGACCTCGCGCTTTTCGGCGATGTCGCGCAGCAGGCGCCGCATGATCTTGCCCGAGCGGGTCTTGGGCAACTCCGGCACGAGCATGATCTGACGAGGCTTGGCGATCGCGCCGATCTCGTGGGCGACGTGCTGACGCAACTCTTGGATCAGCGCCTCGCCCGCCGCAGCGTCGGTGGGAGCGGCCACCTCGCGCAGGATCACATAGGCGCACACCGCTTGACCGGTGGTGTCGTCCTTGGCGCCGACCACGGCCGCCTCGGCAACCTTGGGGTGTGACACCAGTGCCGACTCGATCTCAGTGGTGGACAGCCGATGCCCTGACACATTCATCACGTCGTCGACCCGACCGAGGATCCAGATGTCGCCGTCCTCGTCTTTCTTCGCGCCATCTCCTGCGAAGTACATGCCCTCGAAGCGCGACCAGTAGGTGTCGACATAGCGATCGTCGTCGCCCCAGATCGTGCGCAGCATGGCTGGCCAAGGTCGCTTGACCACGAGAAAGCCGCCGCTCCCGTCGGGCACGGACTGTCCGTCGTTGTCGACCACGTCGACCTCAATGCCGGGGATGGATCGCATCGCCGACCCAGGCTTGGCGGCAGTGACTCCGGGCAGTGGGCTCATCATCACGGCGCCGGTCTCGGTCTGCCACCAAGTGTCGACCACGGGCACCTGTTCGCCGCCGATGACCGTGCGATACCAGACATAGGCCTCGGGGTTGATTGGCTCACCGACCGACCCGAGCAACCGGATCTTGGAGAGGTCGTATTTCGCAGGGATGTCATCACCCCAACGCATGAAGGTGCGGATCGCGGTAGGGGCGGTGTAGAAGAGAGTGACGCCGTACTTCTCGCAAACCTCCCACCAGCGGCCCTTGTGCGGGGAGTCTGGGGTGCCTTCATAGATCACCGAGGTGGTGGCATTGGCGAGTGGGCCATAGACCATGTAGGAGTGGCCGGTGACCCAGCCGACGTCGGCAGTGCACCAATAGACATCGCTCTCGGGCTTGAGGTCGAAGATGCCCCACTGCGTGTAGGCGCAGCCCACCAGATAGCCGCCGGTCGTGTGCAAGATGCCCTTGGGCTGGCCGGTGGTGCCCGAGGTGTACATCACGTAAAGCGGATGCTCTGAGTCGAAGAACTCACACTCGTGCTCGGTCGACTGGCGCGCCACGAGGTCGTGCCACCACACGTCACGCTCGTCGTGCCAAGCCACCTCGGAGCCGGTGCGGCGTACGACGATCACCTTGCGCACGATGCCGACCTTGTCGCAGGCCTCGTCCACCGCGGGTTTCAGGGCGGATGCGGAGCCTCGGCGATAGCCGCCATCTGCCGTGATGATCACCTCGGCATGGCAGTCGCTGATCCGGCTGGCGAGTGCGTCAGCGGAAAAGCCGCCGAAGACCACGGTGTGGGGCGCGCCCAGCCGGGCACAGGCCAAGATGGCCACGATCGTCTCCGGGATCATCGGCATGTAGATGGCCACCCGGTCACCGGTCTTCACGCCGAGTTCGATCAGGGCGTTGGCGGCCTGGCAGACCTCGTCCTTGAGTTGGGCATAGGTGATCTCACGAGACTCGCCCTGGGGCTCACCTTCCCAGTGGTAGGCGACCCGATCACCCAGTCCGGCGGCCACATGCCGGTCCAGGCAGTTGTACGACGCATTGAGCCGACCGCCGACGAACCACTTGGCGAAGGGCGGGTTTGACCAGTCGAGGACGGTGTCCCACTTGGTGTGCCAATCAAGACGCTCGGCCTGCTCAGCCCAGAAGGCCAGCGGGTCGCCTTGTGCGGCGGCATAGGCATCTTCTTTGAGATTGGCATTGGCGGCGAACTCCGCGCTCGGCGGGAAGCGACGCTCTTCGTAAGTGAGATTTTCCAAGGCATCGGTCATGATCCGAACTTACCGCGAAGTGGCCCAAGTCACGAGGGTACGCGGTGGTTCGTGAATGTCTGACTAGTGGAAGTCAACCAGGACCGTGCCTGGGTCTTCGGGGGGCAAGGGCACTTGGATGGTGTCCTCGCTGGCTGGATCGGGGGTGGTTGGCAGCCCTGCTGGCTTCGTGAGCTCTTCGGGGTAGGGCGTTGGTGGAGCCTGGAGATGTTGCACTCGTGCCCGGTAGGCATGAGTCGTGAACGGCATCTTCAAACCATCGGGACCTCGCCCGTAGGAGTCATAGAGAGCGCGCACCTGACTGATCAAGGCATCAAGCTCGTCGACAGGCAGCGCCCTGTCTGAGTCGGACTTGACCAAGTCGCTCAGTGTGGCAGAAGTGTGGGTCTGCCAGTGTTTGAATTCCGCGGTCTCCAGCTCGGCGAAGGTCGGGCAATCGATGACGGAGTCGGTGAGGCCTTCGTGAGTCTCCACCCCGATCAAGTTGCTGAGTTTGCGCACCCAAGGCACCCGTAGATCACGCACATTGCAGACCAGAGCCAGCCTTCCGCCGGGGCGAAGGACACGGGTGATCTCAGGGAGTGCCAATAACTGGTCGAACAAATGGAAGCTCTGAGCGCACACGACCACGTCGATACTGCGTGAGGGCAGGGGGATCTGTTCGGCGCGGGCTACCGCCATGGGAGTGGTCAAGTGTCGTGACTGCTCGCTGAGCATCTGGGGGATCGGATCGAGCGAGGTGACTTTGTGGCCCAGCTCGAGCAGCGTCCGGGTGAGTTTGCCGGTGCCTGAGCCCAACTCCAATATGTCTTGTGGGTTGGGGCCGATGAGCCATTCGACAGCCGCAACCGGATAGTCAGGTCTGCCTGACTCATATGCCTGTGGGGTGTTCGCATCACTCATCTTGGCTCGACTATAGGTGAGCCAGTTCGCGGATCAGCCGATTGCTGGCTCAACAGTCGCACCAGATAGCGTCTTTGACCATGACCGACTCTGACCCCTTTGCCTGGCTGGCTGCCCTGGAGGGCATCCCGTCTGGTTATGCCGGCACTCGTGATGGCATCGACTCACTGCTGGTTGATCGGGGACGACGCCGTACGACGCCGGAGCAGACTGCCCAGAGTCTGTTGCAGGGTGCGCACGCATCCGCCGTTCTTGAGGGATCGCAGTCTTCGTTGGAAGACCTGGCGTCTGGTGAGGCTGATGAGATCGGTCAAGCTGCCCTTCGCGTCTCCACTGAGGTATTGGCTCTCGTGCCGACCGTCAAGCATGCGCCGTTGCAGGCCTTCGCCCGGCTACACGCGGTGGCCGCCAAAGGGGTGATTGACGAGTCCCGTTTGGGGCGAGCGGTCACTGAAGAGGCATCCAGACGCGTTCAGGAGCTCTCCCAAGCGCTCACCCAGACCAAGGTGCCGGGCCTGCTGCAAGCGTCCATCACGCATGGCGAGCTGATTACCGCGGCTCCGTTTGCCTCACACAATGGCATCGTGGCGCGGGCTGCCGAGCGCTTGTTGATGGTGGCCACCGGTGTCGACCCGGCGTCGGTTGTCGTACCCGAAGCAGGGCACTTGGCGCTGCGTCCTGGCTATGAGTCACACCTGCGGGGGTTGCGTGAGGGTGGTCAGGCAGGGCTGCACGCCTGGTTGCTTTATGTGGCTGACGCCCAGGCCAAAGGCGCGGAGTTGAGTCCGGTCGCCAACTAGCAATCGGCCCGCCCTGACGGAGGTCGAGGGCGGGCAGATCGTTTGGCTACTGTGGGTCACTCATTGAAGTAGCCGGCCTTCTTGGCCACCTCTTCGCCACTGCAAGCAGTGCCTTCAGCCAACTCGACCTTCTCTGCCTTGTCGGGCGCCGGATAGCCGATCAGGACGCCACCGGCGCAGACGCCATGACGATCCTTGACCGCGAAGGCAAGGTAGTTCGGGTTCTTCGAGCTTGGCGACTCCTTTGGATCCACGGCAAGGACCGTGTGTCCCGAGAGGCCGTTTGGCGGAGCGACCACTCCATAGCCCACGAGTTGGACGCTCAGGTTGGGCAGCGCTGCGCGCCACGACTCCACGATCAGGTGGCTGCCGCCGGCCACCTCGTCGACGGCATTCTTCGATCCGATCTCAAGAAGATCATCTCGCCAGGCCGCGGCATCGTCGATGAGCTGTTTGCCGCCCTCTTCGATCACATAGTCGGCTTGGATCTCAACTTGTTGGGTCTTTGGCTTTGACTCCTCTTCCGCCAATGCGCCGATCTTGTCGCTCAGTGACGAAACTGCCTCAGTAAATGCAGCGTAGGCGGTAGTTGTTGCTGCGTTTGCGGACTTGAAGGCATCCGCAGTCGTGACCGCGCTTTGTGCGTCGTACTTGGCGATCAGGTCAGCAGACGCGGTCAGGAAGGCATTGACCTCGGTGGTGGCAGTCTCTGGCATCTTGATCTTGCGCACAGCTGCGTCGTAGTCAAACACTGCCGTGCGTGCTTGGCGGATGGTGTCGATCTGATCAGCCATGGTCGTTTCCGTCCTTTGGCTCAACTCAGACATGGTTTTGTTGTAGGCGCGATCTGCAGACATGAGTTGTTTCTGTGCGGTGGCCACGGCGCTGGCAGCGGGTTTGCTGACGGACTTGGCATCAGCCTGCTTCGACTTGGGCTCTGAAGAGCCACATGCCGTCAGCGCCAACGCGAGCACGCTCGCGAGCGTGATCAGTGGGGTGAGCAATTTTTGGTTCGAGGTCAAAATCATTGGCTCAGCATGGCGGCTCGGGAGCCTAGGCAAAAGAGAATTGTTTGATTCGTCATCAAATGACTAATTGTGGACGAGCGCGAACATGCGCCCAGCAGCACAAGTCGACAGTCAAAAACAAGCGGCACCGGGACGAATCCCAGTGCCGCTTTCAGATCGGCCCGATGACCAAGCGTGCAATATCCGTATGCCGCTGCCGGAGTATCCGGTCAGCCTGCGCCCTGTTTGGAAGGGTAGGTCGCCGCGTGAGTTCCGGGCCGTCTGCGCTCTTTAGTTCTAATACCTTTGTACCCCGCAGACCAAGGCAATACAAGGCTTGACTTTTGCCAAGAACTAGGGGCTAAACCACGCGCCGTTTGCGGGTCAACCACACAGCTCCCGCGACCGCTCCACCAACAGCCAGAGCAGCCAGCGTGGGCTTCGCTGGCACCCTTGAGCGCAACGCGACTGGCTTGGTGAAAACGAGGATCGGCCACTGGTTTTCCTTGGCCACGGCACGCAAATCCTTGTCGGGGTTCACCGCAAACGGATGCCCCACCGACTCCAGCATCGGCACGTCGGTGATCGAGTCGCTGTAGGCATAGCAAGCCTCCAGGTCATAACCACGTTCATCGGCCAATTGCTTCATTGCCTTGGCCTTGTAGCCGGCGTAGGCGTAGTACTCGATCTCGCCGGTGTAGTGGCCGTCGACCTCTTCGAGCTTGGTGGCGATCACGTGATCCACGCCGAGCATCTCGCCGATCGGCTCGACGACTTCGGAGCCGCTCGTCGACACGATGATCACATCGCGGCCCGCAGCCTGATGATCCTCGATCAGCTGCACAGCTTCGTCGTACACCAACGGCTTGACGACGTGATGCAGGGTGTCGGCGACGATCTCGCGGACCGTCCCGACATCCCAACCGCGCACTTGGTCTGACATGAACTGTCGGATCTTCTCCATTTGGTCGTGGTCGGCGCCGCCGATGCGGAAGAGAAGTTGGGCATAGGCCGAGCGCAACATGGCGCGCCTGCTGAGCAGACCGCCTGCTTGGAACTTCGTGCTGAACGCCAGCGTGCTTGATTTGGCGATGATGGTTTTGTCCAGATCAAAGAACGCTGCCGTGCGAGCCGGACTCGACGACATGTGTTGATTGTAGGAATAAAACCCATTGAATGCGGGGGTTTGGGTCCTAGCCGGTTGCCCGGTTGATGTCCACAGGACGGGTTTTCCACTGGCTCTATCCACAGGAAGAGCCTTGAGGAAGCGCCGGCCAGTCGTTTGGATGCAAATTGCCTGCATGACTCAAGACAGCCAGGCAATGTTGGTCACTGCCGATCAATCCCTTGCCAGGGAAGTACTGCGGCTTGCCGCAGCAGCTGGAGTTGATCCGCTCGTGGTGGCAACCCCATCGGATGCACTTCGCTTGTGGAGTGGCTTCGGGGTGATCTTGGTCGGGGTTGATCTGGCCTCTGCTTGCGCCCAGGTTGCGCCGCCGCGTCGCAATGATGTCCATGTGTTGAGCAATGGAGCGCCAGGCAGTGAGGCTTTTGCTCAAGCGCTGGCGATCGGAGCGCAGAGTCTGATCGACCTGGCAGGCTCGCCGAGCCTGCTTCTGGAGACCCTGTCCAATGTCGGTGAGGGCACCAACCCGCCTGCAGTTGTCGTTGGGGTCATCGGTGGCGCAGGTGGCGCAGGAGCATCGGTCCTTGCTGCGGCATTGGCGCGCGTGAGCAGCTGGACCCAACCGACGCTGCTGATCGATGCCGATCCACTGGGAGCCGGTTCCGATCGTTTGTTCGGCCTTGAGTTCGCCGAAGGTGCCCGGTGGGATTCATTGGTCGGCGTGCATGGCCGGTTGAGTGGTTGGTCGATGCGTGACTCATTGCTCAATGACGATGGGTTGAGTCTGATGTGCTTCCCGCAAACGGGGTCGGTGAGCTTGACTCCTGATGCCATCCGCAGAGTCATTGATGCAGGTAGCCGTGGCTTCGACATGGTCGTGATCGATTTGCCCCGCCACCTTGACCCCGCATGCGAAGAGGCGATCGCACGCTGCCACGAGATGGTCGTGGTGAGCACGACGACTCTCGCCGCAGTGGCTTCGGTGTCGCGGCTCATCCAGCGACTCCCGTTCAGCCGCAGCACTCCGCGCTTGGTTACCCGTGGCAATGGTCTGGTTGCTCCCCATGAAGTGGCCCAGACGCTCAAGATCCCGCTGCACACTTCGATGGGCAACCAACGTGGCCTCGATGAAGACATCGACTTGGGTGCGGGGCCGGTACGCCGCCACCGCGGGCCCTTGGCCCGCACTGCGCAAGCCCTGGCCAATGAGTTTTGCAGGGGCGCGTGATGGTCGAGCTGTCGCCGCAACTGCTTGATGGGGTCCGTGAGCAATTGGCCCGCGATGCCGCGCCTTTGACACCAGCCCTGGTGGCCGAGGTCTTGCGAGGGCAAGGTGTGCCGGTCGGTGATGCCACGGTGCTGGCGGTGCACGACGCCCTTCACGTTGACATCGTGGGCGCTGGCCCACTGGAGCCATTGCTACGCATGCCCGGCGTGACCGATGTGCTGGTCAACGGTGCTGGGCAAGTGTGGGTCGAGCGAGGTGCTGGGCTTGAGCTCACCTCGGTGCGCTTCCCCGACGAGGCCGCCGTACGCCGTTTGGCCACGAGATTGGCCTCAAACGGAGGACGTCGCCTCGATGATGCCTCTCCATTTGTTGACTTGAGGATGGCCGATGGCACCCGGTTTCACGCGATCTTGGCGCCCCTGTCGCGCCCGGGCACGCTGATCTCGCTCCGGGTGCCTTCGGCTCGGGTCTTCACGCTGACTGAGCTCGTCGAGATGGGTGCTGTGCACAGCGAGGCGGTCGAGTTGCTGCGGGCGATTGTGGCGAGCCGCTGCGCATTCATGATCAGTGGCGGCACCGGCACAGGCAAGACGACAATGCTCAACGCCTTGCTCAGTTTGGTCGACCCAGCTGACCGACTGGTGATCGTGGAGGATGCCTCGGAGTTGAGGCCCGAGCATCCGCACATCGTGGCGTTGGAGGCCAGGCCGCCGAATATCGAAGGCGCCGGAGCGATCCCGATGCGCACACTCGTCAAGCAGGCCTTGCGGATGCGGCCCGACCGGTTGGTGGTGGGCGAGGTCAGGGGCGATGAGGTTGTTGACATGCTGGCCGCGATGAACACCGGTCACGAGGGCGGATGTGGCACCGTGCATGCCAACTCAGCGACCGAAGTGCCAGCCAGGCTTGAGGGTCTCGCACTAGCGGCAGGTCTCAACCGTCAGGCGGCCCACAGCCAAATGGCTGCCGCGATTGACGTGGTCATCCACTTGGGGCGCACTCGCTCGGGTAAACGCCTAATCCGGGAGATTGGGGTCCTGGTCAGACGGGAGGATGCCGTTGCAGTCGTTGAGCAGGCAGTCACCTTCGTTGACGGACAGATCTCCTTGGGGCCGGGCATCGACCTCCTCCGGGAGTTGGTGGACAGATGATTGCGCTTGCGGCTGGATCAGCAGCCTTGGCCTGCTTGTTCTGCTGGCCAACCCGGATCTCGGAGAGGTCGATCAGGCCATTTGCGCTGTGGTCGCGAGGGTCAGTCTGGCTTGCGGTCACCCTGATCGGCTTGGGCATGGTGACGCGTCTCAGTGGGCAGCGCCTGGTGCTCGGACTGGTCGTTTTGGGCCTGGGCTGGTCTGTTCTGACCATCCTTCGGCGTGCTCGTGAGGCAAAGGCAGCCTCGGCCTTCGCGGGTCGAGTGCTGGAGGCCTGCGAGGCCATGGCAGCAGATCTTGCTGTGGGCCAACCACACCAGATGGTCCTTGAGCGGGTCGCTGAGCGATGGCCTCCATTCGCCCCTGTGGCCATGGCCGGACAAGTCGGGGCCGACATTCCTGAAGCCATGCGTGAGTTGGCCAACCAGCGAGGTGGGGCTGCCCTGCGCCGGATCGCGGCCACTTGGCAGGTGGCCAGCGCCACCGGCTCGGGCTTGGCCGATGCGCTGGAGATAGCTGCAGAAGGAATACGCAACCAGCGGCGCATCACCCGTCTGATCGAGACGGAGTTGGCGGGCGCCAAGGCCACGTCGAAGCTCTTGGCGATCTTGCCGTTGGGGGTTTTGTTGATGGGGCAGGGGATCGGTGGTGAGCCCTTCGATTTCCTCCTGCAGACCTCGGTTGGCCTTGGTTGCCTGTCTGTGGGTGCTGGGCTCACGGTTGCGGGGATCTTCTGGCTCGATGCCATTGCCATGAATGTGCTGGAGCAATGATTGCGCTGGTGGCAGCGCTGCTTTCCTCAGCAGCGATCCTCCTGATCGGCGTACGACCCAAGGTTGGGATCGGGGGACAGAACGAACGAGGAGTCGGCCCCTCCGAGCCGATTCGTCCTCCGACGGTGCAGCGCCTGCGACCCTTGATCGCAGTACTTGGCTTCTTGGCTGGTTGGGGCTTTGTTGGCGGACCCAAAGGAATGCTGGCGGGCTTGTTTGGCGCGATGCTGCTGTGGTGGGTGGCCAGCCGGATTGAAGACCCCAGACAAGTGCGTCGCCGTGAGCGACTTCAGGCCGATTTGCCGGTGGCCGTAGATCTCTTGGCGGCCTGTCTCGCTGCGGGATCAAGTCTGGAGTCTGCCTTGCCCAAGGTGTCTGAGGCGGTTGGTGGGCCAGCGGCGGAGGAGCTCGCCTTGATCGAGCAACGAATCGCTCTGGGCCTGTCTCCTGAGCGCGTCTGGCATGAGGAGGGCGCGCCCACCGCGCTGGCGCCATTTTGCAGGGCAATGCTGCGCTCGCATGAGTCAGGGGTACCTGTGCGCATGGTCTTGCAGCGACTGTCCAAAGACCTTCGTGACCAGCAGGTCGCTGACCTCGAGGCGCGGGCCAAGAGCGTGGAAGTCCGTGCGGCCGCCCCGCTTGGACTTTGCCTGCTGCCGGCCTTCGTGGTGCTTGGGATCGTGCCAATGGTGGCAGGACTCTTCAGCGCGATGAGCATTCTTCGATGACCAGCAATCATCCACATCGGACTTTTCCCAACGAGTTTTCCACGGATCTGAAGCTGAGTCCCATGAGTGGGTGAAAATCCAGAATCCTCATCTCTGCAAGGGAAAACAGGCCACCAGGCCAATCACACGAAGGATGGATTTGAGATGAGTGCACAACTGCGAGCAGTCAAGGACGACACCGGCGCCTCCACTGCGGAGTACGCCACCGTCACCGGTTGCGGGGTCGGCTTCGCCGCGATCCTCTACAAGTTCTTGACCAGCGAGGCCGGCCAGGAGTTCTTGAAGATGGTCTTCGCGGCAATCAAGGCGCTGCTGCCCTTCTGAGACAGGAGTGGCGCCGATCGGAACGGGGAAGCGGTCGGCGCCACCCGGAGGTGGAAGATGAAGAATCAACGTGGAGCAGTCACTGCCGAGGCTGCAGTCGTCTTGCCCGTGCTCACCGCGTTTGCGGTTGCATTGGTCTTCTTGATCAATCTGGGCATCGTGCAGGTCCGCAGCATGGACGCTGCCCGAGAAGCAGCCCGCAGCGTGGCCAGAGGAGACTCAATCGCCAAGGCCAGGTCAGTAGCTCAACGAGTTGCTGTTGCCGGTGCTGCCGTGCGGATCATGAAGGGCGCCAAGACCGTCAAAGTCCAGGTGTCGACTCCAGTGAGCGGGCCAGGTGGTCTCTTGCGGGGTCACCTCGGCATGCTCACCGCCAAGGCAGAGGCCCTGATGGAGCCTGCCGTTGAGGCCGGGGCACAGCCGTGAGGTTGTGGCAAGGAAGCCTGGATGATCGCGGTAGTGCCACCATGATGGCCGCAGGCCTGATGCTCTTGCTGACGCTGGCGCTTTCGTCTGGGCTGGTCGTGGTGGAAGTGATCGGGGTGCATCGGGCGGCGCAGAATGCTGCCGATCTGGCGGCGCTGGCGGGTGCTGGGCGAGTGCAAGAAGGTGAGAGTGCCTGTGGTGCCGCTCGCGAAGTCGCTGCCCGCAATCACGCGACTCTGACCAGCTGTGCTCAGCAAGGAGAAGAAGTGTTGGTGAGGGTAATGGTCTCGTCGACATCCCTGTTGCCGGTTGAGCTGTCAGCCCGAGCTAGGGCTGGGCCGGTCATGCCGGAGGCAACAGATTGAGCAGGCTCAAGGCACCTGATTTGTCGAGAGGGTGGTTCTGGTTGCCGCACTTGGGTGACTGCACACACGAAGGGCAACCCTCAGCGCATTGACAAGCCGCAATGGCCTCTCGAGTCGATGTGAGCCACTCCTCTGCGACCGTGAAGCCGCGCTCGGCAAAGCCCGCTCCGCCTGGATAGCCGTCATGTACGAATACGGTCAGCTGGCCGGTGTCCGCGTGATTTGCGGTGGAGACACCTCCGATGTCCCAGCGACTGCATGTGGCGAAGAGCGGCAGGATGCCGATTGAGGCGTGCTCTGCTGCATGTGCTGCGCCGGGCAGGTCAGTGTCGCCCAGACCTGCAGCGGCCAACGTGTTATCCGGGATCGTCCACCACACTGCGGTGGTCTGCAGACTCCGTGTGGGCAGGTCGAGGGGGTATTCACCGATCACCTGTCCGCTGCCGTGCTTGCGCCTCAGATAGGAGACGACCTGAGCTGAGACCTCCACTTCACCAAAGTGCAAAGTCGCTGGACCCCATGTTCGCTGCCTCTTGGTGTGCAAGATCGCGATTTCGTTGATCTCCCGTGACGTGGTGAAGTAGGCCGGTTCATCGCGATGTAGGAAGGCCACGCCGTCGTCGAGGTCGAGGGCGTCGACGAGATAGTCCTTGCCCTGATGCATGTAGGTAGCCCCGCTGTGCACCATGGCCGGCGCCGAGGCTTCGTCGATCGTGCCGAGCACGGTGCCTGAGCTCAACTCAACGAGTTGGATCGGATGTCCGCCACTGGACCTGATGTCGGCAAGATCGCTGGCTCGTCGCGGATCGGTCCAGAACCAACCCTTGGGCCGTCGCCGAAGCAACTTCGCCTCCTCCAGCGCGCTGAGGATCTCCGGCGTACTGGCACCGAATACATCGAAGTCAGCCGTGGTCAGCGGGATCTCCGCGGCTGCAGCGCACAGGTGTGGGGCCAGTACGTGAGGATTGCCCGGGTCGAAGACGCTCGTCTCCACTGGGTGACCCAGCAGGGTCTCCGGATGATTGACCAAATAGGTGTCGAGAGGATCGTCGCGGGCAACCAGCATGGCCAGTGCTGCTTCGCCGCTCCGACCTGCGCGGCCGAACTGCTGCCACATGGCGGCTCGGCTGCCTGGGAACCCAGCCAGGACCACCGCGTCGAGTCCATTGATGTCGATGCCCAACTCGAGGGCATTGGTCGTGGCCAGTCCACGCAGCTGTCCGTCACGCAGGGCCGACTCAAGCTGGCGACGCTCGTCAGGGAGATAGCCGCCGCGATAGGCAGCGACCGCACGTGCCAACTCCGGGTCGACCTCATTGAGATGGTTGCGCGCGTGGTTGGCCGCGCTCTCAACCCCCCGGCGTGACCTGGCAAATAGCAGGCTCCTGGCTCCGGACACGACCAAGTCCGTGAGCAGATCGGCGGCCTCAAAGGTGGCTGATCGCCTGCTGGGGGCAGCGTTCTCGCCTGTCTCCCCGGTGAATGGCGGCTCCCAAAGTCCGATGGTTATCGGTCCGCGGGGAGAAGCGTCCTCAGTCACGGCGATCGCTGGCAGGCCAGTCAAGCGAGTGGCCGCGTCTTCAGGGTCGGCGATCGTGGCCGATGCCAGGATGAAGACGGGATCGGCTCCGTGAGCCTGCGCAATCCGGCGGAGTCGCCGCAAGATCATCGCGACATGCGCCCCGAAGACCCCGCGATATTGGTGGCACTCATCGATGACGACAAAACTCAGTGTCTTGAAGAAGCGGGACCACTGCTGGTGTCTTGGTAGCAGGGAGTGATGCAACATGTCGGGGTTGGTGAGCACATACTCGGCGTAGTCACGGGCCCAGGCGCGAGCTTCGGTGTCGGAGTCGCCATCGTGGGTGGCGACGCGCAATTGGCTCAGACCCAGTTGCGAGATCTTGTTGAATTGATCGTGTGCCAAGGCCTTGGTTGGGGCGAGATAGAGCACGGTGGCTCCGCGTTGCCCTTTTGGGCCGCGCGACTCCTCGATCGCCTGAAGAGTGGGCATCAGATAGCCCAGTGACTTGCCTGAAGCGGTGCTGGTGGCCACGATCACTGACTTGCCTGCATGCGCCAACTCAGCGACTTCTCGTTGGTGTCGCCAAGGCTGGCTGATGCCTGAGCCCTCCCAGGCTTGACGCAGACTCGGAGCCAGCCAGTCGGGCCAGGCGGCAGATGCCGAAGCCCGCGGTGGCAGGGTCTGTTGGTGGGTCAGACAGCCAGGCCGCTGCAAGGACAGTTGATCGAGGAGTCCTTGAGGGCTGACGGGCAACACTGCTCCAGTCTCGCAGCCGTACCGGCAGAAACCCCCAGACCCCACAAGGGTGATGGAGGTCACGCGTGCGTAGACTCGCAAATCGTTCGACTAGCGGACTCTCCGAAGGAGTGAAATGAGCGAGCATCTCTCAGGCTCAAACCTAATCCTCGTCATATTGGTCGGCGTCGTGGCTCTGGTGGCCCTGGCGCTGGCATTCGTGTTCCGGGCACAGGTGCTCGCACACGACGAGGGCACCGACAACATGAAGCGGATCGCGCAGGCGGTTCAGGAAGGCGCAAATGCCTATCTGACCCGGCAGTTCCGCACCCTGGCGATCTTCGCTGCTGTTGCCTTCGTCGGCCTCCTGGCTCTGCCAGCAGACGACATGGGTGTCCGCATCGGTCGTTCGCTTTTCTTCCTACTGGGCGCCGGTTTCTCTGGCGCGGTGGGCTACTTGGGTATGTGGCTGGCCGTGCGCGCCAACCTGCGCGTGGCCGCAGCAGCCAATACTGAGGGTCGCGATCCGGCGATGAATATCGCCTTTCGCTCTGGAGCATTCGTCGGTATGGCGACCGTCGGCCTGGGTCTGCTCGGCGCGGCAGTCGTCGTCCTCATCTTCGGCTCCAAGGCTCCGCACGTGCTCGAAGGCTTTGGTTTCGGCGCTGCGCTGCTCGCGATGTTCATGCGTGTCGGTGGCGGCATCTTCACCAAGGCCGCTGACGTCGGCGCCGACCTGGTCGGCAAGGTCGAGCAGAACATCCCCGAGGATGACCCCCGCAACGCCGCCACCATCGCCGACAACGTCGGTGACAATGTCGGTGACTGCGCCGGCATGGCTGCTGACCTCTTCGAGTCCTACGCCGTGACCCTGGTCGCTGCGCTGATCCTCGGCTCGGCTGCCTTCGGTGACCTCGGTCTGGTCTTCCCGCTCGTTATCCCAGCGATTGGCGCTCTCACCGCGATCCTCGGTGTCTTCATCACCAAGCCCCGCAAGGGCGAGGGTGGCCTCACCACGATCAACCGGTCCTTCTACATCTCCGCAATCGTCGCAGCTATCGCATCGGTTGCTGCCTCACTGGTGATGCTGCCCAGCAGCTGGGCCGAAATGCCCGAGCGTCACGGCATCTTGGGTGGAGCCGACCCGAGCGTCAGCCCGGCCGTATTCGCCGCCATCGCCGTGGTCATCGGCATCGTGTTGGCTGCGGCGATCCTCGCGTTGACCGGCTACTTCACCGGCACGGAGTTCCGCCCCGTCAAGGACGTCGGTGCCACCTCGCTGACCGGTGCTGCCACAGTGATCCTCTCCGGCATCTCTGTCGGTCTGGAGTCGGCCGTCTACACCGCGATCGTGATCGGCGCAGCGGTCTTCGGTGCTGCTGTGCTCGGTGGCTCGCTGGGCCTGTTTGCAGTGGCCTTGGCTGGTTGTGGTCTGTTGACCACCGTCGGCGTGATCGTGGCCATGGACACCTTCGGCCCGATCTCCGACAACGCCCAGGGCATCGCTGAGATGTCTGGTGATGTCGAGGGCGAAGGCGCTCAGATCCTCACCGAGCTCGATGCAGTGGGCAACACCACCAAGGCGATCACCAAGGGCATCGCGATTGCGACCGCCGTACTCGCGGCTTCCGCGCTGTTCGCTTCCTATGTCACCTCTGCTGTCGAAGCAGTCGGCGACCATGCTGGAGAGAACTTCATGGACCAGTTCCTGGTCTTCGACGCCAAGCTCCTCGTCGGGGTCATCCTCGGTGCCGCTGTGGTCTTCCTCTTCTCCGGTCTGGCGATCAACGCTGTGGGCCGGGCTGCAGGAGCCGTGGTCTTCGAGGTACGACGTCAGTTCCGCGAGATCCCCGGCATCATGGAGGGCACTGGTCGTCCCGAGTACGGCCGCGTGGTCGACCTGGTCACCCGCGACTCGCTGCGTGAGCTGGCAACCCCTGGCATTTTGGCCATCTTGTCTCCGATCGCCGTCGGCTTCGGTCTCGGCATCGGCCCGCTGGCCGGCTTCTTGGCCGGAGCCATCGCTGCTGGAACTTTGATGGCTGTCTTCTTGGCCAACTCCGGTGGTGCTTGGGACAACGCCAAGAAGCTCGTCGAAGACGGCCACCACGGCGGCAAGGGCTCTGCTGCCCACGAAGCCACCATCATCGGTGACACCGTCGGTGACCCGTTCAAGGACACCGCTGGCCCGTCGATCAACCCGTTGATCAAGGTGATGAACCTCGTTTCACTGCTGATCGTGGCCGCAGTGGTCAACATGTCGGTGGGCGACAACGCCAATGACGCCCTGCGTCTGACCATCGCTGTAGTCGCTACGGCGGGCATCGTGATCGCAGTTGTGATCTCCAAGCGCCGCTCCAGCGTGATCAGTGATGAGGCCCCGGAGAAGGCTCAGGTGTCTGGCTGATTCAACTGCTCGCTACGGTGGCGGCATGCGAGAAGCACTAGCTGATGACTTGCGTGCCGCCCTGCAGGCAGCAGACTTCACCCACGATCGTGTGGTTGAAGTCCTCGGTACCACCGCACAGGCCGGGCTGGCTCGTAATGAGACCACGCCCGGCCTGCGTGCTACGCGGGGTGGTAGTCGGCTCGAGACGCTGATCCGACTCTGGTTGCTCCAAACAGTAATTACCCGCGAAGCGGCCGATTTGGCCTTGCCCGGGCTGGTCGATCGTTTGGTCAATGCGGGCTTCTTGATCCAGTCGGTGGGCGAGGTCGCCGCCCGCATCGACATCCGCCCCTACGCAGCAGATGACCTGGATCTGTGGGTGGCCAGCGATCTGACTCCTGGCCTTGATGGCGCGCCTAATCTGGTGAGCCCCGACTTCGTGCTTGGGGTGAGCTCAGCCTCGACATCCTTGGCCCAGATGACCATCCGCGACCAAGTGGGCACCGCACTCGATCTGGGCACCGGCTGTGGGGTGCAGTCGCTGCATCTGGCCGCCCATGCCCAACATGTCGTCGCGACCGACGTCAATCCCCGTGCCTTGCGGTTGGCACGTTTCAACGCTCAACTCAATGAGGTCGATATCGATGTGCGCGATGGCAGCTATTTCGAGCCGGTGGTGGATGAAGCCTTCGACCTGATCGTCACCAATCCGCCATTCGTGATCTCCCCGGCCACCGGCGAGCGCCTGGTCTATCGCGACTCCGGACTTCCCGGTGATCGAGTGGTTGAGCATATTGTCAGCGCCAGCCCGGCTCATCTAAATCCTGGTGGCATTGCGCAAGTGCTGGCCAACTGGATGATCCTCAAGGATCGGCCTTGGGCTGAGCGGGTTGGCGAATGGGTCAGCGGGTGCGACGCGTTCGTCGTACAGCGAGAAGTGGTCGACCTGCCGACGTACGTCGAATTGTGGCTCAAAGACGCTGGTCTACACGGTGCGCCTGACTATCACGATCGTTATGACACTTGGCTGTCATGGTTTGACGACCAAGGCGTTGAAGCAGTTGGTTTTGGCTGGATCAACCTGCGCCGTAACGACACTGAGCCAACACTGCGTTTTGATGACTGGCCCTACGAGGTCGAACAGCCCATTGGGGCCGAGTTGGCAGCGCAGTTGCGCCGGCTCCGACCCGTCGATCTGACAGGCCAGCGCTTGACCACCAGATCAGATGTGTTGCAGGAGACCATTGGCCCTGTGGGGGCAGAGGACCCCAGTCAGATCGTGATCAGGCAGCAGCGCGGGATGCGCCGCGCCCGTCAGGTGAGCACGGCCGAAGCTGCCTTGGTGGGAGCGTGTGATGGTGACTTGAGCATCGATCAGATCCAGTCTGCGCTTGAAGATCTGGGCGTCGGACGGGTTGCTGACGAGGTGGTTGATGCCTTGGTAGCCGATGGTTTCCTTGTCAACGAGGAGACGTCGTGACACCCCCGAGCAGCCGCCCACCTTTTCGCTTTGTGGGGTCAAGGGGTTACCTTGACGCACAAGCAAGGGCCAACACCTCGGCCCGCAACTGATAGGAACAAACGCCAGTGGCAACCAAGCTCGTGATCGTGGAATCGCCAGCAAAGGCGCGCACCATTGAGGGCTATCTCGGCCAGGGCTATGTGGTGGAGTCCTCGATCGGACACATCCGCGACCTGCCAAAGGGCGCCGCCGATGTGCCTGCCAAGTACAAGGGTGAGAAGTGGGCTCGGCTAGGGGTCGATGTCGACAACGGCTTCGAGCCGCTCTATGTCGTTGACAGCGGCAAGAAGTCGCACATGAGCAAGCTCAAGAAGCTGCTCAAGGATGCTGACGAACTCTTCTTGGCCACTGATGAGGACCGTGAAGGTGAGGCCATCGCCTGGCACCTTCTCGACGAACTCAAGCCCAAGGTGCCCGTACGCCGGATGGTCTTCCACGAGATCACGCCCAAGGCGATCACCGAGGCGGTCGAGAACCCCCGCGAGCTCGACATGGATCTCGTGGAGGCCCAAGAGGCCCGTCGGATCCTGGATCGTCTCTTCGGCTTCGAGATCTCCCCGGTGTTGTGGAAGAAGGTGCAGACCGGGATCTCCGCCGGACGGGTGCAGTCGGTGGCCACGCGGCTGGTGGTCGATCGGGAGAAGGAACGCATCGCATTCAGGGTGGCCTCATATTGGGATCTCGAGGGCACCTTCGATGCTGGCGAAAAGCATGATGCCCGTCTCTTCCCGGCCAAAATCCATTCGATCGATGAGGTCCGGGTCGCCTCAGGCAACAACTTTGGAGCCGATGGTGAGCTCAAACCGGGCGCCAAGGTCGTGCATCTGTCCAAGTCGCGTGCGGAGACCCTGGTCGAAGCCTTGCGTGACACGGAGTACGTCGTACGCAGTGTCGAGGCGAAGCCCTATCGGCGCTCGCCATACGCGCCCTTCCGTACGACGACTTTGCAGCAGGAGGCCAGTCGCAAGCTGGGGTTCGGGGCCTCCCGCACCATGTCGGTGGCCCAACGTCTCTACGAGAACGGCTACATCACCTATATGCGCACCGACTCCACCACGCTTTCGCAGACTGCGGTGGAAGCAGCTCGGGCGCAGGCCCGGGAGTTGTACGGCGCGGAATACCTCCCCGATCAGCCCAGGGTCTATGCCTCCAAGGTGAAGAACGCGCAAGAGGCCCACGAAGCGATTCGACCTGCGGGCGAGTCCTTCCGTACGCCAGCCCAGACCGGCCTGACCGGTGAGGAGTTCAGACTCTACGAGCTGATCTGGATGCGCACCATCGCCTCGCAGATGAAGGATGCGACCGGCCAGTCGGTCAGTATCCGGATGGGTGGAGCCGCCGCCACTGGTGAAGACGTCGTCTTCTCCGCCAGTGGTCGGGTGATCACCTTCCACGGCTTCTTGAAGGCATATGTTGAAGGCTCCGATGACGGAGGCGCCACGGACGATCAAGAGGATCGCCTGCCCAATCTCCTCGAGGGCGACACGGTGGCTGCTGCTGCCCTGAAGGCCACTGGACATCAGACCAAGCCGCCGGCCCGCTACACCGAAGCCACCTTGATCAGGGAGCTCGAAGAGCGTGAGATTGGTCGACCTTCCACCTATGCATCGATCCTGAGCACGATCCAGAATCGCGGCTATGTCTACAAGAAGGGCACCGCTCTGGTGCCTTCGTGGCTGGCCTTTTCGGCCAATCGGCTCCTGGAGCAGCACTTCGGGCGGCTGGTCTCATATGAGTTCACTGCGGCTCTCGAGGCGGTGCTTGATGAGATTGCTTCGGGGCACAAGGACACCAAGACCGAGTTGACGGAGTTCTACTTCGGCAGCGACCGCGTCGAGGGTTTGAAGACCTTGGTCACCGAGCTCGGCGAGATCGACGCCAAGGAGAATGCCACCTTCCCGATCGGCGGCGCAGATAGCGGGATCGCCGTACGCGTCGGACGCTATGGCCCCTATGTCGAGGGGCCAGGCGATGACGGTACGCCGGCCGGCAAGCGGGCCAATGTGCCCGACGATCTGCCGCCGGATGAGCTGACGGTCGAAAAGGCCAAGGAACTGCTCGCCAACCCCGCGGGTGAAGAAGTAGCGCTGGGTGCCCATCCCGAGACCGGCCTTCAGATTGTGGCCAAGAGTGGGCGCTACGGGCCCTATGTCACTGAACTCCTGCCTGAGGACGCGCCCAAGAGCGCCAAGCCCCGTACTGGATCTTTGTTCAAGGAGATGTCCTTGGAGACGATTGACCTAGCCACTGCTGTGAAGCTGCTTTCGCTGCCTCGCGTTGTCGGGGTCGATGGTGAAGGTGTCGAGATCACCGCACAGAACGGTCGCTACGGCCCCTATCTGAAGAAGGGCACAGACTCGCGCTCTTTGCAGACCGAAGCCCAACTCTTTGACATCACCCTCGATGAGGCGCTGGCGATCTATGCCCAACCCAAGACGCGCGGACGTGCGGCGGCTGCTGCACCGTTGAAGGAGCTCGGCAATGATCTGGTGTCCGGGCAGCCGGTTGTGGTGAAGGCTGGGCGATTCGGTGAATATGTGACCGACGGGGAGTACAACGCGACTCTGCGCAAGGACGACTCCGTCGAGGCGATCACTCTCGAACGGGCTGCGGAATTGCTGGCGGAGCGTCGGGCCAAGGGGCCAGCCAAGAAGGGCAAGAAGGCGGCCAAGAAGTCCACGAAGAAGGCGGTCAAGAAGACCGCGAAGAAGGTCACCAAGAAGGCCCCAGCGAAGAAGGCCGCTGCCAAGGCATAGGGCTTGATCACCCTGTCGGTAATGAGGTCTAGGGTTGGCGCATGCAGATGGGGCAGTTCCAGGGCGTGTACTCCCGCAAGGGCGTCTTCATCTGCCTTGAGGGTGGCGACGGGGCGGGCAAGTCAACCCAGTCGAAGTTGCTTTGCGAATGGCTCGAGAGCCTTGGCCATTCAGTGCTCCTGACTCGGGAGCCAGGCGGCACGAGGGCCGGCCAGCAGATGCGTGAGATCCTGCTCGATCCGGCCACCGGAGAGCTGTCTCCTCGAGCCGAGGCGCTGCTTTATGCAGCCGACAAGGCCCAGCACGTCGATCACGTGATCATGCCCGCCCTCGAGCGAGGTGAAGTCGTGGTCACCGATCGCTATGTCGACTCCACTTTGGCCTATCAAGGTGCAGGGAGAGCCATCCCTGAGGAGGAGTTGGCGGCGATTGCTCGTTGGGCCACATGTGACCTGAGGCCTCATCTGACCGTGCTGCTCGACCAAGAGCCTGATCACGGTCTTGATCGCTTCACCGGCCGCGATCGCATCGAAGGCGAGCCGGTCGAATTTCATCAACGGGTCCGCGAGCACTTCGTGTCCCTGGCGCAGGTCGACCCTGACCATTACCTGGTGCTTGATGCCCGCGAGCCGATCGCAACCATCCATGGACAGATCCGCGGGCGGGTGGAGGGGCTGTTGTGACGGTTTGGGATCGGTTGGTCGGACAGGGGCCGGTGATTGAGCAACTTCAGCGGGCTGTCGCAGGAGAGATGACCCACGCGTGGCTGATCACTGGCCCGCCCGGGTCTGGTCGTTCAAACGCGGCGAGTGCTTTTGCTGCTGCGCTGCAATGCGCCCAAGGGGGGTGCGGTGATTGTGTCGAATGCCATCAAGTAGCGATCAACGCCCACCCAGACGTGCGTTTGGTCAGCACCGAGCTCCTGAGCATCGGTGTTGATGAAGTGCGAGAGCTCGTGCGGCTGGGTGCGCTTGCTCCCGCTGGCGGGGGCATGCAGATAGTGATCATCGAAGACTCTGATCGCCTCACTGAGCAGGCCGCGAATGCCCTTCTCAAGGCGATCGAGGAGCCAAATGAACGCACGGCCTGGCTGCTGTGTGCGCCCACTGTCGAAGACGTCTTGCCCACTATTCGTTCACGCACGCGGCACGTCGTACTCTCCACACCGAAGGTCGAAGAGGTCACGGAGTTCCTCGTGGTCCATGAAGGTATTGCGCGTGAGGTCGCGGCCTATGCGGCCCGGGCCAGCCAAGGGCATATCGGACGGGCCAAAGCCTTGGCCCACGACGACGAGGTAAAACGCCGTCGCCGTGAGGTGGTCACCATCCCGATGAAGCTCGACTCGCAGGGAGCGGCGATGATCCAGGCGGCAAATCTCGCTGCGGTTGCCCAAGAAGACGCCGAGTCCCTGAGCAGCCAGATCAATGCCAAGGAGAAGGAGCAGCTTGATCGCAGCTTTGGAGTGATGGATCGTGGCCGCAAGCCCCGCGGCTATGCGCCGGCCCTTGGCGAGTTGGAGAAGGCTCAGAAGGCACGTGCCACCCGTCGGCAGCGTGACGTCGTAGATCGTAGTTTGATTGATTTGATGTCTGTCTATCGTGACGTGCTCACCATTCAGTTGGGCACCGATGCTGCCCTGGTCAACGAGGAGCTGCGTGCAGATCTGACCGAGCTCGGTCGACGTACGACACCAGAGGTCAACCTGCGTCGGATCGAAGTGATCCTCACCGCCCGTGAGCAGGTGATGGAATTCAATGTGCCGCCACTGTTGGCGCTTGAGTCGATGATGACTGCGCTGCGGTGAATAGCCCCCCGCGTCAGGGCCCAGCCCCTACGATTTAGGACATGTCTTCATCGCAGGTGCCTCCGCCATACGTGCCACCTCCCCCACCGCCTCCGCCAAGCCAGGCTGCATCATCGCCGTGGAAGGCGCTGATTGTTGCGGGGGTCGTGTTGGCCTTGGTGGTAGGCATGATGGGGGCTTTCCTGATCGCGGTGGGCGGCAAGCCTCGCCCGGACAACCCGGCTGCCGAGCCGCCGGTCTCCAATGGCCCTGCACCTGTGGGCACCGAGGCGCTGCGGAAGTTTTACGACCAGAAGATCGAATGGCGCAATTGCGGAGGCATGGATTGCGGCAGCATCGTCGTACCGTTGAACTACGACGAGCCTGATGCCAAGACCATCAAACTCGCGGTCTTGCGCAATCGGGCCAAGGGCGAGGCTATTGGTGATCTCTTGGTCAATCCGGGAGGACCGGGCGGATCATCACTGGAGTTTGCCTCGTCAGGGGCCAGCCAGTTCGGCGGGAAGATCGCCGGGAGCTACAACATCATCGGCATGGACCCTCGAGGTGTGGGCGCATCGACCCCACTGAAGTGTCTCGACACCAAGGGGCTCGATGAAGTCTTGGCGTCTGATCCTGATCCTGACAACGCCGATGAGGTGGCGACTCTTGGTGAGATGACCCGGAAGTTCGGAGATGCCTGCGAGGACAACGGCGGCGAGTTGGCTCTGCACATGTCAACCGTTGAGGTTGCCAAGGACATGGACATCCTTCGCGCTGCACTTGGTCGAGACAAGCTCGACTTCTTCGGGGCCTCCTACGGCACCTTCATGGGAGCCACCTATGCCGACCTATTCCCACAATTCGTTGGCCGCATGGTGCTGGATGGTGCCCTCGACCCGTCGCTGTCCAATGAAGAGCTGACCCTGGGGCAGGCGAAGGGATTCCAGACAGCGCTGGATGCCTATTTGGAGTATTGCGTTGACCAAGGGGATTGCCCACTAGGCGATTCAGTTGAGGAGGCCTCGGTCAATCTGCGCAAGTTCTTGGATTCGGTTGACGCCAAACCCCTTGATACCGGCACCGATCGGGAGCTCACCGAGGGCTTGGCCTACATGGGCATCTGGTTGCCGCTCTATGCGCGCAGCCTGTGGGACATGCTGACCCCGGCGTTGGATGCGGCGATCAATGACGGCGACGGTAGCCAGTTGTTGATGCTCTCCGACTACTACTCCGGGCGCGGGCCAAAATCATACAAAGACAACTCGATGAATGCGTTGTATGCCGTCAACTGCCTTGACCACAATGACTACATCACTGCGGAGGAAGTGCCCGCGAAGATCCCGGTCTTCGAAGAAGTCTCGCCGGTGTTTGGCAGATCATTCGCCTATTCATTGGCGAGTTGTTCTGACTGGCCGATCAAGTCGGGCAATGTGACCAAGGAGCTGCGTGCGCAGGGTGCCCCGCCGATTGTGGTGATCGGTACGACGCGTGATCCGGCAACGCCATACCAATGGGCAGTCAGTCTTGCTGAGCAGTTGGAGTCAGGGGTTTTGATCAAACGTGATGGCGACGGCCACACTGGCTTCAATGCAGGCAATGACTGCGTTGATGATGCGGTCAACAAGTTCTTGGTCAGGGGCGTCGTGCCACCAGATGGGCTGAGTTGTTGAGGGTGTGAGCTGACGGCATGATGGCCGGGCTTTTCGCCTTGGGCCAGCAGCCCTCTATACTCATCCGGCGTGCCTGTTGCACCAAGGCACGTACGCCGCCTTAGCTCAGTCGGTAGAGCGAATCACTCGTAATGATTAGGTCATCGGTTCGATTCCGATAGGCGGCTCCACGGGTCATACCGAAGACCACTTCAACCCCAAATCAGGGAGCATCGCAGGGCAGAATCCCCCGTCGCTTTGGTCAGGGATCTTGTTGCCTAAGGTGCTGGTGTGCGGCGATTGGGCGGTTGCCGTAGCGCTGACACACCAACGCCAATCGCGACCAGATTCATGGCCAGCGCTTCCAAATGAGTCTGGCTGCTGCCGCCAGTTTCAGACACTGCGGCTCGGATGTGATTGAGCGCAAACAGCGAAGACAAGGTGGTGAAGCCGATCGTCAACGCGCGATCGGGGTCTTCGGGGCGTTGCCGTAGGGCAACCAGCCCGGTCAGCGTGCCGAAATTCCAGATGGCGACTTCTCGCTGCCAACCAGAGTGCCCCCAACGGCTGTTGTCGGCGAACCTCTGGCCGGCCGCAGCCTGTGCGATGCCGGCAACGGCGAAGCCAAGGCCCCAGAGATTCACTGCCTTCTTGGATGTGATTCGAGGGAGTCTGGACATGTCTCCTCCTCAACGGGTCTGGATTGTCGGATCGACATAACCATGTCACCCCTGTCTGGGGTGCTTCGCGCGGGCTATCGGGGTGGGAGTACATCTATGTTCAGCGGCGCACACAGGTCAATCAACCAGGCGAGATCGCTGCCGGTGGCAAACATTCGGGCGAAGCTCGGGTCAACCCGCAGCGCCCCGGCACAGCGGTCACCGAAGAGCACATAGGCCTTGGCGTTGTTGCACAGCCGTGACATCCAGACGCATCCGGCCAGGCCTGAGTCGTATGCAGCTTGAGCCCAGGGCAGGGTCATGGGATAGGTGCTGGCTGAGCTGTCTGAGAGTTCCTGGGCGGTTACGCCAAGTTGACGAAGCCCTAGGCCATGGAAGACCGCAAGTCTCAGACTCTTGATCACGCTGAGCCGACTCATCACCACCGGGGCGTATTTGTCATGGGGGATGATTCCTCCAGAAACCGGGATGTCGTGGAGGATCGTTTCGGCCACGGCGGCGTCTTGGGATTGCGCGGCGTACAGGCTGGGGACCTTGCGTCCCCCCTTGCCAACCACGAAGGCAAACCGGCTGGGGCTGCCTACGCCGGGATTGAACTCAGCCCCGTGGTGACGATTGCGGTGCACGCGGTAGAGCCGCGTGGAGACGTCCAGAATCTCAACTGCGGGAGCGAATGGCTCTGGTGGCGCCGGGATCACCATGAAGCATTCCAGGCAAGTTCAGCTGCCTCGATCACGGACTTCGGGTCTGATGCCAGACGATCGACGGGCCGTTGGTCGTTTAGATAAGTGGTGGGGCTCATCAGCCATTCGATGACCCCTCGTTCACTCCAGTGGCTGTCTTGGGCCAACTTCCGAAGTTGTTTGACCACCAAGAGCGGTTGGCCATCGGATCCAAACTGGAAAGCGGGGTAGTACGCCGAGTTGCCCCGCACAATGGCGAGCAAGCGACCTGCAAGTCTGGCTGAGGAGGCCAGATTTCGCGGGGTGCGTGATCGTGAGCCCATCCGTAGCCCGGCCTCAGTTGATGTCAACAGCCCGAACTCGGCATCGATCTGTAGGTGCAGGTTGCGCTCGGCTTGGATGGCCCGGGCAAAGGCCGGTGGTAGTGGGGAGTGGATCGAGTCGATCGCCTCGCCGAGAGCGTTCAAGCTGGCTTTGATGACCTGATCTGCGTCCAAGAACTCCTGCGCCTTGGGCATGAGACCTCCTTTGCGTGCGTTCAATGCTATTCCATATTTTGCACGTGTCGCATTAGTAGTAGTTTGCTCCGAAAAGGGGACCCATGGTCCGCAACCTGTCTATCCGAGTTGATGTCTGAATATTGACCGCGTTTCCGGATCAGGAGAAAGATGTGTTTAGGTAGGCCTAATCCATGACTTAGGGGGCTGGCTTCACATGAATATCAACACGCGCACCAGAGTTGGACTCGCTGCGGCCGCGATCGTCGGCTTCAGCAGCTTGTCAGTGCAATTTGCCGCGGCCGATGATGGTGGGCAGCCTGGTCTGATCGGCAGTGGAGGTAGTGGTGGCTCTGGCGCGACTGGTGGGGCAAGCCCGACTGGTGGTTCGGTCCCCACGGATGGTGCTGGCGGGACGGGCGGCTCTGGCGCGACTGGCGAGTCAAGCCCGACTGGTGGTTCGGTCCCCACGGATGGTGCTGGCGGGACGGGCGGCTCTGGCGCGACTGGCGGGTCAAGCCCGACTGGTGGTTCGGTCCCCACCGATGGTGCTGGAGGGACGGGCGGCTCAAGCAATGAAGAGCCAAAAGCGAAGCAGCCCGCAGGCCCGCAAAGCTGCTACCCAGCAAAGGACCATGTGAAGTTCGACTATGTCGGTAACAGCGGCGGCGTTGCCAGCATCAAGTTGACTCCGCTCAACACTCCTAGATGTGAAGATGTCACGGTTTCGATGGCGGCTTGGCAGTTCATCAACTACCCCAACCAGTGGCCCCAGAAGAACACCCATGTCGACACGGTGACCCTGCCCAAGGATTCCACCGAGCCGGTTACGGCCAGTGTGCCTGCGGCCTGCCAGAACGACGCCTACTGGGGCAATGGGCCCAGTGTCGGCGCCATCCAGGAGATGGGCGGCTCACCCTTCTTCGAAGACTTCGTGAACTGGCACCTGACTCATGGCACCGGGGTGAACATCGGGGCCTTCCCGATCTTGGGAGGCCTAACCGCGACTCTGGGTCCTTGCGGCCCCATTTCCAGCCCCGGCCCAACGGCGACCCCGACGGCCACGCCGACTGTTACCCCGACGGCGACCCCGACGGCCACGCCGACTGTTACCCCGACGGCGACCCCGACAGCTACCGAGACTGTTGCCCCGCCCGTGCCCAGCTCGAGTGTGGCTGGCCCGGTGGTTCCCGTGGAGCCTCCTGTGGTGCACAAGCCCGTCAAGAAGGCCAAGAAGCTGCCGCACGCAGGAGCGTGAGTCGGCTGCTCAGCTAATCGGTGGCGACGAGATCGTCGTATGCCGACTTGATCAACTCGGCGATCCGCTCGGGGTCCGGCACGAGTTCAGCATCTGCCGACACCCCGATTGACATGGTGCCGTTGTATGAGTAGATGCACAGGCACAAGGGCTGATCACCTGATGCGGGCGCCCAGCCGAGCATGCGGGAGACCTCAACGCCCGCAAAGGAGATAGGTGCGCGCGGACCGGGCACATTCGTCAGGACGCCGGTGCCCTTGTTGGCAAAGAAGTTCGTCAGGGCAACGGCGATCTGCTTGGGGGATTCAGCCACCAACCATTGCAGTCCGCTGGTCAGGACAGGCACAGCTGAGTGCTTGATCCGGAGCATCCGCTGTTGCAGAGCAGTGAAGAGCTCTCCGGGATCATCCATGCCCAGAGGCATCTCCAAGTAGACGAGCGCAAAGTGATTGCCGAGCTCGGCAGGAAGCTCTGCGTCAAGGGGTTGGATGGAGACAGGCACGAGCCACTGGATCTGCTCAACCAATGAGTCGTGTTCGTGCAAGTAGGCACTTAGTGCCATGGAGATCACTGCAAGCATGGCGTCGTTGACGGTGCCTTGATGGCGACGTGCGGCTTCCTTCAACGGTGGCAGCGGCAGATCGCTTGCCCAGGCGACCTGCTTTGCTTGACTCGGCACGCCCGACCATGAGGTCTTGGTGGCCGCGGAGGCACTGAGCAATCGAGTCAACTCCGAGCCCGTGTTGACCGTGGCGTTGTCTTCCTTTGTGAGTGACTCGATGAGATCTATGACATTGCTGGGGTTGACCAAGAGATCGATGCCAGCAGTAACCCCCTCCTTGAGGGCATTTGGGTCGACGAGTGCCTGCAGGGTGCGAACAGGTAGGGACAAGCTGGCCTTGGTGGCGCTCAGGCCAAGGTCGAATCCATCGCTGACCCCTCGTCTGACTACTGCGAGTGCACCGTCGATCAGCGGATGTCGGCCCTCATCACCTCCGCGCCCAACGATCTTGGGCATGGCATCCCCAACGTCATCGCAAAGCCCCAGGGTCACCTGCACGAGCCGGATGCCATCTGCGACGCTGTGGTGGAAACTGCTGAGGAGCACGGGGCGCTCTTTGCCGTCCATATCGGTGACCCCATGGATGACTTCGATCTTCCACAACGGGCGGTCACGAGGGAGTGGTACGGCGAACTGCGCGCCGACGTACTTTCGCAACGCCTCCCCGTCTGCGTCAGTCAGCGAGGTGTGGGTGAGATGCCTGCCCAGGGAGAAGTTCTCGTCTTTGACCCACTTCCAATGCCCCTTGTCGGAGACGGGCCGTTGGGAGAACACCGGATAGCGCTCCACAAGCCGCGTGGTCAGGACTTGCTCCACCACTGACCAGTCGGGCTCTTCGTCGAGCCACATCAGGGCGCGCACGATCATCAGATTGTTGGGGCGATCCATGTGTAGCCACAACTGATCTTGGGCAGCTATCTCGTGCGCATCGGTCGCTGGGTTTTTCATGCGTTGGTCCTCCATTGGGTCAACCGGGGAGATGATGACTCGGATCGGTGGCGGCCATGATCCGTTCCCCGATGTCAGCAAGTTGGGTCAACTGTTCGCGGGTCAGTGGATCGATCACGAGCTGGCGGACCAGCGCCACATGGCCAGGTGCGGCTGCTTCAACCATCGCGAGTCCTTCGGGGGTCAGTTGCGTGTGAGTGGTGCGGCCATCATGCTCATCTGGTAGGCGGCACACCCAATTGCGTTTCTCAAGGCGGGTGACGACTTGCGACAAGCGGGAGAGGGATCCGTCAACAGTTGCGGCGAGGGTACTCATCTTCATCTTGTGATCTGGGCTGTTCGACAAGACCGTGAGCACGCTGAACTCGAAGTGGGTCAAATTGGCGTCTCGGCGTACTTGAGCATCCAATGCGTGCGGCAAGCGCATCATTACGCTCACCAGGGCAAACCAAGCCCTGCGCTCCTCGCCATCGAGCCAAATGGATTCGTCGTGGATTTCACTCACATCCCGATGCTATGTGGGTTTTACGGAACGCCGCTTCAGGTCGGAGTCCTGAATATACTGGTTCTGTGAGCTCTCTGCGGGGTTTGGCTGGTGTTGACCTCGGTCGACGGCGCGTGGAGTTGTCTGAGTCGGAGATGACCTACTACGCCCTGATGATCGCAGGGGACAATGCCTCGAGCTTCGACGTGCTCTTTGAAGACGGTCAGCCTGCATGCCCTTCATATGCTCTGCCGCTGTCGGAATGGGCGATGCATGATTTGGTGACTGCTGCTGACTTCGATCACACCCGCACGATGCTTGCTGGGCTCACCTTGACCATGAAACGCCCATTGCCCACGGGCGGCTGGCTCGATATGGCAGCCCGTGTACCCGTCGTCTGGGACACCGGGCGAGCGGCACTGGTAGACGTTGAGGTTGCCAGCGAGTATTTCACCGTCCACTTCGTGGTCTATGTGCCAGATGGTGGTGGATTCGGTGGGCCCGCCCCTCCGCGCAGTGAGACATTCGGTGAGTGTCGTCCTGATTTTGTCTTGCCCTTGGCTCACGCGGATACAGCCGTCTACCGCAAGGTGCGGCCAGATGCCACCGAAGCTCCTGATCCCGGACAGACCCGACCCGTGCAACCGGGACTGATCACCTTCGCTCGGGGGCTGGTCTCGCTGGTGCAGCATCACCACCTTCCAGCTGAGCGGGTGCATGAGATGCGAGCGCGGTTCGTCGCTCCTGCTCGCCTGGGGGAGCCTCTGTCCCTTCATGGATGCGATGACGGCAGCTTCGTCGTGCGTGGAGAGAAGGGCGTCATTTTGGATGGTGGCCGCCTGACTGTGTCGGCCACTGCGATGAGTTGATCCTGGGCAGGTTAGATTGCCTGCATGATTCTGGATCGATTTAGGGTGACTGGCCAAGTGGCCATCGTGACTGGTGCCGGCCGAGGCATTGGTGCCGCCAGTGCGGTGGGCCTCGCCGAGGCAGGGGCCGACGTGCTGATCTCAGCCCGTACGACGAGCCAGCTCGATGAGGTCGCCGAGCGGATCAGGGCCCTGGGGAGACGCGTCCATGTGGTTGCGGCTGATGTCAATGATCTGGATCAGGCAGCCGCTCTGGCCGATGAGGCGGTGGATCATTTCGGCAAGCTCAATATTGTGGTCAACAACGTTGGCGGCGCATTGCCCAACTCCTTCATCGACACCAGCGTCAAACAGCTTGAAGGTGCCTTCCACTTCAATGTGAGTACGGCGCACGCGCTCACGCAGGCGGCCATCCCGCATCTGCTGCGCAGTGATGACGCCTCTGTGATCAACATTTCGTCGGTCGTAGGGCGTGCGGCTGCCCGAGGCTATCTCGCCTACGGCACGGTGAAGGCTGCCTTGGCGCATTACACCAAGTTGGCTGCCTTGGATCTGAATCCCCGCATCCGGGTCAACGCGATTGCCTGCGGGTCGATCATGACCAGTGCCTTGGAGATCGTGGCTTCTGACAAGAACCTGATGGCGGAAATGACTGGGGCGACTCCTCTACGTGAGGTGGGCATACCTGAAGACATCGCGGCGGCTGTTGTCTATTTGTCCAGTCCCGCCGGCCGCTATCTGACTGGCAAGGTGCTTGAAGTTGACGGTGGTTTGCAGGTACCCAACTTTTCGATGCCGATCCCAGACGTGGAGTCGTGATGCCCAAGAAGCGAGTAGTGGTTTGGGCCACGGGCACGGTCGGTAGGCATGCGATCGTGGGTGTGGACGCCCATCCGGAGTTGGATTTGGTTGGGGTTTGGGTCTCCGATCCAGGCAAGGTGGGGCAAGACGCCGGTGAGCTCGCAAATCTCGGACGCTCGCTCGGCGTGGCCGCCACCAATGACAAGTCCGTGATCTGGGAATTGGCTCCAGACGCGATCGTGCACACAGCGATGACCGACGACCGCATCTTCGAGGCCATTGCCGACCTCACCGAGATGATCCGACACGGCATTGATGTGGTCTCCAGTGGGCCAGTGCTGTTGTGTTATCCCAATGGCTTGGGCCTGGACAATCTCGTCGATGAGATCAATGCGGCAGGCGCCACTACAGGCGCATCACTGTTTGTGAACGGCATCGATCCCGGTTTTGCCAATGATGTCTTGCCCCTTGCGATGACCTCCCTGTCACAGCGCATCGACCTGATCAAGGTCAGTGAGATCGCTGACTACGCCACCTATGTGCAGCCAGTGGTGATGCAGGATCTGTTCGGGTTCGGCAAGCCTCTGGGCGCTGAGGTCCTGATGTGGCAACCCGGCATCTTGAGCAGTGCGTGGGGCCCTGTGGTGCGGCAGATCGCGGCCGGCCTTGACGTCGACCTCGACCCAGAGTTGGAGGAGTACGTCGAGCGCCGTCCAGCAGACAAGGACATCTCCACTCTCAGCGTCGATATTGGGGCTGGCACGATGGGCGCGGTGCTCTTCAGGGTGATCGGCAAGGTCAACGGCCAACCCCGCGTGATCCTCGAGCACGTCACGCGCACCGCGGTCGATGAGCATCTGGACTGGCCGGTGCCCAATGCCGGGGATGGCTGCTATCGGATCGAGATCGAAGGTGAGCCGATGATGACCGTGGAGTTCAGCCATCACGGTGAGCACGGTGATCACAACATCTCAGGGATGATCGTGACTGCACAGAGACTGATCAACTCGATCCCGGCTGTGATTGAAGCTGAACCTGGCCTGGTCTTTGCAAAAGACCTCCCGATGATCACCGGTCGCGGCCTGGTTGCGCATTAGCCAGCGGCACCCTATGCGCAGTCACAAGGTACGGCGCCACAGCGCGGACATCCGTCGGCATAGCGCTGCACAGCAGCACTGAGGTCGATGCCCATCTGGTTGGCCAAGGACACCGTCCAGGCGATTACATCGGCGAACTCGTGGGCCTGCTGCTCGGGGGTACCCTTCCGGACTGCCTGGGCGAGCTCACCCACCTCCTCAGCCAACCACGCCACCGTGCTGGGCACGCCGCGCGCGCGATCGCGGGCGCCATAGGTCTGCTCGATGACTGCTTGGAGTTGGGTCAAGTCCATGCCGAGCACGCTACGCCTTGGCGAATTGTCGGTGGTGTGGTCGGGTGATGATGGTTGACTATGGCAATGGACAACGCAGCCGAACAGCGGGCCGGAGTCGGCGATTGGACCGAGCCCGGTGTCTACGAGGTGAGCCCCGGCGTACACCGGATGCCATTGCCCCTGCCGATGGATGCACTGCGTGCCGTCAATGTCTACATCACCGAGACCGATCAAGGACTCGTGTTGATCGATGGCGGTTGGGCGATCCCACAGGCGCAGGAGCTGTTCATCAGCGGGCTCAAGGAGCTGGGCTACACCCAACGTGACATCCAGCGATTCCTGGTCACCCACGTGCATCGTGACCACTACACCCAGGCATATGTCGTTGGGCAGGAGACCGGTGCAGACGTGAGCCTGGGCATCGGTGACAAGGCCTCGCTGGATGTGATGCATTCAGACACTCTGACCCAGGATCCGAATGTCGATCGCCTCCTGCAGGCTGGTGCTGACGAGGTGGCCGAAGCCTGGCGCAAGCTTTTTGAGGGGCATGTGCGACCGAGCACGGATGACTATGGCTATCCCCCCACCTGGCTGGACAGCGACTTCACCATCGACCTGGGCACTCGACAGTTGGCCGCGGTGTCGACACCGGGTCACACCCAAGGCCACTATGTCTTCGCCGACATCCAGGCAGGTGTGCTTTTCGCAGGTGACCATGTGCTCCCCACGATCACCCCTTCGATCGGTTTTGAACCTGCTTGGGTTGAGCAACCCTTGAAAGACTTCTTGGAGTCGCTTGTGAAAGTGCGTGCACTCCCCGACATGGCACTCCTGCCTGCCCATGGCCCGGTTGCGGTCTCATCGCATGATCGAGTTGATGAATTGCTCGCGCATCATGAGGAGCGACTGCAGCAATGTGTTGAGGCGGTGGCCCAAGGGGCGAGTACGGCGTGGGAGGTGGCGGCCTTGATCCCTTGGACCCGGCGCAATCGCACTCGCGATGAGTTGGGCCCCTTCGACCAGGTGATGGCGGCGTTTGAGACCCTGGCGCACCTGAACCTTCTCGCTTTGCAGGGGCGGTTGAGCAGTGAAGACAATGGGCAAACCCGACTATACCGGTCTGCCCCATTTGGGATAAGTTAGAGCGATTTGCGTGCCTCTTCCCGACTGACCTCGTCATATTGGTTGAGAGGCAAAGCCAGGGAGGCGAGGATCATGCAAATGCGTTCGCGATTGGGAGATAGCGTCAACGTCGAAGTCTTGGGCCAAGTGGTCAAAGGCGTGGTGGTGCGTGAGACATGGACCGAATCGGTCGGCGACATGCTCGTGGTGTCGGTGACATCAAACAGCAGCCCGGGACTTCGAGTCAGCGTGCCGCCGGCTGTTCTGCTCGAGGATGCCCTCGTCTGATCGGGGTATTGCCTGCGCGGGTAAACGCTTGGGTAGAGTGGTGGCGTCCGACAGGGGAGTGCTGAGGGCTCGGGGAGCCGAGCCGGTGGTGCTGAGAGTGCGTGATGGCGCAGACCCTAGAACCTGCACTGGGTCATGCCAGCGAAGGAAGTCGAAGGAGCTCCCTCGTGACTGTCACCACCTCCCGCCGCCTGGCGGCCATCTGCGCCACCATCGCCTGCTTCGGCCTGCTCACAGCCTGTGGGCAGGGTGACCAGTCCGAGTCGTCTTCGCCGTCGATAACCATCGCCACCCACGACTCTTGGGCGATGGACAAATCCGTGATGGCCGACTTCACCCAACAGACCGGCATCAAGGTGAAGATCGCCAAGCTCGGTGATGCCGGCGAGATGACCAACAAGCTCATCCTCACCAAGAGCGCCCCGATTGCCGACGGAGTCTTCGGGCTCAACAACCCACTGCTTGTGCGAGCGCTGGAAAACGGGATCTTGACCGAAGTTGACGTGGATGTGCCTGACTCGGCGTACGACGAGGCAAAAGCGATCCGCACAGACCTTGCGGCGCCGATCGACTTCTCCGATGTCTGTCTCAATGTGGACAAGTCTTGGTTTGCGGCCAAGGGCAAGCCGGCTCCTAGCGGGCTTGCTGACTTGACTCGACCGGAATATCGCGGGCTCTTCGTCACCCCAGGAGCAGACACTTCGTCTCCAGGTCAGGCTTTCCTTTTGGCCACTGTCGCGGCCGAGGGCAAGGGCTGGCCGGCGTACTGGGAGAAACTGATGGCCAATGACACCAAGGTCGTCTCAGGCTGGACCGAGGCCTACGAGACGGACTTCTCCGCAGGGTCGGGTCAGGGGACCCGCCCGATCGTGGTGTCCTACTCATCATCGCCGCCATTCACCATCCCGGCCGGTGGAGAGGCGCCAACCACTGCGGCCCTACTCGACACCTGCTATCGCGACGTGGAATACGCCGGCGCCCTGCAGGGCAGCGAAAAGAGCGCTGAAGTCGAGGAGTTCGTGCAGTTCATGCTTGGTCGCAAGTTCCAGCAGCAGTTGCCCGAGCAGATGTATGTCTACCCGATCGACAGTGCGATCAAACTCCCTGCGGCATGGGCCAAGTGGGCCCCGACTGCTGTCGACCCACTGGTGTTGACTGAGGACGAGTTGGGCGATACCCCAGAGCTGGTCAAGGCCTGGCGCGAGATCGTGACCCGATAGGACCACGACCATGCATGGGCAGCGGGTACTGCGGATGGCATGGGCTGCGATCCCGCTCGCGGTGTTGGTGGTCTTCTTCTTCTACCCCGTCGCAGGCATGCTTGGGCGCGGACTTTGGCCGCAAGGAGTGTTTGCGCCAGCGGACTTCATCGCCTCCCTGTCAGGCGGCCGCGTGGGCCGAGTGGTGTGGTTCACGCTCTGGTCGTCAGCAACGGCCACGATGCTCGCGGTGCTGTTGGGGGTGCCAGTGGCCTTCGTGCTGCACCGCCTGCGCTTCCCAGGACAAGGCCTGCTCCAGGCCGTGGTGTTCGTGCCCTTTGTGATGCCTACGATCGTGGTTGGCATCGCCTTTCGGCGTCTGCTGATGGAGGGCGGCCTCTTGGGTGGACTCGGTCTGGATGGCAGCCCGGGGGCGATTGTGGCCGCGATGGTCTTCTTCAACATAAGCGTCGTGGTGCGGAGTGTAGGTGCGTTTTGGGCTGATCTCGATCCACGACGTGGCCAAGCTGCGATGAGCCTGGGAGCCAGCCCCCTCCAAGTGTTCACGACCATCACGCTGCCGGCACTCCTGCCGGCGATCGTCGCAGCCGCAGGTGTGGTCTTCCTCTTCTGCGCGACTGCCTTCGGCATCGTGCTGATCCTGGGCGGCCTGCGCTATGCAAACCTCGAGACCGAGATCTACCTGCTCACCACCACCCAACTCGACCTCACCGCTGCAGCGGCTCTTTCGGTGCTGCAGTTGACCGTCCTGCTCCTGCTGCTCACCTTGACCTATGTCGTACGCCGCGACCGGGCGCCGGTCGAAAGGCATCAGGAGCACTTGTCCAAGGTGAGTTGGCGACAATGGCCGGTGCTCCTGCTGACGGCCTTTGTGCTGGCCTTCCTCTTGTTGCCCCTGGTTTCGATGGGTGTGTCGTCGCTGCGGCGGGAGGGTGCATGGACCTTGGCCAACTACGCGGGATTGCTCACCACTGGCGTTGGCGATGTCTTGTTGACCTCCCCAGTGTCGGCTTTGATCACTTCGCTGATCACAGCATTCACGGCCAGTGCCATGGCATTGTCGCTGGGGATGATCGTCGCGGTGTTGGTGACCCGCAGGCACCCCACTCGAGCGGGTCGCCGGATTGCGGCTGTCTTTGACGGGATCTTCATGCTACCTTTGGGAGTCTCCGCGGTGACTGTGGGCTTTGGTCTGCTGATCACCGTCTACGGACCCCCGATGTCGCTGGGGGGATCGTGGTGGCTGGTGCCGATTGCCCAGTCTCTGGTTGCCTTGCCGCTCGTCGTACGAGCCATGGCGCCGGTGCTCAGCTCGATCGATGACCGGCAACTTCAGGCCGCTGCTGCGCTTGGCGCGTCTCCATCGCGAGTGCTGCTGAGTGTCGAGTTGCCACTCGCATGGCGCTCACTCGTTGGCGCGTTTGGATTCGCCTTCGCAGTCTCCCTTGGCGAGTTCGGTGCCACGAGCTTCCTGGTCCGGCAGGGCAATCCGACCCTCCCAGTCGTGATCTACCAACTCCTGGGCCGTCGCGAACCGGAAAACTTCACGATTGCGCTGGCCGCTGCCGTTCTTCTGGCGGCGACCACCACCACGGTGATCTTGGCAGCCCAACGGCTGCGCCCGAGCACGGTTGGGGTCCGGTGATGGGCGGCCTGGTCGTTGACCACTTGAGTGTCTGCTTCGACGATGTGGTGGCAGTAGACGAGGTGAGCCTGTCACTGCCGCGAGGCGAGGTCTTGGCCGTCTTGGGGCCGTCTGGGTGTGGCAAGTCAACGCTGTTGCGAGCTATTGCGGGTCTGGTGCCAGTGGATTCGGGTTCGATTGCCTATGACGGGATTGATCTGGCAGCGGTGCCTACTCACAAGCGTGGGTTTGCCATGATGTTTCAAGACGGTCAGTTGTTTCCGCACCTGGATGTGGCGGCAAATGTGGCCTATCCGTTGCGGCTCCAGCGATTGCCCAAAGCTCAGATCCGAGCACGTGTCGCGGAGTTGCTGACCCTCGTCGACCTAGCGCATCAGCAGCAAAGGCGCCCCGAGACTCTCAGTGGGGGCGAGCGTCAACGAGTTGCCCTTGCTCGTGCTCTGGCAGCCAACCCCCGAATGGTGCTCCTTGATGAGCCGCTCAGCGCCCTGGACAGCGAGTTGCGGGAGCGACTGGCCGGCGACCTCAAAGCGATCTTGGCGAAGTCGGCTACGACTGCCGTAATGGTGACCCACGACCAGGAAGAGGCCTTTGCGGTTGCCGATCGGCTGGCGGTGATGCGCAATGGGAAGATCGTGACTCAGGGTGCTCCAGATGAGGTCTGGCGGCGTCCGCCTGATGCCTGGACCGCGAGATTCCTCGGCTATGCCCAGGTGCTAACCCATCAGGAGTTGAGCGCGCTGGGGCTTGATCGGATTGTGCGGGTGAAGGACTTCGACTCCTTGGCGATCAGGAGGTCGGCCTTGGTGGTCAAGACCGGTGGGGGCATCACGGGGGTTGTGAAGTCAGTCACCGCGACACCAGAGCAGGTGCGACTGCAAGTGGAGCTGCCAAGTGTCGGTCTCGTGCCTGCAATTGCGCATGCGAGCACAGATATCCGTGTTGATGCCGAGGTGGCGTTGTGGCTGGATGAGACCAAAACAGCGGTGATCAAATGTCGCGATCTGGGGTCGGCCCCCTAAAATCGCCTCTTGTGAAGCGTCGCGCATATACGGTCATGGTGGCCACGGCTTTGATGATGGGCATCTTGGCCTTGTCCACCTCTCTGGCCTTGGGCTATCCCCTCCGTGACCCCGAAGGCTTCTTGGGCCCGGCCTGGGTCCGTCTGCCGATGCTCTTGTTGGCTGCCTTTGTCGTCGACGTCGTCCCCCGTACCCTCTGGCGCAGCCGGTTTCGGCTGGGGCGGTTCAAAGACGAGGCCAGCCAGCTCATCCGGGAGCACTGGACGCGTGAGCGGATCGTGTTGGTCGTGGTCGGCTTGGTTTCCTTCTATGTCACCTATGTCAGCTACCGGAATCTGAAGAGCTTCTTGCCATTCGTGCGCACGGGTGACATCACCGCCAAGGGTGACCGGATGCTGCACCGACTCGATGAATGGCTGATGTTTGGTCACGACCCAGCGGTGTTGCTGCACAACCTGCTGGGCACCGGTGTGACGGCCCACCTGTTGTCATATGTCTATTTGATCTTCCTGCCGATGGTGCCGATCTCGGTGACCATCTGGGTGGTGTGGTCGCGCAATGTTTCCTTCGGCTACTGGTTCGTCACCTCGCAGTGCATTGTCTGGACCTTGGGCACGGCCAGCTACTACATCATCCCCACGCTGGGGCCGATCTTCGCCTATCCGTGGTTCTACCAAGGTCTTGCTGACACCGGAGTCTCGGCACTGCAAGACTCGCTCTACTACGGACGCCAAAACATCTTGCATGACCCATTCGCCGCAGGGGTGAACTCCGTTGCGGGCTTCGCCTCATTGCACGTCGGCGTCACCTTGCTGATGGCTCTGGTGGGTCAATACACCCTTGAGCACCGTTGGATCAAGGCCGTCTTGTGGGTCTACATGGCAGTCACCGTCTTGTCGACCTCGTACTTCGGATGGCACTACATTGCCGATGACATTGCCGGAGTCTTCATAGCGGTAGTGGCCTGGTATCTCGGTGGCATTGCGACGGGGCAGAAGTTTGATCGCCGCCTACGTCACTCGCATCCCACAACCACCACTAGCACGGTGCCTGTAGAAGCGCCGAGTGAAGCTGATCAGGACGCGCGCACTTAGCGTCCTTCACAAATTACATCGCTGTAGTTTGTCAATGCAACACGCCGGTTAGAGCAAGCAAATTTGTGAAAAGTGTTTCCAATGTGACCAATGAGCCCTACTGTGGTTTCCCGTTGCTTGTTTTCGGCGGAGGGAAATGGTCTTGCGACCCACACGGACTGGGCTTGCTTTGACCCTGGCGATGGTGATCGTCGGGTCAGGCAGTTCGATCGCGATGGCGGACAAAGCGCCACCGGCGCTCCCGACTCAAGGTCAACTGGATGCCGCCTCAGCCGCAGTCAGCGACAAGCGGGCAGGCTTGGAGCAGATTGAATCTGATCTGGTCTCAGCGAACGCTCGGGTGTTGGGCGCAGCTCATGATGCCGAGATTGCAGCCGAGGCCTACAACGGGGCTCGATGGCGTTTGGAACAAGCTCGTGCAGAGCACGAGGCGGCCAGCGCGGGCCTCGCCCAGGCCAGACGAGCCGTGACAGAGCAGCGCGATCAGATTGCGGTATTGGTCGCCGACAGTTACCAAAGGGGCTCCGGTCTCAATGCCGCCACAGTGCTGCTGAGCAATGAGGGCCCTGAGGGGGTCATGAACAGGCTCGGCGTGGCTCGGGCGGCTGGCGACTCGATGCAGGCCAAGTTCTTGGTCTTCAAGCAGGCCAAGGCCGAGGCTGACGAGGCCGAGCGCCGTGCAAAGCGGGCAGAAACGGCCCAACAAGTCCTGGTTGCAGAGGCTCGTACGGCACAGTCGGTGGCTCAGCACGCAGCAAGTCAGGCCCAGGACTCTGCTGCAGCCCTCAAGTTGCAGGAAGCGGGCCTGGCCGAAGAACTGACCCGAGCCGAGAACATCTCCGCGGACTTGGCTCGCCAGCGGCAAGTTGGTCTGGCGCGGCAAGCTGCGCAACGGGCAGCCGAGATTGAGAAGGCTCGTCAGTCGGATGAACGTCCGTCCGCGCCCGCTGAGTCCGGCCCAGATTCAAATCGTCCAGAATCCAATCAGGCTGACTCTGACAAGGCTGCCGCTGATGACGCCCCACCAGTTGTGGCTGACCCGCCTCCAGCCGGCTCTGGGGTCAGCGCTGCGCTCAACTATGCGCGTTCGAAGTTGGGCTTGCCCTATCGCTGGGGCGCGTCAGGACCCTCGTCGTTTGACTGCTCGGGTTTGACCATGATGGCTTGGCGTGCTGGCGGCAAATCCTTGCCTCACTACTCAGCAGCGCAATATTCAGCCTCAACGCCGATCTCGAGAGCTGCGCTTCGGCCCGGCGATCTGGTGTTTTGGGGCTCATCGCCGCGATCAATCCACCACGTGGCCCTCTATATCGGCAACGGGCAGATCCTGCATGCCCCCCGCACCGGACAACCGGTGCGGGTGGACAGCATCGACTACTGGATCGCGCCGCGATATTTCGGCCGACCATAGACCACGTCAGTGGTCTTCGTGGGCCTCGTCGTCTTCGAAGCGCTTGAAGCTGGCCTTGATTTCGGCCTCTGCCTCTGAGCGGCCGACCCAGTTGGCGCCCTCGACGGACTTGCCAGGCTCGAGATCTTTGTAGACCTCGAAGAAGTGCTGGATCTCCAGGCGGTCGAACTCCGAGACATGCTTGATATCGCGCAGATGCTCAAGGCGCGGGTCGTGTGAAGGGACGCAAAGGACCTTGTCGTCGCCGCCAGCCTCATCAGTCATCCGGAACATCCCGATGGCACGGCACTTGATGATGCACCCAGGGAAGGTTGGCTGCTGCAGGATCACCAACGCATCGAGCGGATCGCCGTCCAGTCCCAAGGTGTCGTCGATGAATCCATAGTCGGCGGGGTAGGCAGTTGAGGTGAACAGCATCCGGTCAAGTCGGATCTTGCCGGTCTTGTGATCAACCTCGTATTTGTTGCGCTCTCCCTTTGGGATCTCAACCACAACGTCGAATTCCACGACACTTCCTTTCAAGAAATGGATTCATCATTCAGGTGGTCCCCCACCTGCAGGTGCATTGGCTTCCGGGCTAGTGTCGCGCACATTGGCATCACAAGTCGCATCGGTCTAGGAGGGTGGATGCGTGACAAACGCCACTGGCTCGTCGAATTGCTGGTGATCGTGCTTCTTCTGGGCGCTTTCGTGACCTGGAAATTTGATCTCCTGGATCGCTTCGGTGGGGCCGACCCAGCGGCAGCGCCAGTGGATGTCGCACCGCCAGACAAGGTGCAACTGCCACTTGCCGCGCCAAGTCGCAAGCTTGCCCGACCCACGAAGGCGGGTCAGTTGGATCCCGCACGAGTAGCAGCGGCGGTGTCGGGATTGATCGACCACAAGGTCCTCGGCCCTCGGGTGTCGGTGCGGATCACGGATCCGGCCTCTGGAGCCACGATTTTCCACCAAGGCAGTTCACGGTTTACGCCAGCATCGACACTCAAGTTGGCCACTACCGTCGCCAGCCTGCAGGCGCTTGGTCCGATGGCGACCTTCAAGACCAAGGTGGTGCGGGATCCGCAAGCGAACCAGATCATCCTGGTCGGAGGTGGTGATCCCTACCTGGCCAGCACCCCTAAGGCGGATCAGGCCGCCTATCCGGTCGGCGGCAACCTTGCTGACCTGGCCAAACAGACGGCACAGGCGCTCGGTGCATCTGGGGCAGGCCCAGTGCATTTGCGTATTGACGACAGTCTGTTTGCCGGCCCTTCGATCAGTGCTGACTGGCGACCCAACTATGTGCCCGATTCGGTCGTCTCGCCGATCAGCGCATTGTGGGTTGACCAGGCCCGGCTGGGATTCGGATTCTCGAGCGATCCAGCCCTCCAGGCAGGGCAGAGGTTCAAGAAGCAGTTGCTGAAGTTGGGCGTACAGGTCGTTGGGCCAATCCGGCGTACAAATGCGGCCCCTGACGCAATCGAATTGGCCAGCGTCGATAGTGGTCCGGTTGGCGAGATCGTGGAGGAAGTCCTAGGCGTCAGCGACAACCAAGCAGCCGAGGTCTTGGCTCGTCATGTGGGTCTCAAGGTGGCCAATGATCCGAGTTTCACAGGCGGGGCCAGCGCAGTCCAACAGGTCCTGTCCAGCTTGGGGGTCAACACAAGGGGCAACTCAACCTTTGACGGCAGCGGTCTGTCGCGCGCCAATCGGTTGACCTCAGTCTCCCTGGCCCAGACCTTGCGCCTGACAACAGAGTCGGGGCAACCGAGGCTGCGCTCGTCAGTGACTGGGTTGCCCGTGGCGGGCTTCACCGGCTCCCTGAAATGGAGATTCGGGGTCGGGCCAAGTGAGGCGTTGGGAAGGGTGCGAGCCAAGACCGGCACCTTGACCGGCGTACACGGGCTGGCCGGGGTGGTCACGACAGCAGATCATGCCCAGATGGTCTTCGTGCTGGTTGCTGACCGAGTGGCCCCAGACAAGGGCGGGCTGGCCCAGATGCAGTTGGACAAGATTGCCGGGGCACTGGGCGCTTGCGCCTGCGGCGTAGGGTCTCGACCATGAGTGATCCTGACGCCAGCAGCACTGAATCGATGATCGACTGGGATCTGGCGGTCAAGGTTGCAACCAAGGTCGTGGGAGAAGGGCCGGTCGTGACCCGGGCAGAGGCCCACGATGCAGTCGCTGAGTTGCGAGCGGGCGCCGAGCGGTCCACGCCACTGGTGCGTGAGTTCACCGGACTCGTTGCTGCCGAGCGCACGGCCCCAGTGCTGGTGGTTGACCGGCCAAACTGGGTACAGGCCAATGCTCAAGCATTTGCCAAGATCCTGACCCCGATCGCTGCCAATCTCCTTTCAGAGCGTAGTGGCTCACCCGGCATGGGCCTTGGGGCCAAGCTGACCGGGGCCGAGGCTGGTCTGATGTTGGGCTTCATGGGCTCTAAGGTGCTGGGGCAATTCGACCCCTTCCATGAAGGGCCGGACGAGCATGGGCGGCTACTGCTCGTGGCCCCCAATGTCGTGCACATCGAGCGCGAACTCGGCGTCGACCCCCATGACTTCAGGCTGTGGGTGTGCCTGCATGAGGAGACACATCGGGTGCAGTTCACCGCAGTGCCGTGGATGGCCGACCATTTGCGGAGCCAGATGGAGTTGGTGGCCGGCAGCATCAAGGGTGATCCGGCGCAACTCGTAGGTGACCTGACCAAGAAGGTCGTTGACCTCTTCACTGGCAAGACCGATGGCAGCCTGATCGACTTGATGACCACTCCTGAGCAAAAGCAGGTGATTGACCAGATCACTGGTGTCATGAGTCTCCTCGAGGGGCATGCTGACGTGGTGATGGATGGGGTCGGGCCCGAAGTCATCCCCACAGTCGCCTCGATCCGCAATCGTTTCACCCAACGCCGTCAAGGGGTGGGCACGCTCGACAAATTGCTGCGCCGACTGCTGGGCATCGACCAGAAGATGGCGCAATATCGCGACGGGGCAGTCTTCGTGCGTGCCGCTGTCGACAAGGTCGGCATGGATGGATTCAATGCCGTGTGGGAGGAGCCAGCGAACCTCCCCAGCAAAGCGGAGATCCTTGACCCCCAACTCTGGATCTCCCGCGTGCACGGCTGATGGCCCTGCACCCAGCCGTCGCGGCCAGCCGTGTAGCCGTACGACGTGCACTGGCCGGGCTCGAGCCAGGAGCGACCTTGCTGGTGGCCTGTTCCGGTGGCGCAGACTCACTGGCCCTGTTGGCGGCGGCAGTCTTCGAGTCACGTACGACGAATCTGAGGGTGGTCGGGGTGACCGTCGACCACGGGCTCCAAGTCGACTCTGCCGATCACGCGGCCGCCGTGGTGGCCCAGATGAGCGAATTGGGTGCGGTCGAAACAGCATCGGCGCGAGTGAGGGTGGATGCGCCGGGCTTGGGCCCGGAGGCTGCTGCGCGTCGGGCTCGTTACGAAGTCATCGAAACGATGCTTGAGCACTTCGATGCCGAGATCTGTCTGCTCGGCCACACTCAAGATGATCAGGCCGAGACTGTGCTGATGGGCTTGGCCAGGGGGTCCGGGGCGCGTTCGCTCGCTGGGATGCGGCGTAGTTTTGACCACTTCCGTAGGCCCTTCTTGGATCTGACTCGACAACAGACCGAAGCGGCTTGTGAGGCTCAAGGGATCACCTGGTGGACCGACCCCCACAACGATGACCCTGCATATACGCGGGTCCGGGTGCGCAAGAGCCTGATGCCTGCTCTCGAGCGGGAGCTGGGCCCGGGGGTTGCGGCCGCGCTGGCGCGGACAGCCGATCAGTTGCGATCAGACGCGGACTTCCTCGACGACATGGCCGCCGAGGCCTTGTCTGCGATCTCGACCGAGGTCGGACTACCAGTTGCGGATCTGGGCCAGTTGGCTCCTGCGATCAGGACGAGAGTGCTGCGGATGGCAGCGGTCGAAGCCGGTGCGATCGCAGCCGAGCTGTTTGCCGCGCATGTTGGCGAAATCGACCGTCTGGTCACCGATTGGCGGGGCCAGGCGGGAGTGGATCTGCCTGGGCATCTGACCGCCAGACGCGTGGCGGGAGTCCTGGTGTTCATCCCCAAGTCCAGCTTGTAGGGTGACCGACATGGATGCTGCTGATGTCGATGGCGACCTTGTTGAAGTGCTCTTCACCGAGGAGCAGATCCAGCAGAAGCTAGCGGCCATGGCCATGCAGATCGAGGCTGACTATGCCGGCAAAGACATCTTGCTGGTCGGCGTACTCCGTGGTGCTGTGATGGTCATGGCAGACCTGTCGCGGGCGCTCGGGCGCCATGTCGAGATGGACTGGATGGCGGTGTCGTCATATGGGTCTGGCACGAAGTCTTCTGGTGTGGTGCGCATCCTCAAGGATCTCGACACCGACATCAATGGCCGCCATGTGCTCATCGTGGACGAGATCATTGACACCGGGCTCACCCTGCGCTGGCTGACCTCAAACTTGGCTTCGCGTAATCCCGCGTCCGTGGAGATCTGCACGCTCCTGCGCAAGCCGGAGGCATTGCGCACCACCATCGATGTCAAATATGTCGGTTGGGACATCCCCAATGAGTTTGTCGTCGGCTATGGCCTTGACTATCAAGAGCGCTATCGCAATCTGCGTGACATCGCGACGCTGTCGCCCAGCGTCTATTCCTGAAGACCCATTCCCAAGACCCCGGTCTAGCCGACTCATGTGAGCGGCGTCACTCTTGTCCGGTTTGCAACGTTTAGCGGATGTCTGGAGTTGCCACGCCGGGGAGGTGAGTGTCGTGCTTGATTCAATCCGAAGCAAGACCGTCTGGGTGTTGTCCGGTGGCGGTGCCCAAGGTGCCGTCCAGGTCGGAATGATGCGTGCCTTGATGGAGTCAGGTCATGCCCCCGACGCTCTGGTCGCAACCTCCGTCGGCTCTCTCAATGGCGCCTTCTTCGCAGTCGACCCCACTTTGGATCGCCTCGATGAGTTGGCCGAGAAATGGCGCTCAGTGTCGGTCTCCTCGATGTTTGGCACCAAGCGTGATGTCGTCACCAATGTTGCGCGGCGGCGCCCCTATCTATTTGGCAACGAACGCCTTCTGCAAGTGATCACCGACTGGTTGCCAGCGACTCGACTCGAAGACCTTGCTGTCCCGATGCGGATCGCAACCACCCATCTTGAGACCGGGCGTGCGGTCCACCATGACGCTGGAGATGTACGACGATTGCTTGCCGCTGCATCAGCCGCGCCGGCCTTGCTCCCACCTGTGCAGTTGCCGCACGGGGAGACCGGGTTGGAGGAGATGCATGTTGACGGTGGGCTGGCCGAGAACTTGCCCCTGTCCGGGGTACTTGGGCTGGATTGCCTCGGCAATGGCCCCGTGCACGTGATCACCCTGGATGCCACTCATGCAGCGCGACCCCGCCAATTGCGGACTCCGGTCGACGCTTTGGTGGCTGCCTTGGCTGCCACTTTGGCCGGACAGGTCGAGTTCCCACTGCCTGACCCGAAATTCCAGATCACTCGGGTCAAAATGGGGGGAGTGGTCGGGATGCTCAATTTCAGTCGGACGGCCGAATTGATCGAGCGTGGGGCCCGTGCCGTCGAGGAATCCATCGGCCGAAGCTACGTATTGAGTGCCTGATTGGGCACCGACCTATGGGCTATGGCTGCACAGCCTTGATGAACCTGACAATATTGGCCGGTGAAGAAATTTCTCCGTAGTCCCTGGCTGTGGATCGTCGTAGCCGTCCTTGGCGTGCTGATCGCATTGCAGTACTTGGTGCCCAATGCAGGGTTCAAGGAGGTGAAGACCTCCACGATGACCAATTACATCAAGAAGGGTGAGGTCAAGTCGATCACCTTCATCGACGGGGGCGACCAGCAGATGCGTGCGGAGCTTCGTGACGGCAAGAAGGTCTTGGCCACTTGGGTCGAGGGGCAACAAGTGGGCCTTGTCGAAGAGGTCCAGAAGCAGGTTGATGCCGACAAGATTGACACCTTCAACGTCAAGAATCCCAAACCCAGTCTCTTGGGGACCATCCTGACGACTCTGCTGCCCTTCGTCCTGATCGTCTTGCTCTTCTTGTTCTTGATGAACCAAGTCCAAGGAGGCGGCGGTCGGGTGATGCAATTCGCCAAGTCGAAGGCCAAGTTGATCACCAAGGACATGCCGAAGACGACCTTTGCCGATGTGGCTGGCTGTGAAGAGGCAATCGAGGAGCTTCAAGAGATCAAGGAATTCCTCCAGGAACCAGGCAAATTCCAAGCCGTCGGCGCCAAGATCCCGAAGGGCGTGCTGCTCTACGGTCAGCCCGGCACTGGCAAGACCCTGTTGGCCAGGGCTGTTGCTGGCGAGGCAGGGGTGCCCTTCTATTCGATCTCTGGCTCGGACTTCGTGGAGATGTTCGTCGGCGTCGGTGCTTCCCGCGTGCGCGACCTGTTTGAGCAGGCCAAGAGCAATGCACCCGCGATCGTATTCATCGACGAGATCGATGCTGTGGGTCGTCACCGTGGTGCTGGCATGGGTGGTGGGCACGATGAGCGTGAGCAGACCCTCAATCAACTTCTGGTCGAGATGGATGGCTTCGACGTGCATGGCGGGGTCATCTTGATCGCGGCCACCAACCGTCCCGACGTGCTCGACCCGGCACTGCTGCGCCCTGGCCGCTTCGACCGACAAATCCAGGTCGATGCACCAGACCTGCTAGGTCGCGAAGCGATCCTCAAGGTGCACGCTCGCGGCAAGCCGATGGCTGCTGATGTCGACCTCACCGCAGTGGCTCGGCGTACGCCGGGCTTCAGCGGCGCCGACCTGGCCAATGTGCTCAACGAAGCGGCGTTGCTGACTGCTCGGCTCAACAAGACCGTGATCGACAATGCGTCAGTCGACGAAGCCATTGACAGGGTGATTGCCGGACCGCAGAAGCGAACCCGACTGATGAACGAGCAAGAAAAGCTCATGACGGCCTACCACGAGGGCGGCCATGCGCTAGTGGCCGCAGCGATGCCCGGCAATGACCCCGTGCACAAGGTGACCATCCTGCCGCGCGGTCGCGCCCTGGGCTACACGATGGTGCTGCCAGACGAAGACAAATACAGCCAGACGCGCAGCCAGATGCTCGACAAACTGGCTTACATGCTCGGCGGCATGGCTGCAGAGGCACTGATCTTCCATGACGTCACCAGTGGTGCTGGCAATGACATCGAGAAGGCCACGGCCCTGGCCCGGGCGATGGTCACCCAATACGGCATGACTGAGCGCTTGGGTGCGATCAAGCTTGGCGACGACAATGCCGAACCCTTCCTGGGGCGCGACATGGGGCACACCCGCAACTACTCCGAAGAGACCGCGGCCGCCGTTGACGATGAAGTGAAGAAGCTGCTTTCCTCCGCCCATCAGGAGGCCTACGACGTGCTCGAGGACAATCGTGATGTCCTTGACTCATTGGTCCGTGAACTGATGGACAAGGAGACCCTCGACAAGGGGCAGATCGCCGCGCTCTTCGAGCCACTGCGTAGGCGTCCGGCCCGCCCGGCATGGACTGGCTCGCCTGACCGGAGCCCGTCGGCCATCCCGCCGATCGAGATCCCCGAGAAGGCTTCAGTCAGCGATGAATGAACACTTTGCTGATGAGTCGGGGCCGATCGCGCCGATCGCCTATGACGGTGCCTCATCAGTCGGTGAGTTCGATCATGATCGGGCTGCGGCTGCCATCCGAGAGCTCCTGATCGCGAT
>WBZL01000310.1_pt1 | contig 53713 bp, 38 predicted proteins | sample 5204291 | NCBI WGS metagenome assembly WBZL01 (sample SAMN12344345, study PRJNA552823) | activated sludge metagenome | biome: Activated sludge suspended growth; feature: Nitrification reactor; material: Wastewater; isolation source: activated sludge from nitrification reactor of wastewater... | reverse complement strand
CCCCTGCCGGGCTGGACAGCACCGGTGACCCAGTGATGAACCTGCCCTGGACCCACGCCGGTGTCCCCACCCTCACCGTTTCCGCCGGGTTTGATGAGCATGGGCTGCCGCTGGGGTTGCAGTTAGCGGCCGGCTGGCAGCAGGATGAGCTGTTGTTTGGCTGGGGGAAGCAGATTGAGGCGGCATTGAACGCCTAATTTTGTCTAAGCCACCGTGTGAAAATTCAAATAGAGGCATGGATGACGCGGATCATGGTGGATTTTTGCGGATAAAAGAAAAATCCGTGTTCATCCGCTTCAATCCGTGTCATCCGCGCATCTATCAAGCCTTATACAATCAGAAGACACCAATTTTCAAATCAGTCCCCTAGCGCATAGGCCAGTTCTTTCTGTGCAGCGTAAATCGGCTCTGCCTCCCGCGCCACCAGCCGCATACGCAGCCCGTCACGCGGCGACAGGGTAATCAGCGGATTTGGCACAACTTCCTGCCCCGGCACCAGTTCAAAACAGAAACGCTGGGCGATGGTTGCCAGCAGCAGTTGTGCCTCCATCATGGCAAATGAGTTGCCAATGCACACCCGTGGCCCAGCCCCAAACGGCAGATAGACATAGCGCGGCAGCTCTTTTTCCAGTTCTGGCGTAAACCGTTCCGGCCGAAACGCTTCCGGCTCGTCAAAATAGTGTGGCAGTCGGTGCATGACATAGGGGCTGATAAAGACAATGCTCCCCTTTTTGATGGGGTAGCCGCCCACTTCGGTGTCGGTAAGGGGCGAACGGCCGTTTAACATCCACGCTGGTGGGTAAAGCCGCAGAGCTTCCTTGATCACCATTTCCGTATAGGGCAAGTTAGGCAGGTCGTGGAGGGTGGGTAAACGGCCGTTTAGCGTCCCATCCACCTCTTCATGCAGCCGCGCCTCCACCTCCGGATGCTGGCTCAACAAATACCACGCCCACGTCAGCGCGTTGGATGTCGTTTCGTGTCCCGCCGCAAACAGCGTCACCGCTTCGTCCAGCACTTGCTGGTCACTCATTTGGCTGCCGTCTTCTCCCTGCGCCAGAAGCAGCATGGAAAGAAGATCACCGTGATCAACGGCCGTTTCCTCCCTCCGCCGCTCCGCAATAATCCCCCCCAACACCTCCGCCAGCACCTTCGCCGCCTGCTTCCGCTCCCGGTTGTTGCGCGTTGGCAGCCAGTTTGGCACCGGGAAGCCACGCCGATAATCGGCGTTCGAGCTGCGCTGCACCACATCCATCGCCTCCCCCACCGCCTGCACCTGCGTCTCCATCGTTTCCACATCAGCGTCAAACAGCGTTTTAGAGACAATCATCATCGTCAGCGCCATCATCTCCTCATCCAAACGGCGCACCTCCCCGTCCTGCCAGCCGTTCAACATTCGCTCCGTATACTGAACCATCACCTCAGCATATTCCCGAATCCGCTTCATGTGGAAGGCAGGCTGCACCAATTTTCGCTGCTGTTTGTGAAATTCCCCATCGCTGGTCAGCAGCCCCTTTCCCAAAAACCGCCCCAGCACTTCCTTGTCAAATGGCGTTTTGGCAAAAATCTCCTGCTGCTTCACCAGCACTTCCCGAATCATGTCCGGGTCAGTCAGCAGATACATATGGCGGTTGAGAATGCGAAAGCGGGAAATTGACCCGTAGGTTTTGGCTAGTTTGAGCAAATATACCGGTGGATTAGGCGCAAACTCGTTTAGATTGCCCCAAATGCCCTTGCTTTCAGGGCCGGGAGGTAATAAAGCACTCATGTGACACCACTCCGTCTATCCTAAGTGCGTTGCACGCCAGGTGTACAACGCACTTGAAAACAGTCAATTATTCAACACTATGTTGATTAAACAGCAATTTGTTAATAAAATAGTATAGATGTTGCCCAATTTGTCAACAAGCAACATGGGCATCCTGTTGAATAAGCGACAGATGTTAATAAAAAGGCTGGCTGGCATGAAGAAAAAAACAGATAGACGGGTGCTACGAACACGAAAGCAACTGAGTGAGGCCATTTTGGCACTTATTTTGGAGCGATCCTATGAATCTATCACCATTCAAGACATCACGGAACGGGCAGATCTGAACCGCGCTACGTTTTACTTGCACTATGGTAGCAAGGAAGATCTGCTGGTAGACAGCTTGGAAACCCATTTTGATGCCTTGGTGCAGCTTTTAGAGAGCGAAGCGCATGGGCAGCCGCCGTGGGATAACCCGCTTCACATGCAGCGGGTGTTTGAATATGTGGCCGAAAACCAGGTACTGTTCCGCACGTTGTTGAGCCAGCAGGGGTTGGGTTATGTCACCAGCAGCGTCATTCGCTATATTGCCGTTTACAATGAGCGTCAAATGGCACAGGCGCAGGTAACGACAGACCCACTGCCGGCCTCGATGATCTCGTGGCATGTGGCTGGGTCGTTGTTTGCCCTGATTAGCTGGTGGCTGGAAAATGAGATGCCCTATTCGCCAGCGTTTATGGCGAGGTCGCTGTTTCAGCTTTGCACGGTGGGGACATATTCGGCGATGGGAAAGCTGTCAGTTATCGGTAATCAGTAAACAGTAATTGGTGGCCGGGTTTCGTTTTGGATAGCTGGCTATACTTTCAAAGGGTATAAACTGACATTTTTTGGAGATTGAGAGACTAAGAGATTAAGAGACTCAATAAGGAAAATTTTGCCAATGTCGTATTTACACTGGATTCGCAGCCATGTTGGCTCGCAAAAAATTATTTTGGTGACGGCAACGGCCGTTATTCGGGATCATAACGGCCGTTTTCTCCTGCAACAGCGGGGCGACTTTGGCTGGTGGGGATTTAGCGGCGGCATTCTGGAGCTGGGCGAAAGTTTGCCCGCTTGCGCCGTGCGCGAAGCCCGCGAGGAAACGGGGCTGGATGTGGCCGTGACGCGGCTGATTGGCCTCTACAGTTCGCCCGATTTTGATGTGGCGTATCCCAACGGCGACCAGGTGCAGCAGTTTACCGCCACCTTTGAATGCCGTGTCACGGGGGGGGAACTACTGCTGGATGGGGATGAAACGACGGGGCTGGTGTGGTGTGAGCCGGGGGAATTGTTGGACAGGTTGGGGGAAACGGCCGTTTGGTACCGCGCTATGGCCGAAGATTGCCTTGCCAACCGGCCCGAAGCCAGCTTTCAGCGTGGGCAGCCGGGCAACAGCCGCGCCGATGAACCGTACTTCCGCTTTGTGCGCCGCCATGTGGGGCAAGCTCGGTTTATTTGCCCCGCCGCCGCCGCCCTTGTTTTGGACGAAAACGGCCATGTGCTGTTGCAGCGGCGTGGCGATGATGGCAGTTGGGCATTGCCGGGCGGGGGCATGGAGCTGGGGGAGCGGATTGACCAGACGGTGATCCACGAGATTTTTGAGGAAACGGGGCTGGTAATCGAGCCGGTACAGGTCGCGGGGGTTTACTCGGATGATCGGTTTGAAGTGGCTTACCCCAACGGCGACTTGATGAAATATGTTAGCACGCTGTTTTTGTGCCGCGTGGTGGGCGGTACACTTTGCGCCGACGGCGAGGAGTCGCTGGAGCTGCGCTACTTTGCCCCGGATAACCTGCCGCTGCTGCCGCCGCGCCACCGGGATCGGATTGAAGATGGGTTGAGAGGGGGAAAAACGGCCGTTTTCTAGATGTTTGCTCATTAACCGCAGAGGGCGCAAAGAACGCAAAGTTTTGGCTTGTTTTTTCTTTCTTCGCGCCCTTTGCGCTCTTTGCGGTTCAAATTCTGAAAAGCCAACAAAGCCTGATTGACGTCTGCGGTAACAAAAAACCCGGCATAATGCCAAGCCAACCTATTATCTGCCTGCCAGGGTCTAAAACTTGATTAGAGACAGAATCATGCTGAGCGAAACCAGCACAGCAATTGCAATTGCCACCCACTTGGCCCAGTTAATGTTCCGCTTTCGAGCCACCGGCCCTTCGGGGCGTTCTTTTTGCAACGTTGGGTTCTTCTTTACCACGCGCCGTTTATGTGTTGTCTTTGCCATCTCTTATTTACTCTCCTTGGGAAATGCCCAAAATTCACCGAAATTTGCCCATTTAGTATAGCACAAACAGCGGACTGCCGCGCAAACATTCGGTGATTTTTTGGTGTGGAGAGTGGGGTGTAGGGTGTGGGGACACGCTCTACACCCTATACCCCACTCCCCACCTCCTACTGATACGTTTCCATCGGCGGGCAAATACAGAACAAATTGCGGTCGCCGTACACGTTGTCAATACGGCTGACGGCCGGCCAGAACTTGGCATCGCGCACCCAGGGTAGGGGATAGGCGGCTTGCTCACGGGAATACGGCCGTTTCCACTCATTACCTGTCACCACCGCCGCCGTATGCGGGGCATTCCGCAGTGGGTTATTTTCTCTGTCCATCTCGCCCCGTTCAACGGCAGCAATCTCTTCCCGAATGGCGATCATTGCCTGGCAGAACCGCTCCAGTTCTGCCAGCGATTCGCTCTCGGTGGGTTCTACCATCAGCGTGCCGGGGACGGGGAACGACATGGTGGGGGCGTGGAAGCCAAAATCCATCAGCCGCTTGGCAACATCTTCGGCCGCGATGCCAGAGGTTTCTTTTAACGGCCGTAAATCCAAAATACACTCATGCGCCACAAACCCATGCTCACCCTTGTACAGCACCGGGTAATACGGATCCAGCCGTTTGGCAACATAGTTGGCGTTCAAAATCGCCATTTGCGTCGCCTGCCGCAACCCGTCGCCCCCCATCATGGCGATGTAGGCATAGGAAATGGGCAAAATGCTGGCGCTGCCCCACGGTGCCGCCGACACTGCGCCCGTGCCGCCAACGCCAGCCACCACCGCATGACCGGGCAAAAACGGAGCCAGATGCGCCTGCACCCCAATTGGCCCCATGCCAGGGCCGCCGCCGCCGTGGGGAATGCAGAACGTTTTGTGCAAATTGAGGTGGCACACGTCCGCGCCATAGTCGCCGGGGCGGCACAGGGCGACCTGGGCGTTCATATTGGCGCCATCCAAATAAACTTGGCCGCCGTTGGCATGGATAATTTGGCAAATTTCGCGGATGGAGGCTTCAAACACGCCGTGGGTGGAGGGGTATGTGACCATCAGCGCCGCCAGATTGTCGCGGTGCTGCTCGGCTTTTTGGCGCAAATCTTCGACTTCGATGTTGCCGTCGTGGTCACAGGCCACAACCACTACCTCCATTCCGGCCATGACCGCGCTGGCGGGGTTGGTGCCGTGGGCAGAGCTGGGGATGAGGCAAATGTTGCGGTGGCCGTTGCCGTGGGCAGCGTGGTAATGGCGAATGGTGAGCAGCCCGGCGTATTCGCCTTGGGAACCGGCGTTGGGTTGCAGAGAAACGGCCGTAAATCCCGTCACCTCCGCCAGCCACCCTTCCAAACGGCGGAACATCTCCTGGTACCCGGCCGACTGGTCTAGCGGCACAAACGGGTGCAGTTTGCCAAATTCCGGCCACGTGACGGGAATCATTTCGGTGGTGGCGTTGAGCTTCATGGTGCAGGATCCGAGGGGGATCATGGAATGCACCAGCGACAGGTCGCGGCTTTGCAGCTTGTAGATGTAGCGCAGCATTTCCGTTTCCGAATGGTAGCTGTTGAAAACGGGGTGGGTTAGATAGTCGCTGCTGCGGTCGTGAATGGCTTCATAGTCGAGGGCAACGCTGTCGGCCAATGCTTCCACATCGGCCGCAACCCCGAACACGGCCAGCAAATCTTGCAGGTCGCTGACCTGGGTGGCTTCGTCCAGCGCCACACCCACCGCGCCGTCGTCGTAGCGGCGCAGGTTGATTTGCTGCGCCAGGGCTGCGTCAATCAATTCGGCCTGGCTTTTGGCGCCGCCGCTGATTTTGAGGGTGTCGAAAATGGGGCCGCTGTTGATGGTGTAACCGCCGTTTTGCAGGGCTTGGGCGAGAACGGCCGTTAATAACCGCACCCGCTGGGCAATTTCCCGCAGACCATCCGGCCCGTGGTAAACGGCATACATCGAGGCCATGACCGCCAGCAGCACCTGCGCCGTACAAATGTTGCTTGTCGCCTTGTCGCGCCGAATGTGCTGTTCCCGCGTTTGCAGCGCCATGCGGAGCGCTTGCTCACCCGTCGCATCTTTGGAGACACCAATCAGGCGGCCGGGCATGATGCGCTGGTATTTTTCCTGGGTTGCCATGTAGGCGGCGTGGGGGCCGCCGTACCCCATCGGCACACCAAAGCGCTGGCTGTTGCCCACGGCTACGTCGGCTCCAAATTCGCCGGGGGCGCGGAGCAGCGTCAGGGCCAGCAGGTCGGCGGCGACCACAACCAAAGCACCTGCTTCATGGGCTTTGGCGGCAAAGGGGGCGTAATCCAAAATGGTGCCGTCGCTGGCGGGGTATTGCAGCAGCACGCCAAAGGTTTCGTGGCTAAAGTCATAGCTGTTGTGGTCGCCCACAATTACTTCGATGCCCAGCGGTTCGGCGCGGGTTTGCACCACGTCAATCGTTTGCGGGTGGCACAGCTCGGAGACAAAGAAGGTGTTGGCTTTGGATTTGCGCGGCATGGCGCGTTGGCACAGGGTCATCGCTTCGGCAGCAGCGGTGCCTTCGTCCAGCAGCGAGGCGTTGGCGATCTCCAACCCTGTCAGGTCGGTGATCATGGTTTGGAAGTTGAGCAGGGCTTCCAGCCGCCCCTGGGCGATTTCGGCCTGGTAGGGGGTGTAGGCGGTGTACCAGCCGGGGTGTTCGAGGATGTTGCGCAGGATGACGGGTGGGGTGACGGTGTCGCTGTAGCCCATGCCGATGTAGGAACGGTATACCTTGTTTTGGCTGGCAAGCTGGCGCATGTCGGCCAGGGCTGCCGCTTCGCCCAGCCCGGCGGGGATGTTGAGCTGTCCTTGCAGACGGATGGTGTCGGGAACGGCCGTTTGCACCAGTTCATCGAGCGAATTCAGCCCCAGGCTTTCCAGCATGTGGGTCACGTCGGCCGTTGTGGGGCCATTGTGCCGCCGGGCAAAGGAGTCACGCGGCTGCAGCAGGGAACGGTTGGCTTGTCTGATCATGTTTTTCTCCAGTAGGGATGATCCAGTAATCGGTGATCGGTAATCAGTTATCAGTCATTGGTTACTGGGTGCCAATAAAAAAGGCGCGTGGCAGTAGTTTGCTGCACGCGCCTTCTGTCATTGACCTGAGAGATTTGGCAACAGCGTTTGCTGTTGTTTTTGCCCCTTCGGTGCGGGGTGGCGATGATGCCAACTCGCTTTTCAGAAAGGTACTTTCCGCCCGGTCCTTTTGCCTGAGAGTTTCACCCGCTTGGGCTTGCCCCTTCGGCGACTTGGTGGAGATTGGTTGATTGGAGATTGGTGGTTTCGTTTGTGTTCCAATCTCTAATCTCTAATCTCCACTCCGTTCTCTCCCGAACGGCCGTTTACCTTATTCATTTGTTTGTCTATCAACGAATAGGCCAATTGTATGTCTGGCGTGGGGATGGTGCAACTGAAAACGGCCGTTTTTTGGGTATACTGGGCGTGATGAGGAATGAGTGTTTTTAAAAGGAGATTGGAGATTGGGGATTGGAGATTACTGAAGGCTCACAATCTCTAATCTCTAATCTCCATCCTGTTGATTATGAACGAACCAACCATGAGCGAACAGGAGATTGTTCGCCCGACATATGTTGAAGTGGATTTGGCGCGGCTGACGGAAAATTACCGCGCCATTGCGGCCGTCACCAGCCCGGCCAGCGTCATGCCCATCTTGAAGGCCAACGCCTATGGGCATGGGCTGGTGCCGGTGGCGCGTCATCTTGCCCGCCTAGGCGCTCCCTATTTTGGCGTGGCTTTTTTGGAAGAGGCGATCATGCTGCGGCAGGCGGGGATTGAAACACCCATTTTGGTGATGGGCGGGATCATTGGCAACCAGATTCCGCTGTTTTTGCAGTATGGGCTGACGCTGACTGCTTCGTCGGTGGAAAAGCTGCGGCAGATTGACGCGGCGGCGGCGCAGTGGGGGGTGCGGGCGAAGGTTCACCTGAAGATTGACACGGGGATGGAGCGGATTGGGGTGCATTATTACAGTGCGCGGGAGCTGCTGGAAACGGCCGTTTATTGCCGCCACACCACCATCGAGGGCATCTACTCCCATTTTGCCAACGCCGACGACCTGGATTTAACGTCGGCGCGGGTGCAGTTGGCGCGGTTTAATGAGGTGCTGGCGTTCTATGAGGAAGTGGGTCGGCCGCGCCCACCGCTGTGCCACATTGCCAACTCCGGAGCCATTTTGCAGCTTCCCGAAAGCCATTTCAACATGGTGCGTACTGGCATTTTGCTCTATGGCGTGTATCCGGCTGAGAACCTGCCGCGCACCATTCCTGTTCGGCCGGCGCTAAGCTGGAAATCCCACGTCGTCTATTTTAAAGTGGTGCAGCCCAACCACCCCGTCAGCTATGGTTCGACGTGGCAGAGCGACCACATGGTGCGCGTTGTCACGGTGCCGGTGGGATACGGCGACGGCTATTTCCGCGCCATGTCGGGGCAGGCCGAGGTGATTATTCGCGGCAAGCGGTATCCCGCCGTGGGGCGCATCTGCATGGATCAGCTGATGGTCAACATTGAGTGGGCGACGGCCTACAACGGGGATGAAGTGGTGCTGTTGGGCGAAAGCGGCGAGGCCGCGATTACGGTTGAGGAGCTGGCAAGCTGGGCCAATACCATCCCGTATGAGATTTTGACCAACATCAACACCCGTGTGCCGCGCTTGTACAAAAGCGATCAGGCAAAAGTCGAAAAAACGGCCGTTTCGCGCTAAACTACCCCTCTGTCTAAAATCAAAGCGAGATGACGAGTTGTTGTTGGCATTATTGGAAACCATGCGGCCACGCCAGTGGTCGAAAAATGTATTTGTCTTTGTAGCACTGTTTTTTGACAGCCAGCTTGCCAATGGGCGCAGTGTGCTGCATACGATAGCTGCGTTTATTTTGTTGTGCCTCATGTCCAGTGCCGTCTACATCATGAACGACCTGGCCGACATTGAGAGCGACCGTCAGCACCCGACAAAGAAAAAACGGCCGTTGCCTTCCGGCCGGCTGGACCCAACCCTGGCGCGTGTTGTTTCGCTGTTGCTGGCGGCCGGCAGCCTCGTGGCTGGCTATTGGCTCTCTCCTCCGTTTACCCTCATCCTTGCCAGCTATCTTGCCATCCAAATCGGCTATACCTTTTGGCTCAAGCATGTCGTCTTGCTCGATGTCTCGCTAGTGGCGGCCGGCTTTGTGCTGCGTATTGCCGCCGGTGTCACCATCATTCAGGTGCAGCGATTTTCCCCCTGGCTCTATGTGTTTGGTGGTTTTCTGGCTCTGTTTATGATATTGGGCAAGCGGCGGCATGAATTGGTGCTGCTGGGGCAAAACGCAGGCAATCATCGTGCCATTCTGGAAGAGTACACGCTTGACCTGATTGACCGCATGTTGACCATTGTTACCACCAGTGCCCTCGTTTCCTATACGCTTTATACTTTTCTTGCCGAGGGGCTGCCGGAAAACCATTCGATGATGCTTACCATCCCCTTTCTGCTTTACGCCCTTTTCCGCTATATGTACCTGATTTATGTGCGTGAAGAGGGTGGAGCACCGGAAGAAATTGTCCTGCGCGACCGCCCGCTGCAAATCACCATTGGGTTGTTTACGCTGGTGGCGTTTATCGCGCTGTATATTTTGTGAGACTGGAGATTGGGGATTGGACAATCTCTAATCTCCAATCTCCCATTAACTTCTTGTCAATTACTGCAACTGCTCCCGGAAAAGTCATTTTGTTTGGTGAACATGCCGTTGTCTATGGGCAGCCAGCCATTGCCATTCCCGTTTCCCAGGTGCGGGCGCGGGCAACGGTGGTGGCGGGGCCGCAGATGGGGGTACGACTGGTTGCGCCGGATTTGGGTGTGGAGAAGCTGTTGTTTGAGGAGGACAGGGATGATGCGCTGGCAACGGCCGTTTATCTCGTCAAAGCTGCCACCAACCTCACGCACTTACCCGATATGACCATCACCGTCAGCAGCGACATTCCCATCGCCAGCGGGTTGGGCAGCGGAGCCGCCATTGCCGCTGCTGCCATTCGCGCCGTCACCCAGTTTGTGGGCTACGGTCATCTGCTCAGCAACGAATGGGTGTCGGCCATGACCTATGAAGTGGAAAAAATCCACCACGGCACCCCCAGCGGCATTGACAATACCGTTGTTACCTACGAACAGCCCGTTTACTTTGTGCGACAGCAGCCGTACAACCGCATTGAAACCTTTTCCGTCGCCAAACCGCTGACGCTGTTGGTGGCTGATACCGGCGTTCGCAGCTCTACCAGGGAGGTGGTGGGGGATGTTCGGCGGCAGTGGGAAGCTGATCCCGCCCGCTTTGAAACGCTGTTTGCTGCCTGTGGCCGCATTGCGGTGGCGGCGCGGCAAGCGATTGAGCAAGGGGCAACGGCGCAGCTTGGCAAGCTGATGCAGGAGAATCAGGCGGTTTTGCAGGAAATGACGGTTTCTTCGCCGGAACTGGAGCGGCTGGTAGCGGCAGCACTGGCGGCGGGTGCCGTCGGGGCAAAGCTCAGTGGTGCGGGGCGCGGTGGCAATATGATTGCGCTGTTGGCTGATGGGGAGGATGAGGGGGGAAAAACGGCCGTTTCTCAAGCCCTCATCGCCGCTGGTGCCAAAAATGTACTGACCACCGTTTTACAATAGTGCAAAACAAAAAAGCCAGCTCATCGGCTGGCATCTTTTGCGAATATTTGGTTAACAACTTTGCACAAGTTGCCAACTTGCATTAAAACCTAATGCGGACGTAGGCTAAGAGGACTTAGCTGTTGTCTTCAAGCAACGGGTGCAAACGTTCTTACGAATTTTACGGCCGTTTTCCCAGAAGGTAGCTTTTTGCACATTGGGCTTAAACTGCCGCTTTGTCTTCTTCTGTGAGAAACTCACATTTTGGCCCGACATCGGCCCCTTGCCACAGATTTGACATTTAGCCATAATTTCACCTTACCCTGACAAATTAAAAGCGACCACCAGGGTCGCTCCGAAGTTGCTTCTTGAAATGAGCAGGGAAAATTATAAGCGAGGACGGTTATTTTTGCAAATGGAGTTTGACCATGCCCACAAAAGACGATTCCTTGGGGACAATTGACATTTCCCCCACCACCATTGCCACCATTGCCAGCCAGGCCATTAACCAGTGTTATGGTGTCGTTGGCATGGCAAGTAAAAACCTGGCTGATGGCATTGCCCGCGCCTTCTCACGTGACAGTCGGCGCGGTATTGAGATTTCATCGCTCGACAACGAGATTGTGATTGATGTTTATGTGATTGTCGAGCATGGTGTGCGGATTAAGGCCGTGGCCGAAAGCATTCAACACACCGTTAAATTTCATGTCGAAAAGGCACTTGGCTGGCCCGTTCATTCGGTTAATGTGTACGTTCAAGGGTTACGCATGAGCAAAGAGACAAAGACGAGCGGTTAGACCCAATGCAAGGGTTGCCTGCATAATGGAAACAACCTAACATTTAATAAATTGACTGGAGCGGATGTTGTCAGTGGCTAGTAATCTGTAGACAGTAATCGGTAATCAGTGAAAACCGATTGCCGATTACCGATTACCAGTGACCGATTGCCGTCTCTATACCCTCAGGAGAAAACAAAATTCATGAGTTTGCCCGATGCTCCCCCAATCAACCAAAAATGGCTCCATTGCCACGGGCAGCAGCTTCGTAAATTAGCCAGGGCTGGCTTGGTCTGGCTGGAAAAACACCACGAAACCGTCAATGCCTTAAACGTTTTTCCTGTGCCTGATGGCGACACCGGCACAAACATGCTGCTAACCATGCGCTCGGCCTATAAGCGCGTTGAAACGAGTGAAGATACCCACGTCGGTAAGGTTGCTGCCCAACTGTCACAAGGTGCGCTGATGGGCGCACGCGGCAACTCTGGCGTGATCTTGAGCCAGATTTGGCGTGGTTTGGCGCGTGGTCTGGCCGAAAGAGAAACATTTAGCACCAACGATCTGGCGGAGGCGTTTCGCCAAGCGGCTGATACGGCCTACAGCGGGGTGATGAAGCCCGTTGAAGGCACCATCTTGACCGTGATTCGAGAGAGTGCCAATGAAGCGGGTGATGCCGCCAAGAAAAGCTCTGACCTACGTTTTTTGCTGGAGCGGGTGCTGGAACGGGCGCAGCAGGCGTTGGAACGCACGCCGGAGCAGTTGCCCATTTTAAAGCAGGCGGGTGTGGTGGATTCTGGCGGGCAGGGGCTGGTTTATATTTTGGAAGGGATGTTGCGCTATGTGCATGGGCAGTTGGGCGTGGTGGACATGGCAGGTGGGGCAGTCTCTGGGTTGGCTGCTGTTAACGCGCCCGCCCAGGCTTTAGCTGCCCCGGAAGACGGCCATATTGAAAACCCCTACGATGTGCAGTTTATTTTGCTGGGCAATAACCTGGATGTGCTGACGGTGCGTAACACGATTGATGCGATGGGGGATTCGACGGTGGTGGTGGGGGATGAGCAGACGATCAAGGTGCATGTGCATGTGCAGGATCCGGGCCGGCCGTTAAGTTATGGCATTAGCCTGGGGCAGATTACCGATGTGGTAGTGGAAAATATGCAAATGCAGATGGAGGAGATTATCCAGGCACCGGCTGTGGCAGTACAAACGGCCGTTTCTGCACCCACTCTCGAACCTGGGCAAATTGGTGTGGTGTCCGTGGCGGCCGGCTCCGGGCTGGCCGACGTGTTCCGCAGTTTGGGCGTGGTGGGCGTGGTCAATGGCGGCCAAACCAACAACCCCAGCACTGAGGAAATTTTTCAGGCGATTCAGGATGTACCCAGCGACAGGGTGATTGTGTTGCCCAACAACAAAAATATTATTTTGGCGGCAGAAGCGGCGCGGGATTTGAGCAGTAAGCAGGTGGCGGTGGTACCCACGCGCACGGCTCCGCAGGGGTTTAGTGCTATGCTGGCGTTAAACCCGGATGGTGAGCTGGCGGAAACGGCCGTTTCCATGCAAACCGCTGCCCAGCAAGTTGCCACCGGTGAAATTACCCGTGCTACCCGCTCGGTAACGTTGGACGGGGTGGTGGTGAATGAGGGGGAGGTGATTGGGCTGGTTAACGGCCGTTTGTCCAGCGCCCACCTCGATTTAAACACCGTTCTCGATGAAGTGCTGGCTGGCATGGGGCTGCAAGACCGCGAAATCGTTTCCCTTTATTACGGCCAGGACATTACCGCCGCCGAAGCCGAAGAAGTTGCTGCCTATATCGAAGAAGCATACCCCGACATTGAAGTTGAGCTACTGCCCGGTGGGCAACCTCACTACTTCTATATTTTAGGGGCAGAGTAAGGAAAGTAATCGGTATTCAGTGTTCAGTAATCAGTTAAAACATCTACAGTAACATCTGTAGTGCTGTAACCTGTATCAGGAAAATCAGGATAATCTGCGTCCTATTTCCCAAGAAGTAAACAACCCCTATGACCATCCGAATTGTAACCGACAGCGCTTGTGACGTTCCCCCACAGTTGGCCGCAGCCTATGGCATCACGGTTGTTCCCGTTTATGTCAACATTGGGCAGGACAGCTATCTGGACGGCGTAGACATTTCGCGCCACGATTTTTACCAAAACCTTTACAGCTACCCCGCTGCCCCCACCACTGCCGCACCCGCCAGCGGAGCTTTCACCGAGGCGTATGAAGCACTGGCTGCTGCCGGTGCCAGCGAAATCCTCTCCCTCCATATTGCGTCCAGCCTTAGCAGCACCTTTAATGCCGCCCGGCTGGGGGCAGAAGCAGCGGAGGGCGTTGCTGTGACGCTGTTTGACACGCAGCAGGTTTCCATGGGGGGCGGGCTGTTGGTGCTGCTGGCAGCGGAAGCAGCGGCAGCCGGCCGAACCATGGCCGAAATTGTGGCTATGTTAGAAGCACGGGTGTCGCGCACGCGGGTCATTGGCATGTTAGACACGCTGGAATCGCTGCGCTACAGCGGGCGCGTGAGTTGGGCCACCTTTGGTTTTGGCACCCTGCTGCAAATCAAACCGATTATGGTGGTGGCAAACGGGGTGGTGGATGTGGCGGCACGGGTACGGACGCGCAAACGAGCCATCGCGCAGCTACTGGACATGGTGGCTGCTGGTGCGCCGTTTGAGCGGTTGGCAATTATTCACGTGGCCGCTGCCGAGGCGGCAGCGGAGCTACAGCAGCAGGTTGCCCACCTGTTTCCCATTGGCAAAGACCCCATTATCATGGAGCTAACCCCCGCCATCGGCGCCCATTTTGGGTTGGGTGCGGTTGGGTTTGCCTATGTGGCTCTGAATGGGGGATAGCTATCAGTGGTTTATTGGCGTAAGTTGGCTGGCGGCGGATAATATGGTTATATTTTTTTGCAGGTTGTAAATGTAATGGCACAAGCTTTTAAACGATTAGAGCGCGTCCTGGATTTGGAGGCGAAACAAGGTTACGAAAATAAGGCGGTGGTGGGGGGCATCCAGCAGTTTGCAATCTATTGGGTGGAGCAGGCGCGGCAAGAGGCGGTTGATGAAGCGGATCGGGCGTTTGTGGAGCAGGTGGCGGATGTGCTGGCGGAATACGGCCGTTTACCTGGTACCGAAGCCCGTTCTAAATCCCTGTCCATGCTGCAAAGTGGGCTGGCGCGGCGGCGTGACCGGGTTGGTGAGCAGAAGCTGACCCCACCAACCCGGCGACCACCCCGTACAGAGCGGAAATCGGCTCGCCCGGAGCGTTCCCCACGACAAGAGCCTGTTTCACAGGTGGAATGGCTTAAACCTGAGCCAGAACCTGTGGTTGAGATGGAACCTGAGGTGGTAGAGGTCGCGTTGCCGGAACCGCCGCCCCTGATGGATGAGGCTGAAATTCTGGAGGAAACGGCCGTTTCTCCCGACCCCGAAGGACTACGCCAATCCGTCACTGCCATCAAAGGCGTGGGGCCACAAATCGCCCAAAAGCTGGAGCGACTTGGCTCGGCCACCATTTGGGAATTGCTCTATCTGCTGCCCCGCCGCTACGACGACTATACTAGCATGAAGCCGATCAACCGTTTGCAGTATGGCGAGCAGGTTACAATTATTGGCACGATTTGGGAAACACGGGCGCGGCGTTCGCGCAACAACCAGGTTGTCATTCAAACCACCGTTAACGATGGTTCCGGGGCGGTGCAAGCCACCTGGTACAACCAGCCGTGGCTGACCAGTAAGCTAAAAGCGGGGATGCAAATTGTGCTGAGTGGCAAGGTGGAGCAGTTTTTGGGACGACCGGTTTTTAATTCACCGGAATGGGAGCCGCTGGAGCTGGAACCGCTGAAAACACGCCGCATTGTGCCGGTTTATCCGCTGACCAAGGGGTTGTTTGCCCACAAGATGCGCGAGATTATGCGAACGGCCGTTTCTGAATGGGCTGAGCGTGTACCAGACCCCCTGCCCGACCCCGTGCGGCAGCGACAAAAATTTTACCCCCTTAGCCACGCTATCCAGCAAGCCCACTTTCCCGATAGCCAGGAAGCATTGCACAAGGCGCGGCGGCGGCTGGCTTTTGACGAGCTTTTTATTTTGCAGCTGGGGATGCAGGGGCAGCGGCACGAATGGCAAGCCCAACCCGGCATTCCGCTGCAGGCGGAACCCGGCTACCTGATTCAGTTCCGCAACAGCTTACCGTTTACCCTCACCGGGGCGCAGCAGCGGGTGATTGACGAAATTCAGGCCGACATGGCGCAAAATCGCCCCATGAACCGGCTGCTGCAAGGAGATGTGGGGGCGGGGAAGACGGTTGTGGCCGCCGCCGCCCTCTTTGTCGCCTTCAAAGCGGGAATGCAGTCGGCACTGATGGCTCCGACGGCAATTTTGGCCGAACAGCATTACCGGGGGCTGCGGGGGACGCTGGAGCCATTTGGCATTAACGTCTGTTTATTGACAGGCAATACCCCGGCGGCGGAAAAAACGGCCGTTTATGCTGGTCTAGCTGATGGTTCCATCCATGTTGCCATTGGCACCCACGCCCTCATTCAGGGTGAAGTCGTTTTTGCCAATTTGGCATTGGCTGTCATTGATGAACAGCACCGCTTTGGTGTGGAGCAGCGGGCTAAACTGCGACAAAAGGGAGCAGCAGCGGAAACGGGGCAGCCCAACCCCCACCTGCTGGTGATGTCGGCCACCCCTATTCCACGCACGCTGGCACTGTCGCTTTATGGCGACCTTGATTTGTCGGTGCTGGATGAGATGCCGCCCGGCCGGCAGGAAATAAAAACCCGCTGGTTGCGCTATAGCGAACGGGAGCGTGCCTACACCTTTATCAAGAGCCTGATCAAAAAAGGGCAGCAGGCGTATATCATCTACCCGCTGGTGGAAGAGTCGGACAAGTTGGAAGCTAACGCGGCGGTGGAAGAGTATGAACGGCTACAAAAAGAGGTGTTTCCCGGTGAGCGGCTGGGGCTGGTACACGGCCGCTTACGTGCCGCTGAAAAAGAGGCTGTCATGCGGGACTTTTACGATGGCAAGGTGGATATTCTGGTTGCCACATCGGTCATTGAGGTGGGGGTGGATGTTCCTAACAGTACCGTTATTTTGATTGATGGAGCTAACCGCTTTGGGCTGGCGCAGTTGCACCAGTTTCGTGGGCGTGTGGGGCGCGGCAGCCAGCAGTCGTACTGTTTGCTGGTGGCGGATGCGGCTTCGGGTGATGCAGAACAGCGGCTGCAGGCATTGGAGCAGAGCAATGATGGTTTTGCTCTGGCGGAGAGGGATCTGGAGATTCGGGGGCCGGGTCAGTTTTTCGGCCGGCAGCAAAGTGGTTTGCCGGAGTTAAAGTTGGCCTCTTTGCTGGACAGCCAGCTTTTGGAGATGGCACGTGAAGAAGCCCAGCGCATTTTTGCTGCTGACCCGCTGCTGCAACAGCCAGAACATGCGGCACTGCATGAGAAGGTGGCTGATTTTTGGCAGGATGCGGGGGATGTGAGTTAACGGCCGTTTATCGTAGGGCAAGGTTGCAAACTTGCCCCACATTTTCAGAGGAACAACTTTGACAAGACGAGCTTTGTACCCAGGAACGTTTGACCCCGTTCACTATGGGCATCTGGATTTGATGCACCGGGCGGCGGCGCTGTTTGATGAGCTGACGGTGGCGGTTTATGACCACAGCCGGCCTACCAAGTCGGTGCTGTTTGACATTGATGAACGCATTGGCATGATTCGTGAGGCATTGGGGGCAGAAAGCTCAATCAAGGTGGTGCCATTTACCGGGCTGCTGGTTGATTTTGCCAATAAAATGAATATCCACGTCATTGTGCGTGGCTTGCGGGTTTTTTCCGATTTTGAATTCGAGTTTCGCTCGGCGCTGGCAAACAAGCGGCTGGCTCCTCACATTGAAACAGTGAACCTGATGACGAAGGAAGAGCATATGTTTTTGAGCGGGACGACGGTGCGGGAAATTGCCAGCCTGGCCGGGGATGTGCGAAGCATGGTTCCGCCCAACGTGGAGGTGGCTCTGCAAAGCCGCTTCTTGCATGATGATACATCCTCGTATAATCGGCCGTTGCCGTTGCGTGATTGAGCAGGGTGCTATAATATGTTGACGGGTTTGCAAGGTGCTGCTCGGTAATGGATGAGGTATGGGTATGGATATTCAACATCTGGTTGATCGGTTAGAAGAAGTTTTTAATAACAGTTTGCGTGTGCCGTTGAGTGCGTATTTGTTGATTAATGAGGATCAGATTTTTAGCATTATTGACCAGATGCGGGTGGCTGTGCCGGAGGAAGTGAAGCGGGCGAACCGGATTGAGGCGGAAAAGGAGCGCATTTTGGCGCAGGCGCATGAGGAAGCAAACCGGATTCGTGAGCTGGCGAAGCAGGAGGCAAGCGAACTGGTGCGGCGGGATTCGGTGTTGATGGCGGCGCAGCAGCGGTCGGACAATATTTTGGAACGGGGGCGGCGGGAAGCTGAAGGGCTGCGGCAGGATGCGGATGCGTATGTGGTGGAGGTGTTGTCACGGCTGGAAGAGGATTTGCTGCGTTATTTGTCGGTGGTGCGGAATGGGCTGGATAAGGTGAGTATGGAGCAGCAGCAAACGGCCGTTCCTCAAGAGGTTCCGACTGAGCAGTTGGTCGAATAATTTAGGAACCTGGCTGCGGCCAGGTTTTTTGTTTTTGAGGCTAACCCGATGAGTAGAGAGCGTACCTTTCGCAGTGAAGCTGTTGTGCTGCGCCGCACCGATTTTGGCGAGGCAGACCGGCTGCTGACTCTGTATACGCGGGAGTTTGGCAAAATAACGGCCGTTGCCAAGGGGGCGCGCAAACCCCAAAGCCGCAAAACGGGGCATGTGGAGCTGTTTATGCGGAGCAAGCTCTTTTTTGCCAAGGGGCGCGATATTGACGTGATTACCCAAGCGGAAATGGTGGCGGGCTATCCTGAACTGCGGGCTGATTTGGTGCGGGCAACTTATGCGTCCTATGTGGTGGAACTGCTGGATCGGTTTACGGTGGAGGATGACCATAACTTGAGCGTTTATGAGCTGCTGGCAAGCACCTTGACTTCCTTGACCACGGCTGAGGATTTGCTGCTGCTGGCGCGATATTACGAGCTGCGGCTGTTGGGGTTGACGGGCTTTCGTCCGCAGTTGTTCCAATGTGTGTTTTCCAGTGAGCCGATTGTGGAGGAAGATCAATTTTTTTCGGCGGAACTGGGGGGGCTGCTGCGACCTGAATACCAGGAGCAAGATCGGCGGGCGGTGGCAATAACGGCCGTTTCTGTCAAAGTCTTGCGCTATTTGCAAACGCGACCGTGGGAAATGGTGTCATCGCTGCGGCTTAAACGGCCGTTGCACCGCGAACTTGAAGGCATTATGCACCATTACCTTACCTACATTTTGGAACGCAACCTCAAATCGGTAGATTTTCTTTATCGGCTGCGGCGCGAGGCAGAGTTGTTTGCCACATCAAACAGCCCAATGACGTTGTAATAATTGTAATGGTGAATTTAACTGACTTCAGTACAATAGTAGTTGGTCTTGCAGGTGCCAAACGTGGTGTTGCAAGGTGAAAGGCAGCGTTAACGGCTAATGAGCAGCATAAATATACAAGAATCAACAACAAAAGAGCTACAGGAACACATTTCCTGTCTTCAGTCTGAATTAGAGCAAGCTCGTGCTCGGCTGTCAAAGGTACAGGAACGGTATGCACTGGCTAGTCAGGCCGGGCGAACCGGGGTTTGGGACGCGGATTTGCGAACGGGTGGACTGTATATTGACCCGCTTTTGCGTGAGTCGCGTAATATGCCGCATGGGCAAACACCAACGTTAACGGCGTTCTTAACGGCCGTTCATCCCGACGACCTCCCGCTGGTGAGCCAGGCTGTTTCTGCGTTTCTTCGCGGCAAAACAACCGACTATCAGGTTGAACACCGCAATCTCCTGGAAGATGGTTCCATCCGCTGGGTAACGGTTCACGCCATTGCCCTGCGCGACAACGACGGCTTCCCCTACCGCTTGGTAGGCACCGAAACCGATATTACCGACAAACGCAACGCTGAACTCGCGTTGCAGGCGGCAAAAAGCGAACTGGAGGAGCGTGTTGAGCAGCGCACGTCCGATCTGGAACAAATCAACAGTGCGCTGAAAAAAGAGATCGGCCGGCATGAGCAAGCCCGTGAAAATTTGCGCCAAAGCGAAGACAGCCTGCGCCGTTTGTACATCATCACCATTGACCGCACGACCAGCTACGACGAAAAAATTGAACGCCTGCTAGAGTTAGCCTGTGACGTTTTGCAAATGGAAACCGGGATGCTTTCCCGTGTGACCGACAACAACTACGAAATTCTCCATGTGCGTTCACCTGCACCCATGAAGCCCGGCATGATCTTGCCGCTTGATATGACCTACTGCGAGCTGCTGCTCAGAATTCCCCCCGATCAGTGGCCGCTCACCTTTGTCAACATTGGTCAATCGGAGCAAGCGTACCATCCTGCCTATCGCAATTTCAAGCTGGAGGCCTATATTGGCCTACCCATCATCGTGCGTGGCCGTCCCTATGGCACGCTCAACTTTTCCTCCGCCTCAGCACGCACCGAACCTTTCAGCAGTACCCAGAAGGGAATGATCCAGTTGATGGGACAATGGCTCACGAGTGAACTGGAACGGCAGCAGCTAGAAGCTGAGTTCCGCCAATCGCAAAAGATGGAGGCCATTGGGCAGCTTACCAGTGGTGTCGCGCACGATCTCAATAATTTGCTCACGATTATTACCGGCTACAGCGATCTGTTAACCGAACCTGAGTTGGGGCTACGCGGCAGCCCGCTCCGCTATGCTCGTGCCATTCGGGATGCTGGGCATCAGGTAAGCGAATTGACCAACCAACTGCTTATCTTTAGCCGTGCACAAGAGCAGGAACTACAAATCCTGCAGCTAAATGAGATTATTGCCAAAACCAAGAGCATGATTGAGCGGCTGATTGGCGAGAACATCATTGTTGTTACTGAATTGGCTCCCAATTTAGGCAATATCAAGGCTGATCCGGTGCAGATCAATCAGGTGCTGGTTAATTTAGCCGTTAATGCCCGCGACGCGATGCCCGGTGGTGGGCAACTGCTCATCGCTACCAGCATGGTTACAACGGATAATGACGCCACCATTATTGATACTGCCCTAAGCCCAGGGCAATATGTTTTGCTCACCGTTAGCGATACGGGTATGGGCATGGCACCGGAAACGCAGGCCAAAGCGTTTGAGCCGTTTTTTACAACGAAGGAAAAGGGCAAGGGTACGGGTTTGGGGCTTTCTACCGTCTACAGCATCATTACGCAAACGGGCGGTAAGGTGTATTTGGAAAGTGAACCAGGGGCTGGGACAACGTTTCGCCTTTATTTCCCCACGATGGCAAGCTATGAAGTGGTGGAAAAACAGGAAGTGATTGTCGAGAGTTTGCCGCCTACGTCAACAGGGCATGAAACGGTGCTGCTGGTTGAAGACCGGGAAAGTGTGCGCGAATTTGTGTACGAGGTTTTGTTGGACGCTGGCTATACGGTTTTGGTAGCTGAGGACGGGATGCAGGCGGTTTCGTTATTTAATGATTATACGGAACCGATTGATTTGCTGCTAACGGACGTAATTATGCCGGGAATGAATGGGGCGGAATTGGCTGCCTTCTTGCTGGATATGTCGGCAGGGTTGAAGGTGCTGTATATGTCGGGTTATACGGATGCGATTTCGCTGCAAACGGCCCACCCTGGGCAGAAGCATTTTTTGCATAAGCCGTTTATGCCGCATGATTTGTTGTGGGCAGTGCGGCGGGCGCTGGATGATTAGACTTTGGTTGTTTAGCTTGTTTGGCTGTAGGGTCAGCTTGGGTAGCTGGCCTTTTTTTTGCGTGGAGGATGGTGAATGAGGGAAAAAACGGCCGTTTCTCCCCCCCAAAAAACGTCCATCATCCTGCCTCCCTGGGGCTGGTTACTCGTCGCCCTGGTAAGCCACACCCTGTGGGGAACCCACCCCGTTTTCGCCCGCTATCTCCAAACCGTCAGCCACCTGCCCAGCCTCTCCATTCTCGTGCTGGCTTATGGCCTGCCATTGGTCATTTTTGGTGCCTTCATCTTACCTCGGCTAGATCGCCACGTCTATCGTTCGCCGCTGCTGTGGCAGTTTGGTGCGATTTCGGTTGTGCGCGGTCTTACCAACCAATTTGCGGCCCGCTACACCCTGTCGGTGTTTGTCCAGCTTGTCACCCAAACCACGCCGTTCTGGGTGGTGTTGCTCAGTGCCCTGCTGCTTCATGAGGCCATCCCGCGCTACACCAGGCGAGCCGTAGTACTGACGTTTGTTGGCTCGGCTCTGATGATGGGGGAGAGTTTGCTGGCGGGCTGGCAAGGGGGTGGCTTGGGGGGAATTAACGGCCGTTACGATCTCCTCGGCATCTTTCTCGCCATCCTCAGCAGCATCGCCCTCGCCGCCTACATGCTCATCGTCCGCCGCAGCCGCGATGCCAACCTCCCCAGCGAAGCCATCATGCTCATGCAATTCTTCGTCATCACCAGCAGCAGCGCCATCCTCTCCCTGCTGTGGCAAGAAGATTGGCACGGCTGGCTCACCATCGGCCTGTGGGACATCATCGCCTTTCTCGGCCTCAGCATCGGCGTCTTTGTCCTCGCCAACCTCAGCCAAATCGTCGCCATTCGCCACATCGGCGCCCCCCGCGTCAGCAGCCTCATGAGCTGGCGGCTCCTCAGCACCTTTGCCATCGGCACCCTCTTCCTCAACGAACGCCTCACCTCCCCCTGGCAGTTTGCTGGAATGCTCATCGTCTTTGCCACCATCACCTGGTACCTCTGGCAGCAGCGTTAACCCTAAACTTCACCTGCCCATCCCCCCATCCTTGGGTATAATCACCTTCTGGTAACAAAGCACGTAGCTAATGCAAACGATACACAAGTTATCCACAGGATACACACAGATATTCAGGCTGATCGCTACGACTTATCAACAGCTATTCAACAACCTTTTGTGGATGCCCACCCCGCATCCTGTTTGCTAACGGAGAAACCATTGCATTTACTGGAAGGACTCAACGACGCGCAGCGTGATGCTATTACCGCCGGAACAGGCCCCGTATTGGTGCTGGCTGGCCCCGGCAGCGGCAAAACCCGCGTCCTCACCCACCGCATCGCCTACCTGGTGCAGGAAATGAAGGTGCCAGCATGGCACATTTTGGCCGTCACTTTTACCAACAAAGCGGCCAAAGAGATGAACGAGCGGATTGAAGCCCTGCTGGAAGGGTCGTTGCGCGGCCTGACGATGGGAACATTCCACGCCGTATGCGCCCGCATTTTGCGCCGCGAAGCAGAAAACCTGACCCATTACGACCAAAACTTTGTCATCTTTGACACCGCCGACCAGCTTCAGGTGATGAAGCAGGCTCTCAAAGATTTGAACCTCGATGACAAGAAGTTCCCGCCCAACAAAATTCGCAACGCCATTGGGCAGGCCAAAAACGAACTCATTACCCCCGACCTCTACAACGCCACCAACTACATTGCCGAAGTAACCCGCCGTGTTTACACGCGCTATCAGGAAATTCTGCACGCCAACAACGCGATGGATTTTGACGATTTGCTGATGAACACGGTGCTGCTGTTTGACGAACGGCCGGAAATTCTCCAACGCTACCAAGAGCGGTACCAATACATCCTTGTTGACGAGTTTCAGGATACCAACACCACCCAATACGCCCTGCTGCACAAACTTACTGCCACACATCACAACATTTTTGCCGTGGGCGACGCGGACCAATCGATCTATAAGTGGCGAGGGGCAGATTTTCGCAACATTCAGCGGTTCCGCGAGGAATATCCCAAGGCCCAAATGATCCTGTTGGAGCAAAATTACCGCTCCACCCAAATCATTCTCGATGCCGCCAAAGCCGTCATCCGGCGCAACAGCGACCGGGTGGACAAGGAGCTGTTTACCGAGCGGCAAGGCGGGCGGCAAATTGTGGTGCGCGAAGCGTACAACGAGAACGAAGAAGCCGAAACCATCGTCGCCACCATTGAACGCCACCTGCTGGATGGCTACCGCTATGCCGACACCGCCGTCATGTACCGCACCAACTTCCAATCCCGCGCCCTGGAGGAAACGCTGCTGCGGGTGGGCATTCCCTACAAGCTGGTAGGCGCAACAGAGTTCTACAAGCGGCGGGAAATCAAGGACATCATAGCCTTTTTGCGCCTCATCCATAACCCAGCCGACGAAATCAGCTTTGGCCGCATTTTGAACGTGCCGCCACGAAGCATTGGAGCCAAAACGCGGCAGGATTTGCTCGATTGGGCGGCGCGACATGGATGGCAGCCAGCAACGGCCGTTATTGAACTCGCCACCAGCCCTGACATCAACACCCCCTTCAGCGGTCGCGCCCTCGGCTCCCTCTTCAACTTTGGCGAAATGCTCCACGCCTGGATCACCATCCGCGACCACGCCACCGTGGCCGAACTCATTGACCTGGTGCTGGAAAACACCGGCTACAAAGCATACATAGACGACGGCACCCCCGAAGGGGAAGAACGATGGGCCAACGTCATGGAATTTCGCGGCGTGGCCGTCAGCGACACCGGCCGCACGCTGGGTGAATTTCTGGAGCAAGTGTCGCTGGTGTCTGAAACCGACAATCTGGAAGAGCAGGCCAACGCCGTCACCCTGCTCACCTTCCACGCCGCCAAAGGGCTGGAATATCCCGTTGTCTTTCTGACAGGGCTGGAAGACGGGCTGCTGCCCCACAGCCGTTCGCTGGAAGACGGCGAAGAGCTGGCCGAAGAGCGTCGCCTCTTTTACGTGGGCATCACCCGCGCCAAAGATGTTCTCTACATTTCCCACGCTTTCCGCCGCACCACCTTTGGCGACAGCTCCGTGTCGGCACCTTCCCGCTTTCTGCGCGACATCCCGCCAGAGCTGACCGAGGGGGGAGAAACAAAGCAACGGCGACAAGAAACCGTTTCCCGTGCCAGCAGTTGGAGCAGTGGGCGCAGCAATACAAGCTGGTCTGGCAGCAGCAGCCGATCATCAACTTCCAGCCGGAAAGAGTGGACACCCCCGGCACGCCCCAAAACGCCACCTGCCGCCAGTGAGCCACCCCGTTCACGGTTGCCCAAGCCAAACTATTTGCGGCAAGATGTGGACGTGGACGATGAACCCCGGCAAACAGGCGGCGGCAGCACCCAATATCGCACCGGCCAAAAGGTACGCCATATCAAATTTGGTGAGGGGACGGTGATTGAAAGCAAGCTGACCGGCAATGATGAAGAAGTGACGGTAGCGTTCCCCAGCGAGGGGATCAAGCGGCTGGCGGCGAGTTTTGCCCGGCTGGAGATTGTGAAAGAGTAATCAGTAACCGGTAATCAGTTATCAGTCTGACCACTGACCACTGATTACCAACTACTGATTACTGATTACCGACCAATGCTTTACCTGATAGACGGCCATAATCTGATTGCCAAGATGCCCGACATTGATCTGGATGACCCCAATGACGAGGTGAAGCTGGTGCTGCGTCTGCGGAGTTGGGCTTCGGCGCAGCGGTCGCGGCGGGTGGTTGTGGTGTTTGACCAGGGGTTGCCGGGGGGGAAGCAGAAGCAGTTGTCGAATGCGGATATAACGGCCGTTTTTGCCTCCACCGGCAAAACAGCCGATTCCCTGCTCATCAACCGCATCCGCCAGGTGAAAAACCCGCGTGAATACACGGTCGTCAGCAGCGACCAGATGATTCTCGATGCCGCCAACCAGCGCCGCATTGCCACCATGCGTTCGGAGGCGTTTGTACAGGAAATGGGGGTGGACAAACGGCTGCCCAGTGCCGCCAGCCAGCCGGAAGCGGGAGCCGAAGCGGAGCCGGAAATTAGCGACAAGGATGTAGCCCACTGGCTGGAGCTGTTTGGCCCAGAGCCAGAAACGCCCAAAAGAAAGCGTCCCGCGCCGCCGCCCGCTGTGCAAAAAGAGTTACCGCCTGCTGCACAACCTGCCAAAGAGAAAAAGCCACCTATGCCCCTCTCCAAACAAAAACGCTCCACCCGCAAGCTGGATGCTGATGAAGTAGATGAATGGCTGACTTTTTTTGGCGCAGAACCAGAGCCGCCCCCGCCATCCCCAACGCCGTCTTCCCCTGCCGCCCCATCTGCCAAGCCCAAGCGTTCTTCCAGCAAGCTGAGTACCGAAGACGTGGAGGAATGGCTGCGCTTCTTTGGCGACAGCAAGCCAACCCCCAAAAAGAAAAAATAGGACGGAACCTGTTGCCTCCAGCAAACGTTCTATAATCACAATCATCATGGCTTATGGAATTCGAGGAGGACATCGTGACAACCAAACAAACCCTTATCCGGTTCATCTTGTTTTTTGGGATCTTGTATCTGACTGCTTGTGGGGGCAAAACCGCTGAAGAGACACGCATTGTCACCGAAACAGTTGAGGTGACACGGGTTGTGACAGAAACCGAATCTATTGAGATACCTGCGGCCGAGGAACCGGCGGCGGAGGAACCAGCGGCCGAGGAAGCGGCAGAGGTTGTAGATTCGGGGCAGGAGGCGACGGGGAGTGAACGGGGGGGCGACCAGATTGAGCCGCCGGGGAATGGCCCAAAAGTGGAAGCGCCGCGCCAGCAAACGGCCGTTCTTGCCACCACCAACGACCAACCCCGCGCCGAAACCGAACCCACACCCATTCCGGCCACCACTGCCAGCCCGCTCACCGCTGGCGAAATTGACGACAACGCCCGCCGGGATGAATACCTGGCCTACCTTGCCAGCTACACCGCCAATGACGTGGTGCGGCTGGACGTGAGCCAGCGGCATGAGCTTGTGGTGGTGGATGGGGCAGAACGGCCGTTATTGGGGGTCGAACTCATTATTCAGGCCAATGGGCAGGAAATCACGCGGCTAAAAACGGGCAGTAACGGCCGTTCCACCTTCTATCCCCGCCCCTTTAACACCCAGTCCCCCACCTACACCATCACCGCCACCGCCGCCGACGGCAGCCGCCAAACCGTTTCCGTCGCTGCTAACGAAGCCGAATGGCGCATTGCCCTGCCCACCGCCAGCCAGCCAGCCGCCGCCCAGCTTGATATACTGCTGCTCATTGATGCCACCAGCAGCATGGCCGACGAAATTGACGCGCTCAAAAGCAACATTCGCGCCATCGCCAGCCAAATGCCCAACCAGCCCAACGTCCAGTGGAGCCTTGTGGCCTACCGCGACCGGGGTGAGCCGCTTGCCGAGCAACTTTTCCCCTTCTCAGACAATTTAAACACCTTTGCCGCCGCCCTGGACGGGGTTGAAGCCGAAGGGGGCGGGGATTATGCCGAGGATGTGCAGGGGGCGTTGGCGTTGGCACTGGAACAATTTGTCGCGCAAAACGGCCGTCAGGCGGTCAAGCTCATCTTTCTGGTGGCCGATGCGCCGCCCCATCTGGACTACACCGACCAGCCATCTTATGCCGACCTGCTGCCGCAAGCGGCGGCGCTGGGGGTGAAAATTTATCCGTTGGCGAGCAGCGGGCTGGATGCCCAGGGGGAGTATATTTTTCGGCAGTGGGCGCAGTGGACAAACGGCCGTTTTCTCTTCCTCACCAACAACCCCACCAACACCGATTCGGCCGGCAACCCCACCATCTCCGTAACCAGCAACGGCACCCCCTACACCGTCGCCAATCTCGACACCCTCATCCTCAACCTCATCCGTCAGGAGCTTTCCTATCTTCCCCAATAACGCTTTAGAAGTTCAACTTCTCAGAAGAAGTTGAACTTCTTGCCAAGCCAAAAGCAAAAAGGGCTGACCGCTTATTTAGGCGATCAGCCCCAATTCAAGGAAACTTGAGTGGTGTAAACAATTGAATATTTACTCCTTCACACAGCACCATTACCAGTAACGGAAACTGCTCAAGGAATCTTGGCAAAAGCTACCACAGCTTCAAAGAAGAGCCGTGGCGTACATCTTGACCGAACCAACTGTTTGGGTCGCTGGGGTAACTCCACGAAGCTACCAATCCAAGACAACCACACCTTCACACTCGTTTGACACCCGGCGGTCTGTTTTCTGTCTGCGATAGCCTTTGTTGCTTAAAATAATACATGGTTTTCCCTATTTTTATAGTGACAAACATCACCCCTTCCACATGACATTCATCTGGCAGCCAACACAGCACAGTAACGACAAAATTGGTCTACCTTGTAACGCTCGTTTTAATATTCCAATGGTATAGATTATTCAGTACTCAAGTACCACGGATACCAAATCGGTTCCGCATGGCACAAATGAACGCACATACATTCTAGATACATTGCAGATTGCTAGCACTACAGTCTACATCACAACAATTTGATATGCTTTCTTTGTTGGGGTGCCGCCAGCCTATCAAAACAATTGAATGCACGCTGTTGGCAATGCAGTAACCTGCCACTTCTAGCTGTTTCAAGAAATATTAATATTTTTGGTAAACACAAAGCGAGGTAGAGGCATGAAAAAAGTTCTCTCAATCAGCATCATTCTCATTTCCGCAACCTTCTTCATCGGAGGTCTGACATTGGCATATTTAGCCATCAATACCGACTTCTTCAACAAAGAGGCGATTAAAGCCGAAGTGGCTCCTATTGTTGACAAAGCCGAGGAGATTGCCCCTGACGTTGTTAACACCCTGTCCGTTGTAGCAGATGAAGCGGTGAACCAGCTAAAAACGGAACCCGTTTCCAATAACCTCAACGCCCCAATCACCATCTACAAGAATAACCTGGCAAATGGTTGGGAAAACCGCTCCCAGGATGCCAATATCAACTTTAGCGGTTTCCCTGCTTATGATGGGCAGACGGCGATGATCATTGACTTTTCGGCGCAGGGTGGGGTTGTTGACTTGCGCTCCCAAGAGCCACTTGACCTGCGTGGACATAATTTGCTGCGCTTTTGGATTCATGGTGGTGTTACCGGGGGGCAGCAAATTGCCGTGGGTCTCGTTGGCGAAAACGGCCAGATTGGCAAGACAGTTGCCATCAACCCGCCTTACCCCAACGACTGGCGGCAAATTGATATTTTGCTGGCCGATCTGGAAACAGGCGAACTTGTGTATGGTGTTGCCTGGCAAAACACAAGCAAAGGACCACAGCCAGTTTTCTACGTGGATGAAGTTGCCTTTGTGGATGATCCACTGAGTGAGGGGTATGCCAATACCGTCAATACAAACCTTACCCTTACGATTCACGCCGACCAGCCGCTTTACCCAATCAGCCCCTTGATCTATGGGATGAATTTTGCGGATGAGGCCACTGCCGAAGAACTGGATTTACCGCTTAATCGGTGGGGGGGTAACGCCACGTCTCGCTACAACTTTGCCGATGATGTTACCAACGCTGGCAGCAACTGGTATTTTGAAAACACACTACCGCCGCAAGACAGCCTTACCCTGATAGAGAATGAGTCCACGTCCGATGCGTTTGTGCGGCAGAATATTCGCACCGAAACCGAATCTTTGTTGACGCTGCCGCTTACCGGCTGGGTGGCAAAGGACAGTGAGAGCTGTGGCTTTAGCATTAGCAAGTACGGGGCGCAAATGAGTGCAGATGGCTGGCGGCCTGATTGTGGCAATGGCCTGTTAACAAATGGGCAGCCTGTTACGGGTACGAATTCTGAGGACACGAGCGTTACGAGTGACCCGGAGTTTATCCAGGCGTGGATGGCGCATTTGACGGAAAAGTTTGGCATGGCTGATGAGGGTGGCGTGCGTTTCTATGATTTGGACAATGAGCCAATGTTGTGGAGCCATACACACCGCGATGTGCGCCAAACGGAGTTGGGGCTGGATGAGTTTTGGGCTATTACTGAAGCGTATGCGGCTGCGGCTAAGGAGGCTGATCCCGCAGGGCAAATTCTGGGGCCAGTGGTTTGGGGTTGGACTAGCTATTTTTGGTCAGACTTGGATGTGAAGGAAGGGACACCTTTTTGGGAAAATGCACAAGACCGGCTAGCGCACGATAACATGGAGCTGGTGGCGTGGTATTTGCGCCAAATGGCACGGTATGAGGAGCGTACCGGGCAGCGTTTGCTTGATTATCTGGATCTGCATTACTATCCGCAGGCGGTGGGGATTGCTTTTTCGGAAGCGGGGGATGAGTCGCAGCAGGCTTTGCGGTTGCGTTCCACGCGCTCACTGTGGGATCGAACTTATGTGGATGAGAGCTGGATTGCGGAACCTGTATTTTTGATTCCACGGATGCACGATTGGGTCAATGAGTTTTATCCGGGTACCAAGCTGGCGATTACGGAGTACAACTGGGGTGGGCTGGAGCATATTAACGGGGCGGTGACGCAGGCTGAAGTGTTGGGCATCTTTGGACGCGAGCAGCTTGATTTGGCGGCGATTTGGGCACCACCTCAGCGTGATGAGCCGGGTATGTATGCGTTTCGTATGTACCGTAACTATGATGGGCAAAAGGGCAAATTTGGCGATACCTATGTGAATGCGGAAAGTAGTCAGGATGATGTTGTGTCCATTTTTGCGGCGCAGCGGGAAACGGATGGGGCGTTGACGGTGATGGTGATGAACAAGAGCCATATTCCGGTGACGGTTCCGGTAACGTTGCAAGGTTATGCTGGGGGAAGTTCAGCCGAGGTTTATCGCTATAGCGAGGCTAATTTGCAGCAGATTGTACGGATGCCGGAGCAGGTGGTGGAGAATGGGGCGTTTGAAACGACTTTCCCGGCCATGTCCATTACGCTGTTTGTGTTTCCGGCGGAATAGGTTAACGAGTCGTTTGGGCTTGTAGAGGGTAGACGTTCAACTTCTTTGAGAAGTTGAACGTCTTTTTGTTGGGCTATTGCTGCAGAAACGGCCGTATTTTTCCAAGCAGCTCATCCCAGCGGTATGGTTTCTGTAGAAATGTTGTGTGTGGGTGACGTAGAGCGGCGGCAACATCACTTGGTTCACTGGTGTAGCCAGAAGAAAGAATGACCGGAATGGTGGGCGCAAACTGGCGCAGTCTGGCGTGTGTTTCCGTACCGCTAATGCCGGGCATGGCTATGTCAAGCAAAATGAGAGCAATATTGTGGATATGCTGCTGATAGAGGTCTATGCCGCTTTGCCCATCGGCGGCCGTTAATACGTTTATGCCTTCCACAGCTAACACATCAGCAACGGCCTCGCACACGGCCGCTTCATCATCAATGACAAGGATTTGGCCTTGGAGTAGCTGTGCGTGGTGGGGCATGGTGGCTGCGGCTGGCAGGCCTTCTTCCACCACTGTCCATGCCTCACTAGCCAGGAGCGCAGGAAAGAAGAGGCGAAATGTTGTCCCCTTTCCTGGTTTGCTTGATACTTGTAGCCCACCCTCATGACTTCGCACAATCCCCATCACTGTTGCCAAACCAAGACCATGCCCGCTTCTCTTGGTGGTAAAAAACGGGTCAAAAATCTTAGCCAGGGTTGCTTCGTCCATACCAGAGCCGTTGTCTGTAACGTCCAGCCGTACATAGTTGCCAGAAGCCAGCCGTTCGCCCGTGACCAGCCATATTTGTTTTTGGGCGGTAACGGTTTGTGTTTGGGTAACAAGATGAATCGTGTCAGAACGGCCGTTAATACTATTCTCCCCGGATGGCATGGCTTCAACAGCATTCAGCACCAAATTCATTAACACTTGCTGCAATTGGCCTTCATCTCCATTCATCAATGCCAATTGGGGCAGCAAACTTACTTCCAGTCGCACCGCTTTGGGGATTGCAATCTCTAGCAGTGACATGCTTTCCTGAATGAGAAGATTCAGGCTGAGTGGGTGGCTTTCACGCCGACCGCGACCTGAAAACGTAAGCAGTTGCTGGGTTAGGCTTGCTGCCCGCTGCGATGCCTCAACCATGCGGTGGATATGGCGCAAGGCGGGGCTGTCGGTGGGTAGTTTGGCCTGGGCTAATGAAGCCTGGGTGAGGATCGCTGTTAGTAAATTGTTGAAATCATGGGCAATACCGCCAGACATCAATCCCAGGCTTTCCAGTTTTTGCGCTTGCCGCAACGACTCTTGTGCCTGACGCAAATCGGTAAGATCAACAACTTGTGCCATCAACCGTTCAACTTGATCCCGGCTGTTGTACACAACCGAAACCTGGATAAAGACATAAACGGCCGTTCTGTCCTTCCGAATATACCGCTTTTCATATTGATAGGCGGCAATTTCTCCCCGCACAAGCTGTTGATAAAACTGCAAATTTTTTTCCAAATCATCAGGGTGTGTAATCTGGGCAAATGTCATCTGCCACAACTCTGCCATGCTATACCCGACGGTACGACAAAAAGCGGCATTTACCTGTAAAAAACGCCCTTTTAAATCAGTAATTGTCATTCCAATCGGAGCCAGATCAAATAGCTCGCGGAATTGACGTTCACTGGTGCGCGTTGCCCGTTCGGCCTGCTTCAAAGAAGTCACATCCCGATAGCTCCACACGCGCCCCACTGGTTGACCATCTAACATTTGTGGCAGCGAAAAACTTTCGAACACAGAGCCATCCGCCAGTTCAAGAACCATATGCCGCTCTTGCAAGGGATTTTGGTAAGCGTCCGCAATCTGAGCGTCCCACTCGGCTGCGTCAACCAGTTTGTGATGAACCAGTAAACGGGCATCTTCAGCATCCGTTATGGATTCCGGAATACTCCACATTTGGCGAAAACGGCCGTTTGTCGCCACAAACCGCCGATTCAAATCCACCACCAAAATTCCATCCGGCACCGCATTAAACGTCGCCTGTAGCATCGCATTGTTATGCGCCAATGCCTGCTCCACCTGCTTACGCTCCTGCACCTCCTGCAAAAGCTGCTCATTACGCTTTAATAATGCCCGTTCGCTGCTGGCGGCACGCCCCAAAGCCTCATCAATTCGCCGCAGTGCATAATAAGCAAAGCTGGTGATAGTTGTTAAATTAACGAGTTGCGTCATAGCTCTGGTGAACCAGGTTTGCACCCCTTGAATCTCTGGCATTAAGCCCTGATGCTCCAAAAAAGCTAGTACCAGTGTAAACAATGCAACCCCGCCCGCAGCAACCAGCATGACCCGCCGCCCCAACAGCAATCCTGTGCAAAATATAAGCAGCAGCAACGAACTGTAGGCTGTTGCATTTAGCCCACCTGTAAAAACAATGGCTCCTCCCATCAAGACAAGCAGGGTTGCTAAAAAAAGATAGCTGGCACTGTCAATCCGTTTGGTCTGCAACAGAAGGTAAGCAACCAAAAAAGCACCCAAAAACAATGCCATAAGTCCAGCGCGAAACGCATTTAATGTACCGGACAGATAAAAGCCAACAATGAGTAAAATGGCGACTGCGGCTCCCACCGAAATCAGAACATACAAAAAATACGCTGAACGTGTTTCTTGTTCACTATCTAAAACAGGCGGCCTTAAAAAGGCGGTTAGCCGTGCTAACATGCTCATTACCTTGCCCTATGTGTCTAAAAAATGTTGCCTAGCCGCTCTCAGAAAGCTGTGGCTTACCCTCTCGTGTCCATTATACTCTAGACTCTGTGCAATTTGAAACACATGTTTTTTTTGGCACCTGTCAGGCAAAAAACCATAGGTTTCATTTTGATTTGAGTATAGATACCATAAATTTATATAGCAAAAAAGGCCAGAGACGCAAATCCCTGACCTTTTTTAATAGCATTAGCTGATATGGTTAGTGTGCAAGCAAAGCCGCCATTAATGGATCTGCACCGGATCCTTTATGGCACCACGGTCAAAAAGCGGTTCATGGTATCCATCATCCAGCCCTTCCGGTGGCGTAATCTTTTCAATTTTAACGGCCGTATTCTTATAATCCGGAATCTTCGCCCGCCCATCAACCCGATCCAGCGTCAACATATTCGCCGCCGCCTCGGCAAAGTGGAACGGCACAAAAATGGTGCGCCGGGGCGACCGTTCCGTCACCAGCAGCCGCAGTTGAATGGCTCCACGCCGTGAGCTAACCCGTACCCAGTTGCCTGTTTCCAGCCCCATCTCGGCGGCATCCACCGGGTGCATCTCACACGTTGCTTCGGGGTAAATCTCTTCCAGCCGTGAACGCCCGGTCATCGTGCTGCCGCTCCAGTGGTACAGCACTCGTCCTGTGCTAAGATTGAACGGGTAGGCTTCGTCGGGTTGTTCCGACTCGGTGCCATAGGTTACTTCCCAGAACTTCCCCTTGCCACGCGGGAAGCTGTCGGCAAAGAGGAACGGGGTACCGGGGTGGTCAAGGCTGGGGCAAGGCCAATGGACACCCCCCTCGCGCTCCAATCGGTCGTAATCAATGCCCCAAAATTCGGGTGTTACCTGGCGCATCTCTTCCCAAATGGCGGCTGGGCTGTCAAAATCAAAGCCGTTGGTGAGTGTTTTGCCCATGCGCTGCTCAATCCGGCGACCCAAGTCACACAAAATGTCCCAGTCTGGGCGAGAGTTGCCTACGGGAGAAACGGCCGTTCTGCACCGCTGAATCCGCCGATCTGAATTCGTAAACGTCCCATCCTTTTCCGCAAAGCTCGTCGCTGGCAAAATCACATCCGCCAGTTCACCCGTCTCATTCAGGAAAATATCCTGGCACACCAAAAACTCCAGCTGCTCCAGCGCGTGGCGCGTATGCGTCTGGTTTGGTTCACTCATCATTGGGTTCTCACCCAGCACAAACATCCCCCGCACCGACTTGTCAGCGGCGGCTGTTACCATCTCCGTCGCCGTTAGCCCCGGCAGCGGGTTAAGTGCTGTACCCCAATGCTGCTCAAACTTCCCCTTCACTTTGGGATCATCCACCCGCTGATATGCCGTAAAAACGTTAGGCAACCCACCGCTATCAGAACAGCCCTGCACATTGTTCTGACCGCGCAACGGGTTAACCCCCGTACCCGACTTGCCCAAATGCCCACACATCATCGCCAAATTCACCAGCGACAGCGTGTTGTCAGTGCCATGCGTGCTTTGGCTAATTCCCATCCCCCAATAAATCGCTGCCCGCTCCGCCTTGGCATAAATCCGCGCCGCCTCCCGAATGGTGTCGGCCGGCACCCCACTGACCTTCTCCGCCCATTCCGGCGTAAACTGCTCCAACGACTCGATATACTCATTAAACCCTTCTGTCCGCTGGGCAATAAAATCCTCATCAAACAACTCTTCCTTAACAACAACATGCGCCATCGCCTGGAACACCGCCACATCCGTCCCCGGATTTTGCCGCAGCCACAGCTCCGCATGATCCGTCATCTCAATCCGGCGCGGATCTACCACAATCAGCTTGGCACCATTTTTCCGCACCGCCCGCTTCAAAAAGTTGGAAATCACCGGGTGCGTTTCCGTGGTGTTTGACCCTGTAACAATAAACGCCTCCAGGTTCTCCATCTCGGCAATTGAGTTGGACATCGCGCTGGAGCCAATAGACAGTTGTAGCCCCGTCACCGACCCCGCGTGGCACAGCCGGGCGCAATGATCTACATTATTTGTCCCAATCAACGCCCGCATCAGCTTCTGATAGATGTAATTGTCTTCGTTCGTGGCCTTGGCACTAGCATAGCTGGCAATCGCATCCCCGCCATGCGCCTTTGCAATTCGTACCAACTCATCAGCAACAAAATCAAGTGCCTCATCCCAGCTGGCCTCGCGCCACACCGGTTTGGCACTTCGGCCCTCCTCCCGGTTCACCCGAATCAGTGGCGTTTTAATCCGCCCCGGGTGCTTCACATAATCGGTGCCAAAGCGCCCCTTCACACATAACATCCCATAGTTGGGCGCGGCATCAAACGGAGCCTCCACCGCATAAATATAATTGTCCTTGACCTGCAAATGCATCTGACAGCCCACACCACAGTAAGGGCAAGTTGTTCTAACCGTTTTATCAGGGGTAAGCATAATAACCGCCTCCGTTCACATTGGAAAGCTGGAGATTGGAGATTGATGAAGGTTCAACAACCTCTAATCTCCAATCTCACAATCTCTTGTCTTAATCATTAACCCGCTTCTTCCGCCCACGCCGCGTTTGGTAAAAAATTTCATCCGGGTCAACGCCTTGCTCCAGTAGTGCTTGCCGTTTGGGCTTTAAAGCCCCCGTTGGGCAAGCCCCCACGCATTGGCCGCAAAAAACGCAGGTCGTATCGGTCATGCCGAACCCCTGAAAGGTTCCAATGCGCGTCTCGAAGCCGCGCCCATCAAAGCTAAGGGCATAGGTAAACTGGGCATCATCGGCACATACCTGCACGCAGCGCCAGCAGTTAATGCACTGGTTATAATCGCGGATGTAAAACGGGTTGTCGTCATAGACAGGTGACTCACGCCGCTTGCCATCCGCAAAACGCTCAGGATCAGCATCATACGCCTCAACCAACTCCAAAATTTCGGGAGCCTCATCAAGGGTAATGGTTGAGTTGAGCATTTCCAGAATGGTTCGCCGCCCGCGCACCACATCCTCACTTCTGGTTTGAATATCCATCCCGTCCGCACAAGCCGTCACACACGCCGCCAACTGCACGCGAAAACCGGCATCCACTGAACAGATGCGGCACAATCCGTTGGCCGTCAGGTGGGGATGGTAACAAATAACAGGAATCTCAATCCCAATTTGCGCCGCCGCATCGAGAATAGTTGTTCCTTTTGGCACGGTCACTTCCTGACCATCAATTTTCAGGGTAACAGTTTCGCTCATTTTTTCTCCCTTATATCACTATACCAAAAAAGCGCGAGATTGTAGGCATTGGTTGTTTTACTCAACTTCAAACAAAACCCGTTTGGGATGAGTATAAATTCGCATTCGATCCTGGCGCAGGTAGGCGACGATGGTGATGTTCCACGCCTCAGCCAACGCCACGGACAGGCTGGTGGGCGAGGTGCGGGAGCAGACGATGGGTGTTTGCAGCCGCCGCGCCTTGTTGATCATCTCGCTGCTAATGCGGCCGCTGCTGAGTAAAATGCACCCTTCGGTGGCGATACCCTCTACCAGTGCCATCCCGCGCAGCTTGTCGAGACAATTGTGTCGTCCAATATCTTCTACCTGCAATAGAAGCTGCTCAGGTGTTGCCAGCGCAGCCGTATGGATGCCACGTGCCCGTTGGTACATTTCTGCCCCCAGGTGCATTTGCCGCATCAGCTCGGCTAACTGGTGTGGGGTAGCCTGCGTTTCAATCTGTAGTGGGGGGTGCTGTGCGGATAAATCATCGAAGGTTACACCACCGCCACAGCCGGCCGTCACTACCAGCCGCCTGGGTGGTTCAAACCGAGCATCATGGAGCCACACATCCACGCAGTTGCTTTTGGAAAGGTGCAGCGAACGCACATCGTTTAAACTGCTGATGATATTCTCGTTGTAAAGAAAACCCAACGCCAGCTTGTCCAGGTCATTGGGTGAACACATAAAGGTGGCAAGTTCAAAGCCGTTGACGGAGATACAGGCTTGTGTCTCTGTGACAATTTCGGCTTCTGTGGCTTGTGGAGAGCCAATGGAGATGTTGATATAGTGGGTGGGAGAAACGGCCGTTTCTCCACTACCCACCTTGTCCACCACAACCTGATCCATCTACTCCGCCAGCTCCGGCCACCGCTGCAACGCCGTCAACACCGCCGAAGCAGCCGTTTGCCCCAGCCCACACAGCGACGTTTCCGTCATTGTAAAGCCCACATCCAGCAGCACCTGCTTATCCGTCCCCCTTGCCCCACCATCGTGGGCAATCCGATCCCAAATTTCCATTTGCCGCTGCGACCCAAGCTGGCAGGGGAAGCATTTGCCACAGCTTTCATGGGCAAAAAAGCGGCTCAGTTCATACAGCGTTTGGCGCAAATCGGCCGTTTCATCAAACACCATCACCACGCCTGACCCCAGTGGAATGTTTCGCGCCCGCGCATCTTCATACGTCAGCGGCATATCCAACTCATCTGGCTTGATAAACGCCCCCGCTGCGCCCCCCATCAACACCGCCTGGATTGCCTTGCCACCCGGCACACCACCCGCCATCTCAATCAGTTCACGAATGGTTTTGCCAAAGGGAATTTCATAGACCCCCGGCTTTGCCACATGGCCGCTAAGACAAAACAGCTTGCTGCCCGGTGACTTTTCCGTGCCAATCGCTTGCCACGTCTCCAGCCCCTGCGTCAGCACCGACAGCACTGCCACCAGCGTTTCCACGTTGTTGATAGAGGTTGGCTGCCCAAACAGCCCATGCGTGGTCGGGAACGGTGGTTTAATGCGCGGGAAGCCCCGCTTCCCTTCAATCGCTTCAAACAGCGCCGTTTCTTCGCCGCAAATATAGGCACCAGCCCCCACGCGCACCTCAATGTCAAAGTGGAATCCACCGTGACCTAGAATGTTACGCCCCAGATAGCCCGCCTCTCTGGCCTGCCGCACTGCTTCACGCAGGCGGTTTACGGCACGGGGATATTCGCCACGCACAAAAATCCAGCCGTTTTCGGCACCAACGGCCAGAGCGGCCACCGTTGCCGCTTCAACCACAGCAAAGGGGTCTTCTTCCAGCAGGCAGCGGTCTTTGAAGGTGCCGGGTTCGCTTTCGTCGGCATTCACAACAATGTGTTTTTGGCTGGGCTTTCCGGCCGCCCCCCGTGTGAAGAACCATTTGCGCCCCAGCGGGAACATGGCTCCGCCGCGCCCCAAAATGCCGCTTTTGTCGGCCAGGGCGATGAGGGCATCTGGCCCCATTGCCACCGCTTTTGCCAGTGCCTGGTAGCCGCCGTGGGTTTGGTAATCGTCAAGGCTACCGGGGTCTACTTTGCCCACGCGGGCCAAGGTCCACAGAGGGTCGCCGTAGGGCTGGGCGGCGGCTTCGGGTTGGGTGCCGTCTAGAAAGCTGTCAATGGTGTCGGGGGTGAGGTGTCCAAACGGCCGTTCTCCATTCAACGCCACCGGAGCCAGTTCGCACATCCCCAAACACGGCACATGCTCAACCGTTACCGACCCATCAGCCGCCGTTTCCCCATGATGCAGCCCCAATTTGGCTTCAATTGCCGCCATCACCCCCTGGGCATTTGCCAGGGAGCAAGCCGGATCTTCGCACACGCGAATGACACGCCGCGCTGTCGGCTCACTGTAAAACATGCTGTAAAATTCAACGACACCATGAATATCAGCCAAAGGCACGCGAAGTGCCTTGCCAATTGCCTCTTGCACGTTGCCGGGCAGCCAGCCATAAATGGCTTGCGCTTCGTGAAGCATTGGCAGCAATGCCTCACGCCGTCGGCTGTGATATTTTTTTAAAACGGGTTCCAAATGGGAAAGGTCTATCGAGGCCATTGTATCAATCATAAGCCTTCCTCCTCAATAAAATGGACGAAGGGTGGGGGGAAAAAACGAGAAACATGATTAAACTTTCGCCGCACCAACCCTCAATCATCAATTATTTACCTGTTTGCGCTACGATAATTGTATGGTATTGGCCTTGAATGTCCAATGATAACCATTGGACGGTCTGCACCAGTTATCAATTATTGCAGGGAACTGTTTGTACCCAATGGTCGCATACCCCCAAGAGATCAAGCTGTCTTTAATGCGTTCTTTAATGCAGCCAGGCTATGCTTGAAGTTGAGGTGCAAAGAGTTAAACCATGCTGTAGGTTCCTGGCTGGTTTCGAGGTGAAGCAAGGACAAGAGAAAGTTATAATGTAAGGCCATAGCTTGAGTAGCGTAGCAATCGTGTAGCGATTCTCAAGGCTATCTGGTTTATGGAGTGAACAATGCAGTTGCTGATTGTCCTTTTTGTTCTTGCTTGGGGAACGATGCTGAAAGAAACGGCCGTTTTCCCCATACTGATCTCGGCTATCTTTATCCTAATTTTACTGATCGCCTTTACCCTGCTCATTTTTCGCTCGCGTGACAGCAGCGATTTCTAGGATATTCCCTTTTCCGACGTAGACAAAGCGTAAGTAGCTGGTCGTTGGTTGTAAAGAGATACCCCTCTTCCAGTCCACTTGCAACCAACCAGTATTAGCCAGATAGCTGCCGCAATAGACGTTGGCTTGCCTCGGCATACAGTTGGCTTTGCGCTGCCAGGGTTAAATAGCGCTGGGCAGGTTTTTGTTGCTGCTGCTGAAAATGCAGGGAACCCAGGGTGAAATAAAGAGCCGGTAGCTGTAAACCAGCAGTGACCACCTGCTCATAGCAGCGAATCGCCTCTGCGGGCAAGCCCCGCGTCTGGAAGTCAATCCCTTGCCCCAGCAGCGCATCCCGCTCCAGCTTGCTCATTCCCCCCACCTCTTCATCAGAATCCTCATCACGGAAGATTTCCTCGGCCAATTGGGTTTGGGCCAAATGTTGCGCCTGTTCGGCCGGGTCTTCCCCCTGGGCTGGCTCTTGTTTGGCACGCCAGCCGGCCGTTTGCGATTCAAACACAGTTGCCATTTGGCGCAGGGCGGTGGCAATGTTGTCACTCTTTTCCACAACGGCCGTTTCTTCAACCACCTCAACCACCTCATCCACTTCCGGGGCAAAAGCCTTCTCGCCGTGGACGATAAGCGAAACGGCCGTTCGCACATCCTGATTACCCGGCTCCAGCCGCAAAGCCGCCCGGCACATTTGCAATGCCCGCTCAGGCTCCCCCTGCACCTGCAAAATCCGGGCAATTGCCAAATATTCCCGCACCGCCGCCCGCGTGTTGCCTTGCCGCTGAAACGTCATGGCAAGCCGTTTATGCCCCCCCAGCAAATGGGGTTCTAGCCGTACCGCCCGCTCCCAGTTAGAAATGGCCTGCTCAAACAACTGCCGCCGCAGTGCCAACTCCCCAGCCGCCATGTAGGTGCGGCCGGCTTCGCTTAGCTGCCCCAGCCGCTCCTGAATATCGGCCACCTTTTGCAAGTAGGCAATTTCCCCCCGCGAAAGCTGCACCGCCTGCTTGTAGCACGTCAGCGCCCGGTCAAGCCGCCGCAGCCCAATACACGCCTCGCCCACACCGGCATAGGCGGCGGCACTGCCTGGGTTGGCCTGCACCGCCCGGCCATAAGCAGCCAACGCTGCCGACCAGTTCCCTTGTTCGCTATGAGTTGCCCCTTCTTGCAGGGCTTTTTCGTAAACAGCCTGCTCTTTTACCATCATGCCTCCATGATAATCTACCAAGGCGTTTCATACAAACCTGTTGTGCCACATTTCCCACTGCGGGCTTAACGGCCGTTTGCCATCAATCACCCAAATGTTACAAACCGTAAGCGGTTTTGTAACATTAATATAGTACTTTATTCCTATACAGGATTTTGTAGATGTTTTAAGGAATTGTATTCACCAACAGGGGGTTGGCTGTGACAATATTAGTTGTAGATGATGAACCTTTGCTACGCCGATTGCTCCGGTCTATGTTAGAAAGAGGAGGCTTCCAGGTTGATGAAGCACAGGATGGCCTGGATGCACTTTCAAAAATCCAAACCAAAGTCCCTGACTTACTGATTGTAGATTACATGATGCCCAAAATGGATGGGCCAGACACATGCCGTGCAGTACGCTGTCACGAGCAAACAGCCCATGTTCCTGTCATCATGTTGAGTGCCCGTACCGATGATCGTTCGGCCCAGCATAGTCTGGATGCGGGAGCCACCCTTTGTCTCCAAAAACCATTAGGCTTTCGTGATCTGGTGGGAAGCGTCGAGCGGCTGCTGCGACACCGCGAATTTGCGCCGGCCGCCCTGGCAACCTCCACCGATTAGAAACGCCACCTAATCACATGGGCGTTGGGCAGTTGTCTACTCTTCCGAGTGGGCGACTGCCAGAATGCCGCGTGCCGTTTCCACATCTTGCTGAATTTGCGCCTGCAATGCTTGCAGCGAGGGAAACTTCATTTCGCTGCGAATGCGCTGAACAAACGCTAAACAAAGCTCCTGGTCATACAGGTCTCCGGCAAAATCGAGCAGATGGGCTTCGAGACGCACATGTTGACCGCCTACTGTTGGCCGCAGCCCGATGTTAACGGCCGTTTCATACCGTCGTTCCCCCAACCAGGCATAAGCCGCATACACCCCGTGGGCTGGCAGCAGTTGCTCCTCCCACACCGCCAAATTTGCCGTCGGAAACCCAATCGTATGCCCAAGCTGGTTGCCCCGCACCACCTGCCCACACAGCCGATAACGATAACCAAGACAAGCCGCTGCCGATGCCACATCGCCCGCCTCCAAAAAGTGGCGGATGCGCGTGCTGCTTACTGGCTCGCCCTGCCATTCCACCATGCTTGCCACAAGCTCCACGGTATAGCCTTTCTCCTGCCCCAACTGCTGCAAATAATCAACCGTCCCCTCACGCTGATAGCCCAGGGCAAAGTTGCCACCCCAAAGCTGCCGCATGTTCAGATGAGAGCGCAGTTGATCCATAAAATCAGCGGCGCGGGTCAGGCGAACCGTTTCGTTAAAGGGGTGGGTGATAATGAGATCAACACCCATCTTGCCGATAAGCACCACGCGCTCCTCCAAAGTACTCAAATAATGCTGCCCGTTTAGCCCCAACACCACGCGCTTGGGGTGGGGAAAAAAGGTAAGAACAGCCGCCCTTGCCCCATCGTTGCGGGCCTGCTGCACCAGCGAGCGAATGACGGCCTGATGCCCGCGATGCACGCCGTCAAAGGAGCCGATAGCCAGATAGGTGGGCTGCTGGCCTGTTACATCTGCCAGATTTGTCACACGAAGATATGTTTGTGCCATAGGGAAAATTGTAGCCGTTGCCGGGAATGGGGGCTAGGAATGGAGGATTTTTTGTGGCTGCCAAATGTCATCTTGCCGCTGGGCAACGCCCATAAAGGTACCGTCTTCGGCATAGACACGCACCAGGGCGGTCTGCGGTTGGTCTGGTTGGCAAATAAGCCGCTGCCCCTGAGCCAGCCGTTTGGCTTCGGGGCTAGGCAGAATGAGGGGGGGGAGATGTAAAACGGCCGTTTCTGTTGCCAGCAAGTGGATGGGCAAATTATCCGTTGTCAGGTCAGCGAGCGAAACGGCCGTTTCGCTGCTAAATGCACCAACGGCCGTTCGCCGCAGTGCCACAATATGCCCGCCGCACCCCAACATCTCTCCCAAATCATGCGCCAGGGTGCGAATGTAGGTGCCAGATGAGCAGCGGACGTGTAGCTCAAGAAAAGGCAGATCGCACGGTAGCTGGCTCAATTCATAAATGGTGACAGGGCGTAACGGCCGTTCAACCTCAATCCCCTGCCGCGCCAGCTTGTAGAGCGGCTGCCCCTGCCGCTTAACGGCCGAGAACATTGGCGGACGCTGCTCAATCTCACCCCGAAACTGAGCCAGGGCGTTGTCGAGATCGGTGGAGGTGAAGGTTAACGGCCGTTCGTCCACCACCACCCCATCCGCATCATAGCTATCTGTCGTTTGCCCCAGCCGCACCCGCGCCACATACGTCTTGGGCTGCCCCACCAAATATTCCACCAGCCGCGTCGCCCGCCCCAAGCACACCAGCAGCACCCCCGTCGCCAGCGGATCCAACGTCCCCGCGTGGCCGACGCGCCGCAGCCCCGCCACACGCCGCACCCGCCCCACCACATCATGCGATGTCATCCCTGCCGCCTTATCAATCACTAACACGCCTTCAATCTCACGACTCATCTATCTAAATCTCACTTTAACACCAGGGGTTCGGTCATTTAAACTTGGGCGTTTTCGAGATTGAGAGATTGAGCGATTGGAGAGTGCCACCCTTCAACCGCTTAATCTCCTAATCGCTCAATCTCCAAAGTTGCTTTTGATGGAACCCCAAGTCGCTTCCAACACTTTAGCCGCCAAATCATAACGGCCAAATTGGGGGATGATGTAGACACCCTGCACCAGATCTCGCATGGCAGCCACAATTTCGCGGGCAATGGTAACGCCTTCAGCTTGTGGGTCAACGGCCGTTTCCATACGCTGGCGCAATTCAACCGGAATGGCAATGCCCGGAACTTCGTTATGGAGAAAAGCGGCGTTTTTGCCGTTATAAAGCGGCTGCACACCCAGCACAATGGGAATCATGGCTCCATATTGCGCCCGGTAATCGGTGATGAACTGCCGTGCTTGCGCCACGTCAAACAGCGGCTGGGTGATGGCAAAGTCGGCTCCGCACGCCATTTTTTTTAGCAGCAGCTTCATCTCCCGCTCCGGCTCCTTGGGGGTCAGGCTGAGGGCGCAGCCAACAGTAAAGTTTGTTGGCTGGTCAATGGCGTTGCCACGCTTGTCCACCCCGGCGTTGAGCTGGGTTTTGATCAGCTCGATGAGGCCGGTCGGCACAATGTCGTAATTGTCGGCCGCGTCGGGATAGTCGCCAATTTTGCTGGGGTCGCCCATGGTGACAAAAAGATTGCGGATGCCGAGGGCGTGGGCGGCGAGCAGGTCGCCCTGAATGCGGAGCAGATTACGGCCACGGGTCGGAAAGTGGAGGATGGTTTCTAGGCTGCTGGCCTGCTGCACCAGGTGGGCGGCAGCCCAAGCGCTCATCCGCATTCGCGCCAGGGGAATGTCGGCAATGTTGAGGCAGGTAACACCGGTCTGCTGGAGCATTTGCACGCTGGCAAGCAGCTTTTGCGTGGCAATGCCGCGTGGCGGAGTCATTTCGACGGTAGTGACAAAACGGCCGTTTTGCAAATCCTGCGCCAGTTGGGTGGGTTGGTCGGCAACGGCCGTTAATTGCGCCTCACGCTGCACCAAGGCCACACGCGGCAGCGGGTGTGACGGCGGCTTGGGTGCATCAATCGCCACCCGCATGGCCGCGATATGCTTTTCTGTTGTGCCGCAGCAGCCACCCACCAGCCGCGCCCCCGCCGCCACAAAATCGGCCACGTAGTCGGCAAAGTAGCCGGGTGTGGCGGGGTAAAACATGCGGCCACCAGGCGTTTGCTCCGGCCAGCCCGCGTTGGGCATGGCGACCAGCGGCAGTTGGGGGGCGATTTGGTGCATGGTTGCCAGCAGCCGCACAATTTGCGCCGGCCCGCTGCTGCAATTGACCCCCATTCCGTCCACGTCCAGTGCCGCCAGCCGGTTGGCAACATCGGCGGCGGTGTGGCCGAGCAGGGTGCGGTCGTCGCGGGTGAAGGTCATTTGTACGATGAGGGGAAGATCGGGGGCGACGGTGCGGGCGGCAGAAACGGCCGTTTCTACCTCGCGCAAATCCGACACGGTTTCCACAATCAGCAAATCCACCCCCGCGCCAGCCAGGGCTTCCATTTGTTCAGCAAAAGCAGCTTCGGCCTGCGCCAGGCTAATGCGCCCCAAGGGGGCCAGCGTGCCGCCCAGCGGTCCCACCGACCCGGCCAGCCAGACCGGGCGAAAGGTGCTGTCAATCACGCGGCGGGCAATGGAAACGGCCGTTTCGTTGATCGCCCGCACCTGCTCCCCCAGCCCATATTCATCCAGCTTCAGCCGGTTGGCGCCAAAGCTGTTGGTCTCAATCATATCGGCCCCTGCTTCCAGGTAGGCGCGGTGGACATCGGCCACCAGCCTGGGCTGGTGGAGATTCAGTGCGTCAAATGGCTGGTCACTTTGCACCCCCAGCCCATACAACATCGTCCCCATCGCCCCATCCAGCAGCAGCGGTTTGTCTTGTTGCAGGCGATGCCGCCACATCTCTCGGTTCATTGTTGATCAGACAGGATTAACAAGATTAACAGGATTTTGCTCTTCATCCTGTTAATCCTGTTAATCCTGTCAAAAATTCTTCTCTCCCGGTGCCTGATCCAGAATCAGGCGCACGGAACGGTCATAGGTGAAGTAGTTCCACACCCAGTTGATGAAGACAGTGGCACGGTTGCGGAAGCCAAGCAGGGTGATGAGGTGGAGGAACAGCCACGCCAGCCACGCCAAAAAGCCGCGCAGCGGAATGCGGTTGTAAATCCAGGCGACGGCGCGGCTGCGGCCGATGGTTGCCATGATCCCCCGGTCGTGGTAACTGAAGGAGCGGGGCGGCTGCCCGGCGATGTCGGCCAAGATATTGTGGGCGGCCAGCTCTCCTTGCTGCTGCGCTACCGGGATAAGCATCGGGTATGGTTGGCCGTCGGGGTCTTCCAGGTGAGCCATGTCGCCGACGGCATAGACGCGGTTGAGGTTGAGAACGGCCGTTGTTGGCGCAATCGGCAGCCGCCCACCCCGCTGTAACGGCACCCCCAGCAGGTCGGCCAATGGCGACCCCTTCACGCCGGCCGCCCAAACCAGCGTGTGGGTGGGAATCACCGTGCCGTTCCCCAGATGCACAGTGTCGGCGGTCACTTCGGCAACGCGCTGCCCCAGCAGCACCTCCACCCCCAGCGAGCGCAACTGCTCAACAGCCGCTTTTCGCAGCTTCTCCGGGTAGGGAGCCAGCAAATGGGGCTGCATTTCCACCAAAATGACACGGGCATGGAGCTGCTTTTGCGGGTATTCGACGTTGAGAACGTGGTTATACAGCTCGTAAATGGCGCCCGCCGTTTCAATGCCGGTGGGGCCACCGCCCACCACCACAATGGTTGTCAGAGCCGCTATTTCCGCCGGGTCTTCGCTCCAGGTGGCGCGTTCAAACAGGCGCAGGACGTGGTTTCGCAGCTCAATGGCATCGCTCAGGGTTCGCAGTTCCAGGGCATGGCGGCGGAAGCTGTCGTTGCCAAAGTAGGTGGGAGTACTGCCCGTCGCCAAAATCAGGTAGTCGTAGGGTTCTTGGTACTGCTGACCGCCGCTTTGTATGTGGAGAAAACGGCCGTTTGTGTCCACCTCTGTCACCTCCCCCAGCAAAAACTCCACGTTCCGCGTGCGGCGAAAAATGTTGCGAACCGGGTACGCGATTTCGCTGGGATCCAGGGCGCAGGTGGCAACCTGATAAAGCAGTGGGGTGAAGGTGTGGTAGTTGTTGCGGTCTACCAGCAGCACCTCAACTGGTTTTTTTGCCAGGGCGCGGGCTGCAAACAGCCCGCCAAACCCGGCTCCAACAATCACAACTCGTGGTTTTGTTTGTTCAGACATGCTTTTCCCTAACCTCTGCAAGCCAGAACCGAGACGGTTTCACAGAGACTCACGGAGAAGACACAGAGGGACACAGAGAAAGAAAATCAGGAGAATCAGTGTCCTATTGCTCCATGTGCAGGTAAAAAAAGAGCGCCTCTGTTGAGACGCTCGCCTTAAACTTGATTCTGTCCTTAACCGCGTCTAAGCAAGATAACCCCAACGCCTGCCAGCAGTACCAGCACCACGGCGGCTCCAATGATGATGGGACCGAGGTTACTAAAGAAGCCACCATCTTCGGCAGGGGCGGCAGGAACGGCCGTTGGTTCAGCCGCCGGAGCCTCGGTTGTGGTGGTGTCAACCGCCGCCACGGCTTGCTGCTGCTGCACCCCAAACGCCACCGGGACAACAATGCCTTCGGTCAGCGCCACACCCCAGCTATCGGCTGTGGTTGTGCCAAAGTTGGCAGGCGGGAAGATTTGCACCTGATAGTTGTCGGCTTCCAGCCCTTCAAAGCAATAAGGTTCGCTCACACCATCAGACACATAGGTGGCAACGGTGTTGCCGGCGCGGGACAAGGTGATGGCGGCATCAGCCACCAATGCTTCGCCGGTATCCTGCACGCCATCTGAATTGTTGTCCATGTAGGCCGCAACGCAAACGGTACCGAGGTTGGCGGCAATTTGTTCGGGTTCAGGAACGGCCGTTGCTTCTGGCTCTGGTGTTAGTTCCTCGGCAGCAGCTTCAGCCTCACCCTCTTCGGCGGCAGCAGTTGGCTCTTCGGCAGCGGCTTCTTCTTCAACTGGTGTCTCAGTGGGCTGCGCCGCTGCCGCATTGGGCAGTGCAATAAACAACTCCTGCCCCGTCGCAATAAAGGTCGGGTCATTGTTGATTTCTCGAATATGGGGCAATGCCTGCTCCGGTGTCATATTCAGAGCCGGGGCATAACGAATGGCAATCGTCCAGAAAGAGTCACCCGGCTGCACCACGTGAACAATCGCACCATCAGCACGCGGCGTGGGGGTTGGTCCCGGCGTTGGTGAAGGCAGCGGCTGGGCAGGAGCCGCATTGCCGCTGCCGCTATTGCCTGCTGCTGTACCACCAATCTCGTACAGCCCAAAAGTATCCATGAAGAAAGCGTTGTTGCGATACGCTTCTTTTGCGGCAAATTCCACCCAAACGGTCATGTTGGGCTGGGTCGCCGTAAATTCATACACAAAAACGGGATAGGCTAGATAAAACGGATTAACGTTGCCCGCATTCCACCAGCCGCTGTAGTTGATAGCACCTTCATCCCGCCACGCCGCCCCTTGCGGGCTAGCCCCTAAACGCACCTGCCCCGCATCCAGCTTGCCCGGAGCGATCTTCTGACCATTTTCGTAATTCTCAACAATGTCAATATAAATGGGCGCGACGAGGCGGTAGGTTTTGCCCGGCACAAGGTTGTTGACGTTTTGCGAAAGGGCTGAGTACATGGGTGCCCACCCTTTAAACACTTTAACCGCATAGACACCATCGCGGAAGAAGAGGCTCCGCTCATCCATAGGTGCATCTTCGATATACCAAACAACGCTTTCAGGCCGATAAGCGACGCCATTGGAGCCAGAAAAGCTTGCACCATCAATATAGTGCAGCGTCCAGCCATCGGGAACTGTCAGCTCCGCTGCACCATCTTGTTTGTGATGTCCTTGCTCAAAGCCGCCGTTTACCAGCAAGTTGGGACCCTGGTCTTGTGCAAAGGCACTGCTGGTGAAAACGACAATCAAACCAAACACGATGCCCGCCATTAACCAACGGGCAAATTTTTTCTTCTCCATGAGATTCCTCCAGCCACATAAATGTAAGCGGCGGTTTGATTCTATAGATGAGGCTGCTGTTGGGCCGCTTGATGTGCTGTCCACAGTTTTGTGGATTAGACAACAATCTTCTTCTTATCTTACGTTGCAAAAATATAGCGCAATGAGCCATTGCGCTATAAATCGGTGGCAGATTGTAGCATAGATCGCAATCACTACCAGTTTTTATGGATAAATGTGAGAGCTAGTTTAATGGATGTCGCTCATAGCAGTGCATCCAGAGCTGTGAGCAGTACCTCGATGTCGGACGGGGTGTTGTATGCTTGCACCGACACGCGAATGAATTGACGGCCGTTCCAACTGATGAGCGGCACTTCAACCCGGTATTCATCATAGAGGCGGCGCTTGAGTACATCTAAATCGGTGGGGGGGAGCGGCGCAATGACAAGCTGCTGGAAAAAGCGTGTGTCGGCAGGATAAAGAGGGCTTAAGCCGGTGAGCTGGCACAGTTGTGCCAGGGTAGATTTGGCTAATTCGTGGCATTGCTGCTGCACCTGTGACCAGTTGTGATCGGTTTGGAATTGAATGGCGGCGGGGACGGAAAGGTAAGAAGAGAGATCGTCGGTGCCGAGGTATTCCAAATGGTCAATAAAGTCGGAGCCAGACGGCCGTTCGCTGTCCCATCCCCAACTGACAACCAATGGCTCTAGCAACGGTTGCGCCTCTCGCCGGGCATAGAGAAAAGCCGATCCTTTGGGGGCACTAAGCCATTTATGACAGTTGCCGGTGTAAAAATCAGCCCCCATTGCGGTTAGGTCAAGTGGAATTTGGCCGGGGGCGTGGGCACCGTCTACCAACGTCAAAATGCCAGCTTCACGGGCGCGTTGGCAGATGGCTTCAACGGGTAGCCGTAAGGCTGTGGCCGAAGTAATGTGGCTGAGGTAAATGACTTTGGTGCGGGGCGTGACGCCTTGCCAAAGCTGTTCAACGATCTCTTCGGGCGAGGTGACGGGCAGTGGGATGGGCTGGCGCACATAGTGGAACCCCTTTTTCTGGCTGACAAACCGCCAAACGCGGTCACAGGCACCATATTCATGATCAGTGGTTAGTACTTCATCTTCGGCCGTTAGAGGCAGTGCCCGCGCCACGATGTTGACACCAAAGGTGGCGTTAGGAATATAGACCAGATCGTCACCGTGTACGTGTAAGTAATTGCCCAGGGTATGGCGGGCTGTTTGCAGATAGCCCGTTAGCTCCCGGCCAATAAATTTAACGGGTTGATATTCAATTTGACGCTGCCATGCTTGATATACGTCAAAAACAGGGCGCGGTGTGGCTCCAAATGAGCCATGATTCAAAAAAACAACATCGGGGTCTAATAGAAAAAGATTACGAAATGTGTTTGTTGTGTCCATAATTCCTTCCGAGAAAACAGATGAAGGGGAATGCTAACACAAATGTTTTGGCCTGAATAGCGAAAAAACAAGCAGCTTGTCTTGCTCAGAAAAACTGTTTGACGATCTTTTGCCCGCGTGATACAGTGACTCTCACGAACGGTTGATATGTCAACGAGTGTAGAAAATTTCAAGGAAGCACAATGTTTGTATGAGTGATGTTGAGCAACTATATAACCTTTTGAAGGAGAGCTTTTTTCTGCTGGATGATGGGGACAGGCGGCTTTTTAGTCAGCACGATTTGTCCTCTCCTCGCTTTTACGCTTTGTCGCATATTGCCGCCGAGCCGGGGCTTTCGTTGAGTCAGCTTAGCGACTGTATGTTTTGTGACAAAAGCAATATTACGCGCATTATTCGTGGGTTGGAGCGGGATGGGTATCTGGAACGCCGGCCGCATGAGACTGATGGCCGTTCTTTGCGTTTGTATTTGACGGAAAAGGGAACGGCCGTTTACCAAACCGTCGCCACCGCCCACCACGCCTCCATTCAGGCGCGGCTGCACCAGCTTGACCAGGCGGAACGGCAGCAGCTTGAAACCCAGCTCAACACCCTCAACACCACCCTCCGCGCCCTGCTTCATGGATGACTTTGTTTTTGGCCCCCTTGCCACCACCCATCACCGCCTTGACCACGCCCGCCAGCGTCGCCAGGGCGTGCAGCACCAACACCGGCTGAATCCCCGCGCTCCCCAGGCAGGTGACAGCCCCGTTGTAACTGTGACCGTGGCGTGTGAGCAGGCAATAACGGCCGTTTTCTGCCACCTCACCCTCCCCAACCAACCCGCCCAAACCATCCCCCTGCACCCCGTTCGCACCGAATGGGATTTGCTCAACTGGCAATATCAGCAAATTTGGCAGGGACAGTTGCCTCCCCAGCCAGAAGGGACGCTGGTGCGCTACACCATCGCCGCCCAGCCCCGCACGGACGACCCCATTCTGGCCGATGATGGTGCCACCTTTTCCTATTATGTGGGCAACCCCAACCCGCCGGACTGGGCGGCCGGGGCAATTGTGTATCAAATTTTTCCCGACAGGTTTTGCGTGGGAAACGGCCGTTCCTGGAACCCCACCACCCACCTCAGCGACATCCACGGCGGCACCCTGCGCGGCATCATCCAGCAGCTCGATTACGTCGCTGACATGGGGTTCAACACCATCTGGCTCAACCCCTTCTTCCCCGACCACACCCACCACGGCTACCACGCCAGCGACTACCTCAGCGTCAACCCCCGCCTCGGCACGCTGGGCGACATCAAGGAACTCGTTGCCCAGGCCCACCAGCGCGGCATCCGGCTCCTGCTCGACTTTGTTGCCAACCATTGGGGCAGCCAGCACCCCACCTTCCAGGCCGCCCGCGCCGACCGCCACAGCCCCTACCACGACTGGTACAAATGGGAGCAGTGGCCCAACCGCTACGCCACCTTCTTTGGCGTAGCCGACCTGCCCGAACTCAACGTAGATAACCCCGCCGTCCGCGACCACCTCTTCCAGGCCGTGCGCTTTTGGCTGGGCGACATCGGCTTCGACGGGCTGCGGCTCGATTATGCCCTTGGCCCCACCCACGACTTCTGGACCGAACTGCGGGCCGTGGTCAAACGTCTAAAACCCAACGCCTGGATCTTTGGCGAAGCGGTGCAAACGCCCGAAACCCAGCTTACCTATGTTGGCCGTTTCGATGGCTGCCTCGACTTTCTGCTGGCGCAAGCCCTGCGCGACACCTTTGCCACCGGCCGCATGTCGCTCACCGCGTTTGATGCCTTTCTCCACCAGCACGAAGCGTATTTCCCACCCAGCTTCAGCCGCCCCAGCTTTCTCGACAACCACGACATGAACCGCTTTCTTTGGCTGGCGGGCAACGACACGGCCAAGCTCAAGCTGGCGGCTTTGTGCCAATTCACCCTTTCTGGTGCGCCCATCGTCTACAACGGCACCGAAGTTGGGGTAACGCAACAGCGCGGCATTGGGGATGAGGGCAGCCACGGCATGGAGGAGTCGCGCCAGCCGATGCGCTGGGGTGCAGAGCAGGATGCTGACCTGCGCGGTTGGTTTCGCTGGCTGACCGGGCTGCGGCGGGAAGGGGGAATGGTGTGGACAAACGGCCGTTTGCAAACCCTCCACCTCGACGAACCCACCCAAACCTACGCCTACCGCCGCAGCCACAACAACATCACCCTCGCCGTCGCCTTCAACCTAAGCCCCACCAGCCAAACCATCCCCCTCACCCCCACCCAAACCATCTCCCTACCTCCCCGGCAAGGAACCATCCAACAACTCTGACAGCCATAGATCACGACTAACCAGCAACGAATCTGTGAAATCTTTGATTTTCCGCTTGCCCACTCAACGCCACCCACAAACATGGTAAAATCCCCATCGGCAAAAGTCAAAACGGTAATCAAGATGGTTCTCAAAAACAAATTCAGGCAACCCCATTTCCTGCTCTTGCTAGCAATCCTCCTCATTGCCGGTTTCCTGCGCCTGACCCATCTCAGCGCAACCCCACCCGGCATCAACGGCGACGAACTGTTCAACGCCATAGATGCCAGCCAAATTAACCGGCACAACCTGCCCGTCTTCCTCCCCGGCAACAACGGCCGCGAGCCGCTGTTCCACTATCTCATCGCCCTCTCCCAAGCCATTTTCGGCCAAACCATCGTTGCCATGCGCCTGCCTGCCGCCCTGCTCGGCACCGGCGTGGTCGTGATGGGGTATCTGCTGGGGCGCGACTGGTTCAATCGGCGCACCGGTTTGTTAGCCGCCGCGCTGCTGGCCGTCTCCCTGTGGCCGGTCATGGAATCCCGCTGGGCGCTCCGTGCCGTCAGTCTCACCTTCATGACGGCTTTGACGCTGTTTTGGCTGGGGCGCGGTCTGCAAAAACCAAAGCAGTGGGGATATTGGCTGGCTGGAGGTCTTTCGCTGGGGCTAACCATGTACACCTACATTCCCAGCCGCGCCTTTCCCGCCGTCGTGGTGCTGTGGTGGGGGTGGTTGGCGTGGCGGCAGCGCGGCTGGCTGCGCCAAACCTGGCCACAATTAGCCGTCACCCTGCTGCTGGCCGCCGCTGTTTTTGCCCCGCTCGGCTGGTATATGTGGCAGCACCCCGGCCTTGTGAACCAGCGCATCAACAGCATCCGCACCGCCTTTGACGATGCCCGTGACGGCAACCCCGCCGCGCTTGTTCCCTCCATCCTCGGCGTAGCCAAAATGTTTACCATCGAAGGCGACCACGAATGGCGCTACCACGTTGCCGGTGAACCAGTATTCGACTGGGTAACGGGGCTGTTTTTTTATGGTGGGGTGGCGTGGGCGGTGGGGCAAATGTTTCGTGGCAGGGGAGCAGGGGAGCAGGGGAGCAGGGGAGCATCTCTTTCACCCTTGCCCCCTTGCTTCTCCGCCCCCCTGCTTCTTCTCTGGCTGGCCGCCATGCTTGGCCCCAACGCCATTTTGGAAGCTAACTCCTCTTTTTTGCGGGCGGCAGGGGCAATGGTGCCTGTTTATCTGCTAACGGCCGTTTTCCTCGACCACACCATCACCTTCACCACGACCCGCTGGCCCCAAGCCACCCGCATCTGGCCGCTGGTGCTAATGCTGGGCTTTGGCCTGACCCTGCTCAACACCTGGCAGCTCTACTTTGGTCGCTGGGCCAACAACCCCGACGTGCGCGAAATTTACCAGGCCGATTTGGCGGCAATGGGGCAGTATCTCAACGAAAACCCGCCGCCTGCCAACATCCGCGTCTACATCGGCCACCCCCGTGCCTACGATGCCGCACCGCGTGATTTTGCCTACCACACCCGCCAGCCCGTAAGCTGGTTTGTTCCCGCCAACGGCGTGGCTTGGAGCAGCCAGCCCGCCTGGTATTTGCTGCCTACCGACGAACTGCCACCCACAGCGTTGGCGGAATTGGCGACAGCCATACCTGTTCCTTATGCCGATGGCGACCCAGCCTTTATGCGCTACGACACCACCATGTGGGGCGTAGAACCGACCGCATCCCTGCACGCCGCCTTTGCCAATGGCCCCATGCTGGTGGGCTACACGCTGCCGGATGAGCTGTTTCGCGGTGATGAACTAACGGCCATTCTCCACTT
>WBZL01000308.1_pt1 | contig 54026 bp, 50 predicted proteins | sample 5204291 | NCBI WGS metagenome assembly WBZL01 (sample SAMN12344345, study PRJNA552823) | activated sludge metagenome | biome: Activated sludge suspended growth; feature: Nitrification reactor; material: Wastewater; isolation source: activated sludge from nitrification reactor of wastewater... | reverse complement strand
TCCCACCAGCCAGCACACCCATCACCACACCGATCCCGAGGACACTGGGGACGGAGCCGAACGACTCCGCGACCCAACCGAACACCGTCATACCGAGCATGGAGGTGGCCGTGGCCACCGCTGTGTATACCGCCATGACCCGCCCGACCAATCCCGGCGGGGCGACTTCTTGAATGATGCCCCAGGCGATGGGTGTCCAGGTGCCGAAGCCGAGGCCGACGCAGGCCACGAGCAGTGAGGCGATCCGCACATCTTGCGTCCATGTCACGCCGACCAGCGCCACCCCCGCCAGTGCGCTGGAGATCGCAATCACTGAGAGCCGACGCGCAAGGTCCCACGCACTCACGCGCACCAATCCGATCGACGCGAGGAGCAACCCAGCCCCGAGCCACGACCAGAGATAGCCGATCTCCACCGGTCCGAGTCCGAGCAGGTGGCGGCCGAACACAGGAAACAGTGTGGTGAATGCGCCGCTGCCGAATGTGTAGACCGATGCGAGGACAATCAGCACCAGAATGGCCTGCCGGCTGACCAACGCCCATCGCATCCCTTCGAGCAGCTGCCCGAAGAATCGCCTCTCCTCCGCAAGGGACGAGGGTTCCCGCTTCTCCTGGCCGTGCAACCGGATGGGTAACAGGCAGGCCGCCGACGCAAAATAGGTCAGCGCATTGATGCACAGCACATCCTGCGAACCGGAAAACGCAATGCCGAGTCCGCTTGCAGCGGGCCCAAGGATGATGCCGATGCTGGTCGTACTCTGGAGCAGCGCATTGGCCGCAGTGAACTGTGGACGGTTGACCATGAAGGGAACGACGGAGGACAGCGTGGGCACAAACAACGCGGTGGCGACACCGTAGAGAAACGTCAGCCCATAGAGCGAGGCGACCGTGAAATGCTCCACTGACACCAGGCAGGGAATGACGCCGATCAGCACCCCCCTCGCCAGATCGCTGCCGATCAAAATCACCTTCTTCGGGAATCGGTCGACGACGACGCCGATGAACGGGCCGAAGAGAATCGGCGGCAGGGTCAGCAGCAGGCCGATGACGGTCGTCTTGAGCGGCGACCCGGTCACCGCATAGACAAACCAGAGCAACGCCAGCTTGCTGACGCCTTCAGCAACCTGGGATAGCACCTGACTCCACCACATGAGGCGAAAGTCGCGCGTGAGCAGCCACCGGGGGGCTTCGGCCATGTCGCCAGTATAAACGTTTGCGTGAGGTGAGGAATCAGCAGGAAGAGATGTCGAGGAGGCGTGTCCCACGCATGGTCCTTCCACGCCATGCCCGGCGTGCCGCCCCTGCACATGGGCTAGGCGCGGGGAGGGATTCAGTCACCAACCGCAGCGCTGCTCACGTTCGCAGGGCAGGAGGAACACAAGCCCTGCGCGCACAAGGAACCGCCACGGCCGCGGTGAGCAAGAGCACCAGCCCCAATCCCACCAGGCTCGCGGCGGGGCCGATTGCGTCGGCCACCCACCCGAATCCCGTCATCCCGGCCATGGCCGACGCCATGGACCCCACGCTGAACGTCGTGAGGACGCGGCCGATCAGGTGTTCAGGCGTCACCTCCTGCAACAACGCCCAGACGATCGGATTGAGCACGGCCGTGCTGCCGCCGACAATCACGACGATGCCCGCGGCCACCAGCGGAGTTTCCAGGAGGCTCAGACTACACACCGCCAGCCCGCCGATGGTCATGCCACGGACGACGATACGCAGTCGCCCCTGCATGTCGCTCTGTTTCCTCCAGGCCAGCCAGGTGGACGCGGCCAACATGCCCACGCCCAAGGCAGACCACAACCAGCCCAATTGAACGGGGCCAACCTGAAGAAACTCTTTGGCGTACACCGGCAAAATAAAGACGAAGGCACTCACCCCCAGATTGTAGAGGGAAGAAATGATGACCAACGTGAAGACCATGGACCGCTGCGCGAATACGAAACGAAATCCCCCGCGAAGTTCCTCCCAGACGGAAGACGCCCCTTCCACTGTTCTCCGGTGACTGACGGCAAAACGAATCGGCATGAGACAGAAGGCGGAGATGAGGAACGTGGCGGAATTGACGAACAACACGTTTTCCGCATCGATGAGGGCGATCATGATCCCGCTGATGGCCGGTCCCAGTAACATCCCGATGTTGCTCGTGCCTTGAATCAACGCATTCGCCGACATCAGCTCGGACGGCCGCACGAGCAAGGGCACGGCGGACACCAGCGCGGGACCGAAAACTGTAGAGACGACCGAGGTCAGGAATATCAACCCGTAGAGTCCCTCGATCGATAACGTGTCCAGAGCATACAGTACGGGAATGAGGACGGTGAGCAGCGCACGAACCAGATCGACCCACACCATCACGGCCTTCTTGGGCAGCCGGTCCAGATAGACCCCGATGAGCGGCCCGAACACCAGCGGCGGAATGGTCTGGAGAAGTCCGACCATCGTCATCTTCATGGCCGAGCCGGTCAACTCGTACACAAACCAAAGGAGCGCCACCTTGTTGAGGCCCTCGCCGATTTGCGAGGTAGTTTGCCCCCACCACAGCAAGCCGAAGTCCCTGGTGTTGATCAGACGCCATCCGCGACTCGTGCTTGAGGTTGGTTGCGGTGCCGACATGATGGCCCTTCCCTCCTGGAGCGACCGTCGGATCGGATCTATACCGTCCGGGCTCTTCCGAGCGCCTGCTGTCATGCTACCCGTTTCGACCCAACGACCGGCCTAGGAAAGGCCCTGGTCGTCGGTCGGCACAGACCTGGTCGGGGTTGCCGCAGAGGTCCCACGCGCGTGAACGCGCCGTCCGCCGAACTGCGCGGGCCTTCCGAGACCACCCGGTACGCGAGTAAACCCGATCACCTCCAGCACCCCTGTCGTCTGCGACCTCAAGATTCCTCTTCTCCATTCCGACAGGGTACATGGAGTTCCCTATTATCCTCAGGAGGCGGTATGTCACACATCGTTGAACAGATCGACAAGGCAATCGGCGCGCATGGAGCATGGAAGGTCAAACTGCGACAAAACATCGACGGGACACTGGCGCTCGTTCCGGCCGAGGTCGGTGTGGATAACCGCTGTGAGTTCGGCAAGTGGCTCTACAGCCTAGCCGGCTCTCCGGTCGCCAACGATCCCTACTACAAGGAGATCCTGGAGCTGCACAAGGCGTTTCATAAGGTCGCGGCGACGGTCGTCACCAAAGTACAAGCGGGAGATAAGGCCGGGGCGGAAGCGTCGATCGGGTTCAAAGGCGACTACACGGCCGCCTCGTCCACATTGACGGCCAAGATGATGGAGTGGAAGAAGACTGCGGCCAAGGCCGCTTAGCCAGGCTCCCCACGCTTCGGGCTCTGGAGAAATTCCACAGAGACTGGGGAGTTTCTCCAGACTCCCTCGCCCTCTCCATCGACCGCCTCATGTACATCCGGTCAGCTGCCGAACGGAACCGATTGGTTGTGCAGGAATTTCCGGCCACGGGCGCGCAGTCATCGCGTGAGGAACGATCTCTGCAGAAGGCAAGTTACAGTCTTGTTGAACAGGAATACCATGACCGCATCCATTCTCCTCATCGACGACAGCACAGGCGAATGCGAACTGTTTCGGCAAGCGCTGACCCAGGCTGGTTTCACCGGACGGCTGGAGATAGCCGAAAGCGGCAGCGCGGCCCTATCCTCCTTGCGCGATCACGCCACCGGCGATGAGCCCAACTTAATTCTGCTCGACCTCAAACTGCGGGGCGAGCGCGGAACGGATGTCCTGAAACAGCTGAAGCAGGATCTGGGGCTTGCCCACATTCCCGTGGTGATCCTCACCAGTTCCGATGATCCCCTCGATGTGCACGCCTGCTGCCAAGCCGGAGCCAACGGCTACGTGGTGAAGCCGGGACAATTCAACGACTTGGTCACGCTCGCCTTACATCTCTGGAAGTTCTGGTTGGTCCACAACTACAGCAAACGGATGGCCGCATGCTGACCCGCGCAGCCCTCAAGAATCCCTACGCGGTCTTTGCGATCTGCATGATCGCGATGATCCTGGGTGCGGTGTCCTATCAGAAGATGCGCGTGGACATCTTCCCCGAGATCAAATTGCCCTCGATCCTCGTGACCACGTTTTACCGCGGCATGAGTCCCACCGAAATGGAAGGCGCCATCACGCTCAAGATGGAACAACGGTTTGTCGAGGCGAGTTACGTCGAACATATCGAATCCCAATCGCTCTCCGGCATGAGTTACATCAAGGTCTTCTTTCAACCCGACTACGGCATCGACGCGGCGCAGTCGGAGCTGACCAGCCTGGCCTACAGCATCATTCGCCTCCTGCCGCCCGGCGTCTACCCGCCGTCCGTCTTTAAGTTCGGGGTCTCAAGTCTCCCGATCGGGCATTTATCCATCTCCAGTGAGACCCTTGGCCCGAAAGAAATTCGCGATCTGGCCTATTTCAACGTGCGCAACCAAATCGCAACCATCCCCGGCATTTCCTTCGGTCCGCCCTTGGGCGGGAAGGTCAGGCAGATCACGGTCTTTCTCGACCAACAACGACTGCTCGCGCGCGGGGTCTCTCCGTCCGAGGTGGTCTCTGCGCTCAACGCGCAGAGCGCGATCATCCCGGCCGGCAACATTAAGATCGGCGACCTCGATTATTACGTCTACTCCAACAGCCTCGTAGAGGCGGTGGACAAGATCAACGACATTCCCATCAAGATCGTCAACGGCACGCCGGTGCTGATCCGCGACATCGGCACCGCCGCCGACAGCGCCGCTGTCCAGACGTCGATCGTGCGGGTAAACGGGCGCGAGGCGACCTACATTCCTATCACCCGACAGGAAGGCGCCAACACGCTGGAAGTGACCGACGGCATTCGCGCGAAGCTCTCCAAGCTCACGGAGATTCCGTCCGGGACTGCCATCAAGTTCATTTACGATCAGTCGCTCTACATCCGCCAGGCCATCGCCAACTTACAGAAAGAGGGCCTTCTGGGCGCAGGTCTGGCCGGCCTCATGATTTTCATTTTTCTCGCGAGTATCAAAGCCGCGCTCGTCGTCGGCTTGGCCATTCCTCTCTCTTTGACCGCCGCGCTGGTGGCCCTCTATCTGACCGGACAAAGCGTGAACTTGATGACGTTGGGCGGACTCGCGCTGGTGATCGGCACCTTGCTGGACAACAACATCGTGGTACAGGAAAACCTGCACCGGCATTTGGAGATGGGCAAAGACGGACGCTCGGCGGCTGAAGACAGCGCGATGGAATTGACGCTGCCCATTCTCGTGGCCACGATCTGCATCCTGATCGTCTACTTGCCGATCATGTTTTTCACCGGCATCGTGAAGTACCTGTTTGTGCCGCTGGCCATGACGGTGGCCTTTGCCATGCTGGCCGACTATGTCGTGTCCATGTCGGTGACACCGGTCGTCCTGGCCTGGCTCTACCGGGCCGGACATGCGACGTCTTCCGATCATGAGGCCTCGGCCGACGAGGGATGGTTCCGGCATGTGCTGGCGATCTATGAACCGATGCTCAGGGCCGGGGTGCGGTTCAAACCGGTGGTCATCGGCCTGGCCATGCTCGCCCTGGTCGGTACCGGCGTCTTTCTGTTGCCGCGGCTCCATACAGAATTCTTCCCCAAGGTGGATGCGGGCAATTTCACCATGTCGGTGATAGCGCCGGAAGGTTCGCGCATCGAAAAGACCACGGCGATCGTGGCGCAAATCGAACAACTCGTGCACGACACGATCCCCAAGGACGACCTTGAGGAAGTCATCTCGAACACCGGACTCTACTACGGCGATGCCGCCCGCTTTGCGCCGAACACGGGCAACCATACGGCCTTCGTGCTCGTCAATCTGGCCACCGGTCACCAGGGCCACACGGACGACTACATTGCGGACCTGCGCAAGCGATTGAGCGCCTCCTTGCCGGGCGTCGAAATCGCGTTTCAAACCGGAGGCATCATCAGCGACGTGTTGAATTTCGGCCTCAAGGCCCCGATCGACATTCAGGTGAAGGGTCCGAAACTCGATGTCATCAGACAGGTCGCGGAGCAAATCCAACAACGGATCGCACAGGTACCCAACACGGTCGATGTGCGGATCAAGCAAGGCAAGAGTTATCCCGAACTACATATCGATGTAGATCGCACCAAAGCCGCCTACTACGGCATCAACCAGAACCGTGTCGTGGTGGACGTGGTGACCGGCATCAGCTCGAACATCGCCCTCTCCCCCAACTACTGGCTGGATCCCAAGACCGCCAATGGATATTTTCTGCTGGCCCAGTATCCGGAGCAATCCCTCACCACCACGGAAGACTTGCTGAACATTCCGATCATCGGCGCCCGCACACCGCTGCTGCCGACGGCCAGCCTCACCGGCGGCGGCATGCCCGGTTCCAGCCTGGCCCTCCAGAACACACCGTTCGCGGGGCGGCAGATGGAACTGACGAGCGGCTATTACGCATCGGGCGACGACCGGCGAGGGCCTCCCGTCATGCTGCGGGACGTGGCCTCTCTGAAATTTAAAACCGGCCCCGATTCGGTCGATCATTACGATCTCTCTCGATTGATCAACGTCCTGGTCACACCGGTCGGCAACGACCTGGGCCGGGTCGCCAAAGACATCGAGCAGGTACTGGCCGGCATCCAACTGCCGAAGGACGTCACGGTGCGGTTACGCGGCGAGGTGGCCAACATGCGGGCCGCAATTCAGAACTTCGCCTTGGCGCTTCCCCTCGCCGTCGTGCTGATCTACCTGGTCATGGTCGCACTCTTCCGCTCCTTCATCGACCCGCTGATTATCCTGGTAGCGGTTCCGTTGGGCTGGATCGGCACCGTGCTCACCCTGCACCTCACGAACACGTCGGTCAACGTCGAGTCGATGATCGGCACGTTGATGATGATGGGGATCGTGGTCTCGAACAGCATTCTCTTAGTCGATTTTGCCAATCGCATGGTCCGTCACGGAGCCACGGCCGAACATGCCGTGCTCGAAGCGGGTCGCCGACGCATTCGCCCGATCATCATGACGGCCTTGGCGACGATTCTCGGCCTGCTGCCGCTGGCCCTCGGGTTCGGCGAGGGCAATGAGACCATGGTGCCCTTGGCGCGGGCGGTCGTCGGCGGGTTGGCGGTCAGCACGATCATGACGTTGTTGGTTGTTCCCATCATGCACTCACTCGTGCTCAGTCGACGGGTACGGTCCCTTGAGTCTTCGTCCGCACCCGCGACGCCGGAGGAAATTCGATGACCGATCAGGTAGTCCCGCCCGCTCTGGTGCAACCTTCGACCCGTATGCCCCTCTGGATCGGAATCGGTGCGCTTCTCGTCCTGTCTATTGGCGCCTACCTGTACTGGCAGGGAGATGAATCGACTCCCCCCTCGGCTCCGGCAACACCCTCCGTAACGGCTCAATCGGAACCGTCGGCCGGCCAGACTCGTTCGGAAGGAGACTCCGCACCGGTCGATGTGCAGGTCACCAAACCGACCCGCCGAGACCTGGTCTATACGATCAAGCTGCCGGCCAACGTCTCGCCGTTGTACCAAACCACGCTGTACGCGAAAGTCTCCGGATATTTGAAATGGATCGGCCCGGACAAAGGCGACGCGGTGAAAAAGAACGAAGTGGTCGCCGTCATCGACGCGCCTGAAGTGGAGGAGCAGTACCAGCAGGCGGTGTCGGACTACAAAATCAAGAAACTGACCTATGAACGGCTCGACAAGGTGTGGAACGAGTCGCCCGACGTCATCGCTAAGCAGGACGTGGACGTGGCGGAAGCGGCGTATCAGGGGGCCCGGCATCTGATGGAACAGCGGATTGTGATGCGCGACTATACAAAAGTCCGCGCGCCCTATGACGGCGTCGTCACCGCCCGCTTCGCCGACCCGGGCTCCTTGATCCAGATCGCGACCTCCTCGGCGACCAACGCGATTCCGTTGTTTACGATCATGGATCTCGATACGGTTCGAGTCTATGCGAACGTCCCACAGGACGACAGCCCCTGGGTCGTGCCCGGAAAAACCACCGCCACCGTGAGGGTCGCGGAGCTCCCCAGCCGGTCGTTCAGCGGCGTCGTAACCCGTTCCACTCTGGCGCTCGATCCCGCAACACGAAGTCTGCTTGTCGAAATCGATTTACCGAACAGAGACCATGCCCTCCGGCCAGGCACCTTTGCCGAGGTCTCATTGGGGCTGCGAGAGATTCCCCAAGCCCTGGTCGTACCGCCGCAGGCCGTGAACAGCACGCCCAAAGGCAAGTCGGTCTTCATTGTCGAAGACGGCAAGGTCACGTCGGTCCCGGTTCAGACGGGCATCAGCGACGGCCGGTGGATGGAAATCACCTCCGGTCTTCAGGGACACGAAGATGTCGTCGCCGTCGGAAAACGACGTCTGCTGGACGGCACACCGGTCCAAGCGTCGCCGTTTAATCTGCCCGATGCCACACCATCTCAACAGAAGTTCGAGCGGCGCGTCCCCGGCGGCATGCCACCGCCGCCGCCTTCGGCCCCCAACGAGACCTCGCAGAAACAGGGAGAACGTTCATGAGCCGCATATGGCCTACCACGATGCTCCTGACACTGGCGACAACGGCGTTGACCCTGCTGCCCGCCCTGGCCGCCAGGGCCCAAGACGCGGAACAGCTCGAGTCGCTGCCCCGCGGAACTGTGCTCGGCGTGCAGCGCGCCGTCGATATTGCCGTAAAAAACCATCCGATGCTGCTCGAAGGTACCGCGAACTTGAAAGCCTCCGAAGCACGTACCGAGCAGGCGCGTTCGCTCTACTATCCGCAGGTCTATGCGAATGCGAATACCATCGCCGGCGCCGGGGTCAGCAATCCGCGCTTTATGGTCGGTGGCGGACTCCTTCGGGAAAACCAAAGCACCTTTACCGGCGGGGTCATCGCGAATCAACGTATCTATGACTTCGGCTACACCAGCAACCTCGTCGAGTCGAACAAGCTCGCGGAACGCGCCCAGGGCCAGGATGTGAACGCGCGACGCGCGCTCGTCTTGCTCTACGTGCAACGCGCCTACCTCAACAGTCTTAAGCGGAAACGGCTGGTCCAGATCGCCGAAGAAACGGTGCGGGAACGGGGCCTCATCGCCGGGCAGATCGAGACCCTCTACCGGCAACAACTGAAATCAAAGCTCGACTTCGATCTGGCACGGGTCGAACTGGTCAACGCGCAATCGCTCCTGGTGCGCAGCCGGAACGATCTCAAAGCCAGCTTTGCCGATCTCAACCGGACCATGGGAATCACAGGGGGAGACGACTATGTCCTCGAAGACATTTCGGTGGATGTGCGTCCGCAAAAGACACTCGAAACCCTGGTCACGGAAAGCCTCTCACATCCGGAAGTCAAACGCGCCAAGGAGCAGACCGCTTCGGCCGACGCCAGACTGACGGCGACCAAACGTCAATACCTGCCGACGGTGTCGGCGATTGCCAGCGGCGGGACGTTCGATCCCTTCGATCCTCGCCAGAATCAACAGACCGGCGGGTGGTGGATGGCCGGTGCCATGGTGTCCATGCCGCTCTTCACCGGCTTCCTCATCGAAAACCAGGTGGTCGAGGCCAGCGCCAATCGGCAGGCTGCCTCCGCCGCCACCACCAACATCGAGCAGGCGTTGACCCAGCAGGTGACCAACGCCTACCTCGACACCCTCACCTTCGCGCAGCAAATCACGCTGGCGGAAGAACAGGTCAAGACCGCGCAGGAAGCGTTACAGCTCTCGAAACAGCGCTACAAACTCGGCTTGGGAACGGTGGTGGAGGTCACACAATCGGAAGTGGCACTCACCGCGGCACAAACGCGGCTGGCGGAAACGCAGTACGACTACAAGATCGCAGAGGTCACCCTCGCGTATACCTCCCAGGGCGACGACACAGGGCGCATTCTACTGCTGAGCCGCGCCAGCGCCCCTTCACCGGACGCAGTGGGGCCGCACCCGGCCGATTAGGTCGCGGTGAGACGCGGCCGAAGCGGGTCTCGTGGTTCGTCAAGCGTCGTTCGTATGTCCTCCCATGAGGGTCGGCGGGAAGCATGATGCGCGGCGACGTGTCGTCCCGCTTCACAATGGATGCGTGTTTCAGCCTAGCCCGGATTATTCATGAATGCCTTCGCGAAGCGTTTGAGACCGAAGCCCGCCGGGGCTTCTCGCACGTGAGGCCGACGCAGGCGTGCTGGCAGTCCGTCGAGGAGGCCGAGCGAGAAAAGCCCCGCCGAGCGAGAGGATCGGACGCCGGAGCGGGCGGTCATGAATAGTCCGGGCTAGACCGGTTGGCCGGGAAACACGATCGCGAGATCGATAACCAGCTCGTCTTTGGTGTTGGCGAGGAGCGAATCCCAGATGCTGGTGGTCTGCTGCACCCTGGCTTGATCCAAGTCGAAGAAAAGGTCGAAGCCTTTGGAGATGATCGGGTTCATCGGATAGCGCCGATCGTAGATCATGCCGTAGGCCGGGATACCGTAGAGGGTCTGCCAGTTCCCGAGAATGAAGTGGAGTTCGGTCCCCCGGACATAGAGTCCGCCTGAGGTGATGATGCGCTTGATCGAGGTCTGCGGCTGGCTCAGGTAATACGTGACCCGTTCGTTTTCCTTGGCCAGCCGCAACGCCTCGACCAGTTGCGGCACCAGAATGGCGATCTCTGCGTCACGAAACATGGGCACCCGCCGCGGTTCGCCCCCAAGCCAGCGTTGCAGCGCCGTCCGGTGCTCTTGCACGGTCAGGCCCATCAACACACGCCGGATCTGTTCAGGAGAAAACTGAACCGGATGCGTGAAATGTCCGGGCGGCCATTCCGGCAACACATTCGCATCCAACTCCAGTCTGACGAAATTGACGGGATCTTCGTAGACGGTCCTCGACGGGACCTGAGGAATGGCACAACCCGCAGCGGCAAGCACCGCTGCGGCGTATAGCCCGATTGGTGACACGTAGCGCGCGAACCGGCGCCCGCGCCGCCCCCCTCCTTGTGAATCTTCTCTCTTCACGTGCTCCGTTTCACGTCTTCCTTCTCACGTCCCCTATTCCGTGATCGTCACCGTCATTTCGACACGCTCCAGCGGATTGTCGCGTCCATCGCGTTTGGCCGACACGACCTTGTCGACCACCTCAAGCCCGCTCTGCACTTCGCCGAACACCGTGTACTGCCAATCCAGGAAGTTGGCGTCGTTCACGCAGATGAAAAACTGCGATCCGGCGCTGTTCGGGTCGTTGGCGCGGGCCATGGAGAGAGTGCCTCGCTTGTGCGGCTTACTGTTGAACTCGGCATTCACCTTATGGCCGGGTCCTCCCATGCCGTGCGTCGCACGATCCGGATTCTTGCTGTTGGGGTCGCCGCCCTGAATCATGAATCCGGGAATGACCCGATGAAAGGTGGTGCCGTTGTAGAACCCCTGTTTGGCCAGATCGACGAAATTCTTCACATGATTCGGCGCCACGTCCGGAAAAAATCGCAGGACAATCTGGCCCCACGGCTCGTTCTTCGACGTCACGGTAATGGTGGCTTGTGGTGAACTGGGTTGTGCCGACATCTCGTATCCTTTCCTCGCTCAGTTAAACTTGAAGGGCGCGATGCTCTCCCCTTCCAATCCTTGGCTCACGGCCGTCCAGGTGAGGCCGTCATCGTCGCTGCGATAGACCCCGGAGCTGGTACCGGCATAGAAGCCGCCTTGTTCGCCCTCGATCAACACCTGCACCGACAAATTGCTCAGGCCCTTGTTCAACGGCACCCATTGCCGCCCCTTATCGACGGTCTTGAAAATGCCCCGACCCGTCGCGACATAGACCCCGCGCTCGTTGCTGATCAGTCCCCGGATCGAATCGTTCGGGAGGGCCCGGCTGATCGGCAACCAGGTTTTGCCGCCGTCGCCGCTCCGGAACACCCCGCCGTCGAACGTACCCGCGTACACACCCTGTTCCTTGTCGACAGCCAGCACGCGAATAAAATTCTCCACGAGGCCTTCATGGTCCTTCAAGCCCTGCCGGAGACGCGTCCATCCCGCACTTCGTTCCTTATAACTGTGCACGCCCTTCCCGGATGTACCGGCATAAAGCGTCCCGTCGTTTGTCCGCGCCAAGGCATGCACGAGAATTTCATTCAATCCGGCACTCACCGTCTTCCATTGATCCTGTGCGGCATTCAAGAGATACACCCCATCTCCGGTCCCGGCGTAGAGTCCTTTGGGATCCATCATCAGGGCTTTAATTTCGAGGCGCTTCAGCCCGTTGTTGATCGCCTGCCAGGTTTTTCCGGCGTCGCGAGAACGGAAGACGCCGCCGCGAAACGTACCCGCATAGATGGCCCCGTCTTTTCCGGTGGTGAGGCATAACACGAACGGATCCGTGAGGCCGTCGTTGGCCGATACCCAGGAGGCGCCCCGGTCTCCGCTGCGAAAAATACCCATTCCGAACGATCCGGCGTAGATCACCCCGCCGGCGCCGGCGGCCAACGCCTGAATGCTCGTATTGCCGATGTCGGCGGACCCTGCCGGCTCCTGGCCCGGATGCGCCTGTTCCAATTTCAAGGACCCGCCGCTCTCATTGCCGCCCGAAAAGGAAACCGCCTGCGCGACCCCCTGCAGACTGCCGACCGAGAGCGCCGTCAGCACAATAATGTGACGCAGCATAGTGAGCCACCCTTTTCAAATTGTGAACGCCGGATCAACGGACGCGATGACCGGCGGTGCCAATGGGTATATCAGGGTCGAGCGGCAAATTCATGTCGGGCGCCGGGCCTGTCGCCCGCCCGAAGATCTTGGCGCCGATGATCCCGATCTCATAGAGTACCATGAGCGGGACCGCCATCAGCAACATCGTGAACAACGTGGCATCCGGCGTCACGACGGCCGAGATGATCAACGCCGCCATAATGGCATGTTTGCGATAGTGGGCCAGCGCCGCTGCCGAAACCACCCCGACCCTCGACAGCAACGTCAACACCAGCGGCAATTCGAAGGCGCAGCCGAAGATCAGCAGAAATTTGACGTTGAAGTCGATGTAGGTTCCCACCCCCAGCGCCGGCGTAATGTCGCGATCCATACCGAAGCTGACGAAGAAGTCGATAACCAGCGGCAGGATGACAAGGTTGCAGAAGACGAGGCCAAGCGCAAACAACAAGGCGGCCAGGAGGAACAGGGGAATGGCCCAGCGTTGCTCCTTAGGGAGCAACGCCGGTTCGATGAACTTCCAACACTGATAAAAGACGACCGGCAGGCTTAGGATGATGCCGGCGAGGAACGACACCTTGATCGAGGCGAACAGCGCCTCCGTCGGTCCGTAGAACACCAACTGATTGGGAAACGGCCGGTTCAGCCAGGCAACCATGTCCGCGGAGTACGCAAACGCCGTCGCAAACGCGACCCCCAAGGTCACCGCGATGATCAGCAGCCGCTTCTTCAGCGACTGAATATGGGCGGCCAGTGGTGCGAGCATTGCCTGTCTGAATCACTGCCCCGTCGCTCCGCCTCGTCGCATCAGGCGCTACCCGCGCGGAGAGGCACGACGAGTTGGGGACGGGATCCCCGTCCCGCGTTACCGCGAGGCCCGAATGAGCTCGGCGATCTTGTCCTTGGTGGCCAACTTCTCTTTTTGCAGTTGTTTCTTCAGCACTTCTTCCGCCGGCGTGAGCACATGCCGCCGCTGGAGGTCGGCAAGCTCCGCATCGAGGCGATGGTGAGATTCTTCTAACGCCCGGAACTCTGTGTTGGACTGCCGTAACCGCTCAGTGATCGCCGTCTCCGTCTGCATGTCGCACCTCCTGGTTGACTACATACGTTCGTGGATGACCGTCGTGTTACCCGCCGCCCGGAGAAACAGCTCTCAGGGCTGCCCGCACAAAGCACTCACCTCCAGCGGCGCCAGTTCCATCAGCACCGCGTCTTCTTCAGGTTTCACATAATACCGCGCACGGATGGCCGTCCGACGAAACCCCAGCCGCTCATACAGGGCACGGGCCTCCTGGTTGGACGCCCGCACTTCCAACATCGCCCGATTCGCCCCGCGCTCCACACCGGCCCGAATCGCCGTACACACAAGTTTGCTCGCCACCCCTCGCCGGCGAAACGGGGCGAGCACCGCCAGGTTCATCAACCGTAGTTCCTCGAAGACAATCCAGTAACAGAAATACCCGGAAATCACGAGCGCCCCTGAGTGCGGATCGAGACATTTCGCGATCAGAAAGTGCGCAAACTGATTGCCGGACAATTCCGCCGCCAACATTTTGCGCGTCCAGGGGGCCGAGAAGCAAGCCTGTTCGATGGCCAAGACTTCATCCAACACCTCGGCGGTTGCCGGCTCTATGATGACCGAATCCGATGCCATATTCAGCGCCCGGTTTGCCTTCTCGGCCTATTGCTTGGCTTGCGAATCACGGCCGCTGCGGCGGCCCGTTGTCCTCTGGGCCAGCTTCTTGGCCACCCGTTCCCGCCGCCGCTCGAGCGCCGAGACGCCTTGCAGTTCGTCGAACTTGATCTCCGCTTCCGTACGTTGCACGTACCGCGGAACCAACGCCTCTTCTCCAACCTGACCCGTCGCCCGGCGCAGTCGCGCCGCCAGGCCGACACTGACCGCCGAAGGACGCTGACGGTCCGCATCGACTTCCCGCACTATCACACCCATCGCCTCCACGGCCTGACGGATTTCCTGCCCATAGGCCTGCCAGCCGTCGCCAAACAGCGTGACGCCCGCCACATCCTTGCATGCCCGGGCCACGGAAGACGGTGGCCCGACCTGTTCGGCGATATGTGTCCGCAATCCTTGTCCGGGCTGCCACTCATAGGCAGCCCAATAGACCTCGTTGTGACGACTCTTGAGCACCGGGACCAGCACCCCTGACACATCACGCAGGTTCCACGCCATCGCTTCCAGCGTCGGCACCGGAATGATGGACGTCCCCAGCACCGCGCGAAACCCCAGCATAGTCGCCAGCCCGACACGGAGTCCGGTAAACGAGCCGGGACCGATCGACACGGCCATTCCCTGGAGATCCGTCAACCGGAGGCCCGCTTCGCCCAACACACGGTCGATGGCGCCCATCAGCGACCGCGCGTGAGAGCCGGCTGCGTCCTGTTCGGCCAAGGCCGCAACCCGCTCACCGCGCAACAAAGCCACGCTTTGCCAGGCCGTCGCGGTCTCAACCGCCAGCAGATGTTCCGCCGATGGCGCCGTCATACCCGACCCAGTTCGCCCGGCTTGATCGGCTCATTCGGCACCAACTCGTGAAACGTGACCTGAAGACTGCCTGAACCTTGGCCGTCGGTCATTCGAATGACAAACGGGCGCATGATGCGCTTGTCGCCGGGAGGGGACTGCTCGTTCGACGTCTGGGTCACCTCCGGCGCAGCCCCGACCGCACGATAGTCATCAAACTGCATCGTGGCTTCGATTTCACCGGTCGGCGTCAGCCGTTCTTCCTGCACCACCAGCAAATTCCGGCGATCGAACCAGATGCGCCGGCTGACAAATGGCGCCGCGCCGTTCGGCCCCGCCGCTGTCAACACATCGAGTCGATAGCGAGTGCCATCTTCCGCCACACGAACCTGTTCCTGCGGCCCCACAGCCTGCGTACCGGTAATGCCGCTCATGGCCCAGACACTCAACTGAAACGGACGCGTGAGCTTCCCGAGTTGATCGGCCTCGGACGGACGACCGGTCACTTCCCGTCCCATGGTGGGGAGGCGAAGCTTGAACTGATCCTCAATTTGCACGAACTCGAAAATTTCACTGCCCACCGCCGAAAACCCCCGCAACCGGATGGCATTCGGACGCTGATAAAACACGGTGCCCTGGACGCGCTGGCCGATCGGGAGAATACCGCCGGTGATTTTGGCGCTGAAAAGTCCCTTGATCGTGCGCACCTCTCCCGCCTGCTCCTGCAACAGCGCAGTGAGTTGTTCGGCCGTCGCCTGTTTGAGAACGACCGTCTCACTCGGGCCGAACAGCGCACAGCCGGAAACCGTGAGGCTGCACAGCAGGAGGGCACAGACGAAGTGGCGCGCCCGCTTCACGTATGCCATCTTACGTGTTACGTCCCTCACGCCAGGACCACATCCAATGCATCTCCCACTTCTCTGATGCCGACCAATTCAATGCCCTCTACAGGGTCCAGCTTCGCAACATTCCGCTCCGGCAGGAGACACCGTTTAAAGCCCATCTTCGCCGCCTCACGAATACGCAATTCCGCCTGACTGATGGCCCGTACCTCGCCGCCGAGGCCCACTTCGCCCATCACCAGCGTCGTAAAATCGATCGGACACTCGCGCAGACTCGAAGTCACGGCGGCGACAATCCCCAAATCAATCGCCGGTTCGTCGATATGAATGCCGCCCACGACGTTCACATAGACATCCTGCCCGGAGAGATGCATGCCCAGCCGCTTTTCCATCACCGCCAGCAAGAGTGACAGCCGGTTGGCTTCCACCCCGTTGGCCATCCGCTTGGGCATGGGATAATTGGTGCTCGACACCAGCGCCTGGAGTTCGACGAGAATCGGCCGCGTGCCTTCCAGGCTGGACACCACCACAGAGCCGGTGCTGCGCTGAGGCCGCTCGGCCAGAAACAGTTCGGACGGATTGCTGACTTCCTCCAACCCGCCGTCCTTCATTTCGAACACCCCGATCTCGTTCGTGGACCCGAACCGGTTTTTCACCGCGCGCAATATGCGGAAGCTATGACTTTTGTCGCCCTCGAAGTACAGCACCGTATCGACGATGTGCTCCAGCAAACGCGGACCCGCAATCGCCCCCTCTTTTGTGACATGCCCGATGATAAACACCGGCACGTTGTTTCGCTTGGCAAACCACATCAACTGACCGGCCACTTCTTGCACCTGGCTGATACTTCCGGGGGCCGAGGTGAGTTGTTCGGTGTAGACCGTCTGAATCGAATCGACGACAACGGCCGCCGGCTTCACCTCCTGAATCGCTTTCAGAATTTGTTCGAGCGAGGTTTCCCCCAGGATCAACAGATGCTTGCCGTCGATGCCGAGACGCTGCCCTCGCATCTTGATCTGCCGGGGGGACTCTTCGCCGGATACGTACAAGACTTGCTCACCCGCCTCTGCCAGCAACGGCAGCGCCTGGAGCAATAACGTCGTCTTGCCGATCCCGGGATCGCCGCCGATCAACATGACGGAGCCGGGCACCACCCCGCCGCCCAACACACGGTCGAATTCTCCCAGCCCGGTGCTCCGTCTGGGCTCACCGACGATTTCGATGTCGGAAATGGGAGTGGCGACGGCCACGGCCGCTTTCACCAGGCTTTGCCGACCTTTCGGAGCCGAGGCCACCCGTTCTTCCTTGAAGCTATTCCAGCCCCCGCAGTCCGGACAGCGACCGAGCCAACGCGGCGCCTGATGGCCGCAAGTCTGACAATGAAACGTGGTTTTTTCTTTCATCCGCCCGGGTCGTCCCTCTCCGGAAATCTCAACCCATCGTAAAGGAAACCAGACAGAAAAAGGAAGGAGGACAGAGGCTTACAGGCAGTGCACTCCATGAGGATGTCACCCGATTTACTGGGACCGAACGGTCAGGTAAGAGAACTGAGATCTCAGGAGTGCGGAGCCGCGGTCGGCAGGCCTGAAAAGTGGAAGAGTGCAATGGCGGCCGCGGTGGCAGCATTGAGAGACTCGACCTCGGGCCGGAGCGGAATCGTAAAGCGGACCGTCGCAGCCTGGAGCACCGCCTCCGATAGTCCCCGACTCTCACTTCCGATGGCCACGACGGTTCGTGCCGGTAAGGTTCGGATCGATCGAATGGGGACCGTCCCCTCACTGGCCTCAACGTCGGCTGCCATGATGGTACATCCAAGCTGGAGCAACTGCTCCACGGGGGTGTGAGAAAAAATCGGAAGCTGAAAGAGCGTACCGGCGGTCCCGCGCACGACTTTCGGATTAAAGACATCAACCGAATGGGGCGCCATCCAAAGGGCGCTGACATTGAACCCCGCTGCCGTACGAATGATCGTGCCGATGTTCGCCGGATCTTGCAGCATATCGCCGTACAAGCCAAAAATCTTGGGCTGTGCCACAATGGCGGCCTGGTCCCACGTCGGTTGATGGACGATCGCCAAGGCGCCGTTGGACGTATCAACCTGCGACAACTGCGCCAGCGTGTCCTCCGGACAGCCATAGAGCGTCACCCGACTTTCCAGAAAGAGATTCTTGATGTCCTCCGATTGGCGCTCCAGAAACCCCGGCGCCACAATCACACAGACAAATCGATTGGGAGACGCACGCAGTAATTCCACGATCGGCTTCGTGCCTTCGAGCACAAAGACTCGTTCGCGGTCGCGGGTCCGCTTGGTCTTAATGACGTCCCGGATGTGCGAGAGAAAGTTACGTGAAACGATACGAAGTAAGGAGGTCAAAGTCACCCAGGTAGGAGCCGAAGCGGCAGGGAGCCCGGCCCGTCCGGCCGAGCCCCCGCCATGGCGCTATTTGCGTTTCTTGCCGGACGCGGCTTCCGCAGCACGGATGCGTTGCGCACGGACCTTCGCCCGCTTGAGGGCCGACAGTTTGCCGCGCGTACGATCCCGTTCGGCCTTCAGCCGCTCCAATTGCGCACGCAGATGCACACGTTCTTCCTTATAGATACTGGCGCATTCCGCCGGGGACAGGTTCGTCCAATCTCCCGTTCCACGTGCCCGCTTAATCCGCGCCTCCAAGGATTCCCGCAAGAGCTTCTCACGCATCGACATCAAAGACTGCAAGGCTTCCTGCCGCCGCTGGACTTCTTCCTCTTCGGCCATGATGCCGCGAATGTCGGTTCCTAACATCGGCTGATCCTCCTCGCTGAGAATATCAATACCAACGAGCTATTCTACCCGATTTCATGGTGTTTGTTCTACCTAGGAGAATGGGACGTAAGGCGTTGATGTTGCGGACAAGTGCGGAACAACCTAAACAATCAACGGGTTGCAGGGCAGAAACGTGATGCAGTATGATCGCGGCCATGCCACACATTGGAAGCTTGATCCGTGCCTGGAGGCTGTCTCAGAAATGTTCCGAGCAGGCGTTTGCCCAACGAGCCGGCATTGACGCAAGCCTTCTGGAGTCGCTGGAGACGGAACTAGCCGATCCGAACGCCTCGACGCTCGAAGCGCTCGCCGGAGCGCTGAAGATTCCGCTCCCCTGGCTGTTCATCCATCCCAGTGAGTTGGATCTCCTCTGCAGAGACGATGAAGAGGAAGGGCTGTCCCTCTCGACCTTGACGGGTGCCGATCCGGTGTTGGACAGACTGCTCCTGGCCGCGGGCCACGACCGTACCCTGTACGTGCTGCTCACGGCGCTGATCCAAAGCGGAGAGCCGAAACTCCTCCGCGCTGCAGAAGTGAGTCTGCGCAGTCTGGTCAAACAGTCCAAGCAGGCCACGGTTCCCTGGCAATCCCGCCCGCCTGGACATTTCGAGCCTCCCAGCGACTAGTTCCATTCAACCGTCAGCCAGGTCGATCCTTTGGATCAGCCTCTCGGCGTAGGACTCTTCCGACTAGCAACCCTCGATTGAGCGGATCGCAGGAGGACCAGCCCGACCAGGGCCAGGGCCAGGAGCCCAGGCCAGCCTCCCCATGGCGGGGCCGCAAAGAGCTGAAACGGATCGCCCGACAGTGAGGGCCAGACAGAACTCAGCGCAATCGGCAGAGCTAACAAAATCCCCACCAGCGCTTCCCCCGTGACCAATCCAGCGGCGCACAGCAGGCCCCGATCCTCCGTCGCCCCCTCTGACCTCGATCGATTTTTTCGAACCCACTCTGCCAGACACCCTCCGATCAAGATGGTGGCCGATAATTTCAGCGGCAGATACATGCCCAGTGCCACGGCCAATACGGGGAACCGGAGTTCAGCCTGCCGCCGGGCCTGTCGGGTGTCCAACAGAATGACCGCCACCCCCAGCAGCATGCCGACCACCAGCAGATGCCAGGGCAACGAGCCACCAAACACACCGCTGGCCAGCTTCGCCATGAGCGTGGCTTGAGGAGCCGTGAGCGGATGGGGATGGGCCTCCGTGACCTCCCCGATCCCATACTTCGCCTGCAGCAACGACAGGACCGGCACGATGACGACCGCACCGGTTGCCACGCCGATGACTTGCATCACCTGCTGTTTCCAGGGAGTCGCGCCGACCAAGTGGCCGGTCTTCAGATCCTGCATATTGTCGCCGCCCATGGCAGCAGCACAGCAGACGACCGCTCCGACCAGCAACGCCGCAGCCGGACCGGCCGGATTACCTTGCCCCATGATGCCCAGCAACAGCAGTGAGGCGAGCATGATGGTCGCGATGGTCACGCCGGAGACCGGATTGCTCGAACTGCCCACCAGGCCGGCCATGTACCCGGCCACGGCGGAAAATAGAAACGCCGCGACGACCATGAGCAGCGTCAGGCCGATTCCAGCCCACAAGCTCTGGCCCAGCAACCCCCGATACAACAGCAACATGGGAAGCAGCGAGGCGACCGTCAGGCCGATCAACCAGACAACTCCCGCGTCCTGCTCAGTCCGTGGGAGGCCCCCCTGGGCACGGGAGGCATTGCGAGTCCGGTACAGCGCCAGCAACTGTTGCAGACTCTGCACGATCGGACCGCGAATTTGAATGAGCGTCCACACGCCACCGATCAGCATGGCGCCGATCCCGATGTAACGAATCTGACCACTCCAGGTGGCCTTCGCGGCTGCCACCCCCGTGAGCGCCTCCGCCGGCGGCACAATGGCCTGGTGCAGCGGCAACAGCACCAGCCAGCCTATGGCTCCGCCGAGAAACACCACGGTGGCCGTATGCAGACCGATGATATACCCCACCGCCACCAGGGCGGGGGACAGATTGAGCCCTCCATAGAAGGTCGAGCGGCCAAGCTGAAGCGCCCCTTCCAACGATTCGCTCCAGAGTTTGAATCCCCCTTCGGCAAACTTAAATCCACCGCCCAACGCCGCTGCTGCCAGCAACAACCGAACCGGCCCGCCCGCTTGCGCATCCGCGGTCGCCCCTACCTTCAACACTTCCGCCGTAGCCACGCCTTCGGGGAACCGCAGTCGGGCATGGACGATCAAGGCGCGCCTCAGAGGAATGGTGAACAGCACCCCCAACACCCCACCCACCAATGACACGGTCACGGTCTGCCAATAGTCGAAGGACTCCCAGTAGCCGAGAAGGACCAGACCCGGAATCGTGAAGATGACCCCGGCCGCCAACGCCTCGCCGGATGAGGCCGCCGTCTGCACGATGTTGTTTCCCAGAATGTTCGACTGGCGGAAGAGACGCAGCACCGCCATGGACACCACGGCGGCAGGAATGGAGGCAGACACGGTCATGCCTGCAAACAGCCCGAGGTAGGCATTTGCGCCCGCCAGCACGGCGGCCAATACCACCGACAGGACCACCGCTTTCGGCGTGATCTCAGGCAGCGACACAGACGGCGGAACCAGCGGAACGTCCGCGGCCTCCGTCAATGCCTCCGGCTCGCGCCTCATGGCCTTACAACACCTGGACAATGAGACATTTCAAATACCGTGTCTCCGGCATGCCGGCGAGCACCGGATGGTCCGGCCCCTGCCCGCGTTGTTCCAAGAGGCGGATTTGTCGATGTGCATCGCGCGCGGCCGACTGAAGCATTTTCCAAAACTCGTCATCGGTGACCGGTTGCGAGCAGGAACAACTGACCAGCACGCCACCCGCTTGTAAGAGCCGAAGGCCCCGCAAATTGACGTCTTTGTATCCGGCCAGCGCATGGGGCACCGCCTTCTTGCTGCGCGCAAACGCGGGTGGATCGAGAATGACCACATCGTACCGTTGCTGGTTCCGTTCAAGCACTCGCAGTTCATCGAAGGCATCGGCCTGCCGGTAGGTGCAGATGGACGCGACATGGTTCTGCTCCGCATGGGCCTGCGCCAACGACACGGCCGCCGCACTGACATCCAGCCCTTCGACGGATTGCGCCCCCGCAAGCGCGGCCTGCATACCGAACGCGCCGGTATGACAAAACGCTTCCAATACGCGCTTGCCCTTGGCATAGACCGCCGCCGCCAGCCGATTCTCCCGTTGATCGCAAAACCATCCGGTTTTTTGTCCCTCCGCAATGTCGACCGTAAACTTTGCCTTGCCCTCATGAATCTGCACCGTCGTCGGCCCCTCGCCGCGAAGAAATCCTTTCGACAAGGGCAGCCCCTCCAGCGCCCGGCTTTTCGCATCGTTGCGCAGATAGACGGTCTTCACCCCCGCCTCCTGCATCAACACATCACCCAAGAGTTCCTTTCGCACATCCATACCGTAGCCCAGGGTTTGCATCACCGCCACATCGGCAAAACGGTCGACCACGAGACCCGGCAACAGATCGCTCTCGCCGTGAACCAGACGACAGGCATTCGCATGGGGCGTCACGGTGCGACGGAGCGTCGCAGCGGCACGGAGACGCGCGGCAAAAAACGCCTCGTCGACCGGTTCCTCTTGGAAGGTCAGCAGGCGGACCCGGATTTTGGAATGGGGGTTGAACAGGCCACGCCCCAGGAATCGTTTCCGGTATGTGTAGACATCGACCAGATCCCCGGGCGCCGGGGTGCCCAGCACGTCGGCAACATTGGTATCGAAGACCCAGAGATGACCGTAGTAGCGAGGCTGGTCGCGCTCGGCAGTGAGAAGAACTTTTCCAGTAGAACCGGTCACAGGTTGAGTCATGGTACTCCGTCCATCCAGTAGCAAAGGGCATCGCCGCGGCGCAGCGCAGGGCACCCGAGGGTGCCTGAAACGGCGCGGCGAAGCAACCGCTGTCCGGTCTCACGGCGTAATGGAGACGCAGCGCTTGACCTTCCCCTACACCTATGGTTTGCTGCGAGAAGCGTAGACAGCAAGCGGTGAACCACCAGGGAGCGGCTGACAGCTATGACCACCCATACTATCGGCACCGCAGTGCTCGATCGACTTCACCGGTTGGGCGTCCGCCATATGTTCGGCATTCCCGGCGACTATGTCCTGGGCTTGTATAAACTCATGGAGTCCTCGCCGATCCAACACGTGGCCACGACACGCGAGGATTGCGCCGGCTTTGCCGCCGACGCCTACGCCCGCATCAACGGCATCGGCGCCCTCTGCGTCACCTATTGCGTCGGGGGACTCAACACGGTCAACGCCATCGCCTGCGCCTATGCCGAACGATCACCGGTCGTGCTCCTCACCGGATCGCCGGGGCTGTCGGAGCGGGCCCGCAACCCCTATCTCCACCACATGGTGCGCGAGTTTTCGACACAGCGCGAGGTGTTCGAGAAGATGACAGTCGCAGCGGTCAGCCTAGAGGACCCGGTCACGGCGGAGCGTGAAATGGATCGCGCCTTCGCGGCCCTGCTGCGCTATCGACGCCCGATCTATCTCGAAATTCCGCGCGACATGGTGCATGTGCCGCTGGCATACACCTCCCACAAGACCAGCACCGTGGACGAACCGACCGACAAGGCCGCCTTGCGCGAAGCCTTGGCCGAAGTTCGCACCATGTTGGAATCGGCCAAACGTCCGGTGATTCTGGCCGGCGCCGAAGTGGGCCGGTTCGGACTGCATGATGAGCTCACCACCCTCGTCGAACGATTGAATGTGCCGATCGCCTCGACGCTCCTCGGCAAGTCGATCATTCGCGAAGACCATCCCCTGTACGTCGGCGTATATAGCGGCCTGGTCGCCCGCGATGAAGTGAAGGAGTTCGTCAACCAGACCGACTGCCTCCTGATCCTGGGGTCGATTCTCTCCGATGTCGAAGATTTAGATGCGCGCAGCGCCCTCTTCTCGGACGGCCACACCATCCATGCGACGGCGGATCGGGTGGCGATCAAACATCATCGCTATGACTCGATTTTGTTCGAGGATTTCGTGAAGGGCCTGGCTAAGGCATCACTGCCCTCCTTCCCTTCGCCGCAATTGCCGACGACCGCCAAGCCCGAGGAGCCCATGCCACCAGCCCACGCCGCCGTGAGCTTGCTGGGCGTATTCCGGCATCTCGACACGGTGCTGCAGGAAAAAACGCTGGTTATCGCCGACGTGGGGGAGTCGCTCTTTGCCTCCGTCGATCTCCACGTCCACCGGCGGTTTGAGTTTCTCTCGCCTGCCTACTACACCTCGATGGGGTTCGCTGTCCCCGCCGCCATCGGGGCCGGATTCGCCGATCCGTCCCTCCGACCCATCGTTCTGGTCGGAGACGGGGCCTTTCAGATGACCGGATCGGAACTGGCCACCGCGGTTCGGTACCGGCAGGCGCCGGTAGTCATCGTGTTGAATAACCACGGCTATTCCACCGAACGCGAGATCCTGGAAGGCCCGTTCAATGACATCCACGAATGGCGTTATGAACGCATCTGCGACCTCATCGGCGGTGGACAGGGCTCGCGAGTCGCCACCCACGGTGAATTCGTCGAAACCCTGGGCAAAGCGTTGGCCGACCCCAGCCAGCCCTATGTCATCAATGTCCTACTCGATCCGTCGGACCGGTCCCCGGCCATGATGCGCCTCGCCAGACGACTGGCCAAGCGACTCTCTACCGACCGACCGTAGCAGGATGCGGAAACCGCACACCCTCATCGCCCGTCGTCCGTGACACGTCGTTCGTCTCTCGTGACGGCCCGGGCGCGGATCCTGACAAGGGACGCTTCACGCTTCACGGATCTCGAATCGCCAGGCCTGTTTCACCCTGATACGGTGCGGGGTTGAGGCCTTTTCCCCCATTGACCCTTCATGGACAAATATGGTCTTCTAGGGGCGGACTTGTCGAATTGTCATTCGTCGGGGAATTCGCCACTATGACGTCCAAGATGCCGGATGGAAAGGCCATGCGAGACGGTCAGATTTTTTCCGCGCGCCTCAACAATGTTGTGACCACGGAACGCGAGTTCGACGAGTTGGTCACGAAATCGCTCCCGGAATTGTTGGACCGCGCGACCAGTCAAACCAAGCGCTTCCTCCGTGAAACGAACCAGTGGGGCGACGACATCACCCACGAAAAATTGGCGCTCCGCTGGGGCTATGAGTTGGTGGAACGGTTTGTGGTGTTCGGTCGCACCGAAGTCCCCTGCCGCCCCTTCTTCTTGCTGGACAGCTTGATCGCGAAGTCGTTCAGTCAACCGGACCCCTTGTGTTACCACAAGGAACTGCTGACCCCGGTGGGACGGTTTCTCGATGGCTTGGCGTCGCGCGCCGTCGTCAGCCGCGATGCATTGATCGCCCTCTTCTACCACTTCTACGGATTCAGCCAGGCCCATGTGGTGAAGCTGCTGGGCTTTGGGCAGGCTGAAAGCCAGCGGGTCTACAAGAACTTCGAACGCTGGCGACAGTCGGGCTGGCAACGCACGATGAATGAAACCGGCTTGAGCCTGTCCGAGATCGAGGTACTAGAACAAGAACTGCGCGCGAGACCGGACCACCTGAACAACGAAGTCGACCGGCTGATGCCGGTGTTGCAATCGCATTATCGAAAAAGCGAACCGGAGCATTATCCCTGCCTGTCGGAACAGAAGTGGGGACAACTCTTTCACGATGACTACGGCCACGACTACCGCGTGTGGCACTTGGCCTTTTGTCGCGACTGCTTCATGGAAGTGGCCGATCACCGGCAGGCCGAGCTGAGCAACGGGTCGAAGCCGCAGGTCAATTTGCATATACATCCGCTGAAAAAGGGAGGCGTCCTGGCTCTCTTCGGCGGCGATCGGGGAGGACGGCAACATGGACACACCAGAGCTCAACGATTATCGCGCACATCTGCTTGACGCCCTGGATGATCAACCGCGACGCGCGGCTGAGGAACGCCCTGTATTTCTCCAGGTGCTGGTCAACCACGAGCGCGTCGGCTCGATCAACTGTGCAGAGCCCAACCCCGCCTTCGCCTGCACGACCAAGGATCGCAGCATTCAGCACCTCGAAATCCGGAGCGAGTCCGGTGTGCTGTTGGGTGGCTGTGTCGCTCCGGAAGCGGGCCAACGAAACCTGCGCCTGCCGGTCGGCAAAGGCAGCCTGATCCTCAGCGTGCAAAACCACTTCGACGGCGGCTCGCTCCAGTTGCGCTACGAAGGCGCTCCGGGGTGGTGGTCACAGGTGGCCTCCGCCATCGGACTGCCGGCCGGCGCCCCCTCCACCGCAGCCCCCAAGGTTCCGGTATGGACCATGACCACCGCGTTCGCTCAGATTGTGTTGGCCGTGGGTGTCGTGGCGCTGCTGGCTGAGCGGGTCCCCAATTGGCTGGGCTCCGAGGATCGCGCCCATCAAGTAGAGGAAGAAATGGCGGCGCGGCAATCGACGCAGGATCAGATCGACCAGGTGCACCGGCAGCTGGCGCAACTGGTCGAGGCCCAGTCGGCAGCGATGGCCGTATCCCGCGGGGAACAGGACCGTATCGCGCAATTGAATACGCTCGTGGACACGGTCGCGCGTACGCAGCAAAAGCTGAGCTCTCAAGTGGTGGCCGTTCAGGAGGATCTCAAGACCGTCAAAACCGACGTGGCCCAGGAAGTCCAGAGCGGCATGCGCGTGGCGGTCAGCGCGGTCGAAGCCGATCGTGACATGGTGCGGCAGGATCTGCAGTCGATTAAGTCGGTGAACGAAACCCTGATCAAGCAGGTGGCCCTGCTGGAAAGCCGCAACCGCGAACTACATGCACGGCTGGCGCTCACATCGTTGGAAGTCGCCAAGGCCAACGCCGCCGCCCCGAAACCCACGGTCGTGGCGAAGAACGATCCGCCGAAGGACACGCCGGTCGCGACCGCCGTGCCGGTCTCGGACGCAATTCGCGAAGCGGATCGGCAGGCTTTTATGTTCTGGGTCGCATTCCAGGACGGCACCACCGAAAAAAGCATCGAGGAGCTGGTTCAGGAAATCAACGGCATCAAAAAGGGCCCGATGAAGTCCGGCTGGTATTCCGTCGAAGTGAATCTGCCGCATCCTGAACCGCCGGACCGGTTTCTGGAGTCCGTGAAGCGAGCCAAGATCGTGAAGTCGGTCGTCACCAGCAAAGCGATGCCTCCGGCTCAGTAACAGCGATCTCCTCTCAGCACATTCACCCACCCGGCACGGTCGGTGCCCGCCGCGAACGGCGGAACCACTCCCTACCCGTGCCGGGTATTTGCTGACCAGTATCCGCCCCGAACCCTGCAATGGAGGGACCATGTCCGATTTTCATCAGAACGGTCTTGTCACCGTCTTGCACCGTATCGGCGCACCTAATCTCGACCAACTCGAAAAGGAACTGGAACGGCACGCGGCGACGAACCCGATCGCCCTGGTCCTCCCCTCGCTCTATTCCGAGCTGGAGAACCCCGCGCTCAAACACATCGTCGAAGTCCTCAAAGACATCCGGTACGTCAACGAAATCGTCATTTCATTGGATCGCGCCTCAGCCCTGGAGTTTCGCCTGGCCAAACAGTTCTTCTCCGTCCTGCCCCAACGGGTGCGGATCGTTTGGAACGACGGGACGGGTATTCAGGACATCCTCAAACTGCTGGCCCATGCCGAACTCGACACCGGATTGCAGGGCAAAGGCCGGGGCTGCTGGATGGCCTTCGGCTACGTACTAGCTCGTGGCCAGAGCAACGTCATCGCGCTGCACGACTGCGACATTCTCAGCTATAACCGCGAATATCTCGCCCGACTCTGCTATCCGATCGTCAACCCCAATCTCGGTTACGAATTCTGCAAGGGCTATTACAGCCGGGTGACGAATCGCCTGCACGGCCGCGTGACACGCCTGTATTTCACCCCGCTGATTCGAAGCCTCCAGCAGGTGGCCGGCGTCCATCCGTTGCTGACCTTTCTCGACAGCTTTCGCTACCCGCTCGCGGGAGAATTTGCCATGGTGCGCGATCTGGCCTGGATCAACCGGGTGCCCGGCGACTGGGGGTTGGAAGTCGGCGTCCTCTCCGAAATCTATCGTAATTGCGCGCTCAGACGAATTTGCCAAGCCGATATCGCCGACGCCTACGAACACAAGCACCAAGGTTTGTCGGCGGACAATGCCGAACAGGGACTGCAGAAAATGTGTGTGGACATCACCAAGTCGCTGTTCCGAAACCTGGCCAGCGAAGGCGTGGTGCTGTCGGAGGGCGTGCTCAAAACCTTGCGCGCGACCTATTTGCAGTCGGCGCAGGAAGCCATCACGCGCTATCAGAACGATGCCGCCATCAACAGTCTGCAGTTCGATCGGCACGCAGAGCGAATGGCCGTGGAAGTGTTTTTGAAGGGCATGAAGATCGCCACGGACGCGTTTCTCGAAGACCCGCTCGGGGTCCCGATGATCTCGAACTGGAGCCGGGTCACCGGCGCCATCCCGGATATTTTCGAACGGCTGACCAGCGCCGTCGAGCGAGACCACGAATGGGACCCGGTCGGGGATCGGGTGTAGGGGACTGGGGAACCCCTTGCCAGATACTTAGAACAAGCAGAGAGGGGTTATTTCGTGAAGTTGGAATTCCCTGCCATTTTCATTTTAGCCGCAACATCCTTAGTCGCCTGCTCAGAAAAGACCGGGGCGATAGACACTAGAATTCTGAGTTCAATGAGAGAGCAACGAGAAATAGTGGCCATTCACTACTCACCGGCACCATTCAGTGCCACGACCCCAGAGGTACGCAACGCGGCTTCCGCAGCCACGCTGTTCGGTGCTGTGGGCGGTGCAGTTGCAGCAGCAATTCAAGCGCGTGAAGCGGAACAAGCAGGGAGTGAAGTGGTGAGAGACTACAACCTACAAGACCCGATGCTCACAATAATGCATGGGTTCTTGGAGAGAGTGGTGAGTAATTCGACCTCCCCCCACGTCAGGCAACTCCAAGAGGCGATTGCACGTGAACACATTGATGATCTTAAACGTGAGTTTTACCACGGCTATATTTTTGACTTTAAGACAACCGCCTGGTCCATGAAACAGTCTGGCCCTCTGAGTCCTAACCACTATCGGGCGTATTACACGGGGAGAGTGAGGCTCTTACATTTTCCCGAAGGCAAGACTGAGTGGCAAGGAACATGTGAAGCAGAGGGTAAAATCGAGAATTCTGCGCCTACGCTCCTTCAACTCGTCAGCAACTCTGCTGCTATACTCAAGACGCAATTGGACGGGATCTCTGAGGCATGTATCGATCAATTAGAGCAACAGTTCACAACGAAGCCATAGACATTAGGTTTTTCACACGACACCGAAGGCGCGGTCATACCACGCGCCTTCAGCGTGACCGGGAAAATTCCGAACCCTACCCTTTTGCCTTCTGCGCAAACACCGTGGCATCACAGGCGATGTACTTAATCTGCTTCATCGGCACGATGATGACTTCTTTGGCCGTATCCACTTCGAGCACTTCCATGTCCTCGCTGATCGTGTGACGAATCGCCTCTTTCACCAGCAGTTCCTGATTGTCGGCAAACACGATTTTCACCCAATATTGCACGAGACGCGCTCCTTGTTAGAGATGATCGCTTTCCGCCCGGCCCAATTCCTGTGACCGTTGCGTGGCCGACTCAACCGCCGAGATCAGAGTCGCCCGCAACCGCCCCTGCTCCAATCGAGACAATCCGGCGATCGTGGTTCCGCCGGGCGAGGCCACCCGGTCTTTCAACACCGCCGGATGCTCCCCCTGCTCCAGCACCATGCGGGCCGCGCCCGCGACCGTGTGCGCCGCCAATTGTTGCGCGGTGCCCCTGGGCAATCCGGCCAAGACTCCGCCGTCGGCAAGGGCCTCGATCATGGCGAACACATAGGCCGGACCGCTTCCACTCAGACCGGTGACGGCATCCATCAACCGCTCTTCCACCACCACGACACTGCCGACCGATTCGAACACCTGCTCGGCTGCCTGACGATCCGCCGCCGACAAGCCCCCTACCAGGCTCATCGCCGTCACGCCTACTCCGATGGCCGATGGCGTATTGGGCATGGCACGGACCAGTCTGCCGGCTCCGGCAAGCCGGTCTTGTATGCGGGACAAGGGATATCCGGCAGCGACCGAGATGAGCAGCGGGTTCGACTGGAGCGAGGGCGCGAGTTCAGTAAGCACGTGGTCGAGCACCTGCGGCTCGACGCAGAGCACCACGATCTCCGCCTCCCGGACCGCCGCCCGATTGTCGTGCGTCACGGCCACGCCGAAGTTGCGGCCCAACCGTTCACGTCTGGCAGCCAGCGGATCGCTGACCGTCAGACTGTCAGGCCCGGTCAGGCCTTTTCGCAACAAGCCCGCCAGCAAGGCCTCGGCCATGTTGCCGCCGCCGACAAATCCGATCCGCCGTCCAGTCAACATGGCGCGATTATACGGACGGCCCTCCGGCCGGCGCAACTTGCAACCGCCGGACGGGATTGTTATAGAGTGACCGGTCTCGTTGCGATCCTCGACCTCCAGCAGATCGAATCCGGCCCGGACGTCGCTGTTGGGTGTCCATAAGAACGACGCCGATCCGAACCGGATGACGCTACAGGGAGCTGCCAATTGATCGATCAAGCGAATCGAGACGTGGGGACAGGCGCAAGAGCCGCGACCGCCGGCAGGATTCGGCACAGGCGTGTTGTCGCCGCACCGGTCCTCGTGGCGCTGTGCGTGCTCTCCGTCGCAGGCATGGGACAGGCTCAGGTCATGGGGGAGGAGGCGGAACTCGATCGCTTACGAGTCAAGGCCGAAGACGCGATGGGCAATGACGACGCGGAGAGCGCGGCCATGAGCATGGGCCGAGCGGCCTTGATGGCGGGACAACTGGCCAAGCGCCAATCGGACTCCGGGTTGCAACACACCTTCACGACCGCGGAACATTTGTACCGCTCGCAGGAACATGGTTATCGCGCCATCGCCCTCTTCAGGCGGGCCGGCGGGGAACTCCCGGCCTCAGCAGGCGTCTGCGGGAGCCTTCAACTTGCGCAACTCGAACTGCAGCATGCGCAAGAGGGCCTCAACCGGCAGGTACAGGCTCCTGCCACGAACGCGCATGCGGCTCGTCTGGGGACGGTCCGTCAGACAACGGACGATTGGACAACTCTGTTGGAATCGATGCACGCGGACTTTCGCTGCTCAAGGTAGCAAGCCGTTGAAAAAGGCCGCCAGCTTCGTTCTCGCATCGCTCCGAGGCTCAACGTACCGCAAGGGTACGCCTCGCCTCCTCGCATTGCTGCGGCCTTGCTGAACGGCCCTTTTGAACGGCCTGCAGAGTAAACGATCACGGTAGCGGATCGCATCTCGCTATGACGACGCCGCCGGCGGCTTGTGTCCGCAGCCCGCACCGGCTAGTCGTCTTCGGGATTCACGATATGCAACCCCGCCGGGCGACAGGCGGCCAAGAGCTGCTTATCCGCGCTGACGACCGTCAGCCGGAGCGGTTTCAATTCCAATGCCAGGGCCAGATGCAAGAGCTGCGGAGAGCGCAGGGCCGGGTAGTCGAGAATCAGTTCCCTTGCCGCCAGATAGGTCTCCATCGTCGGCGAGATGAACTGAAAGAGTCCTTGCGCGGCTTCCATCTCGAACTTGTAGAGGACGGAATAACAATCGTCCCGGGTGATTTCTCCTTGCTGCGCGCGAACGGACAAGACCGAGTACAGCTCCGTCACGCTCCACATGGGAAGAATCGCCACCTTCCCGCGCTTCACCATGAGCTTGTTGACGACCCGCGTCCCGCGTTCCATGCTGTAGCGTTTCACCAGCGCCGTCGAGTCGAAATAGTAATACGGCATCCTAGACCCTCCCCTTCAAGAGACTCTCTGCCAGCGGCGACTGGAGCTTGGAAAGGCGATCCTGCAATTCATCCAGCGGCAGTTCCTCGTAGTAGCCCTGTTTGCGGAAAATACTGACCAAATCGCTCTTGAGCACCTGTTGCGTATCGGCGACCAACCGCTCGCGCAGACGCTTCTTCATCGCCTGGCTCGACAACCGGCGTCCGCCGTTGGCTTGCTCCCCCGCCTTCCGGGTTCCTGTTTTACGCATCTCCTCTCCTCTCTCCTGTGGTTAATGCACCGCCGTCATCGACCGAGGGGCGACGCCCCCGTCTCCTTCGGACAACCGGACGGCGCTGCGGCCGCAGCCGGAAGATCCGCCTCTCCATAAATATGCGCGGCCACGGAGCGGGCCAGCTCCGCGGAAAACTCCTGCTGCATGACGCGCACAGCTTTCGCTGCGGCCTCGCGCTCCGTCACGTGCCCTTCTTTGCCGCCTTTCGACACAGCCCCGATCACACGATGCGTGGCCGTTTCTTCGATCACGGCATCCGTGCACCAGCGGACATACCGGAAGTGGGGATCGTGGACGTCAATCGGCCACAGCCGCACGGTTCCCTTGATCAACAACTCCACCGGCATGGTACCGGAGACGGCGCCGCCTCCGGCGACAGCAAATCCCTCCTGCGTAAGGCCCTCGATCAGTGCCCGTTCGAGCGGTTCAGCCTGTTCGCCGGAAACCTCCACGGCCATCCCGTACTGGGTGGAGAGAAACTGCTCCAATTCAGCAGCCAGCTCGGCTACTCGATAGGCAGCCGGATTCCCCTGCCCGCTCGATCGAATGGTGCGAAGATCGGTGTTGTAGGCCTCGCGCAGGACCAGATTCTTGGCGGCTCGTTTGAGATTACGCACTCGCGAGAGTTTGTCCTGGGTGTGACGCGCTTCGGCGACCTGGGTCTGAATCGTGCGATCGAGCTCCGCGAGGCGTTCGACCATCGCCGATTCCGCCTGCGCCCGGTTCATGCCTGCCAGAGCATAGTACTGTCGCGCCTTTTGGTCAAACCAGGTATCGAGAATCTGGACATTCTCCAACACCTTATCCGTCGTCACCCTGGTTACGTTATCCAACGTGAGACGGCGCTCGGTGCTGGTCTGCCCGCGCGATTCCACTACCAGGTACGATTCCCAATCCTTCGCTTGGGCCGTAATCTCCGCCTTAAAAATCCGCGACACCGCCGCATAGGCCTGTTCCGTGGCTTGCGGCCGGGATTCGGCCTGCCCGACGCCCACCAGAAACTGCGAGGCAGGATATTGTGCGCTGCCCCCATCGATCCAGGCGGGGCGGGCCGGTCCACCCATCCACCCGCAACCGGCACAAAAGACGAACAGGATGGCCAAGCCGGCCCCTCTCCCGCGCTGCACGAAGAGAGTCATGGACGACCTCATAACATCACCCGTTGGATCAGGAAGACGGTCTCCCCCGCTCGAAGCATCAGTGGGCGGGAGGGACCTGTCTGCGCGGCCCCGCCGCTTCGCGTCACAGCCTGAATGCGGCTTTCATACTCGCCGGGCGGTACCCATAGGCGGGAAATCTGAATTTCATCCGGCAACGTGCGCCAGCTCCTCGTATCTGCGGCCTCGGAGGCCACCGCCAGACCATGCGTGAGGACCCCCACGAGCAACCCGACCCATGGTGCGTCGCCTTTGTTGACCGCATGTTGCGATCCGCGTGTCGCGGCTTCGGCTGCGGCAAATTTTACCGCCGCCCGCGCAAGGGCCTTAGTCGTGATGCCTGGCATGCGGTCGGACAGGGCCCGCTCGGCCAGCGCCGTGCCGTTATAGACCAATTCGGATGTTGCGGAGATAGGCGCGCCTTCCTTGGGCACCAGACTGACGGACTCCTGCATCACCTGCGTCTTCTGTGGCACTAATTTCGGCAAGGCCACACGCACCACACGACCGTTCAGGCCGTACAACACACTGTCCGCGACTCGACGTTCCTGGCGATTCGACGCATGCACCACCCCGCGATTCAACAACACCAACTGCAGCGCGCTCAGACTGATCGGGATATCGAGATACGCTTCTTCTTTGCGCGGGGCGCGGCCATTATAGCCGATCACCACCACCTGAGCGAGATTCGGCTGCTCTCCTCGCGACACCCACCGTGTCTCGGGAAACTGACGCCGGTACTCGTCAAACTCAACCGTCAAATGCAGTGCATCGGTCGTCCTCAGCAAGTCGGCTCGTAACATCGGCGGCATCGGCGTGCGCGACCAGGCTTTGGTCGCCTCATAAATGTCATAGGCCTTGCGATAGGCAATAAACGCATTGTTCAGATCGCCCGTCGACTCGTACAACACCCCGGTCAAATAGCGGGCGAAGGCATCCTCGCGATACCCGTCCTTGTCTTTTGCGCTGTCCGACAACACGTTCAAGCGATGATCGATCTGCCGCGCTTCGACGACGGCCTCCGTCAACTGCCCCATCGCCGCATAGTTCAGCGCCTTGACGACGTTGATCATCACATGTTCATACGGGTCGCCTTCGAAGGGCAGCATGTTGTCGTTTGTCAGGAAGGCGGCGGTCTCGGTCCGGATACTCCTGGTATACAGCCGTTCGACCTCCACCGCCGCCTGTTCCAGCAGATTGTTGCTCTGTACGTAGTCGCCGGCGAGATGCAGCGTCATCCCCCGATCCATGCTGTAAAGCAGCCGGTTGCGCCGTCCATAGTCGGACTCCGCCTGCGCCATGACGGCATCAGCCCGACGAGGATCGTACGCCGCAAGACTCTGGTCGATGAGGAGGTAATGGTTGTCCGCGAGGCCGCAGCCGGATACCATCCACAGCAGGGCCCAGCAGAGTACCGACACGCAGGGGGATGAAATGAAACGGCCTCCCCGAAGGGAGGCCGTGGTCGATGGAGGGTGCGGTCTCAACAGTCGACGTCGGGCTAGAAAATGGTGCGTTTCTTCTCGACCACTTTCTTGATTTTCTTCTGTCCGAACCAGGACTTGACATTGTTTTCCAGATCGACCATTTCGAGATCGACCTGGTAGAACACCGCTTTGGCTCCGTCCTGCTCGTCCAGAATCGTCGCAATACTCCCGCGCATCATGTAGTCTGCGCCGATTTCCTTGCCCGGCGCCTTTTGGGTATCTTCACGGGCATACACGGCCTGTTCGCGCCGTTCCTCACGTACTTCCTCCCGTTCGCCCTTCCCGGCGACAAATGTCACTTTCTGCGAATTGGTCAGCTCCCGCTCCAGATCGTTCACGAACGTCTGCACATTGATATGTTCGTGGCTCTTGTTCAACACAGTCCCGACGATGACGACCGGTTGCCGGTTCTTTCCCTTCGTGAAGTTGCCGAGCCAGGGATTCGCCAACGCTTCCTTGACCATGGCCTCGGCCACCATCTGGGAATCCGTGTCGTTCCAGCGTCCACTGAGATCGGTCACCACACCGGTATCGACGCGTGTCACTCTGGTTTCATGTCCGCATCCACCGGCCGCCACGGCGACTCCGGCCAACACGACGACTGCGACGCTCCGGCCCACTCTCCCCCCACGCCACTCGATCATGCGCTCTCCTCCTGAACGACAGGCCTCGCCCCTGTCACACACGCTACTGGTTGGCGCGCTTATCTTCTTCCTTTTCCAGACGATCGAACAACCGGTCGGCATTCTTTCGCACAAAATCGCGGACCTGGCTATTCAGTTCCTTCGCCTGCTCCAGATTGTTCTTCATGTCTTCGAGACTGAGCTTGGTCAGCACGTAATAGGTGCCGGACTTTTCATCCTTGTAGCGATCCATCGGCTTGACGCCGTTCAGCGTCACCGCGGAGAACGTTTTCACGGCTCGTTCGATATTCTGTTCTTCACTGTTGCGGGAAAAGTCCCCGGCGGTCGTGGACGCCGCATAGTCCCGCATCAGATAGGCGGTGTAGGTTTCGAAGGTCTTGGCGATTTCAGCCCGGCTGCGGTTCTCTGCGGTATCCCAGGCAAGCGGTTCATTCCGCACGCCGACGACCGAGCCGACTCCGTAGAACGACTTGTCGCTTTTTTCGTTGAACGCGCCGGAGCCCTTCTTGACCCAATTCGGAGGACCACCGCAGGCCGTCAGCCCGATGAGGAGCACGAGCGCCAGCGCGCTCCCGGTGAACTTCGACAACACCCCCTCTGCTCTGCTCATACGAATCCTCCTTGGTGTGACACCTGTAAGCGCTGATGGCTCGATGCTGCCCGGCAAGCTGGTGGAAGATCGACGTGTGTGCGTCACGGGATGACGAGAGACAATTGCGCGAAAAAACGAGGTTAGGCTAACATGCACCCCCAAGACTGTCAACGCGGAAGCAGTCTTTCGGTTGACGGCATCGCTCGCAACACGATCACGACACCCCGCATACCACAAAGGAGAGACAACAGATGGCCGACGTGCAGATCGAAGACGGTATTATTCGGGTCGTCCAATTGGATATTCAGGATCCCAAAGCCGCCGCCGTGCTGGCGGAATATCCGCAGGTGCGCTGGCCGGAAATTACACGACGCGCATTGAAAATCGGGCTGGGGTATCTGAAAGGCGGAGGGAAAGACTAGGGGGCCGGCGCCACGCTGCCTTGGACGGCATGGAGGGCACGTTCGCTTTGTCCGCCCAACTCCAGGTACCGGCGGAACGCATCGACGGATTTCTGCGGCTCGTTGAGGTGGTCGGCATAGAGGGTTCCGAGCGAAAAATAGACATCCGTGTACGCGGGATTGACGACCAATGCTTGCTGCATGGCCTGCTCGGCCTCCTTCGGCTGACCTTTCTTTTCGAGCGCCAGTCCCAAGGAGTAGTGCGAATCGGGATTCTGCGGCGCGTGCTGGACTGCGGCGCGCGCCGCCGCCAACGACTCATCCAGGTCGGGCAACACCTCCAACCGGATGTAACTCTTCAGCACGTAGGCATCGCCGAAGGACGGATCGTAGGCGATCGCGCGGTTGAGCCGTTCCAGCGCTTCTTCCGCCGACTTCTGCTGCTGAAGCAGGGCAAACGCCTGCTCATATTGCGCGCGGGCTTCTTTGATCCGGTCCGCTTCGGTGCTCGGTTCCTTCCCGAGTGAAAACGTTTCTTTCCGCCCCTCGACCAGGATGACATCGCCGTCCCCTTCGAGTTGAACGAACTGCGGATGTTGCGCCCCTCTGGTCTCGCGCTCGACGTCCTGCCTTACCTGGGTCGCGAGTTCACTCGCCATGACCCAGCCGTTCTTGTTGAGATCGGCTGCCCCCTTCAATCCGGCTACCAACGCCGTGACAAACGGACTCTGTCCGGACCCGTGCGCCACCGTCTCTTCTTTCTCGGCGGCGGTGATCACCTGAACGGAACGTTTTTCCGTATCGTCTTCCGGCGACAGACGGCCTTCCAACGAGAGGGGCTGCGGCGCGGTGACATCCCAGCCGCGGAGGTTGGCATCGAACAGCAGGAGCAGATGTTTGGATGCGGACCTGCGGCTGAATTCTTTAAATTGATCGAGGGTAATCGCTTTCCCAGGATTGTTGACCTGTGCATCCCAGGGGACGACATAGCCGAGATCTTTCGATTGCGCGTCCTGGGTCACCCCGGCATGACCGGAAAAAAAGATCACGACCCGATCCTGCCGTCCGACCTTGCGCGGCAGATAGTCGTTCAGAATCTGCAGGAGCCGCCGTGAACTGGCGTCCTTGTCTTGCAATTCGATGACTTCGTCGAAGCCGAGTTCGCGCAACGCGGCCGCGACCGCATGGGCGCTTTCAAGAGCCCCGGGCAGCTTCGGCGCCACGAGGTAGTTCTCTACCCCGATGACCACGGCCCATGACTTATAGTAGAGGCCCTCGGGTTTCCCCACCTGGGCCTGGGCGAAAGAGACATCGGCCACGATGTCGGCGGCGAAGAAGACCGCCAATGCGGTCACGATCCGGAGGAAACGGGGTGATGTCGACGAGCGCATCAAGCAGCTGATCCTATGAGAAACCACAGGCTCAGCCTACCCTCGCTCCGTCTCGACTGTCAAGGAAGGCCTGGCACTTCGAGGCGCCTCACGCGCGCCTGTTTCCGCAGGGTAACCGGGTTGTGCGGCCGCGCCCAGGGTTGCAGTTCCCTCCTCCCATCCGCATAATGCCGTACAGAATACAGCCGTGCGCCGACGTGCCCGCGATTTGTGGAGGTGATGGGACCCATGAGCGACAAAATCGATACGCTACTCAAGGAAGGACGTGTCATTCAGCCCTCCGCCAGGACCAAAGCGGCGGCGCATATCCCCGATTACGATCAGGCATACAAGGCCTCCATCGCCGACCCGGAAGCCTTTTGGGGCGGGGTGGCCAAGGAACTGGATTGGTTTACCCCCTGGACCCAGGTGCTGGAGTGGAACTACCCCTGGGCCAAGTGGTTCGTCGGCGCGACCTGCAACATCGCCTACAACTGTCTCGACCGCCACGCCAACGGCTGGCGACGGAACAAAGTCGCCATCATCTGGGTGGGCGAAAACGGGGACGAACGCATCTTTACGTATGGCGAACTCTTGCGCCAGGTCAACCGTTGCGCCAATGCGCTCAAGGCGCTCGGTTTGAAGCAGGGCGACCGCGTTACCATCTACCTCCCCAAAATTCCCGAACAGGTCGTGGCCATGCTGGCCTGCGCACGCATCGGTGTCATTCACAGCGTGGTGTATTCCGGGTTCAGCGCTCCCGCCCTGGCCAGCCGCATCCAGGATGCCGAAGCACGGCTGGTCATTACCGCGGATGTCGGCTACGACCGCGGGAAGACGATCCCGCTCAAGCCCGTGGTAGACGCGGCGGTGCAATCCTGCCCTTCCGTGGAAAAGGTCGTGGTCGTGCGCCGGGATGCCCTCGGCGTCGCCCTCACCGCGCCGAAGGAAATCGATTGGGCCGATTGGTTGAAGGAGCAGAGCGCCGCCTGCGCGGCGGAACCGCTGGACGCCGAAACTCCCTTGTATATTCTGTATACCTCCGGCACGACCGGCAAACCCAAAGGGGTCGTGCATGTGCACGGGGGCTACATGGTCGGCACCTATATCACCACGAAGTATGTGTTCGACCTGAAGGAGGACGACGTCTATTTTTGCGTCGCCGATCCGGGTTGGGTCACGGGACACAGTTACATCGTCTACGGCCCCTTGTTGAACGGCGCCACGATCCTGATGGCCGAAGGGAAGCCCGATTATCCGAATCCCGGTCGCTGGTGGGATCTTATCGCCCGGTACGGCGTCTCCATTTTCTACACCACACCGACCGCCGTACGGTTGCTGATGAAATACGGAGAGGACTGGCCGAAGAAATACGACCTGTCTACCTTGCGCGTGCTCGGCAGCGTCGGCGAGCCGATCAACCCGGAAGCCTGGGAATGGTTCTACCGTGTCACCGGCAGCGACAAACCCATCATGGACACCTGGTGGCAAACGGAGACCGGTGCCATTCTCGTCACGCCACTCCCCTCCGTCCCACTCAAGCCCGGCTCCGCCACGAGGCCGTTTTTGGGAATCGAAGCCGACGTGGTGGACAAGGAAGGCCACAGTCTGCCCAGCAATGCCGGTGGATTCGCCGTCATCAAGAAACCCTGGCCGGCCATGATGCGCACGATCTACAAAGACCCCGATCGCTACAAGGTCTACTGGAATACCATCCCCAATTGTTATACGGCCGGCGACGTCTGCCGCAAGGACCAGGACGGCTACCTGTGGTTTATGGGACGCGCCGACGACGTGATCAAGGTGGCGGGTAACCGCATCGGCACGGCAGAGGTCGAAAGCGCGCTGGTCAGCCACGAGGCGGTGGCCGAAGCCGCGGTCATCGGCAAGCCGCATCGCACCGCCGGAGAAGCGATCAAAGCCTTCGTCATCTTGAAGCAGGGGTATCAGGACTCAAAAGAGTTGATTCAATCGCTGAAAGACCATGTGCTGAAGGAACTGGGGAAAATCGCGGTGCCGCAGGAAATCGATATCGTGCCGTCGCTTCCGAAGACACGATCCGGAAAGATCATGCGGCGGGTGCTGAAAGCGAAGGAATTGGGACAGGACGTGGGGGACATCTCTACCATCGAAGACTAATCGCATTCACATTCAGTCGAACACGATCGTTCACTGTCTGCATGGAGGCCGGTCATGCATACACACTGCTCGCGTCGATCTCTTCTCTGTTGGACGGTTATCGGACCCTTGCTGCTCGGAAGCGGAACAGCCCTGACTGCGGCCGAGGGAGGCGGAAACGGGTCAACCGACATCGCGCTTCACACCAAGCCGGGAGCCAGGGGGAAAACCCAGAAGGCCGCCTCCGCCCCAGCCAAGGGATCGACCCCACGATATGCCTCGGCGGAAACGGCGGCCAAGGCTCCGGTCTGTTTCGGTGAAGCACCGAAGATCCAATCGGTGAAACCGGACGAGGGCAAGCCCGGCGACGCCGTGACCCTCTTCGGGAAAGGTTTCGGGCCGGCCGCCTGTCTGCGTTCGGTGTCGTTCGGTCCCGGCTATCCCGCGGCGTTCACCTTCGTCAATGATACGCAGATCACCGCCGTCGTGCCGAAGGGCCGACGAAAAGGGATGGCAATGATGACCCTCACCACAGCCTCGGGCCAGGATTCACAAGGGTTTCTGGTGAAGTAGGACGGAGAGCGGTCGTGACCGGAACCGCGACCGGAACGGTTACAACAATCCCCGACGCTGCAGATAGTCCTTATCGATGACCGGGGTTGGTTGTGGAGGGAGCAGGCCGCGCTCCTGTAAGAGCCGTTCGACGTACTTGCCGATCAGGTCCGATTCCAGGTTCACCCGGTCCCCTACCTGCTTCAGTCCGAGTGTCGTGACCTTCGCGGTGTGGGGAATAATGGCCACCAGAAACGAGCGGTCGGTCACCTCGTTGATCGTCAGGCTGATGCCGTCTACCGTGATCGATCCCTTCCCGACGCAAAGCCGCAACACTTGCTTCGGTGCCTCGATCTCCAGAATCACCGCATTGCCGTCCTGATGCCGGCTCCGGATGGCGCCGATCCCGTCGACATGGCCGGAAACCATGTGGCCGCCGATGCGCTCGTTCAGTTTCATGGCACGCTCGAGATTGACCGGTGAACCGGACGTGAGACTGCCGAGCGTCGTGACGTTAAGCGTTTCCGGCGACACATCGACGGAGAAGTCGCGATCGGTGCGCGCGACCGCCGTCAGACAGACACCGTTCACACTGACGCTGGCGCCGATCGTGAGGTCGCCCATCACGGTCGAGGCAATAATCGTCAGGCGCGTGCCCGCCAAACTCCGATTCAGCACCGACACCGCGCCCATTTCCTCCACAATGCCGCTGAACATGCGCTAGGCTCCCCTGTGAGTCTTTATGAGATACAGACAGAATCCCACCAGCCCGATGCCCCCGACCACCGCGATCCCGCGCTGCAACGTTTCGATAAAGTCCGTATCCATCTTTCCCTGCGTTCCTCTCAATGAATCGTCGTCATCCCGGAAAAAGCGGCGGCATTATAACACTACCGCGTGAGCGATCTCATCGTCGCCCAAAACGCGACAGCCGCGAGGATCTGGATTCCGGCGATCACCGCGAATGCCCCTTGATAGCTGGCGTGGGCAATCAAAAGCCCGGCCAAGAGCGGGCCGCTGGCATGGCCGATATCCATGACCGTCCCCTGCATGCCCATGCCCGCTCCCAGCCGTTTGAATTCCGAACTATCAGCCACCAGCGCGGCCGATGAGGAAGAGACCACCGCCTCTCCGAATCCAAATCCCGAGGACAGCAGCAGCATCACCGCGAACGATTCGACGTGGGGCATCGTGATGAAGGTCGTGGCGCAAATGACCAGACCCAGCACGATCAACGGCTGCCGTCCGATCCGGTCCGAGACACGCCCCATCACAGGCTTCGAGAAAAACGACGTGAAGGCCTGCACCGTGAAGAGCAGGCCCACCTCTCCGGCATTCAGCCCGACGGACAGGCCATAGAGCGGCAGGAACGCCATGAGCGCGCCGTTGGCGATCATCTTGGCCGCGTCGGTGGAACTGGTGATCAGCACTTTCCGGTTGCGGGCCACCGCGAGAAAGCCCTTCCCCATTTCTGTGATGACCGGAGCCAGGCCCTTCTCACGCACGCGCGGAGGCGGCTCATTCAACTGAAGGCTGAAAAAGATCAGAATGGCGATGCACCCGAAGACTCCGGCAGTGACAAAGGCAGTGGGAAACCCGGCCGTGTGGGCCAGCCACCCCCCGAGAAACGGACCCAGGAGCGACCCGGACTGGGTGCAAGCCGTATAGGTTCCCAGCGCAGCCCCTCGCCGCTCTTTGTAAAGATCGGCCACGGTCGCCAGGGCGCTGGGGGCGAAGATGGCCGTCGCCAGCCCATGCACGAATCGTAAGGCCGTCAGCGCATTGAGATCCGAAATGAACGGATAGATGAACGGCGGCAATCCAAAGGCCACCACACCGATACGCAGCAGCATCTTTCTCCCGTAAATATCGGACAGTGCTCCCGAAGGCAACTTCAGCAGCACCCCGGTGATCGTGGATACGGAGACGATCAAGCCGATCCGCTCCGGTCCTGCACCGAGCGATTCGGCAAAGAGCGACAAGACCGGCATACGTACCAGGTTATAACTGATGAAACAAAACACGCCGAGGGTGCAGAGGTAGAAAAAACTTCGAGAGGTAGTCATCACGATCTCATGGTACAGCAGGGCCCGATCGCTGCGCCGGATTGTGCAAGGATGCGAGCGCGGCTTTCAAGAAGGCGACCTGTTCATCCGGTAATCCCGGCGGGTCGGTCGCCTCGAACAACACCTGATCCGGGTGCTGATGCATGGCCATGGCCAGACGACGAGCGGCATCGAACGCCTTCACGACTTGCCGGTTCACCACGTTGCCGATGAGCGGACGAAGCAGCGAGAGCAACCCCGAGTACAACCGGTTATCGAGCCGCAGGTAGGCCACCATCGTATTGTCGGTCGATTCGATCCCCTGCCCGTCTTGTACCGGATGCAGCTTGAACAACACCAGGGCCTTGCCGCTGACGCGCGGCACAAACCGTCCGTCATGAGTGCCTTCGACATAGTAGATCCGCGTGCTTCGATCCTGATAGAGCGGATGCACGATGCCTTCCGTGCCTTCACCGTCCGTCGCCCAAAACTCATCCGGCCCGCGCAACTCGGCCTTGTAGAGTCCAAGGTCGAGACGATTGGCAAGGGCCGCGGCCATCACCGGATGCTCCAGCAAATACAAATAGATCTGTTCGGGTAACGGCGTGCGGATCGGACCGACTTTGTTGGCGGTGGTGTAATGCGTGACGATCGGCTCGATCCGGCAAGCCCAGGCCGCATCGATCCGGTCGAGCGGAAATCGGACCCCGGCATGGAACGAGGGAAGCGGGCAACGGTCTGATTCGGTATACCCGCTGGAGAGAAAGGCGACGGACCCGGCCACGAAGACGACCGCCGCCGCGCCGATGCGCCGAACGGCCAGGCCGGTCCTGGTCATGAAGGCCGCTGCGGCACGGAGATCGTCACCTGAGCGGGAAAGAGCTGTGCAGGGTCGTGCCTGAGACGTGCCTGTCGCAGCAACGTATCGACCTGCGGAGCGACCACACCTTCGAAGGACACCTGTCCGTTGGTGGTGATGAGGACCGGCTTGGAGAGATCGACGAGTTCGTCATTCAGATACAGCACATACTGCCGTACATGGTCGGTCTGTACGTCGATTCTATTCGGCCCCGTCACTTGTGCGGTCAATCGGGCATAGGTCCGTCGGCGAATACTGTCGTCCCGTTTGTCGATGAGATCTTCAGAAAAGGAGGCAATCTGATCCGTCGCATCGATCCGGACCCAGCCGAAGGGCAACAGATGGCTCGCGTCGCGCACGACCGTCACGGTCTTCGGCACCGGAGTCCGACGCTGGTGATCGAACCACTTCACCAGATCGGGGAGTTCTTCACGCGGGAAAAAATGGCCCCCGGCCATCGCGTGGGTACGGTCATGCTCCCGGTAGATGAACGGGTATCCGAGATTCTTCAACTCACCGGCCAGTTTGCGGCTCAACTCCACCGGCATGACCTGATCCTGCGATCCATGGATGATATAGATCGGCGTCGTACGGAGATTCTCGAGGAACGGAAACAGGACATCGTCGATCCCGCTGGCCATCGGCGCGAGACCGGCGAAAAGCGGGGCATGGTGCATCCCGATCAACCAGGCGCCGATCCCGCCGTTGGACATGCCGCTCAGAAAGATCCGGTTCGGGTCGATCCGATAGCGCTGTTGTACATTGCGCACCGTCGCCAACACGAGATCTTCCGCCCGCCTCGTAAACCAGGCGCCGGCCGGATAGGTCGGACAAGCCAGAATGTACTGTTCCCCCAACCGGGACTTCCACCGATCCAGATAGGCCTCACCGGTAAACCCGGCCCCGTGCAGGCAGACCACCAACGCATAATCCTTGGTCGGTTCATAACTCTGCGGGACCGACAAGCTCAGCCGATAGGGGCGATCACGCACAACGATCTGTTCATCGGGCAGCAAACCGACCGGTTGAAGACCCTGGGGCTGTCCCTTGCGGACAATCTCCTGTACCGCCGGCACGGTCGCATCGGGACGTTGCAGAATCGTCGTCAGCACCGCGCGTGCCTGCTCCCCGTCATCGGTTGTGAGGTAGTGCCACACCTGGGCGGCAAGGTCTGTGGCGGAGGGCTGCTCATCGGCATCAGCCGTCGTGACCATAAGGCCGATCGTCACAAGGCAGCACAGGAAACACAACAGCACAAAGGATCTGCGTGAGTGGGCATTAGAAACAGAACGGATTAACAATTGAACCGCGCTCCTAGTCAGGAGAAAAATCAGCCTGGACGAGCATATCACGCCCGACCGGCTCGATGCGCACATTCTTGAGGGGCACGGCTTCTCGCAGGCGGCGCGGCGACCAGCCGCCCAGCAACCCCTTGGCATCCTGTCCGCCCAGCAGGAGCGGCGCAACGAAACACATGAGCCGTTGGGCGAGGCCGGCCCGTACCACGGCGGCATTGAGCTCGCTGCCCCCTTCGACGAGCAGACTCGTGATGCCCAGTTGGCCAAGCCGCGCCCACAGCACCCGCAGATCGACATGCCTACCGGCTTTCGGCAAGACCAGTACATCGACGCCACGGCTTTTCAAGGTGGCCATCTTGCGTGGCTGAGCCGCACTGGTCGTAACGAGTAGGGTGTGAGCTTCTTGCTGCGCTTCGAGCACCGCGGCCTTCAGCGGAATTCGTAAACGGCTGTCCACCACGATACGCAGCGGCTGCCGTGGGGACAGGTCTCCGCCCGGCCTGGCGGTCAATTGGGGATTGTCTCGCAAGACCGTGCCGATCCCGACGAGCACCGCGTCGACGTCCGCGCGAAGCCCATGGGCCCGCATCCGCGCCGCCTCGTCGGTAATCCATTGCGATTCGCCGCCGGCGGTCGCGATCTGCCCATCCAACGTCATTCCGGCCTTCAGGATGGTAAAGGGCCGGCCGGTTTGCACCCAATGGATATAGGCCTCGTTGAGTTGCCTGGCTTCACGTTCGCGGCACCCGACGTCGATCGCGATCCCCGCCCGCTTGAGTTGGGCGACGCCGCGGCCCTGCACCTGAGGATTCGGATCGACCATACCCACGACAACGCGGCGGACACCGGACGCGATGACAAGCGGGACACAGGGCGGGGTGCGTTTTTTCAGATGACTGCAGGGTTCGAGGGTGACGTAGAGGGTGCCGCCCTTGGCACGAGAGCCGGCCTGACTGAGGGCAATCACTTCGGCGTGGGGGCCGCCGACTTTGCGATGGGATCCTTGCCCGACGATGGTCCCGCGGTGGACGACAACGGCGCCGACCATGGGGTTGGGGCTGGTGTGGCCCCGACCCTTCGCGGCAAGGCGAAGCGCCAGGGCCATGAACTCAAGATCGCGGGAAGACGATCTCACCGTTTCGTACGCTTCGGGCTCCGCACCGCGCGTTTTGCGGCAGGCCGCTTCTTGACCGCCACAGGCTTCGCAGCCTTCTTGGTCGCCTTGGCCTTGGCCGCTCCCTTCGTGCTCGGTCGAGCTTTCTTCGGCTTGGCTTTTTCGGCCTCTTCCTGCGTCAGCGCCGCCTGTGCCGCCGCCAATCTGGCGATGCCGACGCGATAGGGCGAACAACTCACGTAATCCAATCCCAACAGGTGACAGAACTCGACGGAACTCGGATCACCCCCATGCTCGCCGCAAATACCCAGCTTGATCGTGGGCCTGGTCTTGCGCCCGCCGGTGATCGCGGTGCGCATGAGGGACCCGACACCCTCACGGTCAAGCTCGGCAAACGGGTCGCTTCCCAGAATGTTGGCGGTCTTGTAGAAATCGATAAACTTGGCTGCGTCATCGCGGGAGAAGCCAAAGGTGGTTTGGGTCAAGTCGTTCGTGCCGAAGGAGAAGAACTCCGCCTCCTCCGCAATCCGATCGGCCGTGACGGCGGCGCGCGGCAACTCGATCATGGTGCCGACGAGATAAGACAACTTCACGCCGTACCGCTTCATTGTTTCCGTGGCGACCTCGCGCACAAGATCCTTCTGCGCCTTCATTTCCGACACCATGCCGACCAGAGGAATCATGATTTCCGGAACGATCTTCGTGCCTTCCTTGGCCAATTCGCAGGCGGCTTCGATGATCGCGCGCGCTTGCATCTTCGTAATTTCCGGCATCGTGATACCGAGGCGGCAGCCGCGCAGACCCAGCATGGGGTTGAACTCATGCAGTTCTTCGACACGGGCCAGCAACCGTTTTTTCTCTTCGAGCACGGTCGGCGAGCCGCTGGTCAGTTCCAGTTGCGCAATTTCGACCATCAGATCTTCACGCTTCGGGAGAAACTCATGCAACGGCGGATCGAGCAACCGGATGGTGACCGGGAAACCCTTCATCTCGCGGTAGAGCCCGATGAAGTCCTGTTTCTGCAACGGCAGCAGCTGCTCCAGGTACATCTCCCGCTCTTCGCGTTTGCGCGCAAGGATCATCTTCTGCATGATTTGGATGCGATCCTCGGCGAAGAACATGTGTTCGGTCCGGCACAAGCCGATCCCTTCGGCACCGAAGCTCCGCGCGATACGGGCTTGATCCGGCACATCCGCGTTCGCGCGAACTTTCAAGGTGCGCACCCCGTCGGCCCACTTCAGAACCGATTCGAACAACTGATATTTCTCCGAGGCCGCGGCTTCCATCTTGCCCTGCAGCACCTGGATGACTTCGGACTCCACAACGGGAATGTCACCGCCGTAGACATTGCCGGTCGACCCGTTGACGGACAGATAGTCCCCTTCGCGGAAAATCTGGCTGCCGATGCGCACGGTCTGGCTATCCACCACCTCAATGGCCTCACATCCGGCGACGCAGACTTTGCCCATCTGCCGGGCGACGACGGCCGCGTGAGACGTCATGCCGCCGCGCGCGGTGAGAAAACCCAGGGCCGCGTTCATGCCGTGAATATCGTCAGGGCTGGTCTCCTGCCGTACCAGCACGACGCGATTGCCGGCGGCTTTCATTTCGACCGCACGGTCGGCCGTCAACGCGACTTTCCCGGCCGCCGCGCCAGGACCGGCCGGCAACCCCTTGCCGAGCGGGATGCACTGCGATTCTTCTTTCGCATCGAAAATCGGGTAGAGGTACTGCGCGAGCTGATCGGGTCCGATCCGCTGGAGCGCCTCTTTCTTGGTGATGAGTCCTTCCTTCACCATGTCGACGGCAATCCGGACCGCCGCGACTCCGGTACGTTTGCCGACGCGGGTCTGCAACATGTAGAGCTTGCCCTCCTGGATGGTGAACTCCAGGTCGAGCATGTCCCGATAGTGACGCTCCAATCGCTTATAGGTGGTTTCTAAATCCTTGTAGGCCTGCGGCATGAACTTTTCGAGCTGGTTCACGGGCAGCGGGGTCCGGATGCCGGCGACCACGTCTTCGCCCTGGGCGTTCGTCAAACATTCGCCGAAGAACTGGCGTTGTCCGGTTGCGGGGTCGCGCGTGAAGGCCACGCCCGTGCCGCTGGTCTCGCCCATGTTGCCGAACACCATGGCCACCACGTTCACCGCCGTGCCCCAAGTTTCGGGGATGTTGTAGAGACGGCGGTAGGTCACCGCCCGCGCGCCGTACCAGGAGGAGAACACGGCATTGATCGCCATCCGCAGCTGTTCGAGCGGATCGTCCGGAAAATCCCGCTTGGTTTCTTCCTTTACGAGCTCTTTGAAACTGACGACGAGTTCCTTGAGGGCCTTCGCGTCAAGATGCGTGTCCTGCGTCACCCCGAGGTCCCGCTTCTTGTGCTTGAGAATGTCCTCGAAGTGTTCGCGATTGATGCCCATGACGATGCTGCCGAACATGCTGATGAAGCGGCGATAGCTGTCTTGAGCAAACCGCTCGTTCTTGGTCTTGATGGCCAGCCCATGGACCGTCTTGGTGGTCAACCCGACGTTCAACACAGTGTCCATCATGCCCGGCATCGACGCGCGTGCGCCGGAACGCACGGAGACCAGCAAGGGATTGTCCGGATCGCCGAAACCCGCTTTCATCGATCGTTCGATCTTCTTGAGGGCGTGCAACGCTTCGTCCATCATGCCCGGAGGATACGCCTTGCCGCGCTTGTAGTATTCGACGCAGGCCTCGGTGGAGATCGTAAACCCGGGGGGCACGGACACTTTGAGATTGGTCATCTCGGCGAGTCCTGCGCCCTTGCCGCCGAGCAATTCCTTCATGTTGCCCTTGCCCTCGGCTTTTCCATCTCCGAAGTAATAGACGTATTTCTTGGCCACGCGACGCTCTCCTTCTGCTATGAGGTCAATGAGTCGGGACCGATGGGCGGGCGGCGGCTTCCAATCGCATACGATAGCGGTTGACGACGTGTCTGGTCACGCGAATGCCGCACACGATGATTCCCACCACGAACGCGCCGACCGCAAACAGCCGGTAGTCCACGAACGGTCCATAGTCGAAATAATACGATCCGTCTGCACCTTGCTTAAGTTGCGCGTCTTTCTGAAACGTATGAGTCTTGCCGGTCGGGTCGGCGAGGTTGAGCCACTCCGAACAGAACTGCACGGGGTTTTCCGAGCCCGGCACATGCTGGTAGGCCAGTCGCAGGCAAATGTCTTGTCTGGAATCATAGATATCCGGTGTCCGCACCAGCCGCTCAAAATTCAGGCCGGTCACCCAGATGCCGAAGAGAAACACCGCGTTGCACACCACCATCATGACGACGCTGATGCCGGACGCAAACCGCCGGACTTTGGTCGCCCTTACCTGGGCCGCGTCGCGTGCCTCGGGTGACTGAGGGAAGCTCTCGGAAGTCGCGTCCAATCGTTCACCATCCGCTATGTCCCTTGTACCACAATCTGGGAGAAATCAGCGAACGACATGAACAAATCGTCGACTTCCTTCAAGAGCGACAGGCGATTTCCGCGTATCGCCGGATCCTCGGCATTCACCATGACCGCGTTGAAAAAATCGTCGATCGATCCTTTCATGCGGACCAGCACGTCCAGCGCCTGCCCGTATTCCCCGCTGCGCATGGCCGCCGCATAGGCCGCATGGCTGCTCTGGACGGTCTCATGCAATGCCGATTCGGCAGCCTCGCGGAATAACCCGGATTCCACCGGCTTCCAGTCCCACTGCTCCTTTTCCGTCAACCGGTGGGCGCGTTTGAATCCGACGATCAAGGGATCGAACTCGGCCCGCACGGTAATCTGCTGCAACGCCTTCATCTTGTCGAAGAGGTCCACCAGGTCGAGGCTCCCGCGATCGACCGATTTCAGGACTGCCTCCATGACATCGTCGCGCAATTGATGCGTACTCTTTCCGTAGAAGCGGACCCGCTCAAAGAGAAAGCCGATCACGTCCGGCGCCCCGCCTTTGCCCGTCTGAGGCGCAGCCGTCACATGCTGACCGGCCAAGACCTCCTGAGCGGTTTGCACGGCGTGCGCAAGATTCACCCGTAACCGGCTCTCGATCAGAATGCGCACGATGGCCGTGGCATGGCGTCGAAGCGCGAAGGGATCTTCGGAACCGCTCGGGACCAGACCGACCAGGAAAAATCCCGCGATACTATCCAATCGATCGGCCAGAGACAGCACCTTGCCGGCCAAGGACTCCGGCAACTCCCCTTCCATGGCGCGAGGCATGTACTGCTCGCGAATCGCCGCGCCGACGACGGGAGATTCCCCGTCATGCGCCGCGTATTCGCCGCCCATGATCCCTTGAAGGGTCGGAAACTCTCCGACGATACCGGTCAGCAGATCGGCCTTGCTGAGTTCGGCCGCACGCCGGCAGGCCTGCCGCAGCGGCTCATCGCCCACCTGACCGGCGATATGTTCCGCCATCGCCACCACGCGCTGGGTCTTCTGATGCAGGCTGCCGAGTTTTTGATGGAACGTCACCGCCAACTGCTTCGCCACACGATCGACCAGGGATGTCTTGCGATCCTCGTCGAAGAAGAACTTCGCGTCCGCCAGGCGGGCGGCAAGGACCCGCTCGTTGCCCTCGCGGATCAACTGCATGTTCGCGAGCTTCATATTCGTGACCGCGAGGAAGTTCGGCAGCAACGCGCCGTTCGAGTCCACAAGGGAGAAATATCCCTGGTGCTCTTTCATCGAGGTCATCAGAATTTCTTTCGGGAGCGAGAGATAGTGCGGCTTAAAGGAACCGAGGATCGTGTGGGGAGACTCGACCATATAGACGGCCTGCTCCAGCAACTCGTCGTCCTGGTGCACATGCCCTCGCGCGGACTTGGCCAGTGAGGCCAGTTGCTCGAGAATCATGGCCCGCCGGCGATCCTGGTCGACGATCACACTGTGGCGTTCGATTTCCTTCATGTAGTGCGCGAGAGACTTGACCGCAAAGCCCTTCGGACTGGACACCTTGGCCCCCAGCACCCGATGCCCCTGACTGAGATTGCCGGCCTTGATCGTCGCAAAGTGAATCGGCAGGACCTTCCCACCGCAGAGCGCGACGAGCCACCGCACCGGCCTGGCAAAACGCACGCCGGTCTGGTTCCACTGCATGGCCTTGGGAAACGACAACTTCGCCAGTAATTGCGGCAGAGCCTGCGTCAGCACCGCCGCCACAGCCTGCCCCTTCTCCTGCTTGACGGCAAAGAGGTATTCGCCCTTGGGCGTCTGTCGAACTTCCAGCGACTCAACGGGCACGCCCTGGCCGGCGGCAAATCCGATGGCGGCTCTCGTAGGCTGGCCGGATTGGTCGAAGGCTACGGCTTTCGACGGCCCCATGGCCTCTTTCACCGCGGAGGCTTGCTGTGTGGCCAGCCCCTCGACCAACAACACCAGTCGACGCGGAGTCCCCATGGTCCGCACGGAGTCGTAGGTCAGCCGCAGGTCTTTCAGCACAACTTCCGCACTCTGTTGCAAGGCGCGTAAGGCCGGGGCTACAACCTGATAGGGCAACTCCTCCGTGCCGATTTCGAGCAGCAGTTCCGTCGTGACAGGAGTTTTGGCGCGTGAGGCCGATGCAGGCTTCTTCGCACGTGAAGCGGTCTTGGTCTTGGGTTTTTTCGTTGGCATCGTGGAGTCGGGTCCGCAGGCTACTTGGTGGTGACCGGTGTGTGGCTGGTGATTCCTTTACCTACCCGCCCCGGTTGTTTGATCAAAGGATGGCCCATGGCTTCCCGGTCGGCCAGATACGATTCCGCGCAGCGCCGCGCCAACGCCCGCACCCTGGCGATGTAGGACGTCCGTTCGGTCACGCTGATCGCGCCACGCGCGTCGAGCAGATTAAACATGTGCGAGGTTTTGATGCAGTAATCGTAGGCCGGCAAGGTCAACTTCTTTTCGAGCAGCCGCTGACATTCCCCTTCGAACGCTTGGAAGGTGGCCATGAGCATGGGCACCTCGCCCTCTTCGAAGTTGTAGCGTGAAAACTCGACTTCGCTGCGGTGATGCACATCGCCGTAGGTCACGCCGTCGGTCCACTGCAGATCGTAGACGTTATCGACCTGCTGCAGATACATCGCGATGCGTTCGGTCCCGTACGTGATCTCGCCGGTGATCGGACTGAGCGGGATTCCGCCGATCTCCTGGAAATAGGTGAACTGGGTAATCTCCATTCCATCGAGACGGACTTCCCAGCCCAACCCCCATGCCCCGAGGGTGGGGGATTCCCAGTCGTCCTGCACAAACCGGATGTCGTGTTTCTTCGGATCGATGCCGAGTTGTTTGAGGCTTTCGAGATAGAGGCCTTGAATGTCGTCCGGCGCCGGCTTCAGCACCACCTGATACTGGTAATAGTGCTGCATGCGATTGGGGTTTTCGCCATAGCGCCCGTCGGTCGGACGGCGACAGGCCTGCGGATAGGCAGCGCGCCAAGGCTCAGGCCCAAGCGAACGAAGAAATGTCGCGGGATGGAACGTCCCCGCGCCCATTTCTAAATCGTAAGGTTGATGCACGACACATCCACGGTCGGCCCAAAAACGGTGGAGGGTCAGAATGAGGTCTTGGAAATTCACCGGATGTCCAGATCTAGCCGCTGGCTGCTCGTGGTGACGGATGAAAAAACAGGCCTGAAGCTAGCAAGAACCGCAATGGGGTGTCAAGAAATTGAAGCTCCGATTTCAATAGGTTGCGGTGCGGAAGCTTGCATGAGACGGCGCAGATTTCTTGCTCGCCGTCTCCCCGTCGAATCGCTTGAATCGCGGCGCGCGCTGGTTTATTCTGCAAAATCTTGAGCAACTCACTAGACAACTTCTCACGCTATGAAGTTCTCCAAGAAGAGTGAATACGGGCTCCGGGCACTGCTCGAACTCTGCGAGACGTACGGAGGCCGCGTGCTCCAGCGACACGAGATCGCCGAGCGGCAGAACATCCCGGTCGAGTTCCTCGAACAGATTCTGCTGGCACTCAAACGTGCCGGGCTGCTGGCCAGTCGTCGTGGTATGCGTGGCGGATACGCCCTGATCAAGTCTCCCGACGACATTACACTGGGCCAAGTGATTCGGATTTTGGACGGACCGCTGGCCCCGATCAGCTGCGTCAGCAAGACGGCCTACCAGAAATGCGCCGACTGCCCCTATGCCGCCAAAGCCGCATGCCCGCTGCAACAGGCCATGGGGGAAGTCCGTGATGCCATTGCCAACATTCTCGACCATTACACGTTGAGTCGATTCGCCCATACCAAACTGGCGGAAGGATCCTCATGCTGACCATCGGCCGTCCGACTACAAGCCTGCTCCTGTCAGTCCTTGTCGCGTGCTCGCTCTTCACGGTGAGCCCGGCTCCGGCGCATGCCGAAACCCGCGATTTGATTTTGGCCGCGTACAGCGTGCCGAAAGAAGCCTATGAGCGCCGCATCATCCCCGCTTTTCAGCGGGCGTGGAAACAAAAGACGGGACAGGACGTGCGGGTCCGCAGTTCCTATGGAGCCTCCGGAGCCCAGGCTCGCGCGATCATCGGGGGATTCGATGCGGATGTCGCCGTCCTTTCGCTGGAAGGCGATGTCGATCAAATCACCAAAGCCGGCTTGATTACGCATGACTGGAGAAAAGCCCCGCATGGAGGCATGATCTCCGCCTCGGTCGTCGCCCTCGGCGTCCGGAAAGGCAATCCCAAAAACGTGAAGGGCTGGGAAGATGCGGCGCGGCCCGGGGTCGAGGTTCTCTACCCCAATCCCAAAACGTCCGGCGGTGCCATGTGGGATGTGATCGCGATGTATGGCGCGGGACTGAAACTCGCCGAGCAACGGGCGGGGAAACCGGTGGCTCCGGATGCGGCTGCGACGCAAGCGGTCGACCTGCTCACGCGCATCCAACGCAACGTGAAGGTCATGGATAAAAGCGGTCGGGAATCGGTGACGACTTTCGAGCGCGGCGTGGGCGATGTGATTGTGACCTACGAAAACGAACTGTTACCGCGCGTCAAAAGCGGCCGCCCCTACGAGATCATTGTGCCGGCCGAAACCGTGTGGATCGAAAATCCGGCAACGGTCGTCGATACCTATGCCGATCGACATAAGGCCAAGGATCTGGCCGAAGCGTTTGTTGCGTTTCTCCATGGACCGGAGGCGCAGGCGGCCTTCATCGAGTTGGGATTCCGCCCCTTGGATCGAACCGCCCAGACTCCGGCTGCGGCAGCCGGGCTCCCGCAGCCCGCCCGCCTCTTTACAATCGCGGACCTCGGCGGATGGGAGCAGGTCAGCACCACGTTGTTCGGCCCCCAAGGATTGTGGACGAAAATCGTCGAAGACGTATCAAAGAGGTAGCAGGATGCTGAACGATGCGGCCTTGCTGGACTGACCTGTCGAGCATCCTGTGAATGAATTGGTGGGACATGATCGCCACGAGTGGACATGATTGCATGCCGAACATAAATGACCGTCACCAAAGACACGGAACGAGCGCATGACCTCACACATGCTCTTGAGCCTGGCGCT
>WBZL01000307.1_pt1 | contig 54059 bp, 50 predicted proteins | sample 5204291 | NCBI WGS metagenome assembly WBZL01 (sample SAMN12344345, study PRJNA552823) | activated sludge metagenome | biome: Activated sludge suspended growth; feature: Nitrification reactor; material: Wastewater; isolation source: activated sludge from nitrification reactor of wastewater... | reverse complement strand
AGACGGTCCAATTTCGCTTCGCGTTCCTCAGCGGCAAACAGGCTTTCTTTGATCATCAGAGGTGCGGACTCTTGGCGGAAATCAATAACCCCATTTTCTCATAATCAGGGGTTTTTCGAGGTGCCCATGGGCATTGAACTCCTGCGCATGATCAAGAAGGAGCAGATGATCACCGTCGACGGGCAGGATTTCTCCGCCGCCGAACAGTTCTATTCCCTGGCCGCCTAATTCCGTCCAGAGAGGGTTAAGCTCGTCTGTCAGAAACTAACGCAACACAACCTCCGTTGCTCCCCATACCCCGATATCCTCTACGGCGCCGGAGGTTCCCGCCTAGCCTTTGAGTAAACCCGGGCCGGCTCGCTGGCGTGGTCATTCTCATCCCCAAGAAGGCGCCGCACCACGACATAAAAGACGGGCACGAACAACACGCCGAGCACCGTCGCCCCCACCATCCCGCCCATGACCCCCGTGCCGATGGCGTGACGGCTATTGGCGCCAGCGCCTGTCGATACAGCGAGCGGCATCACCCCGAGAATGAAGGCGATGGAGGTCATTAGAATCGGGCGGAAGCGCAGCCGGCAGGCTTCCAGGGTCGACTCGATCAGGCCGCGACCGGACTGATGCAGGGTGTTGGCGAACTCAATGATCAGGATGGCGTTCTTAGCGGACAGGCCGATGACGGCGATGAGCCCAACCTTGAAATAGACGTCATTCTCCAGGCCCCGCAGCCAAGTAAAGCTCAAGGCCCCGAGCACGCCGAGTGGCACCACCAGCATGACCGCCACCGGGATGGACCAGCTCTCGTACAGGGCGGCCAGGGCTAGGAACACCACCAGCAACGACAGGGCAAACAACACCGGCGCTTGCTGTCCCGAGATGATCTCCTGCAGCGAGGCGCCGGCCCACTCGTAGCCGATCCCGGCCGGTGTATCCTTCTCCGCCAGCACCCGCATCGCGGCCATGGCCTCGCCGGAGCTGTGGCCGGGTGCGGCAGCCCCATTGATCTGGACTGTGGCGTAACCGTTGAAGTGGTCGATGGCGGGCGGCGCCATGGCCCACTCGGGCTTGACGACGCTGGTCAGGGGGACCATGTCGTCGTTGCCCCCCTTGCTGCTCGGGATGTAGTAGTGACTGAGATCCTCCGGTCGGCCGCGGAATGAGGCGTCAGCTTGCAACAGGACCTTCAGCACTCGGCCCTGATAGTTGAAGTCGTTCGCATAGACCGGCGCGAGCATCAGTCGGATCGCATCGTAGATATCCGACAGTGACAGGCCCATGGCCTGGGCATGAACCCGGTCCACATGCAGGTGCAGATCGGGGGCGTCCTCCAGTTGGTTCGGTCGCACCCCGGCCAGGATCGGATCCTTGCCCGCCGCGTCGAGCAGGGCGTTGCGCGCCTCCATGAGTTTGGCGTGCCCGAGACCAGCACGATCCTCCAGGCGGAAGTCGAAGCCGCCGAAACGACCGAGACCGCGGACGGTCGGCATGTTCACGACAAAGATGCGCGCCCCCTTGATGGCCTGCAGGGCACCGTTCGCTTGGCCGATGACGGCCTGGATCTGCTCGCTCGGCTTGGTCCGCTCATCCCAGTCCTTGAGGCGGAGGAAGCCGAGACCGACATTCTCGCCCTGCCCCACGAAGCTGAAGCCGGCCACGTCGAGCACCTGGTCCACCGCCGGGTTCTTCTTGAGGATGGCCTCCATTTCCCGCAGGACCTGGCCGGTGCGCTCCATATTCGCGCCCGGCGGCAACTGGACGATGACAAAGGCGTAACCCTGATCCTCCTCGGGTAGGAAACTGGTCGGCAGGCGTGTGAACAGGAAGCCGGCGAGGGCCACCAGGGCCGCGAACGCGATCATCCAGCGCGGGGTATGGCGCACCGCCTTGGCGACCTGCGCCAGATAGGAGCGCGACAGCCAGAGATAGAAGCCGTTGAACTTGCGCAGGAACCAGTTGGGTTCGTGGTCCGGGACCTTCAGCAGGGTTGCGCACAGGGCGGGGGTGAAGCTCAGGGCCATGAGCGCCGAGATGCCCATGGAGATCGCAATGGTCAGGGAGAACTGGCGGTAGATGGCCCCGACGCTGCCGGTGACCAGGGCCATGGGGATGAACACCGCCGCCAGCACCAGGGTCATGGCGATGACGGCGCCGGTGATCTGGTCCATGGCCTTGCGCGCGGCCTCCTTGGGGGGCAAACCCTCCTCGGTCATGATCCGCTCGACGTTCTCGACCACCACGATGGCGTCGTCGACCACCAGGCCGATGGCCAGCACCAGGCCGAACAGGCTGAGCACATTGATCGAGAAACCGAACAGATACATACCGGCGAAGGCGCTGGTCAGGGCGACTGGCACCACCAGGGTGGGGATCAGGGTCGCGCGCAGGTTCTGCAGGAACAGCAGGATGACCAGGAAGACCAGTACCACGGCTTCAAACAGGGTATACACCACCTCTTTGATGGAAAGGCTGATGAACTGGGTGCTGTCGTAAGGGGTGAACCAGGTGACGCCGGCCGGGAAGTAGCGCTGTACCTCGTCCATTTTGGCACGCACCGCGTCGGCGACCTGTAGCGCATTGGCATCCGGGGCGAGTTGGATCGCGAAGCCGGCGATGGGGACCCCATCGATATGCACATCGTGGCCATAGGCTTCGGCGCCGAGGTCGATGCGCGCAACATCCTTGAGGCGTACATTGCTGCCGTCGGGGTTGGCGCGCAGGATGATGTCGCCGAATTCGTCCACCGAGGTGAAGCGGCTGGCGGCGCTGACCGAAGCGGTAAATCCTTGCCCGGGCAGGGCGGGTTCGGCACCAATAGCCCCGGCGGCGACCTGCACGTTCTGGTCGCGCACCGCGTTCAGAGCATCGGCCGCGCTCAAATCGTAGCCGCGGAGCTTATCCGGATCGAGCCAGATGCGCATCGCATAGCTCGCGCCGAACAGGGTCGCTCCGCCGACCCCTGGGAGGCGACGGATGGGGTCGAGGATCTGCGCCGAGATCAGGTTGTTGAGGGCGTAGGTATCGAGGCTTGGATCGGCGGACTTGAGGGCCACGACCATCAGGAAATCGCTGTTGGCTTTCGCCACCGTGATGCCATTATTCACCACCTCCTGCGGCAGCCGAGGGGTGGCGACGCTCAGGCGGTTCTGCACCTGCACCACGGCGATGTCCGGATCGGTGGTGTTAAGGAAGGTCAGGGTAATCTGCACCGTGCCATTGGAGCGGGAGGTAGACTCGAAGTAGATCAGGTTGTCGACGCCGGTGAGTTGCTGCTCAATGACCGAGGTGACGGTCTTTTCGACAACTTCGGCACTCGCCCCAGGGTAGGTCGCACTGATGCTGACCTGGGGCGGCGCGATGGGCGGATAGGCGGACACTGGCAGATTGAAGATGGCCACCGTGCCCGCCAGGGTGATCAGGATGGCCAGGACCCAGGCGAAGATGGGCCGGTCGATGAAGAAACGCGGCATGGCGGGACTCTCAGGGTTTCGCCTGGGCCGGCCTCGGCGCGGCGGCGCCTTCGGCGGGCTCCGCTGCTACTCTGGCCTCGATGCCCGGCTTGACTTTCTGGAGCCCCGCAACGATGACCCGGTCGCCGTCCGCGAGCGGTCCGGTGAGTATCCAGTCCTCCCGCGTCATGCCGTGGACCTCGACCCGCCGTCGCTCGACCTTGCCCTCGGCATTCACCGCTAGCAGGTAAGCGCCGGTCTCGTCACGCAACAGGACGGCCTGGGGTAGCAGGAAGGCATTGTCGATCTGGCCCGTGGTCAGTCGCAGGGTCACAAACATGCCCGGCAGCAAACGCTTGGATGGATTTGCAACTATGGCCCGGAGAGACACGGCGCCGGTGCTGGGATCCACGGCCATGTCCGAAAAGTCGATGGTGCCGGAATGAGGGTAGGGGGTACCGTCGGGCAGCAGGATCTCCACCTTGGTTTCGGGGCGCGGACCGAGTTCCCGCCGCGCCTGGCTCTCAGTCTTCTTGATCTCCGCCAACTCGGAAACCGACTGGCTGAAGTTCACATAGATTGGGTTTATCTGCTCAATGGTCGTCAGTTGGGTCGCCTCGTTCTGGCCCACCAGTGCTCCTTCAGTGACCAGCGCCCGCCCGGCACGGCCGGCGATCGGTGCCGTGACCGTGGCGTAAGAGAGGTTCAGCTTGGCGGTCTCGACATTGGCCTGCGCCTGCTGGACGGCCGCTGCGGTTGTGCGCTCGTTGGCTAGGGCGGTATCCAGATCCTGTTCGGAGAGAGTACGCTTCTCGCGCAGTTCGATGTAACGCTTCGCGGTCAGGGCTGCATTCGCCGCGTCGGCTTCCGCTTTCGTCAGGACCGCCTCTTGGGCGTGTAAGGTGGCTTCAAGCTGGGCCGGATCGATCCGAAACAGCACGTCGCCCGCCTTAACGTCCGTGCCTTCGATGTAGACCCGCTTGAGAATGATACCGGCGACCCGCGCCCGGACTTGAGCGACCCGAGTCGCGGCGAGGCGACCCACCAACTCGCGGGTCAGAGGTACGGACTGGGCCTTGGCCCGGACGACGGCAACCTCCGGCACCGGCTTCCCCGGACCGGTGACGCTCTGGGTCGCCGGTTTGTCGCAGGCGCCGAGAAGTAAGGCCGGTACAACCAGCGCGGCGGCGCGCAGTAGCATCAATCGCATACTCCTTCTCCAAGTCTAGCGAGTCTTGGCGTCCACTTTTTTCAGCCTACCTCAGCACCCGAAGGTCATGAGTTCGAGCGCGACGTGCAGCAGGTCAGCGGAGCGTCGAGCGTGACGAAAGTCATCCCGCGCCGGGTCAACCGCGCCGGCCGACGGCGCGCACCGCCAGTTCGGTGCGGCTGCGCGCGTGGAGCTTGTCCATGATGCGGCTGACGTAGTTTTTCACGGTTCCCTCGGCCAGGAACACGGTGGCCGCGATCTGTTTGTTACTTTTACCTCGGGCGATGAGGTCCAGGATGCGTGCTTCCTTGTCGGTCAGCGGCTCTTCAAGGCCGTTGGGGGGCGTCGATTTCGCTGGCGATCCCGCGGCGGGGGTCGGGGTCGAGGTTGCGGAGGACGCGCCGGTGGGGTTTTCCGACGTCGGGAGTTCGGTCTCCTTGCCCGGCGCTCGGGTGGCAAGGGTGCGGAACTGGGCGATCACCTTGCGGGCGATGGCCGGCGACAGCCGCGCTTCACCGCCATGGACCGCAAGCACTGTTGCCAGCACCTCGTCCTCGGAGGCATCCTTCAGCAGATAGGCCTGCGCGCCGGCGCGGATGGCGTCGAACACCAGCTCGTCGTCGTCATAGGTGGTTAGTACGACCACCCGCGTGGCCGGCAGCCTTGCGGTAATCTCCCGGGTGGCCACGACCCCGCTGGCGCGCGGCATCTGCAAGTCCATCACCACCACGTCGGGGCGGGTCGCCAGCGCCTGCTCGATGGCTTCGAGTCCGTCGGCCGCCTGGCCGACGATTTCTATGCCCGGTTCGATCGCCAGCATCATCGAAAGGCCGCGGCGGATCAGCGGCTGGTCGTCGACGATCAGCAGCCGCAGCGGCGGCGTCCGGTCATCCGTTTGAGTCATGATCCGGCATCGTGCTTGGATTGGGAAGGGCCGCCGCCGGGGCGCGCAGGTGTGCGTGCAATTCACCCACCAGCGCCGACGGCAGCCGGGCCGTGAAAAAGCGCAGCATGGCGGATACCGCCAGTGCGGCTTGTTCGGGCGAAAGACCGGCGGCACGCGCCACCGTCTGGATCAATTCGTCCATCATGGTTCCTGTCGCCGAATCTTTGGTCGAAAATTATCAAGAAGGGAACCGCCACGCAAAACAGTCTATCCGGAATGACCCCATGACCATAGTGACGAGCGACACCTTTTGGTCACGACTTGAGGGATCGGCAGTGCCCCGGCGGCGCCGGTCGGCGATGGTCCCGTGGATCTAATGCCGCGTTTCGATCCGCGTCTGCACCTGACGGCGGCGATCGGCTGGGCGGTGTTCGCCATCGTCGCCTTGGCGGCGCTGGCGGCGGCGACGCTGGCGTCCGAGGAGGCCGAGCGCCATATCCGGGCCGATACGGAGAAGATCCTCACGCAGTTCGCCAACCAAATCCGCTACGGTTTGGCCGCGAACCTGGAGAACCGGCGTGCCATCGTGCGGGCCACCGCGGCGCAGATCGTGGCCTCCACCGATCGCAGCGCCGATGCCCTGCGCCACCATCTGGAAGCGGTGCAAGCCCAGTTTCCGGAGTTCGTCTGGCTCGGCGTGGCCGACGACGCGGGGCGGGTGGCAGCGGCCACCGGCGGCATCCTTCAGGGTGAGGACGTGGCGCAACAGCCCTGGTTTCGGCAGGGCCGCCAGCGCCCCTTCCTGGGCGAATCCCACGGCGCGCCGCTGCTGAAAAAGCCACCGCGCGCGCCGGGCGGGTGGTCGCCGCGCTTGGTCGATATGGCCGCGCCGATCACCGGCGCGGCGAGCCGCCGTGTCGGGGTGCTCGGCGCTTATCTGTCTTGGGAGTGGATCGAACGGTTGCAGGCCGAGTTGCTGGGCGCGCTGGACACGCACCGGCCACTCGATCTCCTGTTGGTTGCCGGGGACGGCACGATCCTGATCGGCCCGGCCCCTTGGGTGGGCCGCCAGCGGGTTGCCGATGTCGATGTCACCGAGGGCGGCACCTTTCTGGTCGGCCATAACGCCAGGAATACCGAGCACGACGCCGGCCTGGGTTGGAATGTTCTCGTGCGTCAGGGCGTTGAATCCGCGCTCGGCCCGGCTCGTAAGACGCGTCAGATCGTGTTTCTGGTCGTGCTGCTGGCCGGCCTGGCCTCAGCCGTCGTGGCGGTGTGGGCGACGCGCCTGCTGACGCGTCGTCTGGCGGCGTTGGCCGAGGAGGCGCGGGCGATTCGGCGCGGCGCGCGGCGCATGCTGACCGTACCCGCCGGCGCCGACGAGGTCAGTCACATCGGAGCGGCACTGGCTGAAGCAATCCAGCACTTGCAACAGGAGAAGCAGGCCCTGACCACCCTCAATGCCGAACTCGACGCGCGGGTCGCCGAGCGCACCGCCCGCATCAGGCGCTTGGCCGACGAGGCGCGGCAGGCCGCGGTGACCCGCGAACGGCTGCGTCTGGCGCGCGACCTGCACGACACCCTGGCGCATTCGCTGATGGCCTTGCTGACGCAGATCCGCCTGGTGCGCAAGTTGCGCGTTCGGCTCGATGCCGCCGAGCTCGATGCCGAACTCGGGCGGGCCGAGGAAGTGGCTGCCAGCGGATTGACCGAGACCCGCGCCGCGATCACCCAGATGCGTCACAACAGCGTGAGCGACACTGGCCTTGGCCCGGCCTTGCGGGAGCTGCTCTCCCGCTTCAGTGAGCGGTCGAGCGTGGTCGCCTCCCTGGATGCCGACCCACAGAGCGCGGACCTGGCCGACGAGCGTGCCGAAACCGTGTTTCGCATCGTCGAGGAGGCGCTGCGCAACGTCGAGCGCCACGCGCGGGCGCGCAGCGTACGGGTGCGCCTGGAGAAGATTGTTTCCCTGGAGAGTGGGACCTCCGACTTGGCGGGGCGCGTCTGCGTCGAGATCGCCGATGATGGCGTTGGCTTTGATCCGACCACGCCACGGCCGGGACACTATGGGTTGCGCGGGATTCAGGAGCAGGCGGCGTTGATTGGGGCGCACCTCGGCGTGCACAGCCGGCCCGGCGAGGGTACGCGCATCGTCCTGGAGTTCGACGCATGAGTCCCTCCGTCTCTCCCGAACCCGAGGGCGCGCGGCCCGTCGCACTGGCGCCGATGGTCTCCGCGGCGGCGGGCGTCGCCGCGCTGTGGCTGGCGGTTCTGGCCTTGCATCTGACTCCCGCGTTATTCGCTGGGCTCATCACCTATGGCGGGACGCGGACGCTGGCCGGCGGCCTGCAACGCCTGCGTCCCGGGCTACGCCACGCGCAGGGTTGGGGTTTGGCCCTGCTGGTGGTGGTGATGGGTGGGGTGGGCGGGGTTCTCGTCGAACGCGGGGCCGTGGCCGCCGCGGCCGGCAATGGCTATGCCGGTTTGCTGCAGCATATGGCCAGCATCCTGGAGCAAATGCGCACATTCTTACCTCCGTGGCTGGCGGCGCACCTGCCGGTGTCGTTGGAAGCGCTGCGCGAGGTGGCCGTCGCCTGGCTGCGCGGCCACGCGGCCGAGGTTGAGCTTTGGGGTGGATACACGGTGCGCGGCATCGGCCATGCCGTGGCGGGTGTGGTGATCGGTGCACTGGCGGCCTTGCAGTTGCCGGCGCGGTCGGCGTGGCAGGACACGACAGCACCGCTGGCCGTCGCGCTGCGGCGTGGTTTTAACGGGCTTGTCGACAGTTTCACCGCCGTCGTGTTTTCCCAGTTGCGCATTGCCACAATCAATACTGTATTGACCGCGGTGTACCTGCTGGGCGTTTTGCCGCTGCTGGGCACGCCGCTGCCGCTGGCCAGCACGCTGGTCGCGGCCACCTTCGTCGCCAGCCTCATACCGGTGATGGGCAACCTGGTGTCGAATACCATGATCGTGGTCGTCAGCCTGACGCAATCGCTCGTGATTGCGGGTCTGTCCCTCGCCTGGCTGATCGGCCTCCACAAGCTCGAATACTTTCTCAACGCGCACATTATCGGCCGCCGCATCCGGGCCCAGGTGTGGGAACTGCTGATCGCGATGCTGGCGCTTGAGGCGCTGTTCGGGCTGGCCGGGCTGATCAGCGCGCCGGTGCTGTATGCCCAGATGAAGCACACGCTGCACGAGCACGGCTGGCTTTGACAGTGCGCGCACTCCGCGAGACGCGGATCGTGACGAACTTCCCGCGGTGCGCGTGACCGGTGGCACTGTGGCGCCGCGCGGCGATCCCCTACAGTGGCATTCATGGACTGCGGCGATCGCCGCCCGAGGTGGGTGCGGCGACCCGCGGTCCCGGTGCAACGCCGACCTACGAAGGAGATTTGCCATGCGTCTGATGAATCCCACCCGCCGCGCGCTGCTCGGCACCCTGTCGACCGCCGCCCTGATGGCGGTCGCCACGATCCCGGCCCATGCCCAGGACGAGTTGATCATCGTGGAGCCGGCCCGCACCACGATGTATCTCAACGGCGGCATCGGTCAGAACGAAGAGCAGTACATGCACCAGATCGCCAAGGACTGGCCGTTGCGCATGATCTTCTCGGAGCGCAAGGACAACGAGTTCGTGGCCGACGTCAGTCTGTCGATCACGGACCTGAAAGGCTCGCCCTATCTGGCGCTGAGCGACGCCGGCCCGATGACCTACGCGATGCTGCCGCCCGGCCAGTACCGCATCACCGCGCGCTTCAAGGGTCAGTACGAAACGCACGAGGTAACGCTGGACGGCAAGACCAGCCGCGACGTGTACTTCCACTGGAAGGGCGCCAAGCAGTGACCTTGCGGCGACGGGTTGGCGCTGTGCGCGACGCCCATCGTGATGGCGTTGCGGGCTGAAGACTGCGTTCATGGTGGCGCGCGCTGGAGTCCGAATCGGGTTGCGCACGGCCCGCAGCCTGCTGTCACGGATGGACGGACCGTGGCGCAACCTCATCGTCGGGGCGCTGGTCGGGGTGCTGGGCGCACTGGCCGTCGAGGCGTTTCGCACCCTGCTATTCGCGCTTGAGGCCACGTTGGTCGGCGCGCGGCAAGGGCATCTGGTGGTCGCCGCGCGCCATCTGGCGCCCGACATCCGCCTGATGGCGCCCGCGATCGGCGGTCTGGCGGCCGGGTTGCTGCTCTGGCTGGCCGAACGCAGCCGGCGGCCGGCGCCTCTGCCGCACGGCGGCGACTACATCGAAGCCGTGGTGATCGGACGTGGCCGGCTCGACCTGCGCGGCGGCACGCTCAAGGTGCTGGCCTCGCTGCTGGTGGTCAGCACGGGCGGCGCGGTCGGCCGCGAGGGCGCGATGGTATTACTAGCCGCGATGCTGGCGTCGATGGTCGGGCGGCTGTTGGACCGGGTCGTGGACCTGCGCCTGGTGGTCAGTTGCGGCGCCGCGGCCGGGTTGGCGGCCGCCTACCATGCGCCGCTGGCTGGCGCGGTGTTCGTGGCCGAGATCCTGCTTGGCTCGCTGGCTTTGTCACAACTGGGTCCGGTGATGGTGGCCGCAGTGATGTCATACGGGGTCACGGTCGCCTTCGGTGAGCGCACCTTGCTGTTCCCGCTGGCCGCACCGACTGACATCGGGGCGACGCCAATCGCACTGATGACCGCCCTGGGCCTGGTCGCTGGCGTGGTGGGCGCAGGCGTGTTGCACGGGCTTGAGAGATCACGCCAGGCATTCACCCGACTGGCGTTGCCCCTGCCGGTGGCCTTCGCGCTCGGCGGCCTCGTCGTCGGGCTGCTGTCGCTCTGGCGGCCGGAAGTCTGGGGCAATGGCTACAGCAGCATCGAGCAACAATTAACCACACCCGATCCCTGGCAGGTGATCGCGCTCGTGCTGACGCTCAAATTGCTGGCGATCGGTGCAACGACCGGTTCCGGCGCGCCCGGTGGCGTGTTTACGCCGACGCTGTTCCTCGGCGCCACGGCCGGTGCGCTGGCGGCGACGGCGCTGCACACGCTCGGCTTCACCCAGGTGGTCGAGCCGGTCTATGCGGTGGTCGGCATGGCCACCTTGCTGGCCGCCACCACGCATGCGCCGGTGATGGCGGCGCTCATGGTGTTCGAGATGACCGGACAGTATGGCTTGCTGCCCGCCTTGCTACTCGCTTGCGTGGTGGCCACGCTGGTGTCGCAGCGCCTGCATGCAAGCTCGGTGTACGGCTTGAGTAGCGCGGTTCCGGCGCTGGGCCTGAAGTGACGAAGGTTACTGCCACCGCGACCGTCCGACCCGCCCGCTTCCCTCGCCACCGCGCGGCAAAAGCCGACTCCCGGAAAGGTCAAGCCTATTGAGTTCCCCGGCAGATCTGGGGGCTTACCTACGCTAATTTAGACGGCATTTTCTGAACCTTCCCGAGTCCAGCTAGCGGCTTTTTCCTTATGTTGATCTCAACCACCAAGAGAAATCCTATGCCTTTTCGCTGGTTAACCGTTATCGCCTTATGCGTCTTTCTCAGCCATGGGTTACATGCCCAGCCTGTCACTGCTCCTTCGGAAACGGAAACGGAAATCTCGCAACCGGCGAAATCGCCTTCGCGGGAGGAACAATTAAGGACGCTACTCGACACCATCCAGCAAGTCGAAACCGAGCAGACCACTCTCAACCGGCAATTAAAGCGGACTGCCGACGCGGCCGAGGCCAAGCAACTCAACAGTCAAATTGAGCAACTCACCAACCGATTGCAGGATCTACAAACCTCATTTCAAGCACTGGCGACCGGGGGAATCGGCAGCGCGGAACTCCAACCTCAGGCTGGCGCTGCGTTCAACTGGCAACAGGAACTGCAGGATGTGTTCCGACCGTTGCTCGACGAGCTCAAACGATTGACCGAACGACCACGCACCATTGAGCGTCTGCGCAGCGAACAGACGGTGTATCAAAATCGGATCGAGACGACTGATGCCGCAATCACGTATATCAAGGAAACCTTGACGACGATCGAGGATCCCGTGGTTAAAAAGGCGCTCAAGGCGACCTTGGAACAATGGCAAAACTCCCAGGAGGATGCTTCCAGTCACCTGGAGCGCATCCATGCGCAACTCGAACGGTTGACGACGCCCAGCCAGGAGTCAGGCCAGGGATTTGTGGTCACCCTCCAGGAATTCGTCCATGGTCGAGGTCTGAATCTGGCGCTGGCGCTGGCGCTGGGCGGTTTCGCGCTGACCTACCTGTTGCTCGCCGGATTGGGCCGACTGGTCGGCGCATTAATCAACCGCGGTCGCGAACCCAGCGCCCACTGGATGGCGCCGGCGATCGCGTTGGGTTTCCGGGGATTGACCCTGATTCTCGCTTTGCTCATCGCGACCTTGATTTTGTACGCCCGGGGTGATTGGGTGGTGCTGGGCCTGTTAGTTCTGCTGGTGGTTGGTCTCGTGTGGGGATTGCGGCAGTCACTGCCGCGCTACCTGCAAGAGATCCGTATTCTGCTCAACATGGGCAGTGTCCGGGAAGGCGAGCGGGTCGTCTACAACGGGATACCCTGGAAAATCACTTCGCTCAATCTGTACTCGACCTGGCACAATCCTCTGTTGCGCGGCGGCTTCCTGCGGTTACCGCTGGATAAGATGGTCAACTTACAGTCACGCCCCCACGCCCCGGAAGAACCTTGGTTTCCCAGCCAAGAAAACGATATTGTGATCCTGGATGGCGATATATACAGTAAGGTACTGTTGCAAACGCCTGAGGTCGTGCAGCTTCAAGTCGGCGGCGCCACCACCACCTATACCGTCGCCAATTATTTTGGCAAGAATCCTCGTAACTTGTCGCGTGACGGCTTTGCCGTGCCCGTGGTCGTTGGTCTGGATTACCAGCATCAGGACGAGATTCTGACCAACATTGTCCCGGTATTGCGCAGCTACCTGGAGGAGCAGTTGAAGGAGCAGCCGTTCCATCCCTACCTCACGACGCTGCTGGTGGAATTCAATGAAGCCGCCAGTTCCTCGCTGAATCTATTACTCGTGGTGGTATGCACCGGCGCCGGCGCGGAACATTACTGGTCAATTCGCCGCTTCCTGCAACGTGCCACGGTCAGTGCCTGTAACCAGTACGGTTGGACGATTCCGTTCGATCAGTTGACGGTCCGCTGGCCACCCGCGCAGCCGCCACTGCCCATTCTCAAGGACTCAGCGTAGCGCATTCCGCCTGTGGAACCTCATCATCCACAGATACGCGTATCCCTGAAGTGAGGAAAGTCACTGCCAGGTCGTGACGGCTGACACTGGCGGTGGCCGGCACCGGCGGCTGCAATGATCGCCGGACTTTCTGGCTGGAGTCTCGCCGATGCCACTCGATCCTTTAATTCTCTCGCGGCTGCAATTCGCTTTTGTCATCGCCTTCCACATCGTGTTCCCGGCGTTCACCGTCGGGCTGGCGAGCTACATCGCCGTGCTCGAAGGTTTATATCTGGCGCGTGGCGACGAACGCTATCTGCGCGCCTCCCAGTTCTGGCTGCGCATCTTCGCGGTCTCCTTCGGGATGGGGGTGGTCTCGGGCATCGTGATGCCGTTCCAGTTCGGAACCAATTGGGCGCTGTTCTCCGACAAAACGGCCAACGTGGTCGGTCCGCTGCTCGCTTACGAAGGTTTGACCGCATTCTTTCTGGAGGCCGGTTTCCTGGGCGTGTTGTTGTTCGGGCGCGACCGGGTGCCGCAGTGGGCACATTTTGGCGCGGCGGTGCTGGTGGCCGCCGGGACGCTGTTTTCGTCGTTCTGGATTCTGGCCTTCAACAGTTGGATGCAGACGCCCACCGGCTTCACGATGGAGGCGGGTCGCTTTGTCCCATCGAGTTTTAGCGACGTCATCTTCAACCCCTCGTTCCCCTACCGACTGGCGCACACGGTAAGCGCGTTCTACGTGACCACCGGCTTCGTGGTGCTGGGCGTGGCAGCGTATTACTTGGCGCGTCAGCGCCACCGGGAAACCGCCGGCCTGATGGCGCGCATGGCCGTTTTCTTCCTCGCGGTCATGACGCCTTTGCAGATCGTGCTTGGCGACGCGCACGGCCTGAACACGCTCGCCCATCAACCAGCCAAAATCGCCGCCATGGAAGGCCTGTGGGAGACCAGCGCGCCGGCGCCGTCGGTGCTCTTCGCACTCCCGGACCAGGACGCGCAAACCAACCGCTTCGAGATCGCGATACCGCGCCTGGCCAGTCTGTATCTGACGCACTCCCGGGACGGTGAGGTCGTCGGCCTGAAGGCGTTCGCGCGCGAGGATCAACCGCCGGTGTTGCCGGTCTTCTTCGCGTTCCGGGTGATGGTGGGCATCAGCGTGCTGATGCTGCTGGTGGCGTGGTGGGGGGCCTGGCTCGCGTGGCGCGGCCGGCTGGAGACCTCGCGCGTCTTCCTCCGCGTGGCGCAATGGATGTTGCCCAGCGGCTTCATCGCCGTGCTGGCGGGCTGGACCGTCACCGAGGTCGGGCGCCAGCCGTGGGCTGTCTACGGGTTGCTGCGCACGGCCGACAGCGTGACCGCGTCGCTCACCGGCACCGACGTACTCTTATCCCTCGCGTTCTACGTCGTTGTCTATGCCGCAGTGTACGCGGCCGCCGGCTACTACCTCGTGCAGCTGGTGCGCCATGGACCCGCCGATGCGTCGGTGGCGGATCCGGCCGCGCGGCCAGCTCGGCCGTTATCGGCGCCGACCCTCGGTTTCGAGATGGAACAGGGTCATGGCCATCGATCGTGACCATCCGCACCCAGGCAATGGTGACCGCCGCCACTTCCGACCCATCGCGGGGTTTTCTACAGTGGCGCGATCGGCGCCGAATCGACCGCCGCCCTCTGAAACCCTTTTGAGGGAGTGCCTTATGAACAAGACCGATAGCGCGGTGGCCGCCTACGGCTCGCACGAGCGAGCGGAAGCGGCCGTTCGCGAGTCGGCCAGGACTGGCTTCGACGTGAAGACGATTTCCAGCGTCGGCCAGGACGACCACACCGAGGAGCATGTCGTGGGCTACTTCAACGTGGGCGACCGCACGAAGTGTTTTGGAAAGCTGGGTGCGTTCTGGGGTGGTTTGGCTGGATTGCTGTTCGGTTCGGCGTTGATGTGGGTGCCGGTCGTGGGTCATGTGGTCGTGCTCGGACCGTTGGTCGAGACGCTGGCCGACGGGCTGGAAGGCGTGGTCCTCGGCGGCGACGCGGGCGCACTGGTCGGCGCCTTGTCCGCGCCGGGCATCCCCAAGGGTTCGGTGTTGCGCTACGAAGCCGCGCTCGAGGCCGACCAGTTTCTGATCATCGTCCACGGTGGGACCGATGACGTCCGTCGCGGGCGCAAGCTGCTTGCCGCCGCGGGCGGCGTCGGCGCATGGATCCATTTTGCCGCTTGAAATGCCGCATCCCCATGACCGTCCAGATCACTCCCAACCCAGTTTGAGGAAAACAGCATGAAAACCCGTATCACGCTCGTGGGCTCGGCCGTCGTGCTCGCACTGACCCAACCGCTGCCGGTCTTCGCCCAGACTCAAAAGGTGCCCCCGGCCGCGGCACCCGCTTCCGCCACCGTCCGGGCACCGGCGACCGCCCAGACGTCGCCCGGCTGGATCGAGTACCAGGACCTCACCTTCACGCCGGTGCTGGACGAAGTCAGTACGCATCTGGCGGCCGCGCGCGCCGCGCTCGCCAAACAAGACAACGCTAAAGCCGCCGACGCCCTGCAGGCGGCCGCCGACGCCCTGGAAGTGCAAGCGGAACGCGCCGCCGAACTCGACCGGCAGCGCGCCGCGGCGGATCTGCAGCGTGCGCATGCGACTCAAGCTCGGCTGATGGCACTGACGAAGCAACTGGATGCGACCGCCGAGGCCATCAAGGCCGGCAAGGTGCCCACCACCGCCGCGCTCGACCAAACCCTGGACCATGCGGCGCGCGCCGACCTCGAACAGCGCTGGCTGGTCACCGATGTCGCCACCTGGTACCCGGTGGCTGAAGAGCCACAGCGTCACTTCCTCGCCGCCAGCGATGCCTTTGCCAGGCAGGACTTCAAGGCGGCGGCGGTCGAAGTCCGTAAGGCCGAAGCCTACCTGCGCTTGGAGTCGGCGCGCGCCACCGGCGACGTGAAGACCGTACTCGACACCGCCAATGCCGAACTCGAGCAAACCGCTCAGGCTCTCGACCAGGGCAACATCAAGACCAAACAAGACCTGGACCAGGTATTCGCCAAGGCCAACCACGCCTTGGCGCTCGCCTATCGAGCGAGAGCCGCCGAATCTTGGGCTCGCAAGGCTTACGATGATACCGGGTACGCGCTAAAGGCGGCCGCCCAACGGCTGGAGAGCGCGGCGGCGTGGACCGGTACCGAAGCCAAGTCGGCGACCGCGGCGGCTGTAACCGATATACGCGCCGTCGGGGATAAACTGGCCAGTGGTGGCGTTTGGGCAAAAGAAGAGATCGCCAAAGGCTTCTTGGCGCTCGGCAACGCGCTCGACAAGCTCGGTCGGTTCATCGGCTCCAAGTCGAAGCCTGCGCCGGTTGATGTGAAGTAGCCGAGCGTCACGAATCAGCCTTCACCCCTTGGAGGTTCCATGAACCCGCGGCTTATCTTGCCCGGCGTCTTCCTGCTGGGAATGGCGACGGCGTTGCCCGCCCTGGCCCGGGACGCCTACGGCCCGGTGCGCCGCGGCGAAGACCTCTGGGACATCGCCCGGCAGGTTTACCACGACCGGGACGTCAGTCGCGACCAGGTCGTGCTGGCCCTGCTCGAGGCCAATCCCCAGGCGTTTGATGCCCCTTGCAACGTCAATTCTCCGTTGAAGATCGGAGTGAAACTGCGCATTCCAACTCTGGCTCAGGTCGAGGCGCTGAGCCGCGAACAGGCCGCGCAAGAATTCGAGCGGCAGCTGCGCGAATGGGAAGATCATCGCTTGTCCGGCGAACCCTTAATCTGCCTCCCTGCACCCCCGATCGCCGCGGTTGCTCCCGCACGGCCGGCTACTCTGGCCCCGGAGGCCGCTTCGCCCGCCTCTCCCGTACCCACTGCGCCGTCCGCGCCTGGCCCGGAAACAGCACGGAGCAACGTCCTGGTTATTGACCTGGCGCCGATCTGGACTGTCATCATGGCGTTCGCGGTGTTCATGTATGTGCTGCTCGACGGCTTCGACCTCGGCGTCGGCATCCTCTATCCGCTGGCGCCTTCGGTGCGGGATCGTACGTTGATGATGACGACGCTGGCGCCGATCTGGGACGGCAATGAAACCTGGCTGGTGATGGGCGGGGTCGGGCTGCTGGCGGCGTTTCCGATTGCGTTCGCGATCCTGATGCCGGCGCTGTACTTTCCGATGCTCTTGATGCTGCTGGGGCTCATCTTCCGCGGCGTTGCGTTCGAGTTTCGCCTCAAGGCCACGCGCTGGCGGACGGTCTGGTCGGCGGCGTTTTTTGGCGGCTCGCTCGCGGCCGCGCTCGCGCAGGGCATCATTCTCGGCAGCTATGTGAACGGCTTCCAGGTCGAGAGCGGCCGCTTCGCCGGCACCAGTTGGGACTGGTTGCATCCGTTCATTCTCGTCACGGGACCGGGGGTGGTGGCAGGCTATGCGCTGCTCGGAGCCACCTGGCTGGTGCTTAAAACCGAAGGAGATTTGCAAGCCTGGGCGCGCCGTCAGGCGCGGCGGGCCCTGGCCGCCACCGGACTCTTCATTGTCGGGGTCAGCCTGTATTCGCCTTTCGCGCACCCACGGATCTACGAGCGTTGGTTTGCGGAACAGCATTGGCTGTGGCTGGCGCCCTTGCCGCTGGCGACGCTGGTGTTGTTCTGGGTCACGGATGCGGCCCTGCGGCGCGGACGGTCTCAAGTCGGTCCATTCATCGCTTCCATGGGTATCTTCGCACTGTGCTACGCCGGATTGGCAGTCAGCCTGTTTCCCTATGTGGTTCCGTATAAGATCACGCTATGGCAGGCGGCCGCGACCCCGCAGAGCCAGGCTTTTCTGCTGATCGGCACCCTGTTATTGCTGCCGATCATCCTTGGCTACACGGCCTGGTCGTATTGGGTTTTTCGCGGCAAGGTGTCGGTTTCGAGCGGCTATGGCTGAGGAGGAATTCGAGAGCGACTTTCGTCACCCGGCGGGTGCGGACGGCATGACCATCCGCACCCAGACAATAGTGACCGCCGCCACTTCCGGCCCATCGCGGGGTTTCCTACAGTGACGCCATCGGCGCCGAATCTGGCGCCGACCGCTGAAACCCTATAGGAGGTACTTCATGAACAAGAGCGATACTGCGGTGGCCGTCTATGACTCGCACGAGCAAGCGGAAGCGGCCGTTCGCGAGTTGGCCAAGGCCGGCTTCGACATGAAAACGATTTCCATCGTCGGCAAGGACTACCACAGCGAAGAGCACGTCGTGGGCTACTTCAACGCCGGCGATCGCGCGAAATTCTTCGGCAAGCTGGGCGCGTTTTGGGGCGGGCTGGCCGGATTGCTGTTCGGTTCGGCGCTGATGTTCGTACCGATTGTCGGCCATATCGTCGTGCTCGGACCGTTCGCCGCGATGCTGGCCGGCGGCTTGGAGGGCGCGGCCCTCGGCGGCGGCGCGGGCGCGCTGGTCGGTGCCCTGTCCGCCCTGGGCATTCCCAAGGATTCGGTGCTGCGTTACGAAACCGCGGTCAAGGCGAATAAATTCCTCGTCATCACCCACGGCGGGGCCGAAACCGTCCAGCACGCCCGCGACGTGCTTGCAACCGCCGGCTGCACCGACGTGCAGACCCATCTCGGCATCGCCTGATTCACCGAACAAACCCAACTCCCTAACCCCTCAACGATGGAAGCCATGATGAACATTCGAAAAACATTGCTGGCCATTACCGGTGTTGCCTTTGTCTCTCTGTCGCTTGCCGTGCTGGCCGTGGAACACAACGCCAACGAGCGTGCGTTCATTCGACTGTCGGATGATGGCGCCAAAGCCGCCCGCACGATATCGCTGGCACGCGTGGCCATTTTCGACGGGCAGCCCCAGGAAGCGCACAAACTCCTGGATCAGGCGAAAACCGCGCTGGCCGCCGCCGCCAAGGACGCCAACAAACTGGCGATCAAAACAGTCCAGCACAGCGACATGGGACCGATGATTCCCATCGATGCCCGACTGACGATGGGTGAAGCCTATGTCCTGACGCCTGAAAAGAAGGCCGAAATCGACAAGGTGAACGAGCATTTGAAAAAGGGTGAAACCAAGAAAGCCCTCGAAGTGCTGCGACCGCTCGACGTGCAGTTGACTCTGACCGCTGTGTTCATGCCGCTCGATCCGACGGCCAAGGCAGTGGACCATGCCGAGAAACTGCTGACCGACAGCAAGTACTACGAAGCCAACCTGATGTTGAAGAAAGCTGAAGATAGCTGGGTGGTCGACTCGCAGAGCTTTGTGGATTATCTGGAAAAATTGCCAGATTCCGACAAGCAGGCAACCGGCACGGCGCATTCGAGTCGGCCGGAGGCTACATCGAAACAGCCGGAGGCCACATCGAAACAACCGGAGAAGTAACCGAACAGCCAGTGTTCCTTACCTTGTTATACCAATTCTGCATAGATTTTACGCTATTGCCTGTAGGTCGTAGGTTGGGCAAAAGCGCAGCGTTGCCCAACAATGAGCCTGGATGCTGGGCTAACAGCTCAATTCTATTCAGAAACGGTATTACCCCTCCCCGCAGGAGGGGTTTTATGTATAGCTGAGGGGGCCGAGGGCTCTCACGGAGAATTCTGATGAACCCACGACTGGTATTGCCCGGCGTCTTTCTGCTGGGAATGGCAACGGCGTTGCCCGCCCTGGCCCAGGATGTCTACGGTCCGGTGCGCCGCGGCGAGGATCTGTGGGACATCGCCAAGCAGGTTTACCACGATCGGGCGGTCAGTCGCGACCAGGTCATGCTCGCCCTGCTCGAGGCCAACCCCCAGGCGTTCGATGTCCCCTGCAATGCCAACTCTCCCCTGAAAATTGGGGTAAAACTGCAGATTCCGACTCTGGCCCAAGTCGAGGTAACGAACCGCGAACAGGCTTCGCACGAATTCGAACGGCAGCTGCGGGAATGGGAAGCTCATCGCCGATCCGGCGAAGCCCTGGTTTGCCCCCCCGCAACCCCGATCGCCGCGCTCGCTCCGGCGCAGCCGGCCACCCCGGCGCCGGAAGCGGCCGCGCCAACCCCGTCTGCGCCCGCCCCGGCGCGGGAGGCCCCGGCGCAACCGGCGGCCCGACCGACCGGCGCGGCACTGGCGCAACGCTTCCTGCGCGATGGCGAATGGGCTGGCATCCCGATTCTGCTGGTGCTGCTGGCCGGCATCGTGTGGTGGAAGTACCGGCGCTCGCCGGCCGCGCCGCCGTCGGCGGTCACCGCGCCGGCGAGCGAGATGGACTTTGCCACCGAATCGGTGGACGCCGTGCTCGCCTACTTGCAGGCGGATCGTGCCCGAGGCCTGAGCACCACCGAGGCCACCAACCGAGTGCGCGAGGTCGGCCCGAACGCACTGGAAGAAAAACACGTCACGTTATTACAGCGAATTCTGCCGTATTTCTGGGGGCCGATTCCCTGGATGATCGAAGCGGCGGCGCTGCTGTCGCTGCTGACCCGCGACTGGAACGATTTTCTGGTGATCACCGCACTGTTGTTGTTCAATGCTGTGATCGGTTTTCGCGAGGAGGCCAGCGCCGCCAATGCCCTCAGCGCGCTCAAGGGACAACTGGCGCTTAAGGCCCGCGCTCTGCGCGATGGCGAGTGGCGGGAAATCGAGGCCCACGACCTGGCGCCGGGCGACATCGTCCGCATCCGTTTGGGGGACATCATCCCAGCGGATGTGAAACTGATCGAGGGCGACTATCTGAGCGTGGATCAGGCCGCGCTGACCGGCGAATCGCTGCCGGTCGACAAAAAGACGGGTGAGGTGGCTTTTTCCGGCTCGGTCGCCAAACAGGGCGAGATGGTCGCGGTGGTGACCGGTACCGGTGCCAACACCTTTTTCGGCCGCACCGCCAAGCTGGTGGAAACGGCCGGCGCCAAGTCGCATTTGCAGGAATCGGTCTTGCAAATCGGCAACTTCCTGATTTTCTCGGCACTGGCGCTGATCGTGGTATTGGCGGCGGTGGAGTTGTACTGGGGCACCTCGTTCATCCACCTGCTCAAGCTGGCGCTGATCCTGCTGGTGGCGTCGATTCCGGTGGCGATGCCGGCGGTACTGTCGGTCACCATGGCGCTGGGCGCGTTGAAACTCTCCAAACTCAAGGCCATCGTCTCGCGCATGGAAGCCATCGAGGAAATGGCGGGCGTCGATATCCTCTGCTCGGACAAGACCGGCACCTTGACCCAGAACCGGCTGACCCTGGGTGAGGCGCAACCCTTTGGCGTCACCGCGTCAGAGCTGATTCTGGCCGGGGCGTTGGCCTCCAAGGCGGAAAACAACGACGCCATCGACTTGGCGGTGATCGGCGGGCTTGAGGATGCCAGCGCTCTGAAATCCTACCGGCAGATCCAGTTTGCGCCGTTCGATCCGGTCGGCAAACGCACCGAAGCCACTGTCCAGGATGGTGGCGGTCAGACCTTCAAGGTCACCAAGGGTGCGCCGCAGGTGGTGATGCAATTGTGTCAGGTGGATCGCGAGACGCAGGCGCTGGCTGATCGGGCGGTGGATGAATTCGCCGCCAAGGGTTTTCGCACCCTGGGCGTGGCCCGCACCGACGCGGGCGGGAAATGGGTGTTTCTGGGTATCCTGCCGCTATTCGATCCACCCCGCGAAGACTCCGCGTCGACCATTGCCGAAGCCGGCCGCTACGGCATCGCGGTCAAGATGGTCACCGGCGACAACATCGCCATCGCCAAGCAGATTTCCGGGCAGTTGGGTATCGGCACCAACATCCGGGCGGCCGAGGCGCTGTTCGCCGGGGGCGTGGCGCATGGGGCGTTGCCAACGACGGCGGTCCGCCAGATCGAGGAAGCCGATGGCTTTGCCCAGGTGTTCCCCGAGCACAAGTACGGCATCGTCAAGGCCTTGCAGCAGGGTGGCCACATCGTGGCGATGACCGGCGACGGGGTCAACGACGCTCCGGCGCTCAAGCAGGCCGATGTCGGCATCGCGGTATCCGGCGCCACCGACGCCGCGCGAGCCGCCGCCGCCTTGGTGCTGACCGCGCCCGGTTTGTCGGTAATCACCCACGCGGTGGAGGAATCGCGCCGCATTTTCGAGCGGATGATGAGCTACATCATCTACCGCATCGCCATGAGCATCGACATCATGGTGTTCGTGGTGCTGGCTAGTATCGCGTTCGGCTTTTTCCCGCTGACCGCGATCATGCTGGTGGCGCTGGCCCTGTTGGACGATGTGCCGATCATGACCATTGCCTACGACCGCACCGAGCCCGATCCCATGCCGGTGCGCTGGAACCGGGAGCGCACCTTCGCGGTGTCGAGCACGCTGGGGGCACTGGCGGTGGCGCAGAGCTTCGGCCTGCTGGTTCTGGGCATGGATGTCCTGCATCTGGACGCGGCCCACCTCCAAACCATGATGTTTCTGCAACTACTGGTCGGCGGGCATCTGCTGTTGCTGCTGACCCGCACCAAGAAGGCGTTCTGGGCACAGCCGCACCCTTCCTGGCAGTTGCTGGGGGCGGTGGTCGGCACCCAGATCTTCGCGGTGCTGATGTGCGGCTTCGGCTGGTTGGTGCCGGTGTTGCCCTGGGATCTGATCGCTTGGGTCTGGGTGTACAACTTGCTCTGGATGATCGTGCAGGATGGGGTCAAGCTGGGGGTGTACCGGATCATCGATCACCGCGCGCAACATCGGCAGCTCTTTGCCACCCATGCTGGGGCGTATCTTCAGCATGTCAATCAAGCGGCGCAGCCGGTGTCTGGAGCGTAAGAGGATCGGCCGGGATTCTAACGAATTCCGGCCGATCCTCAACCGGTGGAGCGAAGGCATGTCCAGCGAGAATCGGCTGCGTATTTATACCATCATATTACTAACTCGCCTACCACCCCACCCCGACCGCAGCGAACGCGCCCATCTTGCCGAGCGCTCTCGCCTCGTTGCTGCGCGCGATGGCGCAGCCGTCATTATTGGACAGGGTGATGACCGGGCGTCCGTTGAGGCGGGGTTGGAACACCCGCTCGCAACTGACGTAGAAGTTGTTGCCATCGATGAGCGCGAACATGGCTCGGAGGGCGCCACCTGAATCAGCCGGCCATCGGCTGGGATTGGAGAAGCGAGACCACTTTCCCGCTGGTCAGGCCCTTCAACACGGCCAGTTCGTTCAGGCGGGTTGGATTGATCGACGCGAGCTGGGCCAAGTCGACCTTTCGCCTGGTCCTCTCGCGGCGCAACCCACGATTGATATCCTGTTCCCGAACGAGCGCCTCTTGTTTGGCATCCCGCCGAGCCCGCGTGGTTTGACCCACGAGGCCGCGACTTGGCTCGGCGCGATCGGGGTCGGTGTGGTGGAGCAAGGCCGGGGTCGCGCCGGCCCTCTTCGCCACCGCCGAGAGGGACCCCTTGCCTTGACCGCCTTGCGGCTGCGCGATCGCCCGCTGGATGGCTTCGGCCGTCCTCTTGCGGCTGCGCGCCTTGGCGTCAACCGCGGGCGGCTTCGACGCCGACCGCGATGCGGGGTCCCCGGTCATGGCTCCACTCCGGATCAGGGGCAGGGCTGCGGGCTCAATCGGAGGCACGCCCAGATCGGCCATCAAGGGAGAAAGAAGAACAGCCGCCATGACCGGTCAGGATGAAATCACCGGTCCCGGCCACAGTCGATGAATCGCCCAGCGGACCACGCCCCAGACTTCCACGGGCTGGCCCGCGCCGAACGACCGGTCGGGCCACTCGGGATGGGCCGATTGCAGTACCCGCCGACCTCGATGGTTGCGACCCACGCGGCGCAGAACGAGCGCGCCCTCGATCACCGCCACCACCAAACTACCGGTACTGGGCGGCGCGGCCCGATCCACCACCAGCAAATCCCCATCATGAATCCCGTCCTCGGCCAGATCGTTCCCGGCCGCCCGCATCAAGAACGTGCTCTCGGGACTGCGAATCAGATGCGTGTCCAGGCTCAGACGGCGCTCGACGTGATCGTCAGCGGGGGAGGGGAAGCCGGCCGACACCGGAGTGGCCAGCAGCGGCCAGCCGGTGGCGGCGTCCGACGCCCCGTCGAGCGGGAGATCAAGGTCCAGTCCGATGGGGAAAGCGGGTGGGTTCGGGCGTTCGGCCAGGGTCGCCAGCATGGGTATTACCTCCGATAGGAACGAATCAAGCCGACCACCACCCCGAAGACCTCTAGGCGGTCGCCGGGGCGCAGGACGGGATAGGCGGGATTAGCGGGATGTAGCACGGCCTCGCCGTTTTCGACCGCGAGGGTTTTCAGGGTGAATTCGTTGTCGATCACGGCGACCACCACATCGCCCGGACGGGCGGGCGTATCTCGCTCGACCACGACTCGATCACCGGTGTGAATGCCGGCTTCAATCATCGAATCGCCGACGACGGGAATCAGTACGGTACGGGACGGTTGATGCACCAGCCAGGCGTCAATCGAATGCGCTTCGCCGCTATCCGTAGCGCCTGCCGGCAATCCAGCCGGCACCGACGCATCGGCCAACGGGCGCTCGAAAAAGCGGCTCGTGGGGGTCCAGCGTCCGTCCGGGGTGCGATCCAAAAAGCCCGCGTCCCGCAACCGCTGCAGTACTTTGCTAATCCCTGCCCGCGACCCTAGTCCCAGCACGGCTTGCAACGGTTCATAGGCCGGTAGGCTGCGCCATTGCGCGTAGTAATCCTGCAAGCGGGCCAGATAGGCGGCATCATCAGACGTTCGAGGCATGGAGATCAGTATTAGTAAACAAATGTTAACTAATGCTAGGAAACTGGAAGACCGCTGTCAAGCGGGAATCCGTGAGTGCGGGGTCAGTGGGTGCGACGGGAGGGTTCGGGCGGCGTCTGGCGGCCTTCAATGGCTTCAATGATCGACGCCAGCCGGTAGGCGACATCCATTGCCGTAGCTTGGCCGGTCAGGACGTGATCGCACAGGGCGCGCAGCGCGATGGGCAGGTTGTCGAGTAATGCCTTGGCTGTCGGGTATTCTTCGCCTTGGCGATGCTGATGAATCATCGCGACCAGAGCATCGGTGGTGGTGCTCTCCGGGTTGAGGTCGTCGATGGTTGGGCGATGGAAATCGGGGTAGAGGGGATCGGTCATGGCGGGGGGATTCCGTGAGGGTGACGATGGAGCGGTGAATTCCGGCCGGCGCGGGCGAAAGGGATGGCGCTCTCTTTCAGTGTACTGTGTCCGGCCTACACCGCACCGGGGCACGGTGCGGGAAATACGGCTAAACTCTCCCCAGTTTATGTGCTTGGAGTTGCCGCCATGTCTAATTCCTCCTACGAACCCTGGCCGCTCACCGAGGGCCTGTCAATCTTTTTGTGTAAATGCGTTTGATTGGACTATAACGGCAACCGTCCCTCGAACATGATGGCGAATCGGTTGAGGGCCCGTTTCCAATCCTGGATCGGCATGGTCCACTTCCGGGTGGCCTGCTCGATGGCCAGGTAGACCACCTTCAGGGCGGAACGGTCGCTGGGGAAGATGCGCCGGTTGTTGATCGCCTTGCGAATCACGCTGTTGAGCGACTCGATGGCGTTGGTGGTGTAGATCGCCCGGCGGATGTCTTCCGGGTAGTCGAACACGGTGATCACGTGTTCCCAGTGGCGCAACCAGAGTTGGCTGAGCGACGGATACTTGCCATCCCAGTGCTCGGCCAGGGTTTCCAGGGCCCGCTCCGCTTCGGCGACGGTGTTCGCCTGGTAGATCCGTTTCAAGTCCGCCACGACGGCCCGACGGTCCTTGTCGGCGACGTAGCGCAGGGTGTTGCGGACCAGATGGACGATACACAGCTGCACTTTGGTGCGGGGATAGACCGTCTGGATGGCTTCGGGAAAGCCGGTCAGGCCATCCACGCAGGCGACGAACACGTCCTTGAGCCCCCGGTTGTGCAGTTCGGTCAGCACCGTCAGCCAGAACTTGGCGCCCTCGGTTTCGGCCAGCCACAGGCCCAGGACTTCTTTCTGGCCGGCCAGGTTCACGCCGAGCGCGACGTGCATCATCTTGTTGATGACCCGGTTGTCCTGATGCATCTTGATCACCAGCCCATCCAGATACAGGATCGGGTAGACCGTCTCCAGCGGGCGGCTTTGCCAGGTTTGCACCGTATCCCAGACCGCGTCGGTGACCTTGGCCACCAGCGCCGGCGAGACCTCGGTTCCGTAGAGTTCCTGTAGCGTATCGGCGATGTCGCGCGTGGTCATGCCTTTGGCATAGAAGGCCAGAATCTGGCGGTCCAACCGAGCCAGCCGGGTTTGGCCTTTGGCGATCAGTTGCGGCTCGAAGCTACCGTTGCGATCCCGCGGCGTTTGAATCGGCACCTCGCCCAGATCGCCCTTGAGCGTTTTGCCCGAATAACCGTTGCGGTTGTTGCCGCTGCCACGGCCCGCCGGCGCGTGGCGTTCGTAGCCCAAGTGCTCGTCCAACTCGGCTTTCAAGGCACTTTCCACCGTCAATTTCAACAACTGCCGACTCAAAGCGGTAATGTCCTGCTCGCTCTTGATGTGCTTGGCCAATTCCCCGGCCAAGGTTTCCAAGTGCGGATGCGGCAGTCGATCCGCCGGTCCAAAGGGTACGCTCATCGTCGATTCTCCCAGACACCTTGGTGTCACTGTTTTCCTAAGGATGAGCATTTACACAGTTAAATGTACAGTCTCCTCACCGAACAAACCGCCACGGTGTTGGGCCTGCCTCTGGTGGCGGTGACGCCCACGGCCCGGCTCATCGCCAATCGCACCGAATGGCTGTGGTTCGACCCGGCCCAGGCCCTCGCCATCTGGCGGGGGCCGGACGAGGCCCAGCACGGTTTTCCCGCCGGGTCGCTGACCGAAGCCCTGGCGCGGGTGCGGCGGCGAGCGGTAGGATTAAGTCGGCGCGGCGAGGTTTCTTAGCCGCCGCCCCTGCCACTGTCATCCATCACCCACCTTGTGGAGTATTGCCGTGGACCGTGTCCGTATTGATCTGACCGCGGTCGCTGACATCGACCCGCTGGACATCGGCCGTCCCGCCCGGATTTCACCCTACCGACCCCCAACCTTCGGGTCCGAGACCGCGCTCGAAGCGGTGCTGCGCGCGTACCGCGCCCTGGGGTTGGCCGGTTCCTCCATCGTGGGCGAATGCCTCGACTTTTCCCACAACCCCGCTGCCAGCACCACCTTTGTGGGCAGCATCCGCAAAGCGCCCGTCCGCCCACACCGGGACTGGACCGTCGCGCTCGGCCCCTCGGTCTCGGCGGCGGCCGGCGGCGGGGTCGCGGCCAGCGGCGGACTTTATTTCTGGAACAAATCGCCCACCGGGTAAATCGGCCTGTTTGGCTCGCTGTCGGTGGTAAGCGTCACCAATGTGGGCGTATCCATCGTGGGTCAGGCGACCTATTATTTCGGTTCGGCGCCGGCCTGTCTGGCGGGTACGTCCCTGGTGGTGGGGGTCGATGTCGGCGGCAAGGTCATCACCGGCGGCGCGTATCTGATCTTTTCGACCAGTCCGGCGGCGCTGATCGGGATCAGTTTCGCGCTGGGGGCCGGCGCCAGCATGCTCCCGGTCGATTTTACCGTTCAACTCTCCAAAACCTGGATCAAACCGCTGTAGCGGACGGCGGCCGTGGCCCTCGCTCGAGGGGCTGGAAGGGTTTTCCACGGTGGCCATCGGATCGAGCCGGAGGTACTGCGGATGGCTCGCGCTCGCGCAGTGCGCAGCCGGCGTGTCAGACCCCGATGAAGTGGGGTCGGCTCAGGGCCGGCACAGGCTGGCGCAGGGAACCCCGTCGCCATCGCCATCCAAGCGCTTCACGCCGCATGGGTTCAGGTAGAACTTGGCTTCGTCACAGCTCGTCATCTGTCCGCAAGTGGTCTTGGTTCCGCAGGTCCAGCCCGCCGGGTTCGCGGTGGCCGGCGCGGGGGTGGTGGGAACCGGAGCGGCGGGAACCGGCGCGGGCACGGGTGTCGGGGCCGGCGCCGTGGCGGTCTTGCCGAAGAGGGCGGCATACTGCGTGACAAACTTGTTGCCCTTGCCCTGAATCGCCATGATTCGCCGGGCGCGCTCGATCTCCCAAGCGTCAGGTGGGTCCTGCCTGGACCAAGCAGTGAATAGTTGCCGGTCCTGATCCGACAGCCGGAAACCGTAGGTATCTTCCATGTAGAACATCACGCGAGCGATGTCGCCCTGGATGTTCTCCGGGGGCTCCACCCGGCGGATGGACGAATCCACCTCGAAGTTGCAGGCTCCAAACTCCCGCTTCTCGCCGGGAATCATGCCCCAGTTGTAATCGCTGCGCTGGCCGTTGATCTCGCCCACGGCAGGGACGAGGTTGAACAGGTCATTGTGAGCGGCTTCGAACACGGGATCGACCTTCTGGCAACACTCGCGGCCCGACACCGTTTTACCGCTGCTTTTGACACACTCCGGGAAGTCTTTTGGGGTGCGCCAGCAGGAGCGGAAGTTGCCGAACTGGGCGGCAGGAAAAATGTGCTCCGCTTCGATGCGCTGAGCGCGGGATTTATCGGTCAACGACTGCAACCCGCAACTGGCGAGGTCTACTTGCTTGTTCGCGTCGTATCGACAGCCACAGTAAAGCGTGATGCGGTGATCGGCGTAGACCTGCTCGTACAGCGCCCGCTTGGCGCCAGTGAACGTGCTAGCGGTGCGGGGCAGATCGCCGGGCGGCGTGACTGGGGTGGTGGCCGGCGCGCGTTCCACTCGGGTCGTTGCGGGTGGTTTCCCCGGTTTCAGCCAGTCGGGGATCTGGATGCCGAGTGCGCCGAGGGCGGCCAGCACCAGAGCGGCAATGACGCCGGCGATGGTTTTTGGGAAAGCGCGGGAGGTACGGGAACGGGGGCGTTGGGCCATGGGTGCGGTCCGGTCGGATGAAAGGGCTACACTGTAGCAAACCCGCCCCGCGCCTTGACCCCGGAGACGCCCGACCATGCCCGATCTGGCTCTGCTGTACGACGACCTGGCGGAGACCTACGCCGCCGGACGACACCTCTTCGACACCACGCCGATCCTGGAGGAATTCGCCCACCATCTCCCAAGGGAGGCACGCATCCTCGATGTCGGCAGTGGGGCGGGGGAACCGGTTGCCCGCTACTTCGCGGATCGGGGCGATGTGGTGACCGGTATCGATGTGTCGGAACGGATGTTGGCGCTCGCCCGGCGGCAGGTTCCCGAAGCGGACTTCCAGGCGATGAATGCGCGTGCCCTGGGTTTTCCGCCGGCATCCTTTGACGGCATCACGGCCGTTTACGTGGTCTTTCATCTTCCGCGCGTCGAACACGCCGCCCTGTTCGCGGGTTTTGAACGGGTGCTGAAACCCGGCGGACGGTTGCTGCTAACGCTGGCGACGCACGACTACACCGGCCAGGACGAATTCGACGGTGAGATGGAGTTTCTGGGGCGCCGGCTGCCCTACAGCCACGACCGGCCCGAGGTCGCTCTGGGCAAGCTGCAAGCAGCGGGGCTGACGGTGGTCAGTGCCCGCCCGATCGAGACGGGCGGGGAAACCTTCCAGTGGGTGATCGCCCGCAAACCGAACCGCTCGGGTGGCGAACGGTGAGCGCCCTGCGCTACCACCATACCCAGTTCGGCACGGTCGTGGTCGGGTCGTTGGCGGCGGCGGCCGTGATGCTGGCGGGCGTGGGCCTGGCGCAAGGGGATCGGGTTTTTACCCTCGGCGGACCGATCCTGATGGGCGCGGCGGCGCTGCTGTTTCATTCGCTCACCGTGGAGATCGACGCCACCCACCTCCGCTTTCGCTTCGGGATCGGGCTGATCCGGAAATCCATCCCGCTGGCGGAGATCGTCGAAGTCAAGCCGGTGCGCAACTCGTGGCTCCACGGCTGGGGGATTCACTGGACGCCCCATGGCTGGCTGTACAACGTGTCGGGCTGGGAGGCGGTGGAAATCACCCTGCGCTCGGGCAAGCGCATGCGGCTGGGTACGGATGAACCCCAGCGGTTGGCGCAAGTGATCCAGGCGGCCAAGGGCCGGTAGCCATTACAACGATCCCTGACGGTACTGTTCGGCCCGCCGCCGCGCCTCCCGCAACTCGGCATCGCTCAGCTTCGCCTGGAGGCCGGGTTGCCAGTCCAGCGCCTCCCGCTCGCCCCGTTCGGCGGCCAGGCCGAGCCAGGCGTAGGCTTCGATCCGATCCTCGGGGACACCTTGGCCGGCCAGATGGAGCATCCCCAGGCTGGTTTGGGCGGGGGCGAAGCCCTGGAGGGCGGATTGCCGCAGCAAGTCGGCCGCCCGCGCGAAATCCCGGTGCGGTTGATCCAAGATGTAATAGCTCCCCAGCTCGAATTGCGCGGCGGCATTCCCCTGATCGGCGGCTTTGCCGATCCAGTCCAGGGCGGCGCGTTCGTCGGGCCGGATGCCTTTTCCGGTGACGTAACGCAGCCCCAGGTCCAGTTGGGCGCTGGCGTCGCCGGCGGCGGCCCGCTGATGGAGTTCAGTCAGGGCGGGCGGGATGACCTCGCCGGAATCGGAGCAGCCGGTGAGGCTGAAAACGAACAGGAGGAACAAGACGGGCAAGGGCATGATGGGGTGCTGGATCGTTACAACGGCTGGCCCTGCTTCAACTCGTGTCGCACCTCCTGGAGGAGGTCGTCGATCTCCTCAATCGCCTCCAGGATCGCCGCCGGCGCGTCTCCTTGCACCGCCAGGTTGCGGATCAGGAGTAGCAGCGGCGCCATCCGTTCCAGATGACGCACGGTTTCCCAACTCATGGCCTCGTCGGTATGAAACAGCACTCGTTCCCAGTTCGGAAAGCCGGCATGGTCGACGACCTCGGCGCGCAGAACCTGCCACGCCCCTTGCAAGTCGGACAGGATGGTTTTCTCGTAGTGCTTGGGTTCGGTGAAGAAGGGCATTCAGTTCGCTCCGGGCGGACGCAAATGCACTGACTGGGCATCGCCCGATGCATTCTCGATGCTGTCGATCAGCGCCGCCACGGCGTAGGCCACGTCACCGCCGTCCATCTTGCCGCCCAGCACCCGATCGGCCAGGGTGCGCAGCCGCTCCGGCAGTCGTGCGAGCAGCTCCTCGCCGGTTTCGTAGGGAATGCCCTGGTGGTGGGCGTGGGCCAGTGCGACCAAGGTCTCGGTCGTGAGGGGCGGGTCCGAGGCGTCGGCCGGGTCGGCGCGGTAGGGGGTGGCGTTTTCGGACATGATGGGGTTTCCTCCAGGGCCTCTGAATCTGACCATAACCCGATCACCGTCGAACATCAGTGCCGGTGCGAACCGGTGGCGCCCGGCATGTTTTTCAACCCATCGATCAACGCGGCCAGCGCGTAGGCGATCTCCTCCGCGTTCATCTTGCCGCCCAGCACCCGATCGGCCAAGGTGCGTAGACGCTCCGGTAGGCGCTGGAGCAGTTGTTCCCGGGTCTCGTAGGGGATGCCCTGGCGGTGGGCGTGGGCCAACGCGACCAGGGTTTCGGTCGTGAGGGGCGGGTCCGGGGCGTCGGCTGGGCCGGCGCGGTCGGGGGTGGCGTTTTCTGACATGATGGGGTTTCCAGGACCGCCGGGTCCGACGATCATCTGAGTTTCCTTGATGAAGGCCGCGAAGAAGATCAAGACCGATCCCCATGGTGGCCATCCACTCTGGATCGAGCAGTCACCGTAATTTTTCCGGTACGATCCAGATCGAGCACGGGCGGATGACAATCAATGGCTCATTCGTCCAACTTCAAGATGATCTGCACGATATCGTCCCGTCGTTTCGTGGTCATGGGCCATCCGCACCGGGAGAACACGGCCAGCATCGACGGATTGCCGGGTAGCACGTCCGCGGTAAACTGCCGCACCCCCTGTTCGCGGGCGATGCGGGTGAGATGCTTCAGCAGGTGGCTAGCGAGGCCTTGACCCTGGTAGTCCTCCTCGACGATAAAGGCGATCTCCGCGCCACGGACGGCCTCCGGGGTCAGGTAGACGATAAAGCGGGCGGATCCGATGATCGTTTCCCGCGTTCCCTGCTGGATCGTCGCCACTAACGCGACCTCGTTCTCAAAATCCACCTCGGTGGCGCGTTGGAGTTCCGCCTTGCTCAGGGCTTGTTTGTATTGGAAGAAGCGGGTATAGATGGATTGCGGTTCCAGGGCCTCGAAGGCGGCGACGATCCGGCTCTTGTCATCCGGGCGAATCGCCCTGACGGTGACCAATAAGCCGTTTTTCAGCGGTTCCTCGACGGCGTAGTTGCGAACATCCACTCTGTCTGACCTCTTTATTCCGGGTTGACGGCGATCGATCGCCGCGACGGTAAGTAGCCCCGGCGGAGCCGGTGGCTTTCGTTCGCGAGCCGCTCCCAGCGGTGAATGAACCGCTCACGCGGCTCGACCGGTAGCCGCTCGCCATCATCCCCCTTGTTCTGCTCGGAATTAAGCGAGAAGGTTGCCCAGGACCGCGCTACTCGCGCGAATTCTTGATCAATTCCTCCCGTTCCCTTTGATACCGGGGATAACTCAGACGATTGACATTGTCCATGCACTGCTGGACGGTGTTCCGGGAGAGGGATTCATCACACTTCTGTCGTCCGCTCTCCCGAAACCCTTCGTACCACGCCTGCGGGCTGCATCCCGCTGAAAGCAGCAAACAAGGGATGATCATTCGCCCCAAGGGCCTGCCAAGCACCGATGCCATGATTTCTGTACGCTTAAACATAGGGCCTATTCCATTGCTCCTCAATCGCTCTTGCGGCTCTCGACCGTGAAACTCCCCAAGATCGTGAGCGGCGGCCAGACCGGCGTCGATCGGGCGGCCCTCGATGTCGCCCTGGCGCTGGGCCTGCCCAGCGGTGGCTGGTGCCCCCGGGGGCGGCGAGCCGAGGACGGGATCATCCCCGACCGGTATCCGTTGCGGGAAACCGTGGAGCCGGACGACGAAACCCGCACCCGCCGTAACGTCGAGGACTCGGACGGGACGCTGATTCTGAATTGGGGCAAGTTGGACGGCGGCACGGCGCTCACCGCCAGCCTTGCCCGCCAGATCGGCAAGCCGTGCTTGATCGTGGCGCTGGAAGAAGGAATCGAGCCAGCGGCGTTCCGGGACGGGTTGAACGAGCATCGGATTGCGGTGCTGAACGTGGCCGGTCCGCGCGAGAGCCAGCGGCTGGGGATACAGGCGGCGGCGTATTCGTGTTTAGAGGGGCTGCCGCGAGCATGACGCCGGAACGGACCCGTGTGTTGGATAAACCGTCCGCGGCGCTCCTGGAATCGCAACAGAGAGAATGATGGCGCCAGGCCAAGCTCAGCGTTGTGGATCGCCCAAGCCCCCGATGTCTTGGCCCACGGGACGGGCAAACGTGTAGTGGGCGGGTTGTGCCGCAAGGGAGTGGGAGTTTCCGTCACCCCCACCTCGAACCTGAAGGCCGCCGCGAAGTTCACCGCCAAATGCGGCCACTGCGGGAACGTGGAAGAGGACTTTGGCATTTCGATCCCAGACGGCTGGTCCGTCGGACTGGGTGCTACCTACAAGTGGAAGTAGACAAAAGCCAATGTCAACACAACGGTCAAGCGGACGCGCCGCCCTTTACCGGTTTGCAAGATCCGGGATAAATTCGGGTTCAGCGGTTCCGTTCGAGGTCCGCGAGCGGCGCGCCCCTTACCTTGGCATTATCCGTCACCCGTCTGATCGAGTGACGGCGTCGCCTTTAACTTTATCGCTTCGAGGACGCGGATCTCGCGTCCGTCATGGAGGTAGCGTATTGCCCGCTCTCCGTCTTGCAGCGTGAATTCTTCGACCGTGTTGCCGTTCTCGACGATCTTCACGCGGACTTCCTTTCCGCAAGGGAGCTGGGCGTGGATGGTTACACTCGTGCTCATCTTCATTACTCCAGTCTGTGCCATTCTCGGGCGCGCACGACTCACTCGTCCATCAACTGGTGGCCGCGCTCCCAACCGCCTCAGGTCGGCGCGGGGAATGAGGATTTCCCCACCGTCCGGCAGCCGCGCCGTGATCGGCTGAAGACCCTCGAATCGTTGTCCGGGGGCTATCGTGACCACGGTTCCACGGTGAGGACCACGGAAGACCAGGAACTGGGGAGTCGAAGGGGTGGTTTGGGTCATGGTCGCCAGTCGGTTAGGTCGTCGAACGGTGCGCCAGCGCCCACTGCTTCCGGTTCCCGCGCCGGCTTCGCCTTGGGCGGACGAGGCTTCCCTTTCAGCGCGGCGCGCTCATCCGCCATTAGCGACAGGCCGGCCGTCGCGTTGCGCGCGAGTCCCCGCGCCTCGGTTTGGGTGATGACGCCGACGTGGCCGGGGCCGGCCGCTGGCGGGCGTCGGCGGTAGGGGGTAACGGTCCGGCCCGGAGAGTAGCTATACGCTGATGCGCTCCGAGCCGGATTCATCCCCACCGGCCGATGTTGCAGTGCGGTTGGAGCGGTGAGGATGAAAGCCAAACGGAATCGGTCTACTCCGTGAGAATATCCTTTGGAGAGTTAGACCGCGAAGGGGTCCGGTCCGTTAGATCAATGAAGGCCTTGCCGATGCCATCCGACCGACTGCCCACCCGGGCCGGCCGCCCCCCGCTGACCGTGGCGGAGATCAGGCGACGGGTGCACGCATTACACGTCCACCAGACCGCGCTGGACGCGCACGACCGTGCCCTGTTGGCGGCGCGCGCCCAGAACGAAGGGCGCTTGGAGCACCACGACGGTGGCCACTTGACGCCGGTGGGCGCTTTCGTGCTCGCCGCTGACGGGACGATCCAGGCGGCCAATTCAGCCGGCGCGGCCCTGCTGAACCAGGCGCCCGCCCGCCTGCTCGGCCAGCGGTTGGAGACCTTCGTGTCCGATCAAACCCGGCCGGCCTTCCACGCCTTTCTCGACGCGGTCCAGGCCAGTGCGTCCGGGGCCAGGGGTGAAGCCGCCTTCGCCCCGGCGGGAGCGCCGGGCCGCCGCGTGTCGCTTGAGGGCGTGAGCGTGGCCTTCGCCGCCGGTCGGGGTTGGCGGATCGCGGCGCTGGACCTCACCGCCCGCCAGCGGGCGGAAGCGGCGCTCCACCAGAGCGAAATCTCGCTCCAGGCAGCGCTGGACGCGCTCACCGCGCATACCGCCCTGTTGGACGCGCGGGGCATGATGATCCGGGTCAACGCGGCGTGGCGACGCTTTGCCGCGCGGAACGGCGGGGGCGTGGGGTGCCAAGTCGGGGCCGACTATCTGGTGGTCTGTCGCAAGGCACTGACCGCCCAGGGCCGCGCCGACGCGCAAGCCGCGCTGCGCGGTCTCTGCCACGTGCTCGACGGCACGCAGCGGTATTTCAGCATGGAATACCCCTGTCATTCGCCCACCGAGCCGCGCTGGTTTGAAATGCGCATTTTCCATCTGGGCGGCGACCGCCCGGTCGTGCTGATCGCGCACGAGGACATCACCGAACGCAAGCAGGCGGAAGCGGTGTGGTGGCGCGGCGCGGCGCGACTCGCACCCTGTCGCTGAAAAAGAGGGGGGCTCACCGTGACTTCTTCGGCCTGCGGGGTGAGTCCTCTGCAATTGCGCTCTGTCGAGCATCAGGCTCGTCCGGACCCACACGGAACTGTAGACAGCGCTCAGGAAAAACCCCCAAATCTTGAATCGCGCGGCGCCGGCGGGCGAGGCGGGCCAACGGACGCGGGGTGGGGCAGGGGATCATCGCGGGTTTTCTCCCGCCAGATGCCCTCGTGGAAAACGGTACGCGCGCGAGTTGTCCACAGTTGTTGTGGATAAGCCGCGCTCGACCGAGCACGGCAGTCAACCGGAGCAAGGGGTTAAGCGGCGCGGTGGGGGTGCGCGAAAAACGCGCAATGCCAGTTCCCGCTGTGGAGCAGGATTTTCATTCTGCTACGTCGGCGCCCGGGCACTCGCGCCGTGGCTCGATCTTGGCGCGGTCCGGGGCGAGCGGGTGATAGTGTCCCAACTCTGGTCGGGCGAGGCGGCGACGTTGGAGGTGAGGGAGGCAGGAAAAGCGGAAAGAAAACCGGAGCCGTTGAAGCGGTTTTGTGAAGAGCCATCACTGAAACCGCCCCAGGAAAAGCCACGCCGCACGCTGAGGGGACGAAGCGAACACCGAAGACCCCGCGGCAAGCGAGGCACGCCGCGCCATGCGAGGGCGGTCGCCGCGCGATAAAGATTGACTTTTTGTTGGACGGATGTATTTTTTTATATACTCCTACAGTGGTGGTTCAGGTGTTGGCGCGGTACGGACGCGTTTGATGCCGGCGGAAATCTTCCGCCGGCATTTTGCTTGGTGGGGAAAGCCAGGCGGGATACCACCTTGGCGTGACATACCAACACCCCCGTTCATCGCCGTCGTGGCAACAAGGCAAAACGAAGCCTGCTTCCGCATCCCGACCGACCGGGCGCTCGAAGCCGGCGGGTGGAACCTGCTCGACCCGCAACGCGCTCGGTTCGAACGCCACGCCAGCGGCGGCTGGCGGCTTGCCTCCCGAACGGCCGTCTCGGCCGGGTGCCGTGCGTGCTGGAGGCCGAGCGGGAAGACCGCGATCCCAGGGGCGCCAAGGTACAGGCGCGCGGCCGCGCGCGCTGTGTTGGAATCCGGAGCGCGCCGGGGAACCGGACGCGTACCGCGGCGCGGGCCCGCCGTCCCAGGCCGACCCGGAACCGGGTCGGCCCGAGAACCCGCAACCGCCGAGGCCTTGCGGATGGCGGCCCTCGCTCCGGCCGACCCGAGCGCCTTCGATCCGCTCGCGCGGTTACCAAACGCGCTCGATGGCGGCGATGGCCAACGCGCCGGACGGGACGGGGAGACGGCGATGCCTCTTGGAGATGGCGACGGCGGGCCGGGCGAGGACGCCCCACGGCGGCAGCGAGGGCAGCCACTCGAGCCGCCGGCGGCGGGTCGGGTGCATGGCGGTTCCCTCCGAGTTGGATCGGATGGCCAGGGGTGCCGGCCTGCGGATTCCGGGTGGCTGTCAGGAAGACGGAAAAATGTCACCCGATGAGACGAAATCCTGAATTGATGAATCCGACTCATGCCACAGGTGTTTTGCAGGTGATCGGCTCGGTATAGTGAACGCCGTTTGACAAGATGGACTGCGGCACTGCCCCTGGAGGCGCGCATGGCCGACCGCAAGACCACTACCCGGTACTGCGCCCGAATCGAGTGATCGAGCTCGTCGCGAAAGACCCCGCAGTGATCACCGCCACGCGGGAACGGGGACGCAGGCGGTCGGCCATGGCTATCCTTCCTCTTTGCCGCTGGCTCGCTACCCGGCTGACCTTTCGGATGATGGTCGATCTGTGGTTGCCGGTCTACACCAGCTTGGCCTGATCCGGGCCGCCCGCGCCGTCGAATTGGGATTGATCCACCGCGTGCGGCGAGACGGCAAGCTTGCCGAGCCAGCTTATTTCCTCGGTCGGGGTTACCGTGGCCGAATCGGAATCTACTTTCAGGACACCGCCGCCATGACCCCGGAAGCCTATCGTCGCCGCATCTTGCTCTGCGTCGCCGGGCTGTCGCCACAGATCGTCACCGAGACGCTGTACGCCCTGACCGTAACGCACGAACCCCGCTTTGTTCCCACCGAAATCCATCTGCTGACCACCGCCGAGGGCGCGGAGCGGGCGCGGTTGACCCTGCTTAGCGATGATCCGGGCTGGTTTCACCGCCTGCGCCGGGAGTATGGGCTGCCAGAAATCCACTTCGCTGTCGACACTCTTCATATCCTGCGTGCCGCCGACGGACGCCCGCTCAACGACATTCGCAAACTGACGGACAACGAAGCCATCGCCGATGCCATCACCACCAAGGTCCGGGAGTTGACCGCCGACCCGGACGGCGCGGTTCATGCGTCCATCGCCGGCGGGCGCAAGACGATGGGGTTTTATCTGGGCTACGCGCTGTCGCTGTTCGGCCGGCCACAAGATCGACTGTCGCATGTGCTGGTGTCCAGCTCGTTTGAATCCAACCCGAATTTCTTCTATCCGGCTCCGGTGGAACGGGTCATTTTCGGCAACGGCCCCGACCAGCGTCCGCTGGATGCCAGTTCCGCCATGGTGACGCTGGCCGATATTCCCTTCGTGCGGCTGCGCGACGGCTTGCAGGAGGCGCTGCTGCGCGAGGGCTCGAGCTTCAGCGAGGTGATGCGACAACCCCAGCGCAACTTGGCCCCACCGAGCCTGACACTGGACCCCGCTACCTGCCGGGCGCACTGCGGCGCGACCGTGCTGCGGCTGACCCCGATCAGCTTCGCCTGGCTGGCCTGGTTCGCCCGGCGGGCGCTGGTCGGCTTGCCACCGCTGCACTGGAAGCGGATCGGCACGGCCGAGGTCGAGGCGTTTCTGGCCGAACACCGGGCGGCGCTGCACGATCCGCTGGCCGACGACGAGCACCCGTCGATTGCGGCCCGGCGGGCGGAGGGCATTCCGAAGGCGTTCTTCGAGGAGCGCACCAGCAAGCTCAAGCGCGAGTTGAGCCGGGTGCTGGGCGAACCCACGGCTGCGCGCTACGCGCCCCAGCGGCAGAGAAGCCTGCGGCTGGCCGGCTACGCGCTGGACCTGGAACCGCACCAGATTCGGTTCGCCGACCTGGAGGAAACATGAGGCGGCAAGCTTGCCCGGGCGGACAACGCCGCGCGGTTACGGCACAGTGACCGGCGCCCAGCCGTACGAGCAGAACGGGTTCGGGCTTCTAGAGCGCTGACCGGTTTGATCTGCATCACGTTGAAATTATATGTTTTTTGAGAATGTTAGTTCGAGCGTTGACTGGCAAGGCACTGAATTAATCATGAAATATATTCAAACCGGCCAGCGCTCTCGCGCGGCGCTAAGGTCGCTAGGCACGGGGGCCTATAAGCCTGGCTTTTCGACCAAGCATTAACCCACTTATTAGGAGCCAAGCCCGCATGGCGCACACATTGATTTCTTTTCTTGGCCGCGTTCCCAAAGGGGCGGCCGGCTATCGCAAGACCCGTTACAGCTTCGACGGCACGCCCGGCGAGCCGACCGCCTTCATCGGCTGGAGCTTGCGCCGACGGCTGCTGCCCGACCAGCTGGTGATTCTCGGCACTGCCGGCAGCATGTGGGATCACCTGTTCGAGACCGATATCGACCTGGGCGCGGCGGCCGAGGACGAACGGCTGGCGCTCCAGGAAGCGACCGAGGCCAGGGCCGTTTCGGCAGCGCTGCTCGCACCGCTGGCCCCGCTGCTCGCGCAGCGGTTGGGCTGCGAAGTGCGGTTGGCGCTGATTCCCTACTGCCGCGACGAGAGCGAGCAGCTCGACCTGCTGGCAATCATGGCGGCGCAAGTCGAACAGGGCGACCGGGTAAGCTTGGATGTCACTCACGGTTTCCGCCACCTGCCGATGCTGGCCCTGCTCAGCGTGGCCGTGTAGCTTACCGAAATCGGACCCTCTCAGCCAACGCAACAAAACCTCGTGGAGTGTGACCGAATCTCGTCAGTTGGCGTGCCCAGTAGTGTGCACTGCCACAGGACTCCATGGCCACCAGGCACGGTTCCAGGTGGACGAAAAACTCGGCCATCTGGACCCTGGTTAGTCGTTTCTTGAGAACCGTATGCCCCTCGGCATCCACGCCGTGGACCTGGAAAACGGCTTTGGCTAAATCAAGGCCGATCACTGTAATCTCATTCATGGACGCCCCTCTTCATTCAGAGTTAGTGACGCCTTCCCAGTTTGGCACCGTGATGCCGCAGTCGGTAGGCGCGTCCATGTCATTAGAACCCGCCGACAGCCCCTGACGCCCGAGTGGCCCCAGTGGGCCGACCTGATCTTCGTCAAGGAGCTGGCCGTGCCAAGAAGGACAGAAATAAAAGGCGTCACGACCCGGCCGACCATCGGTCCGGTGCATTGGCATAGCGCGGCGGCACACCCCCAGCGTGCAACCTACGGTGTTGCGGGGGATGGGCCGCCCAGACTCACAGAGCCATCTTGTCTAGCCGTTCTTTAGCGGTTTAGCCGCAGCAACAGCCCGTCCGGCATCATTCCCTTAGCCAACAACTCTCCGAGAACGTCTTCGGGACGCTTGATCAGATCCACAACCAAGCCCGTGAGATCGATCGCCTGGCCATCGCGCTCCACGGCAATAAGCCTCCAGTCCCCTTGGTAGCGAATATCATCAGGATTGCCGGGTTTCGCCAGACAAACCCGGTTCGCGACACAACGCTCGTTGTTCGAAAGGTGGATGTAGGCCGGGCCATGGCCGTCTGGCAACCCCTTGGTTTCATACCGAACGGCGACTGGTGCGCCGTCCTTCTCCTCGAGCCCCAAGAAATCGAAGCCAGCATTGCCCCATATGCGAGATACATGCAAAGCTTCCTCGAGACATTCCGGTTTGGGATTGGCCCTCCATTTTGAATGCGCCGTCTCGAGTGCTTGGTGGGTCTTGCCAGACGATGGCGCGGCCGCCATAAGTGTTTCCCAAGCAATTTTTACTTCGTCATCTCCAACATGTTGAGCGTTCTGCAGCACGTTGTGGGTCTGTTTCGCGATAAATGGAAGCAAAGCCCGCTCCGCTTCATCACCGATAGCCGACTTTATGGCATTAGCCCGGTCGTAGTCGTCGCGGGTCCCGGGTGTGATCTCCGCTTTGGAAGGGCCGCTGAGGGTAGTCTGAGGCGCACTCCACCCCACCGCCGCCACGGTTTTCAATCCAGTGACTGGTTGGAAGCGGGGGGCGAAAGTGCGCAAGGTATCCTTGATGCGATCTGGCGCGATATCGAGGGTGAGTTCACTGGCGCCCGCCAACACTTCGCGGAGCCATTCGGAGGCAATAGCGAGGCAAGACAGATCCATCATGCGCATGAAGACATGCTGTTCGAGCCATTGCTGACGCCGCGCTTGCAAATCCTGGAGCTGCTCATCGGGATGACCGTGGCAGCGAATCTGGTGCAGCGCGAATACATCAAGCCGGCGGCCCCAACCATCTTCTCCGAGCCAAGACTTCCACTCAAGGGCATTGTCGGCCTCCACACTCAGCACTGGGATAAAGGGGCGCTCGCGATCTTCCCAAGTAGCGGCATTGAGCTTCTCGGTGATGGTGCGCGCCGTGATGTCCTGACTCCAATGCCCACCGTCGAGCGGAAGAAGATCCTCTTTGCGCAGACGCCGGAGTTGATCGATCGTAGCATCCGGATCGTTCAGTCGGGCGCCAGCCGTAGCAAGACTCTCCACAACACGCGCCTTGAACCTACCCTCATCGGCACTGGTAAGCGGCATTAGAGCCGACTTGTATCCCGCGACGAGAGGTTCCGCGCCCTCGCGTTCGATCAGGCGATGCCAAGCCGCCCCAGCGATTCCCTCCGGCTCCAGGGTCGCCAAGGCGCGTGAAAATAGCGGTCCCAAGGCCTTATTATTGAGCAATCCCTCGGCGAGGGCGTTGCCGAAGTCGGCTAGTTGCGGCGACTCAGTACCATCCTGTGCCGTATCGAAAAGGATCTTGGCGATCCCCCGGCTGTCATCCCCAGGCGAAGCACCTGGATTGTCCAGCAGCAAAACGTCCCCGTAGGTTCCCTTGAGGAAGGCAACGGGTTCGACGGATGGACCTCCTTCTAGGGCAATCTCAATCCATGCGTCCTCCACATGGACTAGGGGACCGGTCAGCGTGTTTCCCCAACGCTTGCGCACCTCTTCAACATTGGGCGTCATGATTCGGGATGCCTGGGCGAGGGCCAGCAATCCCGGCAGCGCCTTAAAAATCCGTTCGGCTAGGGAGCCGGCAAGTGAATCATCCGCTTTCAGCCGCTCCCCGCCCTTCACATCCTCCCTTGCACGCACCGCACGGGGTTTGAGGGAAGGGTTATTCTCGATCACTTTCGGGCCGATGGTCACACTCGCCAACGGCAAACTGGGAAAGAATCGGCGGACGATCTCCTGCTGCGCGTTATCCGTCGCGATCCAGGCATCAATTTGAGGATTGTCCACCCAGTAAACTGGGCGGGCGTCCAGTGGCTCGGGCTTTCCCGATGCACCATGGACAGGGATGGGTGGGTGCTTGGAAACAACCGACGAATGACGCATGAGCGCATCAATCGCTTCTTGAGCCAAATCCAAGAGATTGCGGAGGCGGTCGGGCGGTAATTGGGAGAGTTCGGGGTAACTCGCATGGAGCGTCTCTAGAATCACGAGAGCGGCTTGACCGTGCTGAAGGTGATCCGCTGTGAGCGCGGGCACAGCCCCAAGCGCCTCAAGAAGTTGACGGATTTGCTCATCATCGACCCTGAGGCGGTAGGTTACGCCCGCACGCCTGTCCCTCCCGTGCTGGGTCACGACTTGTTCCGGGCGCACGGCGTGGACGACGCCCTTGCTTCCTCCCGGGGCGATGATCCAGCCCCCTGGATCGACAGGTACCCATGCCATGCTCCGCAATCGATCGGCAATGGCTGTCTTAGTCCCTGCCTTGTTTCCCTCGTTACTCGTTGGGTTACTCTCGGCGCGAACCAACTGAGAGAGTCCCTTTTGCCAGGCGGCAAGGATGGAAACAGCTAGCCGTTGCGGGCAATCAAGAGTTTTTTGGTCAAGCGCCAGGTCGACCTCACCGACTTTATCGCCTGAACCGGCCGCACAGAGTATAGGAGGGAGCTCCAGCGGACTGACAAGTCCGTCCGTACCCTTCTCCACCAGCAGGATCGGTGGTGATCCGTTTGGGGGCACGAGGGCCACTCCCAGAAAGGTGAGGAAGGCCTCGACGTTCAGTTCTTCAGGCAGTCCTATGGCGTCGACGTTCACCTGGCCACGGTGCAGTTGCCGAGCGGGTGCCCATAGTCCTTCCATCGTGGGAAGGAACAACGTTGCGACCGCGCGCCCTGCTCTGCCACGGGACTCGTCGGGCAGTGAACTCGCGCGCCAAGCCAATCCAAAGGTTTCCAATTGCTCGGATGGACTTTGTTGGTTTGTGCCTAGCTGGATCGTAAACAGGTCGGCGGCGAGGCGAATCAGCTCTCGCTGTCGCTTAGCCGCCTCGTTTGCATCCGCGTCAAGTGGTTCTTTGCTGAACTTTTGAACGTCGTTGGGTAACTGTCTGAGCTCCGCCAAGACCTCCCAGCGGCCAAATTCCACAACACCTGTTGGTCTGAAGTCGGGTCTGCTGGGTTGATCAAATTGGTTGAGCGGAAACGCTGTGATGGCCCTGTCATTCTTGAGCAGTGCAGCGGGCAAAGGGATTGCGCGCTGTTCGGTTCGACGGAGGAAGACGCGGGACCCTGATCGCTCCTGACCGCCTTTCTCCAGTCTCTCGGGGAGCGGGACAGCTCGAAGTTGCTCGGTAGGCTGTATATCGATGGACGAAGCCAATGGCAAGCATGGTACCTTCAATTCCCGCAAGGCTTTGCATAGTGCAATAGCCGCCTTTTGCCAGGTTGAAGTGTGGGAACCACAACCCGTCAGTCTTTCCAGCCATGCTGAGGAGACATCCCAGAACTCCCGGTATACCTGACACGGAAGTGATTTTTGGCTATCTTCGCCTAAGGCTTCAGAATGTCTAAAAAAAGCGCGAGCCAGTTCGGCCCATGGAGCATAGCATTCTTGCTCATAGGGCTTCCGGCTACGATCAAAGAGCAACTCAATGAGCGCAACGGACAAAGCTCCGAACCCACCATCGCGCGGCGTGAGCAGGGACCATAGATCGTCGCGGAAGGGGAGTGATGGCAGACCAACAGCAGGGCAGGCGCGGACAATTGACCAGGATCTCTTCACTACTGCAGTATCGTTCTGTGCCTCCAAGCATGTCAGCACCCCCCACAGGTGGAGGTCAGCCGCAGCTTTGATCAGCTCCCAATTGTAGCGGCCCACGACGTTGTCGCTCAGATCCATACTGGTGCGATCAGCTTTGACCTGGAAGTCACCGTGGAGATCGGCGTCGAGGTCAGATCGCAGACGCGTCGGGAGGTAGTTGAAAACGAATGTTTCGTATGCACGGCTCGCTCTGGATTCGCCATCGACCGTGCCACCGATGTCGCGGCGCGGCGGCCATGCCAAGGCGACGCCAGGTTCGCTCACCTGATGTTCAGCGTCCCTGGCGAGTTGTAAAAGGTCCTTAGAGTTCCAGTGCAACACCCACCAATTTTGCGCTTCTTGCGCCACAGGCCAGGTATGCAAGACGCCGCGTTCCTGCCCAAGCACGACAGACACCTGGATAGAGCGGCTGAGTCGCAGTCCGACAAAATGCAAACGCGATCCCCTAAGCTCCTTGAGATGACTCACCACATCCTCGCGGACGTCTGGACGAACCGGCACGATGACAGCAGTGACTAGGTTGGGACTGGATATTAGCGCTTCCGCCAGAACCTCTGGTGGATCGTTTGCCCGCAGCGGTAATGGCAAAGCGAAACTTGCACGTTCCGCCTCATCAAGTTTGGTAACTACCTCAGGGGCAAGATCGCCCCAGCAATACTGCACTGCCGTACAGGCCGGCGCGTACTCTCCGGCTCGTCTCAGCCAGATGTCCTTGCGTGCCGGCCAGTGCATCTCGACACCCCACCAACCCGCGTTGTCGCGACAACGACTCCAAACCTGGACGCGCTCGCCAATGCCAAACACTGAGCGAAACCCAATTCCCTTGTTGCCCATCGATTTGTCGGCAGACTTGTTAGATGTATGTAGTGACATCAGCGCATTGAGATCAGTACGCCGGTCTCGAGAGGGTGGACGATCGTAGTTAAAGGCCGGATCAAGCGTCACTGGCGCGCCGTCGTTAGCAACGACCAGCGTACTGCCCTCGTCGTTGTCAAGCAGCGCGATCCAAACATCTTTCTCGGCGCGATCGAGCGCGTTCTGCAGCAATTCGAATGCGACCCGCCCTGAGTATTGCAGCTTGACAGACGCCTCAGAATTCCGCAGGACCTGGGCCTGCTCGCCGCGGCTCGTGCTGTAATTCTCGAGGTGATTCTTGAAGGCGTCCTTCACATCATCAAGGGAAGGAACACCGCCGAGGTATGTTGGATGTGTCATGCGGGAATCTCTATCGTGCTTCGGGTCGAGAACTGGATCCGGGCGATTATGCTGATCAACGTACTTCCCCCCTCACCACCTATATAAACCATGGATACAGAGCATTTCTGTGGATGGGTATCCACTTAAGCCGGGACAGTTAGTAATTTCAACGGGTTAAATTTGGCTGGTGTTCTTGGCTTTCGGGGCACGGGCAAGGGGGCCACCTTCCAGTCAAACAAGTCCGGGAATGACCTCCTGAACAAGCGTTGGGCGGCGGTGGTCCCATCGGCGCGTTTGAGGTCGAAATTATGAATCACGGTCATCACCTTCAGGCGTTGGGGCGGCGTGCCTCTGGCGCAATGATTCAGTGGTGACAGATAGCCATTTCGTCCCTCAACGGCCGAGGAAGCCCGCTGGAATAGCCCCGCGAGGTCGCGAGCCCAGGCATGGTAGGTTTCCAACGCGGACGGCGTCACCGTCGCGGTGAGCGGGTGTTGGGTATTCCGGCGATTCCGACCACTCGTTCCGGGTTTAATCGTCCAGTCATTCCGGAGGATTGCGTCCAGTCATTCCGGGGTGAATCGTCCACCCTGGGGGATCGCCCGACCAGGATGGTTTTGTTTTACTCCCGCGGCGGCAGGCCGGTCAATGGACGGGTCATTTTCCGCATCGATTCTCCCTTCAGTTCGATTTGGAATGACCTCTGGACGTCGGGGCGGCGCCGCGTCACTCGACCTCTGCCCGGGCATCGGAGTCCTTCGCGCTCCCGACCTAAACCACCGTTTCCACATACCCACCAGACACCCTGCCCAGCAGATCGAACAACAAATTCGGCAGGTTGTTCACGCCGTTCGCTTGCAGGCGCGCGACGGCGGGGGTCCCGGCGATATGGTCCAGCAAGGCGGGCCGAAAGCGCGCATCGTCCGCGAACCGCGGCCAGTCGCAATAGCCGGGCGAACGGTAAGCGAAGGCGGCGTCGAGCAACCGGGTATAGAGCACCCCGTTCATTCGACCGATCCTGGCGTTCCATTGACCCCGCTGTTGGAGGATGGTCAGTCGCGACCACGCGACGGCCAGCGCTTCCTCGGGATCGCGACGGTATTGACCACCGAAGAGCTGGCGCAAGACGTCGCAGTGGAAGTGGAACAACTCATGCTCGTGCGTCTTTCGGATCACTAAATCCAGGGCGCCCTGAAGATCGAGCGGGGATAGATAAGGCAGGCCATGCCGCAATCGTTGCACCAGGGACCAGTAGAACTGGCGCAGGCGGTGGCGGAAGAGCATCACCCGCCCCGGACTGTGCATCGGGATGTAGACGCCCAACAGACGCCGATCTCTCAGGATCGGATCGTCGTCCAGTCCCTCGTGCCCCTCGAGCACATCCGGTCCGGGAGAAAGAAAATACTCGGGCTCCGGAAGGTCCGCAAAGAAGGAATCGTCGAAGATCACTTCGCCGTAAGGGCCGGTGGACAGGGCGTTAATCTCTTTGTTGATCTCGTTGATGATCGTATCCGCGGCACTCATGCTTGAAATCTCCGTGAATCGACAGTTTAAAATCGGGTATCGAAATGGAAAAACCCGTCGGGTGCGTCCCGGGCTCAGGCGACGATGCGACAATGGGTGAATTCGAATGAGGTTTGGAATGTTCGCATGGAGTTGGTGTTTCCCGGGCACCTGATATCACGCCACCAGAAGAAGCCGCTCCAACTGCTCGTTTTCCGCGCACGCCTCTCGCCGTGCTTAACCCCGCGTTTCGATGGGTGACTTTACCCATCGGCGCGAGGTTATCCACCGTTTCTGTGGAAAACCGCCGCGAGCGCTATCCGCCCGGTCTCGCCCTGGCGGGAGAAAGCCCGCGATGATCCCCTGCCCCACCTCGCGCCCGTTGGCTCGCCTCGCCCTCCCGCTCTTGACCGCGCCACCGGTGGTCGGCCGGAGTCGACCAGCCCCGGAGCCGACGGGCGACACGCGCGCCCGGCCCGTGGGGTTCGAAGCACCCTCCGCGCCCGCGCGCGGCCCGCCCTTTCCCTCACTCGTCGCCCGCGGCGATCACGCGTCGGTCCGCGCGGATCGAATCGAACACCGGGTCCCGATGCCGCTTGGCCGTCACCTCGACGGCCAGCCGGTCGTGGAATTCCCTGGCGCTGGGGGTTTCGTCCCACAACGCGTACTGGCGGACCACGGCGGCCACGTCGCCGGGCGTCAGGCGATCGAGCCGTTTCGCTTCGGCCTGGTAACCCTCCGCCTCGGCCAGCTCGCCGCCGAGCCGGACGAACTCCTGCGCGAACAAACCCCAACGCTGGGTCGGTTTGAGCCCGTCGAAGCGGATCTTCCACGGAAAGCGGCGCAGGCTGGCCGGGTCCAGCGTTTCCATCCGGTTAGTGGTGGCGATGAAGATCCCCTCGAACGCCTCCATCTGGGTCAGCAGCTCGTTGACCTGGGTCACCTCCCAGGAGTGGCGGGCGCCGCGCCGGTCGCGCAGGAAGGAATCGGCCTCGTCCAGCACCAGCACCGCGTCGCGCTGGCGGGCGTCGTCGAACATCGCGGCGATCCGCTTTTCCGTCTGGCCGAGGTACGGATCCAGCAGGTCGGAGGCGCGCTTGACCAGCAGCGGTTTTTCCAACCGGTCGGCGATATGGCGGGCCAGTTCCGACTTGCCGGTGCCGGCCGGCCCGTGGAAGCAGAACACCCCGTGCGGGCGGCGCTGGAGGGCGGCGATCAGCTTCGGGATATCCTGATCGACGTTAAGAAAACGCAGGTCGTAACCGGTCGGGACGCGATTGCGGGCCGGCGCGCGTTTCTGCCGGAGCAGCGTGGCCGAACCGTCCAGCGCTTGCCGCACCAGCGCCCGATTCGCTTCCAGATCGCCGTTGCCGGCGTGGCGGGCCAGCTTGGCGGCCCGTTCCAGTTGCGCCGGGGTCAGATGTTCGTGGGCGGCGATGTGCGCCAGCCAGTCGTCCTCCCCCGCCCAGTCACCGAGATGGTGGCGGGCGATCTCGATCCGCACCGACGGCGGCGGGGTCGAGAAGCGGATCGAATAATCGAAGCGCCGCAGATAGGCCCGGTTCATCGAATCGGCGTCATTGGTGAGCCACAGTGCCGGCACCGGGTTGTGTTCCAGGGTACGATTCATCCACGCCTTGCCGGCGGTGGCGCCGTCGCCCCGCCCGCCGAACAGCCGGTCGAAGGGGTCGCGCTCGAACACGTCTTCCACCTCGTCGAACAGCAGCAGGGCGCGATCGCGCCGGGCCAGCAGCTGCTGGCCCAGATTGAAGGCGCGCAGCCGCGCGTCGCCCCGGATGGGGTCGCCGTCCTCGTCGGCGTAATCGACCGCGTACAGTTCCGCGCCCACCGCTTCGGCCAGCACGGCGGCGTATTCGGTCTTGCCCACGCCGGGCGGGCCGTACAACAACAGGTTGGTGCCGGGGATTTTGTGTTGCAACGCGGCCCGCAACAGGCCGGATGTCGCCGCCGTGTCCCTGGCGAGATGCGGAAAATTGGCCAGGGTTAGGGTACGCCGGGGCGAGCGCTTGAGGAAGCAGGCCATCAAGCCCTCGGCGTCGGCGTGTGGGGCGAACAGGTGATTCGGCAAGTCCCGACGCACGCCGAGCTTATCCTCCAGATCGACGCAGGCCGGCGCGACCTTGATCAGGCCGGTGGTGGGCAGCAGGGCGGTGGGACTCAACGTCGCGTGGATGTCCTCCGGCGGCAAGCCGGTCAAGCGCGCCAGCAGCTTGCAGAGCAACGGGGTGCTGGTGCCCTGCGACTGCTGGGCGATGGCGTGCTGAAAGGTGCGATCCCCGTGCAGGAACAGGGCGAAACAGAGCACGGCCTGCTCGGCTTGGTTCAGGCCCAGCAGTTCGGCGAACCACCCCAGGTTACGCGCCAGCGGCAGGTCCGGGTCGAGGGTGACCCGTGCCAGTTCCGCGCGCCGTTGCTGGAGGCGCTGGACGAACCGATCCGGCGACCGGACCCGGCGGCGGCCGGTTTCTTCCTCGCCGTCTTCGTCGTCTTCGTCGTCGTCGTCCTCAAGTGCGGTCAAACCGGTCAGGGTCATGAATTCGTCGTTGTCCCGACAGCGGTGGTGATGAAACGGGTGACGGCGGCGGCCGGTCCGCCCCCAATTGAGCAGCAGGGCGAGGTCGATCAGCCAGCGGCCCAGTAAGGCCCGATAGGCGGCGGTGTCGTCGTCGTCCAGCGGGGCGAGACCGGCCGTGGGGCCGGCTTGCAGAAAACGAGGCAGGTTCATGAGGCGCTCCAGTCAGGTCAGGGAACGGCGCGGAGCATACCGCGAGCATCCGACAGGATGCGTCGGCTGGATCGCGGCCGAGCGCGCGATGGGGTAGAGGCAAGCCGAACGCCCTCATCCGACGCAACACGTCGCACGAGTGCGGTATGCTGAGCGACGTATTCTGATGTTTGGATGGCTGCTCGACGCCGCTCGCGCCAACCTCTCTCTCCCCCGAAGGACATCGCCATGCCCCGCAAATCGACGCTGGACCCCCAAGTGAAGGCCCTGCTGGACAATCTCAACCTCGATGACGGCGACGCAGAGTGGCTCGCCGAACCCGCCGAGGAGGCCACTCGGCACCTGTGCGTGCTGTTGGAACGCCTGACCAACGGCCGCGACCGGGCGTTGCGCCCGGGCCTGCTGGCGATGTGGAAGCCGGGTCTGAAAAACCGCCGCTTCCCGCGTTACGGCGAACCGGTGGTGGTGGTCGCGCTGCGCGACCCGCCGATCGTCAACCCCGACCACGAGTCCGGCTCGCCGTATTTCCAGGAGCCGCTCGATTTGTTGCTGGGCGTGGTGCGTGGCGACGACCGCGAGTTTCTGGTTTATCACGCCGACCGGCGCCGGTTCCAGCCTTACGAGGCGGATGGAACCGGGAGCCCTTAGCGTCCGCGAATCGCTCGCGCCGGGCGTCCCGGCGCGGATGCCAGTTTCGCCTCCATCTTTCAGGACTCGCGCATGAAAGAAGACGCCATCACCACCTTCAGCCGCCGCCTGCGCATTCTGGCGATGTTCAAGGGCAGAGAATCACTCACCACCCAGATGATTTACCAGCGGTTGCAAGGCACTGCCGAGGCAATGGACGAGCGCTCGGTACAGCGCGTCCTGGCGCTGCTGGGGGAGGGTGGCTTTCTGGAGCCCGAGAACCCGGTCACCAAGCCGTTGCGGTGGCGCTGGCCCCAGGGTGGGAAATTCATGACCCTGCCCCGCATGGCGGACCAGGAGGTCCTGGCCTTTCGGTTGTTGGAGCGGTTTCTGCAACCGCTGTTGCCGCCCGACAGTTACGACGCGCTGCGGCCCTATTTCGAGATCGCCCGGCGCGAGCTCGAGCGCATGCCCGGTTGGGCGTCGGTCCGCAACTGGGAAACCAAGGTGCGGGTGGTGCCGCCGGCTCAGCCGCTGCTGCCCCCGGAACCGCCAATCGCGCTGGCGTCGGAGGACGCGCGGGAGGACTGGCGTCGCCACCAGCAGCAGGTGCGCGATACCGTATTGACCGCCTTGTTCGAGAACCGGCAATGCCGGGTCGAGTACCGGCAACTCTGGCGGGACGAGCCGGCCCACTGGACGGTTCATCCCCTGGTTTATCTGCAACGCGGGCCGGCGTTTTACCTACTCGGCACCCTCGACGAGCATACCGACGTGCGGCAGTTGGCGGTGCACCGGATGCTCTCCGCCACGATGCTGGACGCGAGAGCGAGCCGACCGGCGGGGTTCAACCCGGAGCGGGACGTGGAGCGCAGTCAGGGCATGGGTGGTGGTGGCGAACCGTTACGACTGGTGGCCCGGTTCTGGAAGCGGGCCGGGCTGCATCTGCTGGAAACCCGGCTGGCCGCCGATCAGGTGGTACAGGACGAGGGCGCCGACCATTTCCGGCTGACCGCCACCGTCAACGACACCGCGCAATTGCGCTGGTGGCTGCTGTCGTTCGGTTCCAAGGTGGAGGTATTGGAGCCCGCCGGTTTGCGCGAGGAAATGGCCAATCAGGCGTATTGGATGAATCGGCTGTATTCGAAAACGGCCTCGTCGGGGTAAACCGCCCCGGCGGATGCTCGCGAGGCAACGGGGATACCCTCCGTTGGGATCGCCGATGGCATCGGCATCACGAACCCGGCCCCACGGGATACCGCGACCAGCGGAAACCCGGTGACGCCGGGGTTCAATCGGCCGGGCCGGCAGGCTTTGGTTCCACCCGGACCACCACCAGCGCCAGATTATCCGTCGCTCCGTGCCGCCACACCGCATCCCGCCAGACCTTGGCCTGCCCCGCTACGTCCCGCAGCGGATCGAATAACGTCCATAGCCCCGCCTCGCCGATCTCGTCGTGGATGCCGTCGCTGCACAGCACCAGGGTATCGCCCGGTTCCAGCTTCACCAGGACCCGATGGATGGCGAAATCGCTCTCCTCGGGGTCGGCGATCAAAACATGCGCCAGCATCCCGTAAATGCCGGCGTATTCCTGATCGGGTGACGCCTCGCCCCGGTCGATCATCTCCCGCAACACCGTGTGATCCTTGGAGAGCCGCCGCCACCGCCCGGTCCGGTGAGCCTGATACACCCGCGAATCCCCCACGTTGAGGATGACCGCCCGCTGACCGCGGACGTGCGCGACCGCGAGGGTGGTCGCCGCCCCGTGGGTTTGCGGACGATCGGCCAACTGCTCGGCCAGTCGCGCCTGCGCGCGACGCGCGTGCCGGTTGGCGACGAAGCCGTCCTGTAGCCATTCCGGGTGGTCGCGAACGGCTTGGACCAGTGCTTCCAGCACAATTCGACTGGCCTGTTGCGGCGCGATCCGCCGATCGCCGCCGCTGCTCGCCACCCCGTCGGCGACCGCCAGCAGCACCGCGTCCGCCGTCGGAGCTAGCAGAGTGATCGGTACCACCGGGTTCTGGTGGATCGCGCCGTCGATCAGGATGCAGTCCTGCTGCCGGCGGCGGACTTGGCCCCGATGCAGGGTGTAGGCGAGGGTCAGCATCGATCCGAATCCGCCGCCGGCTCGGATTCGGAAGCGGCGGCGGGCGCGGCGCTCGGGTCGGGGGCCGGTTCCTGGTCCGAGAGCGCCACCATCAATTCGGCGAACCGATAGGCGTCCCGAATAAAGAGCGGGATCCGGCGGGCATGGACCAGGCTCGTCCGGTTTTTATGGGCCGGGTGGTTCTCGTAGAACCCGAACAGCATCCCTTCCAGCAGGGTGACGGCCAGCGTGTTCAGCTGGTCGTCTTCCCGCTTTTCCACCTCCAACCGGTCGGCCAATTGATAGGCGTGGAACGCGATCTGATGAAAAGAACATTGGGCGCCAAACAAAGTGTTGCGCGTGAAAAACACCGCTAACAGCGTTTTGGCGATCCGCGCCGCGGCGTGGTCGCGGAAACACAGGGCCGGCAATGCCATCACGTACTCCTTAAGATCGGTCGGGTTCGATTGTTACCCGTGCATTCGCGGCCCCGCCCGCCTCGGTGGGTCGGTCCGGCGCGAGCGATGCCAAGGTCCGCGGTCCCGGCGCGGATCGTCCGCCCCGAGTCCGGCTCCGGCGGCGGCCGAGCGCCAACGGCGCCGGAGCTTCGAACTCCAAGCGCGCCGCAGGGGGGATTTTTTCTGGTTGTGTTGCGTTAGAGCCTGTTCATGATCTTTTGAGCAACAACACGAGGAAAGCCAAGACGACCATTTGCAGGCTTGTATTGAGTTTGCGTTCGCAGTTTTTCCATAGCCTTCGGCATTTTTCAAGCCAACCGAACGAGCGCTCAACCACCCAACGCTTGGGAAGAACAGCAAATTTATGAAGCTCGTTGCGCTTGGCAATCTCGACTGTCGCTCCGAGCGTCTCGAAAACGCCAGTAGAAAACGGTTGGCCGGTATAACCGCCGTCGGCCAGAACATTTACGACCTTCGTCAGATTTCCCTTGCCAAGCCGAAAGGCTTCCAACGCGCCGTTTCTGTCCGTAACCTCAGCCGTTGTGACGTGAAGGGCGTGCGGCAACCCGTTCGTGTCCACGCCTATGTGCCGCTTGATGCCAGAGATTTTCTTGCCGGCGTCATAGCCCTTGTTTTCTGCTGTGTCCGTATTTTTGACACTTTGGGCGTCAACGATAAGAAAAGTTGTCTGCGCATCCCGCCCAAGGCCGCGTCGAATGGCGGCGACCACATTTTTTTAACGCCTCTTCCAAGAGGCTCGGGGCGTTATCAAATTTCTCGCTCCACTTCTGCCAATAATCGTAACACGTTCGCCATTTCGGAAAATCAGACGGCAGCATCCGCCACTGGCAGCCGCTTTTCAAAACGTACAGAACGCCACAGAAAACCTCATAGAGATCAACGGTCGGCGGTTTCGTTTTCTTTCGAGCCTTTTGCAGAATTGGCAAAACTTTTTCTGCAAACATTTCCCGTCCAATATCGCTCTGATAGCTTTTTCTCATGGGACCCTCCCTGACTCTGGAGGACTCTTTGAATCATTCCATTCTTAAAAGATCATGAACAGGCTCTTAAGGAGATGACCCAAGGCACGCTGATCCGCAAGCTGTGCACCTACACCGCACCGGTAGTGTTCTAAATTTGGATATCACACTAAAATACCAAATTCGTACCGATTAACGAAGAGACCGATGACAATATCATGCATTTTATCCAGTTTGGAAAAACAGATCGTTTTTCGAGCCAATCGCTTAATACGGGTCCGTAGGGTTAAATGTTTCCGTTCGATCTTCTGGGTACCTTTTTTACCGATTACCCGTTGATCGGCGGGGAGGTGGCGTTCGTAGGCGCCCCAATCATCCGTGTAAAATTGCGTGATGCCAAACGGCTCCAGGAGGGCTTTTAAGGCCAAGAACGAGGTGTCTTTTCGGTCACCGAAGACATAGGCGAGCACTTCGCCGGTCGCATGGTCGATGGCATGCCATAACCAGCGCTGGTTTTCCTTGTTGCGAACGTAACTCCACATTTCGTCCAGTTCTGCACTTTCAACGCGTTGAATATCAACAAGAATATGCTTTGGATTCAGCCGTTCCAGGACGGCGTGATTGACCGATTCGAGACTGGATTCTTTTTTTTAATTCGCTGATCACCGTGCTCGGACTGATGTGGAGGACCCGCGCTGTATCCCGAATGCCGCTACCGTTTAACGCCATCTCGACAATCTGTTTTTTAATAGTCGGTACCCGACCGAGATCGTCATAACCCAAAATGAAAGTTTGAGCGGAACAATCTGGATTCTGACATAGATAACGCTGTTTTTCGTTCGCGGTTTGGCCGCGTTTGACTACATGATCTCGACCACAATGTGGACAACAAACCGGCGCTAAAACCATAATTTTTTCTTCCCAATGCGCTGTGATTGAATCACGTCAATGATCACTATTGATTCATAAAATTCAGTGATTGATGATACAATATCCAAATTTAGAACACTACCAGAGAGAAGATGCCCATGGGAGTGCTGCCTGTCGACCTAATGAGGATTATAGGGGTGTTCGCGCCGCTATTTTCCGAGCGAGCCTGGCGTCATGTGCCCGTGCTGCTAGGCGGGGCGATCTTGGCGC
>WBZL01000306.1_pt1 | contig 54097 bp, 50 predicted proteins | sample 5204291 | NCBI WGS metagenome assembly WBZL01 (sample SAMN12344345, study PRJNA552823) | activated sludge metagenome | biome: Activated sludge suspended growth; feature: Nitrification reactor; material: Wastewater; isolation source: activated sludge from nitrification reactor of wastewater... | reverse complement strand
TTGCTAATGGTATTGGATTGTTGCAGCTGCCTCTGTTTATCATATAAAAAAAAACAGGCTGGCCAGCGCTAGCAATTGTTAATAGTGCAGTGGTTTGTGAAGCAGTAGTAATTGAAGTGTTCAAGGTATAAGGCCCATTCTTGCTGCCAATCGAAGCATAAATTTCATAAGCGACAAAACAAGGATTTACACTTGAAGGCAGTTGCCACTGTAATTCGATATCGCCAACATTATTACGAACACAAGTTAGCTTTGGCGCTTCAAATTCTGTTTGTGAAAAGGAATATGCCGTAATGAATATGCAATATGCAGTAAATACATGCTTTACTATCTTATTCAGTATCGTTTCTCGCCAATTCATTTCAAATACATTTATTTCAAATTCCCTATCCAACCACAATTTCATTCATGCTATCTTTTTGCAGATGTTGTATTGCTAATCGTTGCAAAGATAATGCATCTGTTTGTCTAATTGTTTCCACAAATTCTTCAAACCTGTTAATAGCTACTTCTTCTATGAAATAACTTTTAAATACTTCAATTTGCTGAAACGGACCATCGGTTCTGCTTAAAAATTTTCCTAATAAATAATTTCTTGCCAGCACAATTTCTTGTTCGCTAATCAACTCTGTTTGTAAACGCTCCATTTCTGCATATATTTCACGCAAACACAAGTCAACATTCTCTAAATTTGTGTCGGTTTGTATCGAAAAGATGCCACCATATTTTAAAGGAGACAAGCCTGAATAGATGCCATAGGTTAATCCTTTTTCTTCTCGAATATTACTCATTAATCTCGAACCGAAATAGCCGCCAAATATGGTGTTTAATAATACAAAAGAGGCATAATCTTTATGATGTTTATTGAAGCTCTCTTTGCCGATAACAATAGAAGCCTGTACCGAATTTTCTTTCTTAATGCGTAAGCATTGTTGCTGCACGTTTAAGGTTTGATATTGAGCAGGTGATTGTTTTTGAATACTACTTTGCCAGCTGCCTAAATATTGCTCAATTAATTGCAGTTCTTTTGCTGCATATTTTCCTGCGATAAGTACTGTGCAATTACTTGGTGTTATGTCTGTTGCGTAGAACTGTTTTAACAAAGCAGAATGAATGTTTTTAATGGCGGTTTCTGTAGTCTCATAACCATAAGGATGGTCTTCGCCGAATAGTGTTTTCTTAAAAGCCACATCTGCTAAATAGTCATTTTTTTCTTGACTTATTTTGAGTTTAGAAAGCGCATTTTTTTGCAAAATTTCTAACTCGTTCTCTGGAAAGATAATATCAGTTAAGCACGTGCGTAATAATTGTAGTGAAGGTTCTAAAAATCTATGTAAGCAGTACAAAGACACGGTGAACGTATTATATCCAGAACTTGCTTTTATAGTAGTGCCAAAGCCATCAATTTGTTCATTTAATTCAAAGGAAGACAAATTATTGGTTCCGCTTTTAAAAAGTTTAGAAGTGCTTTCAGCTATCAGTTTTGCTGGCTCAGTCCAACGACCTGAATTAAATAAAACATCAATACGCAAAATGTCGTTTTTTGCACCATTAAAACCATATAGCGAAATTGCATTGGATAATACAATATGTTCTGGAGTAGGAAAGTGTATTTTTTCAATGGAATGAATAGTAGGCTTGGTCATTTTATTTCTTTAAATAATACAAAGTATTGCTTTTTTCTTTTGTAAATGTGTGTTGTGCAAAAGTGCTTATTCGCTCGGCAGTAACAGCATCATAATTTTTTTCTTCCGCATTGATTAAGTCAATACTTCCTAGCGCTTCGTATGCTGCTAAGTGAATGGCTCTGTTGAGTAAATTTGATTCGGAAAAACTTAGATAAGTCAACATTTTATTTTTGCACTTTTGTAGCTCTTTATCGTTGACAGATTCTTGTTTTATTTTTTCAATTTCATTCCAAATTAATTGTTCTGCCGTTTCAATACTAGTGTGTTCAGATATTTTACCTTCAAATACAAACATACCAATATCGTCGCTGGCAGTGATGTAAGCATCAATTTCTACAAATGCTTTTTCTTCTTTTACCAAACGCTGGTGTAAGCGCGATGAGGGACCATTCGACAACACATCAGAGCACACATCTGCAACATAATAATCGGGATGCAATCGGTCGCACATTTTAAAAGCTATATATATGGAATTAAGTGGCACCTCTTCATATACGGTGTTTTTTCTGGCAACATTTTGCTCAGGTTCTTCAAATTGCTTATTGCTTACTGGCTTTCCTTCGATACTTGCAAAATATTTTTCTGTTAATGCTTTAGCATTTGCTTGCTCAATGTTTCCAGCGATGACGAGTACGGCATTGCTGGGCTGATAATAAGTATCGTAAAAGTTTTGCACGTCATTCAATGTCGCCTCTTCAATGTGTTGTAAAGATTTGCCAATGGTTGGCCAGCGATAAGGATGTTTAGTATAAACCATTTCGCGCAATAAATGCCATACATTGCCATAAGGCTGATTGATGTAGTTTTCTTTAAACTCTTCGCAAACTACTTTGCGTTGCACTTCTAAGCTTTTTTTGTTGATATTGAGCTGCGACATGCGGTCTGCTTCTAAGCAAAGCGGAATCTCAATGTTTATTGCTGGCACAGTGTCGTAATAATTGGTATAATCATTATTGGTAAATGCATTATTTTCTCCGCCAGCTTCTTGTAAAGGCTTGTCAAAATCAGGGAAATGCTTGCTGCCACTAAACATTAAGTGTTCAAACAAATGGGCAAATCCAGTTCTCGATTCCTCTTCGTGCTTTGCACCAATTTTATATAATGTATTAACAACCACAAAAGGTGTGCTGTTGTCGTAATGATGTATAAGTGTTAATCCGTTTTTTAAAACTTCTTTAGAATATTCAATCATGGCACGAAAATACACTTTTTTAAATTGATAAATTATACATAACACAAAGCATAAGCCTTGTTCTCATTTTTAATATGCCATTTCCAATATGATACAATAGTTTAACCTTGTAGATTAATCATTTACCTTTACCTTTGTTTTTAAATGTAAGTGAAAAATGACGCTTTCTAATTTATATCAAAAAGCACTTCGCTTTGAATTTCTGAGTATTGAAGAAGGAATTTTTCTTTATGAAAATGCGCCTACATCAGAGCTGATGGCAATCGGTCATCAACTTCGGCTCATTCAAAAACCTGATAATATTGTCACATGGCAAATCGATAGAAACGTAAACACGACAAATGTTTGCGTCGCTAATTGCAAATTTTGTAATTTCTATAGAAAACCTGGACATCAAGAATCTTATATTACAGATATAGATACTTATAAAACTAAGATTGAAGAAACCATTCGCTACGGTGGTGACCAATTATTATTACAAGGTGGCCATCATCCTGAATTAGGTTTGCAATTTTATAAAGACACCTTTTCTGCAATAAAAAAATTATTTCCGCACATAAAACTCCACGCGCTCGGACCGCCCGAGATTGCGCATATCTGCAAGCTCGAAGGATTGTCTCATACCGAAGTGCTCCGCGCGCTGAAGGAGGCAGGTATGGACTCTCTGCCGGGTGCCGGCGCGGAGATACTGAATGACCGCGTCCGCCGCCTGCTCGCCAAGGGCAAATGCAGCGGTGAGGAATGGCTGAATGTGATGCGTGCCGCCCATCAGCTGCATATTACCACTTCCGCTACCATGATGTTCGGACACATTGAGAGTATCTACGAGCGGATGGAACACCTGGCGTGGATACGGCAGGTGCAAAGCGAAAAACCGGCAGCTGCCAAAGGCTTTCTGGCTTTCATTTTATGGCCCTATCAGGATGAAGGCACCTTGCTGAAGAAAATGCGCAATATCCGCAATCAGGTGACGGGTGATGAATACCTGCGCATGCTGGCTATCAGCAGGATGATGCTGCCAAATATCCCGAATATACAGGCATCCTGGCTCACGGTGGGCAGACAGGTGGGGCAACTTTGCCTGCATGCCGGTGCCAACGATTTCGGCTCCATTATGATAGAAGAAAATGTGGTGTCTGCTGCCGGCGCACCGCACCGCTTCACTTCCGCCACCATACAGCAGGCTATCCGTGAGGCCGGATATGAACCGCGCCTCAGAAACCAGCAATATGAATTCCGGGAGATACCTGCCGGCATGGAAGAGCAGGTGATAAATTACTAAATCGACACTTTTTTGTGAAAAATACAGGCCGAATAAGCAATTAGCAAGCAACTAATTATGTGTATTTTGGCATCATGAATGTAAAAAATGCCACAAAAAATACTTGTTTCTAAAAAAATAGTAGTAATATTGCACGTTAACATACATTAACTTCTTTAAGAATTATTAACAAAACGAGTTAGTCTTTATGAAAAAAACGTTATTATTATGGTTATTTGGGCTGTTGCTGACTGCCCAAGTATTTGCGCAGAACCGCATGCTAAGTGGCACTGTAAAAGACGCAGCCACAGGCGAAGCACTGATAGGTGTGAACGTTACGGGTAAGGGTACAACAATCGGTACCGTTACTGACATTGATGGTAAGTACACATTGGAACTACCAAAAGATGTAACAACATTAGTATTCTCTTACATTGGCTACACCAACCTTGAGAAACCAATCCTTTCTTTAGTGATAGATGCTTCTATGGCTGTTGAGGGCAAACAATTAGAAGAGCTAGTAGTTACAGCAATGGCTATCAAAAGAGAGTCAAGAAGTATTACGGGTTCATTCAACACGGTCACTAGTGAAGATTTCAACAGTGGTTCTACTAATGCAATTGGTGCTATCCAATCAAAAGTACCAGGCTTAAGAATCAACACAATCGGTGGTCAAGTGGGTGCTTCTACTAGAATCGTATTGCGTGGTGAAGCTTCTTTAACAGGAGGTAACAACGCATTAATCGTTGTAGATGGTATTCCAATCAATAACAACACGAACTCCTATGGTAATTCAGGAAGTGACTTCGTTGACTTTGGTAACAGAGCAAATGATATCAATCCTGATGATATCGAATCAGTAACAGTATTAAAAGGACCTGCTGCGACAGCGCTTTACGGTTCTCGTGGTACTGCTGGTGTTATTATCTATACTACTAAAAGTGGTAAAGGTTTAAAAGACAATAAAAAATTCAATATTACAGCAAGCTCTGGCGTTACATTTGATAAAGTATATTTATTAATGAAGCGTCAAGATCAATTCGGTCAAGGTTATGACAATGGTCCAGATCCAATCGAAAACTTCTCTTGGGGTCCAAAATTTGATGGCGTTGTTCGTCCATGGACACCAGCCGTGAGCACTCCTAATGGTTTCTCACAGTTAATTCGTCCTTACAGTGCAGTAAAACACCAATTGGAAGATGCTTTCAATACGGGTACTACGGTAACTAGCAACTTAGCATTAGAAGGTGGAAACGATAAATTCACTTACTACGTATCTTACGGTAATATCAGAAATAAAGGTATTTTCCCTAATACATTTTATAGAAGAAATAACATTACTGCAAATGCATCTGCAAAATTAGGCGATAAAGTAACCACTAAGTTCAACTTAGCTTACTCTAATATCAACCAACGCACTATACAAGGTCAAGCATTAGGTGGTGGCTTCGTAGGTCCTTACCAAATATTAATCCAAACGCCAGTAAATATTCCTTTAAGTGAAGTGAGAGACTACAACAGTATCTACCAAGATTTTAATGGCTACTATGGTGGTTATACACCAAACCCATTCTGGTTAATGGATAATACAAATAATGATAATAAAACAGATAACGTTTTAGGTTCAGTAGAATTAGAATACAAACCAGTAAGCTATATTTCGTTAATGGCAAGAGCAGGTACTAACTTTACCACAAGTAACAGTTACATCAGCCGTCCTAAATATAACTACGCTATTGGTGGTGCTAATCCAACGGATGCTGATAAATATACAGAACAAGTTAACAGAAGAAATGATATTACATTAGATATCACAGCTGCTTTCAATAAAGAAATCGTGAAAAATGTAAACTTGTCTGTATTGGCAGGTTATAACTTCTACGACAGAAAAACCAATGATATATTTGGTGAAACTCGTGGTGGTTTAGTTGTTCCTGGTTTTTACCATTTGAGCAACTCAATCGGTCAAGCTTTAGCAGTAAATGATATCGACCATTACAGATTAATCGGTTTATATGGTAATATCAATATTGGTTGGAAAAACATGTTATTTGCAGAGTACTCTGCAAGAAATGACTGGTCTTCTACTTTGCCAAAAGGAAACAGAGGTTTCTTCTATAATGGTGGTGGTCTTTCATTCATTCCAACGGAGTTAATCAAAAATGAAAGCAAAGCTAAAGATTGGATTAACTATGTTAAAATCAGAGGTAGCGTAGGTACACAAGGTAAAGATGCAGGTACTTACCAATTGCAATCTGTATTCGTGTCCAATCCACAACTTTCTACTACCAACTTAGGTGTTCAGTTTCCTTTCAATGGCGTAAACGGTTATACACAAGGCAATAGAATTGGTAATCCTGGCTTGAAACCAGAGTTAACATTGTTGTGGGAAGCTGGTGCTGACTTAGATATCTTAAAAGATTACTTACACGTAGAATATACTTACTACCAAAGATTCTCTAAAAACTTAATCGTTATTGTTTCTCTACCATCTTCTAGTGGTTATACGTCACAAGTGAAAAACGTAGGTCAAATTAACAATAAAGGTCACGAGTTGTTAGTGAGATTAAATGCATTACATAGCAGAAACAATGACAAAGGTTTAAATTGGAATCTTCGCGTTCAATTTGCTAAAAACACAAGTAAAGTAGTTAAAGTATCAGACGAGTCTGAAGAACTTAACTTAAATACAGGTACTGTTCAAGTTGTATTAAAAGAAGGTTTACCTTATGGTACTTTTAAAGCGTATGATTACACTAGAGATTCTATTGGTCGTATTGTTGTTGATGCAACTGGTGCACCAAGTGCTAGCTCACAATTCTCTTACTATGGTTCTTACCAACCTAAATATACATTAGGATTAGGTACTACATTCTCTTGGAAAGGTTTATCATTTGATATCCAATTCGACGTGAAAAAAGGTGGTATCTTCTACTCTGGTTCTAGAGAAGCAGGTACATTTAATGGTACAACATTGAATACATTAACGAATGATCGTAATCCATACATCATTCCTAATAGTGTTGTAAAAAATCCTGACGGTACATATAGTCCAAACATGACGCCGTTGACTAATCTTTTCAACTACGAAGGTAACGTGGCAAATGATGTAACAGCACAAAACTTAATAGATGCAAGCTATATCAAATTAAGAGAAGTGAGCCTTTCTTATTCTTTAGATAAGAAGTTCTTCAAAAAAGTGCCAATCGAAGGCATTACATTCTCTTTAATTGGTCGTAACTTGAAATTCTGGTTGCCAACAGAAAACCAATATGCTGACCCTGAAGCTAACTCATTCGGCTATGCAGGTAATGTTCAAGGTCTCGAATTTGGTTCAGTACCAAATACAAGAAGCGTAGGTTTTGATGTTAAATTTAAATTTTAAAATGGATAAACATGAAGAAGTATAATTTAAATAAATTAATAGTTTTAGTGTCTGGGCTTGTGATGCTAGTTGCAAGTTCATGTACGAAGATTTTGGATATCAATGAAGATCCAAATAACTCACCTTCCTCTACGCCTCAATTGGCATTGCCGGCTGCACAAGTAGGTTTGGCGATGGCAATAGGAGATTGGAATTACAGAGGTGCCATTTGGGCACAATACTGGACAGGTGGTCAAGGTGTATCTACAGACAATATCGAAAAGTATAATATGACTGGTACAGACCCAGAAACATCTTGGTCGCGTGCATATTCACTTACACTTACCGATTTGAAATTCTTAGTTACAGGCGATCAACCTATCTATGCTGGTATTGGTAAAATTTTGACTGCTTATACCTATCAAATGTTGGTGGACTTATTTGGTGCAGTGCCTTTCAGCGAAGCATTAAAAGGTCAACCTAGCGACGGTGGTATTGTAGCACCAAAATTTGATTCAGAACAAGATGTGTATGCAGCATTAATTCCAATGATTGATGAGGCTATCGCAAATTTACATGAGTCTGGTACTTTAATTCAATCACCAGGTAGCGAAGATTTAATATATGGTGGTGACTTAGACAGCTGGGAAGCATTTGCTAATACTTTAAAGTTAAAAATTCTTGTTAGACAAGGAGAAGCTAAAAAAGCAGAAGCACTTGCATTATTAACGTCAGGTGCAGCATTTATTGATGCTTCTAATCCTGCAACTATTCAGTTTACAGAAACTACAAAAAATACAAATCCTTTATACAACCGTTTCGATGGTGGTGGCTTAGGTATGTATTTCCTTGCTACAGCAGCTAGTATCGATACATTAACTAACTTCTTTGGTGCTGGAAATCCAGATCCACGCGTAGATGCACTTTATAAAATACCAACAAATGCTGGTTTCCCTTTCCATAGAGGTGTATTATCAGGTGATGTAAACGTATTGCCACAGTATTTATTAACGGCAGGCGAAACAGCAGAACAAGGTAGAGCTAAATATTCTTCTGTAGGTGCTGCTGTTTATGGTATCAGTATTCCTGAATATTTCATATCTAATTGGGAAAGTAAATTCTTACAAGCAGAAACTTTAATTAGAAATGGTCAAGATGCTACTTCATTAGTAAATGATGGTATTCAAGAAAGTTTCGATGTCTTAGGTGTTAGCGGCGATGCGCCAGCATATATCACAGCATTAAACTTTGATGCTTCTTCTTCAATTGATAATCAGTTAAATGTTTTAGGTATTCAAAAATGGATTTCTATGAACGGTTTACAAATGATTGAAGGTTGGATTGAAACAGAAAGATTTGACAGACCAGGTAATTTAATATTTACAGGTGCTGACGTTGATGGTGTTTCCAATACAGTATTTACCGACCCTACTCAAAATGTATTAGGTGCTCGTAAATTCCCAACTTCATTTGTTTATCCAACACAAGAAGTAGCAAACAATCCGAACACGCCAGCAGGTAGAGTGGTTACTGATAAAAGATTTTGGGATAATTAATCTGTAAACAATTGTAAACGATAAAAGAATAATATATGAAAAATATAAGTTTAAAATACCTGTCAGTTTTCTTGTTTGCTACGCTTTTGTTGAATGGCTGTAAAAAAGAAGAAAATGATAAATCAAAAGCGACTTTCTGGCCAACTATTGAAATGATAGGTGACGAGTATGTTGTATTAGAATATGGTGTGGACACATACACAGAACAAGGCGTTATCGCTAAAGTAAATGGTGTAGAAGTTCCATATACTACAGTAAGCGATGTTGATGATACAGAAACGGGTGCATACACAGTGGTATATGCAGCAAAAAATGAAGATGGTATCGCGGCATCGATAGAAAGACGTGTGATTGTTGTCAATCCTGCCGCCGCAGCTGATGACTTATCAGGCACTTATCAAAGAGGCACGGGTACTCCAATGACAGTTTGGACTAAAGATCCAGATAGAGCTTTCCGTTATAATGCTAACAATCCTGGTGGTGTGGGTAGCAATCCTCCGTTTAATGCACCTTTTTTCGTGTTTAACGTAGAACCTGGTGTGTTTGTAATGCCATTGCAACAAGCTGGTCAATTAGCACCTTTCTATGCAACTTCTGGTAGCGTTGGCGGTGATCCAAAAATTGGATTTAATGTGAACGGCGGTATTGGTCAAGTGGCTTATGCATATTACATGAATGGTGCAGACTTTCTCCCAGCACTTAGAACTTTTATTAAAAGATAAAAATTAAGCAGTTATGAAAAAAATAAAATATAGTCTATTAATTTTATTGTCAGCAGCAACTTTCATGGGCTGTCAAAAAGAATATGTAGCTGAAAAGTCTAAAACAGTGGCCATGGCTGGTAAATGGTGGTATGAGTTATCATATGATGCAAATGCTGATGGTCTTTTCAATGATGCAGATGGTGATGCATTGTTAGTTTCCTATGCTGATTATGGCGAGGCTTCTTTATTGACTTCTAATACGAATGCCAACGACGCAGATTCTATCTTGATTTCTGACCAATTATCATTTCGTGGTGGTCAATGGCCGATGACATTCCATGCGGCTGTTAACTTATCAGATCTAACTGTAAAACCTGCAACAGATTTATTAAACTATGCTAATGAGAATGCTGCGGTTACTATTTTCGAAGGTAAAATCCTAAAAAATGCAGCAACTACATTGTCTGGCGGAAAAACAGACAGTATTTACTTACATTTAGGATTTGCTGATTCTCCTGGCGATCATTATTTAGTTACAGGTCATAGAGATACTGGTTTCTTAGAAGACCAACATCATTAATATTATTGACAATATGATATAAAGGCTGTTTCAAAGAAACAGCCTTTTTTTATTTCTCCTTAACACACATTTAATTTCATGACACACCTAAAATACATAGCTAAATGCGTATATTTGCACCGCAATTTTAGAGTAAAGTGGTAAGAAAACAACATATATTCCTTGTATTGTTATTGGCATTAATGCCATTTTTTGCAATAGCAAACGAAGCACCATCACATGGCGCTGAATCGCACGAAAACGCAGACGCAACGGCAATTGTTGTAGAACATGTGATGAATCACATTGCTGACGCGAATGAGTTTCATATTGCTACCATCGATGGACATCATTATTCATTACATTTACCATGTATCCTATTGCGCGATGGTAATTTGTCTATTTTCAACTCAGCTAAGTTTCACCACGGCGAACATGAAGTTGAAGGCTATAAACTAGATCCTCATACAGGTAGAGTAGTTGATGCAGCAACAGGCCAACGCAGTGCAAACATTGCGAGCTACTTCTCGGCTGCAGATTCTTCTAAGTTTTTAGATTTATCGATTACTAAAAATGTATTCACATACCTATTAAGCTTTATTTTACTTACAGTAATATTATTGATAGTAAAAAATGCTTATGTGAAAAACAAAAACGCATCACCAAAAGGCATACAATCTGTCATTGAGCCAGTGGTTAGTTTTATAATGAATGATGTTGCAAAAGAAAATATAGGACCTAAATATGAGAAATTCGTGCCTTTCTTATTGTCATTATTCTTCTTTATTTTATGCAATAATTTAATAGGCTTAATTCCATTTTTCCCAGGTAGTGCCAACACGACAGGCAATATTGCATTCACATGTGTATTGGCAGTTATTGCATTTGTAGTAATTAATATTAACGGCAATAAAAGTTACTGGGGTCACATATTTGCTATGCCAGGCGTACCAAAATGGGTATTGGTTATTCTTACGCCAGTAGAAATCGTGGGTATGTTTATTAAGCCAATGGCATTAATGCTGCGTTTGTTTGGTAATATCTTAGGTGGCCATATTGCTATTTTAAGTATTGTGAGTTTGATATTTATTTTTGGTCAAATGGGAAAAAGCATTACAGGTGCTTCCGTAGGAAGTGCATTGGCTATACCAATTGTAATATTTGTAAATGCTATGGAATTGTTTGTAGCATTCTTACAAGCATACGTGTTTACTTTGTTGACGGCGATTTTTATTGGCGCAGCAGTAGAAGAACACGAACATCATGGAGCAGAACATCATTAATTTAATTTAAATAAAAACAATTAAAAAACATTAGTTATGACAATTACAGGAATCGCGGCACTTGGTGCAGGTTTAGCAGCTTTAGGCGCAGGAATCGGAATCGGTTTAATCGGAAGCAACGCTACTCAAGCAATTGCTCGTCAACCAGAAGCATCTGGTGATATCAGAGGTGCGATGATCTTAACAGCAGCATTAGTAGAAGGTGCAGCATTAATCGCTATCATCTTCTCATTCTTGATGAAATAATATAGGGAAGCTCAATGAGGATATCTCATTGAGCTTTTAATTTTTTGAATTTCATCTTTTGAAAATTAATTTCGCTAAATAGCGAGTAACTTACCTTAAGAGGTAATCAAAACGGAATCGTATGCATATGTTAGCATTTGATGCAATGAGTTTAATTCTACCCGATTTGGGTTTGCTGTTCTGGACAACAGTTATCTTTTTATTGTTCTGGTTTTTGATGGGTAAATTTGCTTTTACACCTATCGTTACCGCCATTAAAGATAGAGAAAAATCAATCGATGATGCGCTTTCTGCAGCGGATAAAGCAAAGTCTGAAATGATGCAATTGCAATCAGATAATGCAGCATTGCTAAAAGAAGCAAAAGAAGAAAGTGCTAAAATTTTGAAAGAAGCTAAAGATGTGAAAGAAAGCGTAATTGCAGATGCACATAATAAAGCAAAAGAAGAAGCTGCTAAAATAATCGCAGCTGCAAAAGTAGAGATTGAAGCACAAAAGAAAGCAGCTTTAGCAGAAGTGAAAAATGAAGTAAGCAAACTCTCTTTAGATATTGCACAAAAAGTATTAGGCAGAGAATTAGAAACTGCTAAAGATCAACAATCTTATATCAATACGCTAGTAGATAAATTGAACTAATGTCAGCAGAAAAAGTAGGAAAACGATATGCAAAAGCATTATTTGATGAGTCGGCAAAAGCTGGCACTTTAGATGCTGTGTATGCAGATTTAAATTTGTTGGATACTACATTGAAAGCCAGCAAAGAGTTAAAAGCTTTATTTAAAAGCCCAGTCGTGCAACCAGCTAAAAAATTGTCGATTATCCAACAAATTTTTAGTGGCAAAATCAAAACGGAATCTGATTCGTTTTTGAAACTTTTATTACAACACGGAAGAGAGGCTTATATCCAAGATATTATTGGCGCATTCTTTCGCCAATATAACGAAAGCAAAAGTATCTCTGAGGTAACAGTAACAACAGCTACGGAGCTAGATGCAGCAAATGAGCAAAATATCATCAAATATATCAAAGCAACGTCTGGCTATAGTAATATAAAAATTACTAAAAAAGTAGATGCTGCTTTAATCGGCGGTTTTATTGTAGATTTTGGTGGCAAAATGTACGATAACTCAGTCCGATATAAATTGAATAAAATAAAAAAAGAAATTTCTTTAAACTAAGATAAACAATAATACAATGGTAGAAGTAAGACCAGATGAAATATCAGCAATACTACGTCAGCAATTAGGCAACGTTTCTACAGAAGCTCAATTGGAAGAAGTAGGCACCGTATTACAAGTAGGTGACGGTATCGCACGTGTGTACGGCTTGTCACAAGTGAAAGCGGGTGAGTTAGTAGAATTTGCTAATGGCATGAATGCGATTGCATTGAACTTAGAAGAAGACAATGTAGGTGTCGTTTTAATGGGTCCTTCAGACGAAATTAAAGAAGGTGACAGCGTGAAACGCACTGGTTTAATTGCCTCTTTAAAAGTAGGCGAAGGCATGTTGGGTCGTGTGGTAAATACACTTGGACAACCTATTGACGGAAAAGGTCCTATCGGTGGCGAACTATTCGAGATGCCATTAGAAAGAAAAGCACCTGGTGTAATTTATCGTCAGCCAGTAACGGAGCCTTTGCAAACAGGTATCAAATCTATCGATGCGATGATTCCAATTGGTCGTGGTCAACGTGAGTTGATTATCGGTGACCGTCAAACTGGTAAAACAGCAATCGCTATCGATACTATCATCAATCAAAAAGAATTTTACGATAAAGGAGAACCTGTTTTCTGTATCTATGTGGCTTGTGGTCAAAAAGCATCTACGGTTGCAAACATCGCACAAACATTAGAAGAAAACGGTGCAATGCCATATACAGTAATCGTTGCGGCTAACGCATCAGATCCAGCTCCGATTCAATTCTATGCACCTTTTGCTGGTGCTGCTATTGGCGAGTTCTTCCGCGATACGGGTCGTCCTGCATTAATCGTTTACGATGATTTATCTAAACAAGCAGTTGCTTACCGCGAGGTTTCTTTATTGTTAAAAAGACCTCCAGGTCGTGAGGCATATCCTGGTGACGTATTCTACTTACACTCTCGTTTGTTAGAACGTGCGGCAAAAGTGATTAACAACGACAGCATTGCTGCAACGATGAACGATTTACCAGAATCATTAAAAGGAAAAGTAAAAGGTGGTGGTTCTTTAACAGCATTACCAATTATTGAAACACAAGCAGGCGACGTTTCTGCATATATTCCAACCAACGTAATTTCAATTACTGATGGTCAGATATTCTTGGAAGCGAACTTGTTTAATGCAGGTGTTCGTCCAGCAATCAACGTAGGTATTTCAGTATCTCGTGTGGGTGGTAATGCGCAAATTAAATCTATGAAAAAAGTGGCTGGTACACTAAAATTAGATCAAGCACAATATCGCGAGTTAGAAGCATTCGCTAAGTTTGGTTCTGACTTAGATGCGGCTACAAAAGCAGTTATCGATAAAGGTAAACGCAACGTGGAAATTTTGAAACAAGCACAATACTCTCCATTAACGGTAGAGAAACAAGTAGCCATTATCTACTTAGGTTCTAAAGGTTTATTGAGAAATATTGCAGTAGAAAAAGTACGTACTTTTGAAAGCGATTTCTTAAGCACATTAGAAGCAAAACATCCAGAAGTTTTAGCAGAGTTCAAAAAAGGTGGCTTAAGTGACGAAGCAACTGGAAAAGTAGAAGCATTAGCAAAATCTATGGAAAGTGCGTATGCTTAATTTTGAATGAAGAATTTATTCATTAATTCTCTAATTCAACAATTCAAAAATTAGTAAAAAGTGGGAGCAAATTTAAAGGAAGTACGATTACGAATAGCATCTGTAAAATCAACTACACAGATTACTAAAGCTATGAAAATGGTGTCTGCTGCTAAATTAAGAAAGGCAACAGACAGAATAGTACAGATTCGTCCATACGCAAATCAGTTAAATAGCGTTTTACAAAATCTTGCTGCAAACTTAGGCGACGAAATGAACTCTTCCTTTGCCAATCAAAGAGCTATACAAAAAGCGCTAATTGTTGTAATTACGTCCGATAAAGGTTTATGTGGTGGTTTTAATGCCAACGCTGTAAAATCTACAAAGGCTTTGTTAAACGATAAATATGCCGATTTAGCAGCAAAAGGAAAAGTAGATTTACTAACTATAGGCAAAAAAGGATACGACGCATTCAAATCATCTAAACTTAAAGTAAATAATGATTTTGGTAATTTGTTTAGCCATTTATCTTTCGAAGATGCGTCGAAAGCAGCAGAATATATCATGATTGCTTTTGAACAAAAAGAATATGATGTGGTAGAGGTAGTGTACGGCCAATTTAAAAATGCAGGAACGCAAGTGCCCACAACAGAACAATTCTTGCCGATTCAAACAAGCACAGCTGCGGCTGGAGCCACAAAGGCAAAATCAGATTATATGTTTGAACCGTCACAAGAAAAAATCTTGAATGACTTGGTACCAAAAATATTAAAAACACAATTTTTTAGATACTTATTAGATTCTAACGCTTCAGAACATGGCGCTCGTATGACAGCTATGGACAAAGCAACAGAAAACGCAAATGAGTTATTGAAATCATTAAACATTATGTATAACCGTGCGCGTCAAGCAGCTATCACCACTGAATTAACAGAGATTGTTTCTGGTGCAGCGGCATTGAGCAACGGATAAAAAATATAAAAACCTGTAGAAAAAGTAAATAGCTTTTCGATATAAACAGGTCTTGAAACAACTCCAACTCAACAAAATTTTTAAAAATGTCTTTCCTTGCTGTTTAGTGAGAAAAGACATTTTTCTTTTAGTGAACACTCAGAAATGATAGCACACTGTTTCTACTTTTTCTTATTGAGTTGATTTAATATTTCTAAGAAATTTGCCAATTTGCGTAAGCCTTTTCCTGGTGCCATAAAATTGTCTGGTACGATTGGCGCAGTCGCACCCCCTTGCCTTTGTTGGTTTGCAACCAACAAAATACCAAATAAACAATCAGCACAAACGAAATAAATTTGATTAAATTAGCTATATGTTGGAAGATTATTTTCCAGAATTTATTACAGTTACTTGTTATGATTGGTTGCCTTTAATATCAAGTTCAAACGAGAAAGAAATTATTATTCAATCACTACAATTTCTAACAAATCTTTGCCTTTGTTGGTTTGCAACCAACAAACTACCAACCAAACAATCAGCACAAACGAAATAAATTTGATTAAATTAGCTATATGTTGGAAGATTATTTCCCAGAATTTATTACAGTTACTTGTTATGATTGGTTGCCTTTAATATCAAGTTCAAACGAGAAAGAAATTATTATTCAATCACTACAATTTCTAACAAATCAAAAAAAGATACATGTTTATGCATTCGTGTTGATGGATAACCATTTTCATCTTATTTGGCGAATCAGACAAGGTTTCAAACGAGCAGATGTTCAACGAGATTTTTTGCATTATACAGCAAAAGAAATAATAAAAAATTTTAAAGTGGCAAATGCCGAATTAATAGATAAGATAGAAGTTAATTTAAAAGACAGGAAATATCAGGTATGGCAACGCAATTCATTAAGTATTGAATTGAGAAGTGAAAATGTATATACTCAAAAGTTAAACTACATACATGACAACCCAGTAAAAGCAGGTATGTGCATTTTGGCAGAGGATTATAAATACAGTAGTGCAAAATATTATATCTTAAATGAAAAGAATTGGGATTTTCTTGTGAATAAAGATGAATGAGTTGCAAAACGATAAGGATATTGGTTTGTTGGTTACAAACCAACAAAGGCGTAGAAGAAATGAAATGAATTGGAGTTTTCTTATGAATACTGATGAATGAGTTGCAAATCGATAAGGACAGTGGTTTGTTGGTTACAAACCAACAAAGGCGTAGAATTGGAGTTTTCTTATGAATGCTGATGAATGAGTTGCAAAACGATAAGGATAGTGGTTTGTTGGTTACAAACCAACAAAGGCGTAGAAAATAATATAGTGAAACCACTTTCACTATATTATACCGCTAACACCTACCAGCACTACATCTAAGGGCATTTTTACGCACCATTTTTGACCACATTGTCTTTAAAAATGTCTTTCCTTACTGTTTAGTGAGAAAAGACATTTTTCTTTTAGTGAACACTCAGAAATGATAGCACACTGTTTCTACTTTTTCTTATTGAGTTGATTTAATATTTCTAAGAAATTTGCCAATTTGCGTAAGCCTTTTCCTGGTGCCATAAAATTGTCTGGCACAATTGGCGCAGTCGCACCTTTACTGTATAATTGAAAAGTACCATCTAAGCAAGTAGATGTAATTTTATCAAGGCTTTTGTTGATTTCAGGATTGTTTGGACTTGTCGTAAAATATTTAGCCGCATTTTCTATACTTAATTTTCCGATACTATATTGATAGAAAATCGTGTTTTGTATGCATTTTGGCTCAACGAATGTAACAGCAGATTTTGGTGTAGAATTGTTAGCTGCTTGGTCAAAATAGCTTGCTGCCATCTTGCCGGCTTCATGCATTTGTGTGTTCTCATATTGATACATCAATAAGTTGATCATATTCTTTTTTGCATAAGCGTCAACGTTGCCGCTTGCTACTTTTTCGTTTGCTGTGCCAGCAGTTTGTATGGCCGGCAAACTACTCCATTGCTGGTTAAAAGATGGCGTTTGAAAAACATGCGTTCCATAGGCATTGATGTACGTATTATACGGAATATGATTAGCATCAAACATACCTCTAAGTGCTAATGGGCCCCAATTTTCAGGGCCTAAAATGGTGGTTTTATTCGGATTGACGACCCAGTCCAAAGAGCCACTAAAAAAGAAAGCAGGTGTTTTATCTTGCTGGTCAATGATGGTGCCTAAGCCTTCCGCTGGACCAGGAAGTCCGCCACCAAAAGCCGCTACTGCTACAATGCCATTGTTGTTGATTGGCTGATTGAAACCTAATTTATTTTTTACTGCATTAAATAATGGATGTGTAAAATTATTGCCATCAGCATACGTAAAAAATAAAGAAGCATTAGCACCCAAACTGCCGCCTGACAAATAGAACTTTGTTGTGTCAATGCCGACTTTCTCACTATTGTCTGCCATAAATTTGCGTGCCGCATTGGTCAAAAATAAATTGACATACATAGAGGCAAAGAACTTGTCTTTTGCTGTAATAGCACCAACTTGATTGATTACTTTTGCTGTATAATAATTTACGGTATTGCCTTTGCCATCAAATCGGCCTGCAACACTGCCTACATTTTCATAATAAGCCACTACATAGCCACGTAATGCATAGTCAATGGCAGTACGATTGGACATCGACCAATTAAAATTTTCGCCATTGCCATTCGTCAACAGAATACAGCGTTTTGATGCATTATCATATACTGGCTGAATGATTAGCATTCTGCTATTGTCTTTGGTGTAGAAAACTTTAGTGACCTTAATGAGCTTGTTTAGATAATATTCTTTATTGACTTCTCCTTTTTTAAAAATATCAGCCAATTGATGTGACATGTCTAAAACAGACAAATTATAGGCATTAAAATAATTGCCACCAGTTTGTGCTGTAGATACTGTTAAAGCCGCCTGATTGACATCGATATAGTTAAATGCAGTATTATTTTGAGCGAAAGATACTTGTACAAATATCAAAATGATGATGGCCAAAAATTTATTCATATTCCATTTTTTTAAGTATAGATACAATTATTATACCATAAAAATAAACAAAGCCTATCTAATAAATGGCATTTAACGACTAAATAAGAAATTAAAGCGAAATTTATGCGCCAAGCAGTTCTTTTACCATTGCAGAAATGCGAGCTCCTTCGGCCTGCCCAGCTACTTTTTTGCTGACCATTCCGATTACTTTTCCCATGTCTTTAATGGAAGAAGCGCCTGTTTCTGAAATACTTGCTTGTACAATACTTTTTAGTGCTTCATCGTCTAATTGCTTAGGCAAATACGAGGAGATTACGTCCATTTCTTCTTTTTCTTTAATGGCTAATTCAGGTCGATTTTCTTTAGTGAAAATATCGAATGACTCTTTGCGCTGGTTGAATAGCTTTTGTAAGATTTTTATTTCTTGTTCAGCCGTAATTTCACCACTTGCACCTTTTTCTGTTTTGGCAATTAAAAATGCGGCTTTGATGGCCTTGATAGTACGCAATTTTATTTCATTCTTAGAAAGCATCGCTTCCTTTAATTCGTTGTTTATATTTTGATCGAGACTCATATTAATTTAAAAATTTAGAAATGAAACAATTTAATAAGGCAAAATTACTGAATTCAGCATGGATTTACTAAAAACCAATACTAATAACTACTTCACTTCTTCGTAGTCTATCAATTCGGCATCATTAAATTTCTGCTTGGCAGCAGTATTGTAATGTTGCTGCTGCTGCTGTTGATTGTTCTTGATATTTTGACGTGGTGGCGCCGGTTCTACTTTTTCTGGTGTTTGCATTTGGGCAAACAGCATTTTTAATGCTTTATAACCTAGAATAAATAAGACGATGTATTTAAAAAATCGAAACATGATACAAAATTAGTAGTTTACTATCATAATAGAACATTAAATAGGCGAAAATAGTTTCGCACACCAAATATCTATTTGGCATTTTTTATAGAATCGATAATGATTATACAGAAAAAGCTTTGTGCGTTATACCAAGAATTGGTATATTTGAATAAATAAAAAATTATGGCTAAAAATACATCCATATTATTAGGCGACTATTTTGATAATTTCATTTCCCAACAAGTACAATCTGGAAAATATGCTTCTGCCAGCGAAGTGGTAAGAGCTGCATTACGTTTGTTTGAACACGAAGAAACTAAAAGAACAGAACTTATTAAAGAACTTAAAAAAGGAGAAAAATCTGGTTTTGTAAAGAATTTTAATAGAGATACATACTTAAAGAAACTACATCAAAAACATAATGTAGAGAAATGAAATATAAGATTAGTATTGAAGCTCAAAAAGACATTGAAAATATTTGGCTTTATACATTTGAAACATGGTCGGTAGAACAAGCGGATAGGTATTATAATTTAATTCTTGATGAAATCGAATATATTGCCCTTCATCCAAATGCTGGTAAAGATTATAGCCACGTTAGAAAAGGATATTATCGCTCAGAAATAAAATCACATTTTATCTTCTATAAAATAAATTTACAGGTAGTAGAAATTATTAGAATATTACATCAACAGATGGATATACAAAATAGATTAAACGAATAATTCTAGTGCGTTGTGAGCTTATATCAACTCGAAACTGCGTTTTACAAAGGTTGTCAAAGCTTCGCCTTTCAACATATTTTGTGATAGCAATGCTAAATCGTACAATTGCTTAATGTGTTTCTGCTGATGTGTTTCCTCTTCTTCTAATATCTTAGCATTTATTGGATGATTGGTATTAATAACTAAGTTTAATTTCTCTTCCATATTGCCAAACATAAATGGCGAACCGCCACCCATTTTTTGCATTTCCTGCATACGACGCATAAACTCATTACGTGTAATAACGATTGGCGCATCTGTAGGCGACAATGCTTTTAATTCGATATCTGCTTTTGATTTTTCAATCGTTGTTTCAAACAAGCTTTTTAGTTTTTCTTCTTGTCCTTTTGATAAAACAGAATCGGCATTTTCTTCTTTAGGAATTAAATTAGAAACGATATCAGCGTCCACGCGTTTGAACTGTGTTTTTTCGTTTTTCATTTCTACTTGTTGTATGAAATGATTGTCAATCATCGTATCTAATTTTGCTACTTCATAGCTGCGTTCTTTTGCTTGTTCAATATAACTGTGTTGCTCTTCTTCATCTGAAGTATAAAGCACAACCAAATTGCCATCTTTATCCGTTTGATTGACAGCAATTTTTTCTTTTAATTCTGCAAAGGTGTAGAATGTGTTTTCTGTTGTTGGAAATAAGGCAAAACCATTACTTCTTTCATAAAATTTCTCATCACTAATCATTCCATATTTTACAAAAAGACCAATGTCGCTCCATTTTTCTTCAAATTGTTTTCTGTCGTTATTAAATATTTCTTGCAACTTATCCGAAACTTTTTTGGAAATATGTTGGTTGATTTTTTTCACGTTTGCATCACTTTGCAAGTAAGAACGCGACACATTTAAAGGAATATCTGGCGAGTCAATTACGCCGTGCAACAAGGTCAAATATTCAGGAACAATTTCTCCAACATTATCCGTCACAAAAACTTGATTGCTGTATAATTGTATTTTATCTTTTTGAACTTCAAAATTCTTTTTCAATTTTGGAAAATATAAAATACCAGTTAAATTGAAAGGATAATCTACGTTTAGATGAATCCAAAACAATGGTTCTTCAAAATTCATTGGATACAACTCGCGATAGAAGTTTTTATAATCTTCATCTGTTAAAGACGAAGGCGTTTTTGTCCAAGCAGGTTGTGTGTTATTTATGATTTCAGGCTCTTGAGGTTTTTCTGCTTTTTTGTCGTCCTCGCTTTGCCATTTAAAACCAAACTGAATTGGAATTGGCAAGAATTTACAATATTTATTAAGAAGAGATTTTATGCGATGTTCTTCTAAAAATTCAACTGAATCTTCGGCAATATGTAAAATAATTTCTGAGCCGCGTTGTTCTTTTGTTATTTCTTCTAAAGTAAATTCGGTAGAGCCGTCGCATGTCCATTTTACTGCTGGCTCATCTTTGTAAGATTTTGTGTTTATTTCTACTTTTTCTGCTACCATAAATGCAGAATAAAAACCGAGACCGAAATGTCCGATAATGGCATTGTTGTCTGTGTTTTTTAGTTTTTCTACAAACTCGCCAGCCGAAGAAAAAGCGATTTGGTTGATGTATTTTTTCACTTCATCAGCCGTCATGCCTAAGCCTTTGTCGGCGATTGTCAATGTCTTGTTTTCTTTATCGATAGAAATTTGGATAGTTAAGTCGCCGATATCGCCTTTAGCTTCGCCAAGTTGAGATAATCCTTTTAGTTTTTTGGTAGCATCTACCGCATTAGATACTAATTCGCGCAAAAATATTTCGTGGTCTGAGTATAAGAATTTTTTGATGATAGGAAAGATGTTCTCGGTTTGTACATTAATTTTTCCAGTTTCCATTTTTTATAGATGATTAGATTTTAAGAAATGAGATTTGAGAAACACTATTCAAAAGTTGTTCCAATGGAAAATAGCTGACAAGTTGGCATTTTATTTTTTACCACATAAGAAACTTAAGTAGCTAAAGTTCCTAATGTGCTTGATTTTTATTTTGGATTCGTACTCCAAATAGTAGCTTCAGGAATGAAACCAACATCGCGCAGCTCTAACATAGAAACTATAAGATGTGCAACATCTTGCGCTTCTAATTTGGTGTTGTTAAAGTCGCGTTTTGGCCTGCCAGAATTTATCACAAAGTTCGTTTGCACTTCGCTTGGATGCACCATCATCACCCGAATATTATAAGGCCTGAGTTCTTCGCGCCAACATTCCGTCATGCCACGCAAAGCCCATTTTGAAGTAGAATATGCCGTACCGTTTTGATGTCCTTTTAATCCAGAAGTTGAGGCCACATTGATGATGTTTCCATATTGTTGTTTGATGAAATATTTAGCACATTCTCTGCCACACAACATGGCGCCAGTTACATTTGTTTCTATGATGGCTTTAAATTTTTCGGTATCTATATTTTGCAACGCATCAAAATATCCAAAGCCTGCATTATTGATTAAAACATCTAATCCATTGAGTTGCGCAATCGTGTTTTTCACCAATTTAATGACATCATTTTCATTTGTTACATCACAAGCAATTGCAATAGCTCCAATTTCTTCGGCTGTTTTTTTTAGTGTTTTTTTATTGCGTCCACTAATTACCACTTGTGCGCCTTTTTTAATCAGCATTTTTGCCGTTGCTAATCCAATACCTGAGCTGCCGCCTGTAATTAATATTTTGGCATTTTTAATTTTCATGTTAATGATTTTTTTGAAGATAAGAAATCTGAGTGCAAAGTAAAAAGATTAACGCTCCCGCTCACCAATCTGTTGGCGCCACATAGCATAATACAATCCTTTCTCTGCTAATAAATGTTGGTGATTGCCGCTTTCAATAATTTTTCCTTTTTCTAATACATAAATTGTGTCTGCATGCATAATCGTAGATAAGCGATGTGCAATCATAACTGTGATGTGTTCTTTTTTCGAAATTAGATTTTTGATGGTTTGCGTAATTTCATTTTCTGTAATCGAGTCGAGTGCCGATGTGGCCTCATCAAACACCATTATTTTGGGCTGTCGCAGTAGTGCACGGGCAATAGATAAACGTTGTTTTTCTCCACCAGAAATCTTCATGCCACCTTCGCCAATTACAGTGTTGATGCCATTGTCGCTACGAGCGAGCAAGCTTTGACAAGCAGACTTATTTAATACATCATAGATTTCATCATCGCTTGCACTTGGATTGACAAACAGTAAATTTTCTTTTATTGTGCCGGCAAATAATTGTGTGTCTTGTGTTACAAATCCAATTTGTGCGCGTAATTCTTCGATGTCTATATTTTCCGCATCAAGATTATTGTATAATATTTTTCCCGATTGTGCTTGATAAAGTCCTACTAATAATTTTACCAAAGTAGTTTTACCAGCACCAGACGGACCAACAAATGCGATAGTGTCGCCTTTTTTAGCTGTAAACGAAATATGTTCAATGGCATTTGTTGTAGCTGATTGATGTTGAAATCCAACATTGTCAAACGATAAAGATTCAATGGCATGTAGGCTCAATGCGACTTGTGGCTTGCGTTCGACGGCCGTGTTCATTAGCTTTTCAAAGTTTTTTAGTGATGCTTCCGCTTCGCGATAACTCATGATGACATTGCCCATTTCTTGCAATGGATTGAAAATAAAAAACGAATAAAATTGAAGTGTGATTAATTGACCAGCAGTTAAATGGTCTTTAAAAATCAACATCAAAATAATAAACATAATAACCTGCCGCAACGAATTGACCAAAGTGCCTTGCACAAAAGAGATACTGCGTATTTTTTTTACTTTATCTAATTCTAAATTTAGAATTTTAAGTGTGGTGTCATTGAGACGATTTACTTCTTGCTGTGTTAAACCAAGGCTTTTTATTAATTCGATGTTGCGCAAACTCTCCGTAGTAGCGCCAGCTAAGATGTTCGTTTTTTGTGTAATAGTAGCTTGCACCGTTTTTATTTTCTTGGATAAAATATTGATAGATGTACCGAGCAAAAATGATGCAATAAAATACATAAGAATTAAGCCAGGATATACAAATGCCGAATAAATAATGACAAATACAATGCCGATAACAGCGACAAAAAGTACATTGATAAAGTTTTGCATGAAGCGTTCTGAGTCTTGCCGCACTTTTTGTAATATGTTTAATGTTTCGCCACTGCGCTGGTCTTCAAAAGCTTGAAATGGCAATTGTAGCGCGTGTTTTAGACCATCTGTATATACATCTGCGCCAAATCGTTGTATGACGACATTCATGCAATAATCTTGAAATGCTTTGGCAATGCGACTAATCATGGCCACAGAAATAGCACATGCGATTAAGAATAAAACACCTTTTATAAATTCAGAAGAAGTTCTGCTAAATTGTTTTCCATCTACAATTTTTGTATGTGGATGTGTTGCATAATCATCGAATATCTTACCAAATATGTATGGATCTAATAGAGAAAAACTTTGGTTGATAATGGCGAGGATAAATGTGAGTAATACCAGCCATTTGTATCTTTGTAAATAATACAGTAAAATTTTCATTGGAATACAAATGTACAACAAATGAAAAATATTGTTTGTGAAGTACAACGTTATAAAATAAAAAAACACGGCGATTGCCGTGTTTTTTGTTTTAGTATCTCAGATATACTTATTTGTCATTGTATGTATAGGCAATACCTTTTTTCAAAGATTGATTAGCTGATGCGATGCTGGCGATACCGCCGCCCCAGCCGCCCCAGCCGCCGCCGCTACTTTTGGATTCGCTGGTCATAAATACAAAAGGACATTTCATTTCCGCAGCAGCCTCTAACAATTTTTTATTAGCTTTTTTGTCAGATTTTGAACCGCTAAATCCACCTGTGCTTTTACCTTTGATTTCATCTACTTTTTTCAAGCCGACAATTTCAGACACATCTAGTAAGATTTCTACTTTTTCCCAGTCTTCTTTTCCGTTGATAACGATTTTCTCAGAAATAGGCTCTTCACGACCACTTGAATAAATTATTTTTTCGATGGCTTTTTTTGACATAGTCTGTTCAGCATCTTCACCTTCATACTTGAAGATAACTTTGAAGTCATCTACTCTGACGACTTTTCCATCAATTGTTTTTCCGCTGTGTAAAAAAATTTGATCGCCAGCAAATACAGCTATAGCAGCAAATGCAAGCATTACAGTAGTTAGTAACTTTTTCATAGAATACATTGTTTTAGTTAATTAAATTTAGTGTTTTTTCTTTAAAATACAACTTTTGTGCCAAATTGATTTCCGTAACTATTTATTTTACAAAGCTATTTATCTAATGATTATTTTATATCCGTGCTAACACGTAAAATGTATTTTTTTAAATAGTATAAAATTTTTTGGATATTTTATTCTCCGAATTGTTTAAATTGTGGAACTTAATAAAACAAACTGACGTTTTGGTTTTATATTATTCACTTAAAAAATCATAAATTATGTTGTATGCATTAATTGGCTTAATCGTATTAGGCATTTTCTTATCTTTTGTAACCGTGCAACAAGGCACAATTGCGGTCATCACTATGTTTGGTAAGTACCAACGTATTTTAGGTCCAGGCTTAAATATGAAAATTCCATTTTTCGAACAAGTGTACAAACGTGTTTCTATTCAGAACCGCTCAGTAGAATTGGAGTTTCAGGCAATTACTATTGACCAAGCTAACGTATATTTTAAAGCAATGTTGCTATATGCAGTAGTCAATACTGATGAGGCGACTATTAAAAATGTAGCGTTTAAATTTATTGATGAAAGAAACTTGATGCAAGCGTTGGTGCGCACCATCGAAGGCTCTATTCGTGGATTTGTAGCTACTAAAAAACAAGCAGAAGTGCTTTCTCTGCGTAAGGAAATCGTGGAAGATGTTAAAGAACAAATTGACCAAACCTTAGAAACTTGGGGTTACCACTTGCTAGATTTGCAATTAAACGACATTACTTTTGACGAAGCAATTATTAAATCCATGGCGCAAGTAGTGGCATCTAGCAATTTAAAAGCAGCTGCGGAAAATGAAGGGCAAGCTTTATTAATTACAAAAACTAAAGCAGCAGAGGCTGATGGTAATGCGATAAAAATTGCTGCTGAAGCTGAACGTACTGCAGCGCAATTGCGCGGACAAGGTGTGGCTTTATTTAGAGAAGAAGTAGCGAAAGGTATGAGCCAAGCAGCGAAAGAAATGGAACAAGCCAATTTAGATACATCGGTGATTTTATTCTCTATGTGGACAGAAGCTATTAAAAACTTTGCTGAATATGGAAAAGGCAATGTTATTTTCTTAGATGGTTCGTCTGATAATATGCAGAAAACGATGAAAGAAATGATGGCGATGAACAACCTAATGGATCCGAAAATAAAAAGAGGATAAGCATTTTCATTATCAAATAAAAAGACACCGTGAGGTGTCTTTTTATTTTGTTTGCTACCTGCTCAAGAACATGCTCTTATCCTTGTACAATTGTCTGAAGTAAGGATCAAATAAATCTTTGATAAAGTAAATAGCTTCACCAGTAGATTTCATTTCAGGACCTAATTCTTTGCTAACATTTGGGAATTTATCGAAAGAAAAAACAGGCTCTTTTATAGCATAGCCGCTTAGTTTTTCTGTAAATGAAAAATCTTTAAGCTTATGTGTGCCTAACATGACTTTAGTAGCCACATTTAAATATGGAATTTGATAAGCCTTACAGATAAATGGTGTTGTTCTCGATGCGCGTGGATTGGCTTCTATCACATACACTTTGTCACCTTTGATGGCAAATTGAATATTAATCAGCCCTCGAATTTCTAAAGCCTTACACAATTTTTCAGTGTAATGTTTCATGGTTTCAATAATGATAGGACCTAAGCTATATGGTGGCAACACGCTGTTACTGTCGCCACTGTGTATGCCAGCAGGCTCAATGTGCTCCATTACGCCCATAATTTGTACTTGTTCGCCATCATAGATGGCATCAATTTCTGCTTCTTTCGCTCTGTCTAGAAAGTGATCAATAAGGATGACGTTGTCAGGAATATCTCTTAATAAATTAATGACAGATGTTTCGCATTCTTGGTCGTTTATCACAATGCGCATACGCTGACCTCCTAATACATAACTTGGTCGTACTAATACAGGATAGCCAACTTTATTGGCAACGGCTAATGCTTCATCAGCATCTGTTGCGGTGCCATAATCAGGATATGGAATATTCAGCGCTTTCAGCATGTCAGAGAAGCGACCTCTATCTTCTGCCAAGTCCATGCTATCAAATGAAGAGCCAATGATTTTTATGCCTCTTTCATGTAATTTTTTAGAAAGTTTTAATGCAGTTTGACCACCTAGCTGCACTATGACGCCTTCTGGTTGTTCGTGTTCAATGAGCTCCCAGAGATGTTCCCAAAATACAGGCTCGAAGTAAAGCTTGTCCGCAATATCAAAATCAGTAGAAACTGTTTCTGGATTGCAATTAATCATAATAGCTTCATAGCCTACTTCTTTAATAGCTAGCAAGCCATGTACACAACAGTAATCAAACTCTATACCTTGTCCAATGCGATTTGGACCAGCACCTAATACAATAATTTTTTTCTTTTCAGAGCGAACACTTTCATTTTCTTCGTCGAAAGCAGAATAATAGTAAGGTGTTTTTGCTTCAAATTCGGCAGCACAAGTGTCCACCATTTTGTAAACGCGTTTGATGCCTAACGCTTTTCGTTTTTCATACACCTCATCTTCCGAAATTCTACCTAACAAAAAGGCAAGCTGTGCATCAGAATAACCTTTTTTCTTGGCACTTGTCAATAATTCCTTAGAGATATTATTAATGTTGTATTTCTGAATTTCTTTTTCCAGTTTTACCAGCTCTTGAATTTGCATCAAAAACCAATTGTCTATGCCTGTTAGTTTTTGAATAGAGTGTAAAGGAACACCTAAAGAAATCGCGTCTTTTATTTTAAAAATTCTATCCCAACTTGGATGCTGTAAACTTTCTAAAATTTCTTCTGGCTTAGACAGACTTTTACCATCAGCACCTAAACCAATTTTATTGTTTTCTAGCGATTGACATGCTTTTTGCAATGCCTCTGCGAAGTTTCTGCCGATGCCCATTACTTCACCTACTGACTTCATTTGCAAACCTAAAGTAGAATCGCAACCATAGAATTTGTCAAAATTCCAACGTGGAATTTTGACGATAACATAGTCTAAGGCAGGTTCAAAACAAGCAGAGGTTGTTTTGGTAATTTGATTATTTAGTTCATCTAAATTATAGCCTATAGCTAGCTTTGCGGCAATTTTTGCAATAGGATAGCCTGTTGCTTTAGAAGCTAATGCAGAAGAGCGAGACACACGCGGATTGATTTCAATAACGATGATTTCTTCTGTTTCTGGATTTACTGAAAATTGTACATTACAACCACCAGCAAAACTACCTAAACCACGCATCATCTTTTGTGCTTGATTTCTCATTTCTTGAAAAACAGGATCTGGTAAGGTCATTGCTGGTGCAACTGTGATAGAGTCACCAGTATGAACGCCCATCGGATCGAGATTTTCAACGGTACAAATAATAACAACACTATCGTTTATATCTCTTAATAATTCTAATTCAAATTCTTTCCAGCCAAGCACTGCTTTTTCCACTAACACTTCGTGTATTGGCGATGCTTTTAAACCATTAGCCAACATGTGTTCAAATTCTTCGGCTCTGTGGCAAAAACCACCACCTGAACCACCAAGCGTATAAGAAGGACGGATAACAAGCGGAAAGCCTATTTTTTGTGCTGCTTCTTTTCCTTCCAACATAGAGTTGGCAACAAATGAAGGAGCAACGCCTAAGCCTAAATCGATACAGTATTTTCTAAAGGCTTCCCGATTTTCTGTCGTTTCAATGACATTTAAATCTACGCCAATCACACGCACATTGTATTTTTCCCAAAGTCCAATTTCTGAGGCTTCCTTACATAAATTTAAGGCAGTTTGTCCGCCCATAGTAGGCAATACCGCATCGATTTGTCTTTCTTCTAAAATTTCACGAATAGAATCAATGGTTAATGGCTTCAAATAGATGTGGTCAGCAGTGACCTCATCAGTCATAATTGTTGCTGGATTGGAATTGATAAGCGACACTTCAATACCTTCTTCACGAAGTGAGCGTGATGCTTGCGAGCCGGAATAGTCAAATTCGCAAGCTTGTCCAATAATAATAGGTCCGCTACCTATGATAAGTACGGATTTAATAGATGTATCCTTTGGCATTTTGGGAAAAAGTTTGACAAAATTACAAAAATCAGCTCAAATTTTTAGAATAAATAATGAGGTCTTGCATTAAATAATTCAGAGTAAAAGGTTAAATACTTCTTGTTAGTGTGTCATTTTCTCTATTTTTGCATGATGAAGAAATATATTCTTTTATTGATTTTTAGTGCTTGTCTGTTTTTACAAAAAAGTATGGCCACACATTTAGTAGGTGGCGAGATGTCATATCGATGTCTTGGTGGCAATCAATATGAAATTACTTTAACAATTTTTAGAGACGATTATTATGGACAAGCAACGCTAGATCCAACGGCTAGAATTACAATTTTCAGAAATGGAAGTAATTCGGTATTACGTACAGAAGACATTAATCTATTAGGTGGAGGCGGTACGATTTTGCCATTGGATGCCAATCCTTGTATTACTAACAGACCACGAGATGTGCGAATAGAAAAAGGCATTTATAAAAAAGTAATTACATTACCTGCCAATACGCTTGGATATAAAATTGTATATCAGCGCTGTTGTAGAAATGATGCAGCAGCAAACATTAACAATGGACTAGGAAGCACGTATATGGTCAACATACCGAATACAAATCTTTGCAATAATTCGCCAACTTTTGACAATCAACCACCGTTATTTTTATGTGCAAATTCAAAATTGGATTTTGATATGTCGGCCACCGATGCTGATGGCGACCAATTGGTATATAGCTTGGTTGCGCCACTGCAAGGATTAGATGAATTTAGTCCACGAATTTGTGATGCATTTGATGGTTGTAATTTGCAGCAATCAGCACCACCGCCATATGATAGCATTTACTATTTAGATGGTTATACTTCTCAAGAGCCATTAGGCCCAACATCTACAATATATATAAATCCGACTACAGGCATATTGACCACCATACCTAAAACAGTGGGACTATTTGTCGTCGGCATTCAAGTACAAGAGATTAGAGCTGGTGTAGTGCTGAGTTCTAATATTCGAGATTTCCAATTCAATGTTACTAATTGTTCTGTGAATTCATCAGTGCCTATTGTAATTACAGACAATTCGCCAAATTCGGCAATTCAAGTAAACGATACTACCTTTAGTAATTGCCAGGGAAATATAGTGCGTTTTGATAATGGCGTAAACCAGCGAGCATTATCCTATTTTTGGGATTTCGGCGTGCCATCACTTACAAATGATACTTCCAATCTAAAAAATCCGACTTATACTTATGCAGATACAGGCACATATTATGTGACTTTAATAATTAACAAAGGAAATCCTTGCTCTGATACCAGCAGGATTAAAGTAGTATATTATCCAGGATTAAATACCAACTTCGGATTTACTGGCGCTTGCCAAAATGATTTAATTCAACTCAGTGACTCTTCGTCATCTCCTTATAATGATGTAAATCATTGGCAATGGATTTTGTCTGCTGGCGATACTTCGTATGTGAAAAATCCTACTACACAGTTTAATACAAGTGGCACTTTTCCTATTACGCTCATCTCTTCCACTTCGCGCGGTTGTGTAGGAAAGACAACAAAAAATATTAATGTAAACCCAAAGCCAAAAGCAGCTTTTGCTGCCAATTTTTTATGCTATCGGCACAATGCCAATTTCACAGATGCTTCGACAATAACGTCAGGCACCATTACACGCTATCATTGGAATTTTGGCGATGGATTTTCAGACACATTAAAAAATGCCAGCCATACCTATAATGTTTTCGCAGACTCATTTGCTGTGCGACATATTGTGACAAGTTCATTTGGTTGTAAGGATACCATTATCAAAAAAATTAAAATGGACGATACTGTGAAGATCAGCTACACGACTTCACCGGCTAGTCTTTGCGAAAATATACCTATAACATTTACGAATACATCAAGCGGTGGCAATCCGACAGCATTCCAATGGATTATTAATAATGGAGCGCCGATAAATGGCAATACAGCCACTGTTACTTTTCCAAATAGTGGCACATATCTAGTAAAATTGATATCTACAAATAGATGCGGTAATGATACATTGACGAAGACAATTACCATAAATGCTGGGCCTTCGATAAACTTAGGTGCTGATGTTGTTGTGTGTAATAAATCAACGAAAACGATTACAGCACTTGGCGCATTTGACTCTGTGCGCTGGAACACGAATGCAACAACTTCATCAATTATATTAGATGGTAATAAGTCGCCAATAGCAGTAAGTGTGTATAAAAACGGATGCTTTAATAAAGATACTGTATTGGTACAAAAACAAATCATCACGCCAAACTTCTCCAATAATTTTCTATGTATCAACAAGCCAATTCAATTTAGTAATACTACTACAATCAACTTTGGCACTATACAACAATACGATTGGAAATTTGGTGATGGTCAATTTGCCAATAATATTCAACATCCAGCTCATGCCTATGCAACTTTTGGAAATTATAATGTGCAATTAATTGCGACTTCTACAGAAGGCTGTAAGGATACTATTGTAAAATCAATGCTTACAGACTCTTTGTTGCTAGTAGATTTTTCTACAGCAGAAACAATTTCTTGCCAACGCAAAGCGGTCAACTTTATCAACCAAACAAATGGTGGCGTCAATAATCAATATATTTGGAAGATTGAGCATAATCAAATCAATACAAAAAATACAACATATACATTTTTAGGAACAGGATTGTTTCCTGTGAAATTAATCGCGTCAAATAGATGCAACGTCGATTCTATCACTAAAAATATTCGCATTTTGCCTAGACCCAATGTGTCATTAGGAAGAGATACTATTTTGTGTAAACATCAAACAACAACATTTTCGGTGAATGCGCCATCTTACGACTCTATACGATGGGTAAATGGATCGACATCAGCCACGCAAATAACAGATGGAAGTATCAATCCATTTAAAGTAAAAGTATATGTTGATGGCTGTGTAGCAGAAGACACCGTACAGGTAGTTGCACCAAAATTTATACTTCAATTTTCTAATGATTTTATATGTTATCAGAAGCCAATTATTCTTAATAATACATCAACGATATCACAAGGAAGTATTGCCAATTATCATTGGAATTTTGGTGATGGACAAACATTAAATGGCATAAAAAATCCAACACATACGTATACGCATTTTGGACCCAAAACAATTGAATTAATTGCTACTGCAAGCTTAGGAGCTTGTAAGGATACGATAAAAAAACCATTGGTAATGGACGACAGTATTTCATTTTCCATTCGCCCGACACTGCAAGAAATTTGTTATGGATTGTCTGTGCAATATACTAATCAGTCTTCTGGTGGTGTGAATACAAATTACACTTGGACTTTAAATAATTCACAAGCACAGACTGGAAATACAGCAAGCTACACACACGTGCGTCCAGGTGCGAATGTAATACAGTTAATTGCATCACATCGCTGTGGTGCTGACTCCACAAAATATTCATTTTCGGTGTTGCCATTACCACGAGTAAATTTAGGTGCAGACAGTATAATTATGTGTCCAGGCGAGCTAAAAATGATAGGTATTAATCAGGCTTCAGATTCTATTTTTTGGAGCACTGGTGAGCGTAATGTCGATTCTATTGCCATCAATGGTTTACAATCGCCAATACGTGTGCAAGTGTATAAAAATGGCTGCTTGGCAACAGACTCAATAATGGTGTCAACGAATTGTGATGTATTTATTCCGACGGCATTTTCTCCAAATAATGATGGTTATAATGATGCGTTTAATATGATGAATAAGAGTGTGAAAGAATACACCTTAAAAGTGTTTAATCGCTGGGGCGAACTTGTGTTTGAAACCAATGATTTAAATAATAGTTGGAATGGCATGTACAAAGGTGCACCATGTCCAGTTGATAGTTATACGTATATCGCTACTGGAAAACGTTTTAATGAGGAAGTATTTTATCTGAAAGGAACAGTATCCTTGTTGCGATAACTACAGCATTGTACATTCAGCTTCTTTGGCATGGCTTGGATAGTCTGTGGTGTAATGCAGGCCACGACTTTCTTTGCGTAGCATGGCACTACGTGTAATCAAATATCCGATGGTAATCATATTGCGCAATTCTAATAATTGCGGTGAAATGGTGGTTGTTTCGTACAGTTCTTCTGTTTCTTTGAATAGAAGATAGAGCCTTTCTTGTGCGCGTTTCAAACGACCATTATTGCGAACAATACCAACATAATTACTCATAATATCTTTCAGCTCTTTTATACTTTGCGTAATGATGACCATTTCTTTTGGATGTGATGTACCATCAGCATTCCATTCTGGAAATTGCTCGTTTGCAAAAGTAATTGTTGGTAGTGCTTGACAAATAGATTCAAATATTCTGTGTGAAAACACAATGGCTTCCAACAGTGAATTGCTGGCTAATCTGTTAGCGCCATGCAAGCCTGTATTGCTGCATTCACCACAAGCATATAAATTTTTTATAGACGTTCTGCCGTATTCATCTACATTAATGCCACCACAAGCATAATGTGCCGCAGGCACTACTGGAATCATGTCTTTAAATACATCAATACCTATGGATTTGCATTTTTCATAAATATTTGGAAAATGATGTAAAAAATTATCTTTATCCATGTGGCGACAGTCAAGATACATGTAATCATCGCCACTTTTTTTCATTTCGTTGTCAATAGCACGTGCAACAATATCACGTGGTGCTAATGAGCCACGCTTGTCGTAGGTAGCCATCAAATCTTGGCCATTTTTCGTGCGTAAAATTGCACCATCACCACGAACGGCTTCTGTAATTAAAAAGTTTGGACTCACACCTGGTTCATATAATGCGGTAGGATGAAATTGAACAAACTCTAAATTTCCTACTCTTCCTTTTGCACGATACAGCATCGCAATTCCGTCGCCTGTTGCAATGCTTGGATTTGTCGTTGCTCTGTAAATTTGTCCAAAACCGCCAGTAGCCAATACCACAATTTTACTTTCTATCTTTTCAATTTGGTTGGTTTCTAAGTTTAATACATAAACACCATAGCACTGAATATTTTCAGTTACACGGGTAATGATTTTTCCGAGATGATGTTGTGTCAATAGGTCGATGACAAAATGATGTTGCGAAATTTCAATGTTTGGCGTTTTGTGTACTTTATCTAACAAGGCACGCTCGATTTCCCAGCCAGTAATGTCCTTGTGGTGCAATACTCTAAATTCTGAATGACCACCTTCTTTTCCCAGCTTATATTCTCCTGCTTCGCTTTTATCAAAATTGGTGCCCCAACTAATTAATTCGTCCACACGCTGTCTGCCTTCGCGAATTACTATTTCCACCACATCTTCATTGCATAATCCGTCGCCAGCAATCAGTGTATCTTGTATGTGTTTCTCAAAAGTATCTTTATGAAAATCTGTAACAACAGCAATGCCACCTTGTGCGTATTGTGTATTGCTATCATCTTCTTTTGCTTTAGTAAGTACTAAAATTTTTTTATCTGGAAATTTATTTGCAGTTTTTACTGCTAAGCTTAATCCGGCTATACCTGAGCCTATAATTACAATATCTGGCATGCTGTAAAATTAATAGTTACATTTAGATATATGACTTATAATTTGATATTTTTTTCATGAAAAATATCAAATTATAAAGTTTACTTTTGATATGCTACTTCATTGGCAAACGAATAACCTAAATAGGAACAATTAGTATGAAACTTTCAAAATATATCGACCACACATTATTAAAAGCTAGTGCAGTTGAAGCAGACATTATTCAATTGTGTAACGAGGCGATAAAATATGATTTTTATGCAGTTTGTGTAAATAGTTGTTATGTTGGTTTATGCGTAGAACAGCTAAAGAATACGGCTATAAAAACAGCAGCAGTAGTCGGTTTTCCATTAGGTGCAATGGAAACTCATTCTAAGATATTTGAAGCTAAAAATGCCATTAATGCTGGTGCCGATGAAATTGATATGGTCATCAATATTGGTTTTTTAAAAGATAAAAAATACAGTGAAGTTGTAGCAGAGATGAAAGCGATTAAAAATGTTATTGGCGATAAAATACTAAAAGTAATTATCGAAACTTGTTATTTGAGCGATGAAGAAAAAAAGATAGCTACACAGTTAGTTGTTGACGCAGGTGCAGATTATGTGAAAACCTCTACCGGCTTTGGCAATGGTGGTGCAAATATCACAGACATACAATTAATGAAAGCTATTACACAAGACAAGATAAAAATAAAAGCCAGTGGAGGCATACGCGATTATGAAACAGCGATTCAATATATTGAAAACGGTGTAATGCGCATTGGCACAAGCAATGGCATTCAGATTGTTACAAACAACTCGGATTCAAATTCAACAACGTATTAAACTACAATAATGAGTATTCATATAGCAGCAAAAAAAGGAGAAATTGCAGAAACAATACTACTGCCAGGCGACCCACTGAGAGCGAAACATGTCGCAGATACATTTTTAGACGATGTTATATGCTACAATGAAGTACGCGGAATGCTTGGTTATACAGGTTATTATCAAGGGAAGCGTGTGTCTGTGCAAGGCACAGGCATGGGCATTCCTTCCATTTCAATTTATGTCAACGAATTAATACGAGAATATGATGTCAAAAATCTGATACGTATAGGAACGGCAGGCGCATTTCAAGAAAATTTAAAAGTAAAAGATATCGTGCTGGCATTAGCAGCCAGTACTAATTCGGCTGTGAACTGGAATAAATTTCAAGGATCTGATTTTGCACCAACTGCTAATTTTGACTTATTGCTGAAAGCGTATCAGACGGCGAATTCCTTGCAATTAAATGTGAAAACGGGCAATATACTTTCTTCTGATGAATTTTATGACGACAATCCTGATGCATTCAAAAAATGGGCGCAATATGGCGTGTTATGCGTAGAAATGGAAACAGCGGCATTATACACAATAGCTGCCAAATATAGAGCGAGTGCATTGGCGATTTTAACCATTAGCGATAGCTTAATTACGCATGAATCTGCTTCGGCAGAAGAGCGTCAAAGCTCGTTTAATGAGATGGTAAAAATAGCATTAGGCACACTTTAAGCAGTAGGTTTGTGCTGGCTTGCTGCATAGTCTAATGTGTCATAAAATTCTAGGCCAAATTTTCGAATAAGTGCATCTTTTAAGAAAACATAAACAGGCACTTTCAAGTTTTTTCCAAGCTTACATGCATCGCTACAAATGTCCCAAACGTCATAGTTTACAGCGGTGACCGTGTCCATCGGTTTTAGTCGTATTGGATACAAATGACAACTAATCGGTTTTTGAAAATCAACAAGGCCATCTTTCCATGCTTTTTCAATGGCACAAGTGATAGTGCCGTCTTGTTCGTAGTTTACATAAGCACATGCGCCACCATCAATTAATGGCGTGGCATAAGGTGTATATTCATCATCATCTTCTTTAACGAAAGTGCCTTGTTCTTCTATGGCTTTAATGCCTTCTGGCAATAAATACGATTTTATTTTTGGATAGATTTTCTTTAAGATTTTTGTCTCCGATTTTTCAACCGGCGCGCCGCTATCGCCTTCCACACAGCAGATACCTTTGCACTTTTTTATATTGCAGACGAATTGTTTTTCTACCACGTCATCGCTAATTAATTTGTCGTCTATGAGTATCATCTTTTTGCAATTGTATATGTATTTATTTCCCAAAGATAAAAATACAAGGTTTTTTATTGATATCAGGTTGATGTTTTTTCCAATCTGCTAATGGTAAAGTTTTGATGTATTCGTCTTTTGCGGTAATGTTGCAAGCAATGCAAAGCATCGTATCAAATTTATTCGTGTTAATCATTTCACTTAATAATTTTTGATTGCGATATGGCGTATCCATAAATATTTGTGTGATGCCTTTTTTTGCTGCCATTTCCATCTGTTGCAGTTTGCTTTTGCGCTCATTTGCATCGATAGGAAGATAGCCGTTAAAAGCGAACTGCTGTCCGTTAAATCCACTTGCCATCAGTGCCATTAGGATTGAATTTGGGCCAACGAGTGGCACTACTTTTATATTCATTTCGTGCGCAATTTCTACTACTTTGTTTCCAGGATCTGCAATACATGGTGTGCCAGCTTCACTCATTAAGCCAATATTTTTTCCAGCAAATATTTCACTTAAAATAGCATCGTCAAATTTGTAGTTATCATGTTTATTTAATTCTATAAAAGTGCAATCGTCAATGTTTTTTTCTTTATAAATAGATTTAATAAAGCGTCGCGCAGTTTTTAAATTTTCTACGATATAAATATCTGTCGCAATGATAATGTCTTTAATGTATGCAGGAATAGTTTCTATCACATTTTCCGCCAATATGATTGGAATAAGATAAAGTTTGCCTTGCATTTGCATTATTTTTCCCTTTCTATTTTTATTGGATTTTGCCTAGTATCAAACACATCTGCAATTTTGATAAGATGAGTTGCTTCATCAATAGAATAGATTATCTTATAGTCTGTTTCTACAATGTATCTGTATTCAATTTTTCTATTAAGCAAAGTAAGTTCTTTTGGTCCAAGTTTGGGTTGCATTTTTAAAGGTTCAGTTGCGAGATGATTTGTTTAATTATATTTTTAGCAACTTTAATATTTACACTGTTTTTGTAATATTCAAAAATGTCGTCTAATTGTTTTTCTGAAAAAGCAGACCAAATTATTTTGTATCTCATTACTGATATTTTGCTAAGAGTTCAGCAGATGGTTTGAATTTATTGTTCTTGAAATCTTTTTCAGATTGCGCAATTCTATCATTTAGTTCTTTGATAGAAAGAAGTCTTAGCTTGCGTTCTTTTTCTCTTTTTTTTAATTTTACTAATAGCTCTTCTAATTGAGCTATAGTTTCTTCACTTTGCAACTGCAAAAAGGATTGGACAAATGCTATTTTTCGAGTTTGAATATCCATAATCAAATTTATAAAATAAAAATCATTTTTGATGAGTAATTATTTTATACAGGTTTCTTCATCTGCGCCTGCAAAGATTCTATCAGTAGTTTTTGGTTGTTGATTAAATCATCTTTGGCTTTCAGCAAAGCTTCCCAATGTTTTCGTTCTTCATCATTGTATAATTATGAATAATATCTTACTTCCCAACATAGCCTCCTGTAATGGCCTCTGCGTAAATAAAAGCAGTACGCAACCTTCAAATAGCGTCACTTTGTGAGAATCTGATTAGATAAGACTAACAAACTGCAATAAGGCAACTTTTTTCTACTAAACTATATAAATATCGCCACTTTTTTCTGTTTAAACATAGCAGTATCTTCGTTTCTTTGTACTACACATGAAACTGCCAATCACTTACTACCAAAACGAAGATGTTGTTTTTCTTGCAAAAGATTTATTGGGCAAGACTTTAATAACAAATATTAATGGAATAAAAACTGGTGGCATCATTGGCGAAACAGAAGCCTATAGCGAAATAGAGAAAGGCTGTCATGCTTTCAACAAACGCAAAACAGAACGCACCAAAATCATGTTTGAAGCTGGTGGTTTGTCTTATGTTTATTTCTGTTACGGAATGCACCATTTGTTCAATATTGTTACAGGCAAAAAAGATTTCGCACAAGCGGTTTTAATTAGAGCCATACAACCAACAATTGGCATTGATGAAATTTTAAAAAGAAGAAATAAGATAAAAATAGATAAAAATTTGTGCAACGGTCCTGGAAAAGTATGTCAAGCATTAGGAATTAGCAAGGCTCATTATGGATTATCATTGACAGGAAATGATATTTATGTTCAAACCTCAAAATTAGAATCAGCCGAACTTCAAATCATAAGTACTACTCGTATTGGCATTGATTATGCAGCTGAAGATAGATATTTACCATGGCGATTTCTATTAGTAAATAAAAAAAACAGTTAAAGGAACTATTTTTGATTTTTTTATATTTACACATCTGAATCACTATGAAATACAATAGCAAAAAAACGATAGCACTATTTCTGCTTTTCATTGTCCTTAGCACATCTATTTTTGCAGCAGCAGGTGGCGGCGGTGGCGGCAGTTCAAGTGGCGGCGGCGGTGGCGATGGCGGTGGCGAAGCCATTTTCTATATTTTATATTTATTATTCCGATTAATAATGTTGTTGCCATTTCCTATCAATGTTATTGTGTTAATCATCATCGTGTTTGTCGTTTACAAACTTTCTAAGACCTATCAAGCGGGAAGTGGCTTAAATTCGATTCCAAATTATTCGCCTGCCAATAATCATAACACATATGCAGGAACAGATAAGTTGCCCAAAGAATTTTTAATAAAAAATCCTGATTTCAATAAAGAACAATTCAAGCAGAAAGTAAGAACAGCCTTTACGGAGATACAACAGGCTTGGATGCAACAAGATTTATCGAAAGTCCGTAAATGGATTTCTGATGGCGTGTATCAGCGTTTTAATACACAGTTCATCATGATGAAACAATTAGAACAGGTCAATAAAATCGATGACATTTTTATAGAACAGGTTTTTATTGACGATGTCGAAACAGATGGCATATACGACATTATGCATGTCGGTATTCAATACTCGATGTATGATGCTTTTGAGTCCAAAAAATATAAACGACTAAACGACGGCGGACCCTTGAATGCCATGGATTATTGGTCTTTCATCAAAAAATCTGGCGTCAAAGAGAAAGATTTATATCACACGACGAATTGCCCAAACTGTGGAGGCAATCTGCCTGATGATGGCGGTGAAACGGCAAAATGTCCTTATTGTGCTACGATTACTTACTTAGGCGATTACGATTGGATTTTAGCAGAAATTACTCAGCCTGATGATTATTATAATGCCAATGCGAAATATGAAAAACAAGGAAAATTTTCTATAAGAATACGAGAACAAATCGGAGAAAAACAAGATTTTTCTTTGCAATTGCTCGAAGATAAAGCCAGCAATGGCTATATGCAAATGATGACGGCTTTGGTATTTAAAAAACCAGAAATTGCAAGACGATTTGTATCTGATGTGTTGTATGACAAACTTACAAATCGCATGCAATCAGAACCTAAATTTGTATTTAATAGATTGTATTTGAATCATGTCACGTCTTTCGATTATTTTAAATTAAACAATAAAGACAATATCGTCATCGCATTAAAACGTTCTTCCCAGAAAATAAAAAATATTGATAGCGATTCGCCACAATATGAAAACAGTATTTTCTCGCAAAATGAAGTTTTGATTATGAGCCGAGATGCAGATGCTAATCAGCCACAAGGTTCATTATATGCACATAGTTGTCCAAATTGTGGCGCACCAATAAAAGATACGATAGAAGTAAATTGTACATATTGTAATGCACAATTGAACAGCACAAAATACGAATGGATTATCAACAATTGGATGTCACCCAATGAATATGATGCTTTCAAACAAGCAAATGCAGCCTCTTTTGTCGTTGATAAAAAAATAGATGATTTAGACGAATTATTTAAAGTAAGAGATTATGCATTAAATAATGTATTGATGATGATTGCTGCTGATGGAAGAATTACCAATCAAGAAATGAAATTTGTAGAGACATTAGCAAAAAAATGGAATTATGATTTGTCGAAAATTCAAGGATTTTTGAGCATGGCACAAAATGGAAAATTGGTCGTGCGCATGCCACAAGAGGAAAAACAAAAAGCCAAAATAATTGCGTTAATGGAGAAAGCAGCCATCTTGGATAATGAAATTACAACAGCAGAAAAAGAGTTGTTGGAGCAAGTAAAAAACATATCAGCTTAAGGATGCAGCTTGCCGTTATGACATGTCATACAGCCAATAGTACCACTGTCTTTGCCAAAATATTTTTCATTGATTTCATTCGTCATGACCAACATCTTGCGCGCGATAATTTTTTCGTCTTTATCATCGGCTGCGTAATTGCCTCGCGTATGACAATGGCTGCAATTAACTCCTAATGATGCCGACCATGCATCCATCACTTCGTCCATTTGTGCACGTGTAATCGTGGAAGGCAATACTTGTACGTTTTTCCACTCAATAGGTTCTTCCTCTTTATGAGTAAAAGAAGCTAATCCAATAATTAGTAGTAATAAAAATGAAGAAATAATGAGTGTGTTGCGATGCATATTTTTTATCAATCAAGAATCTTACCAAAATAAGTACGTCAATCTTATGACGACTGACGTACTTTTATAGAAGTTTTTTATTTTTCAATTTTCAATGTCATGCGTATATCTTTAAAAGGACGGTCATTAGGATCGCGTGGTGCTGCAGCAATTTTATCGATAATATCTAAGCCTGAGATAACTTCGCCAAAGACTGTGTAATTCATATCTAAGAACGGCGTTCCACCCACTTCTTCATACACTTTCAATTGATCTTCTGTCCAGCTATTTCCAGTGCGCTGTGCCAATATGGTAAGCTCTGGACGTGTGTATTTTTTTCCTTGCACCAAATAAAACTGACAAGAAGAACTTGCTTTTGCAGGATTATTATCGCGCGCTGCAGACAAAGCGCCACGTTTATGAATTAAATTTTTGTTGAATTCTGCTGGCACACGATAGCCCAAACTGCCCATTCCGAGCGCTTGTCCAGCTTGTGCATTTTTAGAATTTGGGTCGCCACCTTGAATCATAAATTCAGGAATCACGCGATGAAATAAAGTAGAATCGAGCGTGCCTTCATTTACTAATTTGATAAAATTTGCTTTGTGTTGTGGCGTTTCATCGTATAGTTTTATTTTAATGTCGCCATACTCTGTTGTGAGTATTACATAAGTAGAAGTGTCCATTTTTGTGTTGCTTGTTTTATTTGAATTATTGGCAGCAAAGCTAGTTTGAAAAAGGCAAATGCAAGCCAAAAAAAAGAGTAAAATTTGTTTGTTCATATTATTAATTTATTTGCTTAAAATATTCAATAATCATTTTCTTTAACAGGACCTCTTGTTGCTGATGCTCAAGTTTTGGCATTGCTCTATTGTATTCATAATGTGGCCAGCCATCTTCATCAAAGTCTAAAAATGTATAATAATTGGCATTACTCAATAAAGCACAAACGCCTACATGTATCAAATCTTGCTTTTGTTCTTTGCTGAATTTTACTTGATGTTTACCTAGTTCACGATGTCCTACTAAAAAGATAATGGTTTGTAAATCAGGCTTTTTGCCGAAGCGTTTTTCAATAAAATTTAAAACGTTTTGCCATTCGGACTCACTATATGCTAAAGTTGCGTTTGTATTTTCCACGCGCAAATATACAGAATGCGCCATACTTAATCGATTGTTTTTATTTTAATCTGTCTTTCCAAAATGGATATCTTTCCTTGTGTTCTGATAAAGCTGTCGCCGATAATTTTACAATTTCTATGCCATTTTTTTCAGTCATATCGCAGCATGTATTACCTGTAAAATCAAAAACGCAACTATGTCCGTTGTGTGCATTTCCATACCCATCTTTTCCAATTCTATTAACACCTACAGTATAACATTGGTTTTCAATGGCACGTGCCCGTAATAATGTTTGCCAATGATGAATGCGCTTTGTTGGCCAGCTGGCCACATATATTTGAATATCTGCCAGTTCATTGTTTTGACACCAAGCCGGAAACCGTAAATCGTAACAAATAAAAGGCTGAATTTTCCACCCTTTGTATTTGTGCGTAACCTTTTGAGCACCAGCCTGTAAAAATTGATTCTCTATTACCAATGAAAAAAGATAATGCTTGTCATACGTAAATAATATTTCACCATCAACTACAAAAACAAATCTATTATACACTTTTTCAGATTCATGAATTAACAAACTGCCACAAATAGCACAATTTTGTTGCTTAGATATTTCTTTCAAAAAGGAAATGCTTTCGCCATGCATATTTTCGGCTAAGCTGCTATCATCAACACAAAATGCAGTATTAAATAATTCTGGAAGTACAATCATGTCAATAGGTTCTTTAATCGTCATAACTAATTGACGTATCCTATTTAAGTTGGCGACTTTATCCTTCCAAGCTAAATCTGTTTGCACTAATGCAATGTTTATTTCATTTTGTTGTTCGCTCATTTGTCATATAAATTACCTTTTGCTAAGTGCTTTTTTAATAAAAACCAATGCAAGCATTGAAATATTAATTGTATCTTTCAACAAACAAAAATACAAATGTCAACAAACAAATATCCTATTTTATTATCAGAACTAGATTTGGGATTTACCAAATTGAAAAATAGAGTGTTGATGGGTTCGATGCATACGAACTTAGAAGAAGAAAATAATGGCTTTCAAAAATTAGCATCATTTTATGCTGCACGTGCTAAAGGTGGCGCAGGTATTATTGTAACAGGCGGTTTTGCACCTAATTGGGAAGGCTGGTTAAAGCCATTTGCTGGTAGAATGACCAATCAAGGGCATGTAAAAAAACATAAAATTGTAACAGAAGCCGTACATAGTGAAGGTGGGAAAATTGCTATGCAAATATTACATGCTGGTCGTTATGGATATCATCCATTAAATGTAGCGCCATCTCGCATACAATCGCCAATTACACCATTTAAGCCAAGGGCATTGTCCACTTGGGGCGTTCGCAGAACGATAAATGATTTTGCAGACAGTGCTGCACTTGCTCGTGATGCAGGTTACGATGGTGTAGAAATTATGGGCTCAGAAGGCTATTTGATTAATCAATTTATTGTACAGCATACCAATAAACGAACAGATGAATACGGTGGTAGCTATGAAAATAGAATTAAATTTCCGATAGAGATAGTGCGCAAGGCACGTGAAAAAGTGGGCAAAGATTTTATCATTATTTACCGTTTGTCAATGCTGGATTTGATTGAAGATGGTAGCAATTGGGAAGAAGTAGTGCAATTGGCAAAAGAAATAGAAAAAGCTGGCGCAACCATAATCAATACAGGTATTGGCTGGCATGAAGCGCGCATACCTACCATCGCCACATCAGTGCCACGAGCTGCATTTTCTTGGGTAACACAGAAGTTGAAATCAGAAATATCTATTCCATTGTGTACATCGAATCGTATCAATATGCCAGAAACGGCAGAGCAGGTACTTGCCGATGGTTGCGCAGATATGATAAGCATGGCGCGTCCATTTTTAGCTGATGAAAATTGGGTCGTGAAAGCACAAAGCAATAAAGCTGATGAAATCAATACTTGTATTGCTTGCAATCAAGCGTGTTTGGATCATACTTTTTCCAATAAATTATCGAGCTGCTTGGTGAATCCACGTGCTTGCCACGAAACAGAATTGACTTACACAGCAAGCATAAACAAGAAAAATATAGCCGTAGTTGGTGCTGGTCCGGCTGGTTTAGCATTTGCAAGTATTGCCGCAGAACGCGGACATAGCGTTACTTTATTTGATGCAGATAAAGAAATAGGCGGACAGTTTAATATGGCGAAGAAAATTCCTGGAAAAGAGGAATTTTACGAAACATTGCGTTATTTCCGCAAACAGTTAGCATTGCATAATGTACATGTAAAACTCAATACAAGAGTGCAAGCTGATGATGTAAAAGACTTTGATGAAATAGTAGTGGCAACAGGCATTTCGCCACGCCATATTGCCATCGAAGGCAGCAATCATAGCAAAGTAGTGAGCTATATAGATGTGTTAAAAAATGATGTAAAAGTGGGTAAAAAAGTTGCTGTTATTGGTGCTGGCGGAATTGGCTTTGACGTAAGCGAATTTTTGACACAAGCAGGCGAAAGCACCACATTAAACAAAGAAGAATGGATTAAAGAATGGGGAATCGACCGAAAAAATGAAGTGCGTGGCGGCGTGGCTGGCATCCAACAACATATTGAAGCGCCTGCACGTGAAGTAACGATGTTCCAGCGCACAGAAGGTAAAGTAGGTGCAAAGCTCGGCAAGACAACAGGCTGGATTCATCGCACTACTTTAAAAATGAAAAAAGTAAAAATGATAGCTGGTGTTGAATACACAAAAATTGACGACGAAGGCTTGCATTATATTGATAAAAATAAAATGCCACAAGTATTAGTATGCGACAATGTGGTGGTGTGTGCTGGACAATTATCACAACGTGAACTGGAACAACCATTGAAAGACTTAGGTAAAACGGTGCATGTAATAGGTGGCGCTTACGAAGCAGGTGAGCTTGATGCGAAACGCGCAATCAACCAAGCAGCGAGGCTGGCAGCTGTGGTTTAATTTGTTAATACATAATAATTGATATGGATATCGAAGCGTTTAAGCAATCATTTTCAAAAGCAAATTTTATCAATGAATTAGGTTGTAAATTAATAGATATCGGAAATGGTACTTGCGAAATTCATTTGCCAATACAAGAAAAGTTATGGCAACAAAATGGCTTTGTACACGCTGGCGTATTGGCTACACTGGCCGACCATGTTGCAGGTTGCGCTGCCTACACAGTAGCAAAAGCCAATACAAAAGTATTGACATCAGAATTTAAAATCAATTTGATGCGACCAGCCATAGGGCAAAAGCTAATAGCAAAAGGCAAAGTGCTTAAGCCTGGAAAATTAATCAGCGTATGCCAGTCTGAAGTATATGCAAGCAATGATGGAATAGAAAAATTGGTAGCTATTGCTTTAGTAAGTATTACGAATGTAGAATAATATGATAACGCTATTGAAGAAAAACAGAATCTAAAAAGAATACAAATTAAAAACAATCACACATCAAGTTATTCTCTTCATAAAAATCAAAATGGCTGTCCTTTTGAGACAGCCATTTTTACATAAGTCACCCAGTATTTTAATGTCTTAAATCTATCGTAAATGAACGACCATTATCTAATGTAACGGTAGCCTCATCATCGCACTCGCCAGTGCCAAAGTTGATGATGGCAAAACGTCTATTATCCGCTTGTCTTACTATTTTTAATTCGCCACTTACAAATTCATGGCAACTTACTTTACGTATCAAAGCCGTCAAGGTATGTACTTGATAGGTAACGCCTCTTCTTGAAATATGCGTGCCTTCACCAATCACTCTAAAGATATCATCAGAAAAATCTAATGGTGTGGAAGCACCTGCTAACCATTCGCGTCTTTTATGTACTGTGCTTTTATTGCTGCTGCCATTTGGAAAGGTGACAATACGTTCAGCTTGTACATCAAAAACTAGATTGCCTTGCTCATTGGGTCCTAAATTTTTAATGGTTTTATCGATGTCAATTTTTTTGTCATTGACAAAGTAATTTTCAGAAACCACATGAATCGCCGTGCCAGGTGCTCTATATGCACCAGTATATGTGATGATAATTTTTCCTTTACGCACTTTTCCGCCAGGTCCTGTGCATCCATCACCAAAATCGATAGTGATAGATTTTGGAGAAGAAACAGTGTCTTTGGTAACTACAGCGCAGCCACCAAGAATATCGGCGTCGCTATTGTCATTAGGCGAGATGAGTCGTAGGTCGGAAACAGAGCCACTGCTTTCTGCTTGGTCGGCCATTAATTGCGTGTTGTCATCTTCAATTTCAGCAATGTTTAAACCTTGTGATGCTTCCGTTTCATCATCGTTGGTCAAATCGCTTTTGTTACATGACGTGAGTCCGAATGTCAACACTAAAAAGATTGCTATTAGTCTTGACGTAATTAAGAATGTTTTCATGATTATTTTGTTTTGGTTAGTAAATAGACTTACGCTGTTATAATAGGTTTAATGACGATATAATTTTTAACAAAAAAAATGTTGCATAATGAAAGGTGAATGCCTACAACTTGAATTCACCATTCTTCAGTACATGTTTTTTGTCAGTCGAAATTCCCTTTTTTGATATAAATTTAAATTCGAAATTTTTCTAATCATAAAATTAAAACCATTATGAAAACAATTACCGTTTCTGTTCCTGATGAAAAAGTAGCTTCTTTGGAAGCATTTTTATATCAGTCAAATATTAAAATTATCAAAGAAAAAGAAGACTTGTTGGAATTGCGTATTCTTGAAATTGAAATGGAAGCAGCGGAGCCTGAAACACCAATAAATACAGCTGCTATCGAACAAGCCTTAGATGAAGAAATTTGGAAATTACATCGCTTTGGTGAATAATTTTTTAGTATTTCACACGAATAAAATTATGCTTTTAATAGTGCATAAGGCAAATTGTATTAGTTGTATTGGAACTAAAATCTAAGTTTTTTGATTAATTTTATTCTATGAAAAAAATCACGATAACAGTGCCTGATGATAAAGCAGAAGAAGTAGAGCAATTTATCAAGCAATTTATACAACAACTCAATATTTCTATTTTGAAAGAAGATGAAAAATTGAAGGTAGAAGAGTGGCAACGCGATACTGTTGTAAAAGATGAAACGAGTGATGCTTATATCAGTAGCGATGAAATAGAAAAAACATCATTTAGTAGAGAGAAATAAAAATCTAAATTTTTGGCAATCAATTTTTCGCGAAGCAATATTATAATAGCGATTTTACAACATTGCCAAACTTTCTTCTTCTTTCTTACGCATCAGTGCAATATCGGCTTTCTTTTTATCTTTATAGCCACACAAATGCAATACGCCATGTGCAAGCACACGATGTAATTCATTTTCAAAACTCACCTTAAATTTTTTTGCATTTGCTTCCACACGTTCCAAGGAAATGAAGATATCGCTTTCAATTTTCCCTTTTATTTCCGCATTGTCAAACGTAATAATATCTGTATATGTGTTGTGGTTTAAGTAGTCAATATTCATTTGTAATAATTCCTCATCACTCATAAACACGACATTCAAATCTTGAATGTTAAATTGTTCATTTTTGGCAATTTGTTTGAGCCATGTTTTAATAACACTTGCTTTAAAAAATGCTGGTTTTTTTACGGTAGTATTAAAAAGGAAAGAAATCGCCATTATTCTACTTTGCTAAATTTTAGGGCAAAGATAATGCATTATGATAAAATAAATTTCATTTCAACACAGCGTCCTTCGTCGAAGAACAGTACTTCGTCGGCTAATTTTCGCATTAAAAATACGCCACGGCCATCAGGTTGTTCTAAGTATTCAGGTGTGGTTGGGTCGGGCAGTCGGTCTGGATTAAATCCATTGCCTTGGTCGCGAACGGAAAGCCTAAAAATAGATTCGCATTTTTGCGCTTCAATGGCAACAATCTTTTTTTCGTCCAAATTATTGCCATGTTCGATGGCATTCGTGACCGCTTCGACAGATGCCAATAGCATATTGCCATATTGCTGGTCATTAATATGATACTGCACTCTCAATGTTTCAATCATTGATTCTACTTTTGCAATATTTTTTAAGTTTGAATTAATTTTTAAATGAATCACCTCTGTCATCAAAAATGTTTTTTTTGCGTGAATAGTTTTTATGGTCGGTAGGTTTATGTCGCCAAGCGTCAGGAAATAGCTGTTCATGCAAACAGACAAATAATTATACGTAAGTTTAATCAATTAGTTAACAAGTCGCAAGTATTTTTCTACTAAATTTTTGTAGAAAGGCTTTAAATTCGGCGGAACGGTCTGATACAATTCGAGTGCAGATTTTCGTTTTTGCAAATAATCTTCCAAATTAGGCGGTAGTTTTCTAGGAATTTCAATCGCAGATTTTGATTGTCTTTTTTCATCTTCTTCTTGATTGCGTTGTGCTTTCTCAAGCTCTAACAGTCTGGTTTCTATCTCTTTATGTCTTTTTAATGATTCTGACGAAAGCTTTTTTGTTGCTAATTCGCGTTCGAGTTCATCCATTTTTTTTATCATTTCATCAACGCCACCAATGCCATTTTCTCCTTTTTTCTGATTTTGGCTCATTTGTTCTTTCATTTGTCGCAAGGCTTCGCGAATGGCGGCTTGTTGCTGTACGGCATCGGCAAAATCTTTTCCCATTTTTTTAGGATCTTGCCCTTGTTTCATGCCTTCTTGCATTTTACCGAGCTGCTCGCCGAGTTTTTTTTGCATTTCGCTCATCGATGGTTTTTCGCCTTTGCCACCAGGTTTTTTGCAGGCACCGCTGCCAGGCTTCGATTGGTTCATTTGCATTTGCATGTTGTCGAGCGATTCGCTGAGCATTAAGGCCAAGTTATTGGTAGCAGTCATGGCCATTTGTTGTGCCACACTCGCCACTATTTTATTGCGCTCTTCCATATTGTCAATGGCTTTTTTGATTTCGCGGTTGAGCTTATACATTTCATCGGAAATAAATGACTGCAACTGAAACTGACGTTTGCCTAAAGCTTGCAAACTATCGCCGATGAGCTTGGCATCGTCGCGCAAGTCATATTGCTTTTGCATAATTTGCGTGTACTTTGGACTTTCCGTTTCCGTTTTTTTCAGCTCGTTCATGAGTTGCTCCTGCTCGAAGGAAAGTTTGACCAAATTTTCCAATAGCTGACGTATCATCTTAATATCTTCTGCGGCTTGATCTTGTTGCATTTTATCTAAGCCAGATTTCATTTTCTGCGCCATCTTTTGCATTTTTTGTGCCGCTGATTTTTGCGATTTGGCAGCTTTATCGTTTTGCTCTTGTTGCAATTCGTCACTGCTATTTTCCATATTTTCTTTTATGTCTTCGGCATCACCTTCGTTGTCTTTGGTGTCGAGTTTGTTGTCGTTTTCTTTGTTAAATTGTTCGAGTTGTTTGAGGTCTTCTTTGATGTTGTCCATTTTTTTATTTAACGATTCCTGTTTTTTTTGCAAATCGCTTTGTGCCTCTTTTTTGTCTTTTGTTTGTTGTGCTAATTGTTCTTGTTCTTTCGCTAATGCGTTGAGTTTGTCAATGGTTTCTTGTGCTTTTTGCTCTAATTGTAGCTGCTTAAAAAGCTTCTCCATTTTATCGAGCTCTGATTTTAAATCTTTGTTTGATAATTCCATTTTATCTAAATTCTCAAACGTATTTTTTTGCTCCATTTTTTGCAAAATGTCTTCGATTTGTTTCATCAAATCTTTCATTTCATCGCTGAGCATATCTTTTAGCATTTCCTGAAGCTTTTCTTGTTTTTGCAAGATGTCTTCATCAGGCTTTTTGAACTCGTCTTGGTTTTTTAAATTTTCGTCGTATTTATCTTTTATCGCTTCCAGTTCTTTTGTTAATTCTTGATGTTTTTTTTGAATCTCTTCTAACTGTTTTTTGTCTTCCCATGAAAGTGATTTCTTGCTCAATATTTTCTCTTTCATTTCTTTTATTTGCGCTGCTAATTTGGCAGCACTTTTTGTGGCAGCGCTTAAGTTGTCTTTTATATCTTCGCTGTTCTGATATTCCTGCTTTTCGAGCTCATTAATTGTCGGCTTGTCGTACACAAAAAGTTGTGACTTGGTTGACTTAGGTCCTGTGACAGCATCATTGTCAAAAACCTCAAAATAATAGTCCATTTTTTCGCCGTTGTTTAACTGATATTTTGCAAAATCAATTTGAAAATTGAAATCGGAAATGGATTTATTCGCTAAAGGAAGTTGTTGTTTTTTGGCGATGATTAATTTTCCATTTTCATCTTTTACAGTATAATGAAATTCCAAACGAGATATACCATAATCATCGGCGACAGCACCTAAGAAAATGGCGAAATCTTTTTGAGTAGAATCCTGGATTTTTTCTACGCTGATGCTTGGAAAATTATCAGGAGTGGCAGCAATGGTGAAGGAAACCGAATCTCCATTTTCTATTTCATGATTAGCCACATACACCGTATAACGCGTATCTCTTGTTATCTTTTTAGAAAAAGTGAATTGATTATTATTGTTTTTTACTGCATGATACAGTTGACCATCAAATGCGATTTTTACATTATCTGTGCCTGATGTTTCAAAATTCCAATGCACAGAAGTGCCAACAGGTACAAGCAAATCGCCTGTGTTTTTAATGGTTTCGTCCTTTTTATTGATGTATGATGGATAATGCAGTTGTGTAGTAAAATTAGCGATAACAGGTTTTTTTAGTACGCGAATGTGATGTTCATCGCTGTTAAATTCTCCAGCAGAAAAATAAAACTGCATATCTTTTTGCAAGTTTGTAAAGCGATAGGAAAATAGATCGGTAGCTTTTTTTTCCATTTTGTAATTCTTGCCATCTTCATTGATGTACACTTCGTTGGGCACGGTTTTTCCTTTTATTTGCACATGTATTTCGATGTCATCATATTGCAACATTTTCATTTTTTTATTTTGCAATACAAATTCAAAAGGTGCTTTTTTAGCAAATCTTGTATTTGGATTTAATAGACGCGTATTGCTTTCTGTTAATATATTTGGTGCGGCAACGAGCAAAAACAATAGAATAAACAAAGGTGGTACTGCATATTTTAAGTATTTTTTATTTTCATTTAAATTAACGGCATTTGAAAAAGGCACCAGCTTTATAGTTTCCAATTTTTGTTGAATACTGGCTTCAATTAATTCTTTATTATAAGCATTTTGTGATTGATGCTTCAGTTGTAGAATATTCAACAATTTATCTTTTACATCAGCAAAATGATTTCCGATAATGCTTGCTGCTTGCTCATGTGAAATCTGCTGACCGAGTTTTAAGTAGTGTATTAATGGTTTTAATATTAATGTACCCAAAGCAAATATTGTAATTCCGATAAATCCAAAAAGTAGAGATTTTCTTATTGTAGACGAAAGATATAGCTGGTACTCAAACAGTGAAATAAATAAATATAAACCAAGCAATATTCCTGCGAACAAAAGTGCACCACGAAGCAATTTATTCAGATAAAATTTTCTGATAAATGCGTCTAATTTTTCGACGAGTAATTCGTAGTTGTTCATCCTTGTTAAATATAAAAAAATGTTGTGCGCAATGCACTATTACAATTGTTATTTTATTCTAATACTGTTTTATTATTTTCCTTTCATCGGCACAAAATAGACTTCGCGGAAATCGCGCTGTTCAGAAGCATTCTGCGGACAGTTGCGCACGTTTGCTTGTAATAATCGAAAATCGATATCGTAATAAATAGGCAACACCACGGCATCATCTATTACTTGCTGGTCGGCTTTCGCATATAATATATTTCGCTTTGCCTCGTCAGTAGTAGCCAATGCTTCATCGAACACCTTGTCGAAATTTTTATTTTTATAACGGAAAGAGTTGATATATGTTTTTACGTTGATGTCATCTGGCACATATTTACTATGAAATAAATTCAGAAAACTTTCCGCATCAGGATAATCGGCGACCCAACCTAAACGATAAAAATCTATTTTCGCTGTTTCTACGGCTTCCGTATGCTGCGCCCAAGGCACAATCAATAAATCGATTTCGATATTCAAAGTTTCTTCTAACATTTTTTTCAAAGCCTCTGCTACTTGTGAGTTGCGCGAACCGCCAGAATTTAATTCTAATGTTACCTTTGGAAAGCCTTTGCCTTTTGGAAATCCAGCTTTTGCCATATATTCTTGTGCTTTTGCAGCATCATACGTATAACCTCTTACTAACTTAGAATCGAAGGTGCCAGTACCTGGCGGCACAGTGCCGTAAATAGCAGGAAATCCAGTACCTTTTAATGTGAAGTCGCACACTTTCTGACGGTCGATTGCATAGCAAAATGCCTTGCGCACATTGATGTTATTAAATATTTTTCCTTGATGCTGAAAGCCATAATATTGCAATGCAATTTGTGGTTTATATTGTAAAATAAAATTTTTATAAGCTGGTTTTAAATTCTTTTTATAATCTACTATTTCATCGATCATTTCCAATGGAAAACGATATACTAAATCGCTATTTCCTTTGGAAAACTCCATCAATTCATTTTTCTTTTCTTTGATGTAAGAAATGCGTAATGCATCTAAATAGGGCAATTGATTGCCGAATTCGTCTTTTTTCCAATAATGCGGATTGCGCGCCAAGAAAGTAACCTGATTGTCTTTATTAATTTTTAGATAAAATGGACCTGTGCCAACAGGATGCATGCGAATTTCATTGCCATATTTCTCTACTGCTTCATGTGGATATATTTTTCCAAAAATTAAAGCTAAGCGTGCCAAGAAAACAGCATACGGACGTTCTAATTCTATTTGAATAGTGTAATCATCTATTACTTTTATGCCACTTACACCCTCTTTCGGATTGATTTTTTTTGCCGTTAAAGAATCATATTCGTTAGCACCTTTTACTACATCTTTAAAAATCCAAAAACCTTGGTTGTCTGCCGGATTGTGAAAGCAAATTCTATCGAAGCAATATTTTACATCTTGTGCTTTCATTTCCCTACCTTTCCCATCAGCAAAGCACTTATCATCGTGGAAACGTACTCCTTTTCGCAAATAAAAAGTATATTTTGTAGCTGTTTCATCTATTTCCCAGCGCTCTGCTAATTGAGGAATAACAGCAAGCGAGCTGTCGTCAAAAGTAACTAAGCCATCAAAAAGTTGCTCACCAATTCTATGTGCCACTACTTCGGTCACATTTAAGGGATACAATGTTTTAAAATACTCTTCTTCATTGGTGCGAAAAGTGCCACCGTAATATCTGCCACCTTTTGCAGGACGCAATTTAAATTCGCGTTTTTGTTCTCCAATGCATGAAAAAAGAAATAAACAGATAAAAGCGTAAAGAAGGTGCTTCATGAAAATAAATTATGGCTAAAAATACGAATATTTAATGGAAGAAATAATTTTCAAAACACAATAAAACCATATAAATTGAGTTATATTTGAATAAATAAATTATAAAAATGAAAAATCATGTTCTACTTTTAATGCCAATATTAGCATCAGTAATTCTTTTTGCTGCAAAACCTAAAACAGGTGTTCATTCG
>WBZL01000305.1_pt1 | contig 54108 bp, 48 predicted proteins | sample 5204291 | NCBI WGS metagenome assembly WBZL01 (sample SAMN12344345, study PRJNA552823) | activated sludge metagenome | biome: Activated sludge suspended growth; feature: Nitrification reactor; material: Wastewater; isolation source: activated sludge from nitrification reactor of wastewater... | reverse complement strand
CGTTCCGCCACCTGCTCGCCGCGAGCATGCGCCGCTTCGGCGCGCTGCGTCTCGACCACGTCATGGCGCTGTATCGCCAGTGGTGGGTGCCGCGCGCGACCGAGTCGACGCAGGGCGGCTACGTCCACTATCCCGTCGACGACCTGATGTCCGTGCTCGCGCTCGAAAGCGGGCTGCACCGCTGTCTCGTCGTCGGTGAGGACCTGGGGACCGTCCCGCCCGGGATGTCGCATGCCATGGGCGAGCGCGCCGTGTATTCGTACCGCGTGCTGCTGTTCGAGAAGCACGGCGACGGCCGGTTCCGCGAGCCGGCGGAATATCCGCGCCGCGCCATCGCCACCGTGACGACGCACGACCTGCCGACGCTGCTCGGCTACTGGTCGGGCAGCGACATCGATCTGCGCGAGCGTCTCGGTCTCTATCCGTCCGCCGAAGTCTGCGCACGCGTGCGTCAGGAACGGCAATACGACCGCGAGTCGCTGCTCTGGTCGCTCGAGTGCCAGGGTCTGAAGCCCGCCGGCTGCCATGCCGCGGCGCCTTTCGATGCGGCGCTTGCGCACGCGGTGCAGGGCTATCTCGCACGCAGCGCCGCGGCGCTCGTCGTGCTGCAGGCGGAAGACCTCGCGGGCATGGCCGAGCCGGTGAACGTGCCGGGCACGAGCGACGAATATCCCAACTGGCAGCGCAAGATGAGCGCCGACCTGCGCGAAGTCTTCGCCCGTGCCGAGGTCCGCCGGCTGTTCGCCGACGTCCACGCCGCGCGTGGCGGCTGATCAGGCGCAGGCGCAGGCGCAGGCGAGACCGTCGCATGGCCCCCGGGACGGCGGTGCGAGCCGTGTCAGGAACGCGCTTTCGTCGGGGGTCGAGGCGCGGCCGAGCGCCTGGTTGCGGTGCGGGTAGCGACCGAAGCGGTCGATGATCGCCTTGTGCCGCAGCTCGTGCGCGTGGTTGCGTGGCGCGCCGAATTCGCGGAACAGCGCCTCGGCGACCACGTGGATCCGGCTCGATTCGCTGTGCATGTAGGGCATCAGCAGGAAGGCACGCTGGGTCGGCGTCAGCGACGTCAATGCCCCGCGGGCCACCGCCTCCTGCGCCAGCACGAGCGCCATCGGGTCCTGTGCGAACGCCCGTGGGGTGTCGCGATGGACACAGCGCGAGAACCGGTCGAGCACGATGATCTCGGCGAGCCGACCCTCCGCCGTCGTGCGCCAGGGATACAGCTCGCCGTCGGCCGCCCGACGCACCAGCCGATCGAAGCGCCGCCGGATGGCGTCATCGACCTCGCGCTTCGCGGCACACCATTGGCTGGGTTCGAGTTCCTCGAACCAGAACGACAAAACCTCTGCGCGCACGCGGACCTCCCGTCCCGGGGTGGTCATGCCGTCGCGCCCCCACGACGCAGACTACCGTCACGGGTGACGGCCCGGATCCCTCCAACCTTGAGCCCCCCATGGTGAAAAGAGTCTCAAATTGGCCGTCGCCCGCGGTGCGGATGATGCGCGAACCGGGGCCCGGTGGGCCAGTCCCCCTCTTTCAGCGCAGGCTCGCGCGCTGGTCCTCGGCCAGTCGCCAGACGCCGGCCACGTCGGGGCAGGCGACCGTGCGGCCTTCCGACAAGCCGAACGAGCCGTGCGCGATCAGGCGGAAACGCCGGCAGCCGTCCCCCGTCGGCTCGTCGTCGAGGGGTGTGAGCTGGTAGGTCACGCGCGTGTTCGGGTTGGTCCACTGCACGCGGCTGCCGGTCTCGGCCAGCTCCAGCGCGTGGCCGACGCAGGAGCGGTCGGTCTTGTCCAGACGGCGGCCGATCTCGGCGCCGATCACGGCACCGACCACGGCACCGGCGACGATGGCCACGTCGCGATGACCGGACTCCCGGGTGAGCTCGCCGGCAATGACTCCGCCTGCGACGCCGCCGATGGCGCCACCCATCAGCTGACCGACGCGGCTGCGGTCGCAGGAGCCGGAACGGACGCCGAAATCGCTGTCCCAGGCGTTGCCGGAATAGCCCGTGTAGCCGGAGCGCGCCGGTTCGGAGGCCCTGCGCCAGCCGTGAGCGGGGGCCCAGTCGGGCGGGGCGGCCAGGACCAGACAAGGGACCGCCAGGCAGAGGGTGAGCACGGACTTGCGCCACGGCCTGCTGATCGGTGCCTCCATCGCAACCTCCTCGACGACGAGCCGAACGATCCCGATTGGACACAGGCACGCTAACCCCCGGTCCGGAGATCGTCGCGGCGTCCGCCCGGATGGGTGACCCGGGTCACGCCCTGCGCACGAACTTGTGTCACGCGGACGAGGGCGATTGATTCCCGCGCCGCGCATCGTCCAACCGCGGCGGACGAGCTGTCCGCCAACGGCGCTGGCGGAGGCGGGATGGTGGAAGCGTTCGGCAGGGCGGTGCGCCGGTTCGCGCCATGGTGGACTGTCGCCGCGGTCTACCTCGTGCTCGGTGCCGCGACGCGCCTGGTGCTCTGGGCGAGGTTCGGGCCCGACGCCGACGTCGCGCTGGACCGGCTGCCCTGGGTCGTGGTCGCGGGCTTCGTCAACGATGCCGTCGAGAGCCTCTATCTCTTCGCGCCGCTCGCGCTCTACGTGCTGCTCGTTCCGGACCGCTGGTTCCGCTCGCGTGCGAACCGGGCGCTGCTGCACGTGGGCACGGCCGCCATCGTTGCCGCGCTGCTGTACCTGGCCGCGGCGGAGTACTTCTTCTTCGAGGAATTCGACGCACGCTTCAACATCGTCGCGTACGACTACCTCGCGTACCCGACCGAGGTCCTCACCGACATCCGCGATGCCTATCCGGTCACGCAGGTGCTCGGCATCGCCGTCGCGCTGGGTACACTCGCGGCGTGGTGGCTGCGCCGCAGGCTCCAGACCGGCACGGTCTGCCGTGCAGGCTTCGGCGACCGGCTCGTGTTCTTCCTGCCTTACGCCGTGGTGTTGACGTTCGCCGTCGCACTGTACCCGACCGATGCGCTGTCGCTGTCGACCAACCGCGTCGAGAACGAACTGGTGCAGAACGGCGGCAGCAGCTTCTTCCGCGCGGCCCGCACGAGCGAGATCGACTACCACGACTGGTACGCCACGCGTCCCCCGCGCGACAACCTGCGCGCGCTGCAGCGCCAGTTCGCCGTCGACGGCGCGCCGTTCACGCACCTCGCGGAAGGCCTGCTCGACCGGCGGCACGCGGCGCGACGCGACGGGCTGGGCCGGCTCAACGTCGTGGTCGTCGCGAGCGAATCGTTCGGCGCCGAGTTCAGCCGGCTGCACGGGTCGAAGCTGGATCTCACGCCCAATTTCGACGCCTTCGCACGCCGCGGGCTCTGGTTCGCGAACACCTACGCCTCCGGCACACGCACCGTGCGCGGCCTCGAGGCGATCACGGCCTCGTTTCCGCCGATTCCCACGGTGTCGATCCTGCGGCGGCCCGGCAGTCGCGGCATCGCGACCTGGGGCAGCGTGATGCGCGGGCTCGGCTACCGCACGAGCTTCCTCTACGGCGGCTACGGCCGCTTCGACGACATGAATGCGTTCTTCGCCGGCAACGGCTACGAGGTGCTCGACCGCGCCCGCATCGAGCATCCGCGTTTCGCGAACGTCTGGGGCGCGAGCGACGAGGACCTGTTCGACCTCGCGCTGCGTCACTTCGATGGGCAGCACGCCACGGGCCAGCCGTTCTTCTCGATCGTGATGACGACCTCGAATCACAAGCCGTTCACGTTCCGTCCGGGCCTCGAGGCGCTCGGCATTCCGCCGGCAGGCGGCGGTCGCCAGGCCGGCGTGCGGTACGCCGACTATGCGCTCGGCCGCTTCCTGCGCGAGGCCGCGAAGCAGCCGTGGTTCGACGACACCCTGTTCGTCGTCGTCGCCGACCACGGCGCGCGGGTCTATGGCAAGGCCGAGATCCCGTTGCGGACCTACGAGATCCCGCTGCTCGTCTATGCGCCGAAGCATCTCGCGCCGCGACGCATCGACACGCTGATGACGCAGATCGACATCGCGCCGACCGTGCTCGGCCTGCTCGGCCTGCCCTACGAGGCGCCGTTCTTCGGCGTCGACGCGCTGCACGAGCCGCCGGATCGCGAACGCGTCGCGCTGTTCAGCCACAATCACGACGTCGCGATCCTGCGCGGCGACCGTCTCGCCGTGCTCGGTCTCGGGCGCAAGAGCGCGACGCTGCGCTACGAGCGTGCCAGCGGTGCGTTCACTGCCGTCGCCGACGACGACCTGCTGCCGCTGGGAATCGCGTACTTCCAGACGGCGGCCGAGCTCTTCCAGTCACACCGCTATCGGTGAGCGGTGCCGCGGCGCCCGACGGTCAGTGCTTTTTCGACGCTGGCCGCGCTCGGGGTGGCCGTGACGGCGTTCGCGGCAGGCCCGTGTGCTGCGTCCTGAAGGGCCGCGCCGCCGGCGTCGAGGCCGCTGCGGGCCTGCGCTTCCCTTCGTGTGCCTGGCCGGTGCCGATGGGCTGATAGGTCGGGACGAGCTGGTGCCGGCCGTTGCCGATCAGGTCGCTGCGGCCCATGCGACGCAGCGCTTCGCGCAGGATCGGCCAGTTGTTCGGGTCGTGATAGCGCAGGAACGCCTTGTGCAGCCGCCGCTGCCGCGTGCCCTTCGGGACGACGACCGCCTCGGAACCGCGCGTGACCTTGTGCAGCGGGTTCTTGCCCGAGTGATACATGGCCGTCGCGGTCGCCATCGGCGAGGGCAGGAACGCCTGCACCTGGTCGGCGCGAAAGCCGTTGCGCTTGAGCCAGAGCGCGAGCTCCAGCATGTCCTCGTCGCGCGTGCCGGGGTGCGCGGCAATGAAGTAGGGGATCAGGTACTGCTCCTTGCCGGCTTCCTTCGAGTATTTCTCGAACAGCTCCCTGAAGCGGTCGTAGGCGCCGATGCCCGGCTTCATCATTTTCGACAGCGGGCCCTCGGCGATCGCCTCGGGCGCGATCTTGAGATAGCCGCCGACATGGTGCTGGACGAGCTCCCTGACGTACTCGGGCGACTCGACGGCGAGGTCGTAGCGCACCCCCGAGCCGATCAGGATCTTCTTGATGCCGGGCAGCGCGCGGGCGCGGCGATAGAGCCGGACCAGCGGCCCGTGGTCGGTGCCCAGGTTCCGGCAGATGCCGGGGTAGACGCACGACGGCTTGCGACACGCGGCCTGGATCTCGCGCGACTTGCACGCGAGACGATACATGTTGGCCGTCGGGCCGCCGAGATCGGAAATCACGCCCGTGAAGCCGGGCACCGTGTCGCGGATGGTCTCGATCTCATGGAGGACCGAGTCCTCGCTGCGACTCTGGATCACGCGGCCCTCGTGCTCGGTGATCGAGCAGAACGTGCAGCCGCCGAAACAGCCGCGCTGGATCGCGATCGAAAAGCGGATCATCTCGTACGCGGGAATCTTCGCGTCGCCGTAGGCCGGATGCGGCACGCGCCGGTACGGCAGCTCGTACACGGCGTCCATTTCCCGCGTCGTCAGCGGCAGCGGCGGCGGATTGAGCCAGAGGTCCGCGTCGCCATGGCGTTGCACGAGCGCTTGCGCGTTGCCGGGGTTGGCTTCCGAGTGCAGGATGCGCGAGGCGTGCGCGTACAGCGCCGGGTCGGCTGCGACCTGCTCGTACGAGGGCAGGCGGATCACGCTGTGCTCGCGGTCGATGGTGTGCTGAGGCCGGCGGTGGAAGCGCAGCGGTGCCTCGCCTCCGCGCTGCGTTGCGACCTGCGCCGCGACGCCTGCGGCCTGCACTGCATGCGCGTCGGGCGGATCGATCGTCGTCGAGTCGATCTCCGTCCAGCCTTCGGGCAGCGTCCTGCGCACCAGCGCCGTGCCGCGCAGGTCCTGGATCGTCTCGACTTTCTCGCCGCGCGCGAGCCGGTGCGCGATCTCCACGATCTGCCTCTCGGCATTGCCGAAGACGAGCAGATCCGCCTTCGCGTCGAGCAGCACCGAGCGACGCACCTTCTCCGACCAGTAGTCGAAGTGGGCGATGCGACGCAGCGAGGCCTCGATGCCACCCACGACGATCGGCACGTCGCGGCAGGCTTCGCGACAGCGTTGCGAATAGACGATTACACAGCGGTCGGGCCGCGCACCGCCCGCGCCGTGTGGCGTGTAGGCGTCGTCGCTGCGGATGCGCCGATCCGAGGTGTAGCGGTTCACCATCGAATCCATGTTGCCGCCGGTGATGCCGAAGAACAGGTTCGGCCTGCCCAGCTTCATGAAGTCGCGCGTCGAGTGCCAGTCGGGCTGGGCGATGATGCCGACACGAAAGCCCTGCGCCTCGAGCACGCGGCCGACGATCGCCATGCCGAAGCTCGGGTGATCGACGTAGGCGTCGCCCGTGACGAGAATGACGTCGCAGGAGTCCCAACCGAGCTGGTCCATTTCCGCCCGCGACATCGGCAGGAACGGCGCCGGGCCGAAGCGGTGGGCCCAGTGCTTGCGGTAAGAGAACAGCTCGCGCATGGTCGGTGGGGTCAGGCCCCAGTCAAGAATTTCTTAACTGGGGTCTGACCCCAGTCAAGCAGGCCTTGACGATCCGGTGCGTCAGAACGGCAGCGGCAGGCGTGGTTCACTCGTGCTCAGGTGGTCGAGGAACAGGAAGCCGCTCACGAGCACGGCATTCAGTGCCCAGGCGACCGTGAGGAACCGTGCGATTTCGCCGAGCGGCGCACGGCGCGTGTTTCCAGCGCTGACCCAGACGCTGCGCGTGATGAGCGCCGTGTAGAGGACGAACGCGGCGAACAGCAGGCCGATGAGCGGCGTGGACAGCTTGTCGTAGAGATACAGGATTGCCACGAACAGGACGTGGCTCGCGAGCACGCCGTAGATCCAGAACACCCGCCAGAGTGGCTGGTCGCTGCGCGCGTCGGGTGAAAGCGAAAGCACGGTCATCGTCTGGCCCTCCCGGTGACGCGGCGCCTCCTGTGCCGCAGCCGCAGCATAGGCGCGATGGGCCGTTTCGGCCACTGCGGTGCCGGGGTCAGACCCCAGTCAAGTATTTCTTGACTGGGGTCTGACCCCGGCGCGGTCACGCGAGCGTGTGATACACCTTCTGCACGTCCTCGTCCTGCTCGAGCTTGTCGATCAGCTCGAGCACCTCGGTCGCCTCGGCCTCGCCGAGTTCGGTGGGCGTCTGGCAGATGTACTCGTGCTCGGCCGACAGGGGAACGATGCCGCGCTCCTCGAGCGCCTTCTGCAGCGTGCCGAAGTCCTCGAACAGGCAGCGCGCCACGAGCTGCGGCTCGCCCTTTTCGCCGGTGCTTTCGCCGAACTCCTCGAGCCCGTGGTCGATCAGGTACAGCTCGAGGTCGTCCTGGTCGACGCCCTCGGGGTTCAGACGGAACACGCCCATGCGCTTGAACTGGAACGCGACGCTGCCGGTCGTCGCGAGGTTGCCGCCGTGCTTGTTGAACGCATTGCGCACCGCGGCGACGGTGCGTGTCGGGTTGTCGGTGGCGCACTCCACGAGCACCGCGACGCCGTGCGGCGCGTAGCCCTCGTACATGACCTCCTCGAAGTTCGCGGCATCGCGGCCCGAGGCGCGCCTGATCGCCGACTCGACCTTGTCCTTCGGCATGTTCACGGCGCGCGCGTTCTGCATCACGCGTCGCAGCGCTGGGTTCGAGTTCGGGTCGGGGCCGCCTTTCTTGACCGCGATCGTGATTTCCTTGCCGATCCGGCTGAACTGCTTCGCCATCCGGTTCCAGCGCGCGAACATCGCGTGCTTTCTGACTTCGAAGATGCGTCCCATGGTGCTCGGCTCGATTCGATGACTGGCGGCGGGGCCCGGTGGCGTCGTTGCGGGCGGGAAGGGCGCGCAATCTACCGCAGCGGACGCCCGATGGCACGCTGCGACGGCCCGCCGGCCGCAAGCGTGCCGGCGAGACCGGCAAGCGCCCGGAGTACGAACCACGTGGCTCTGCCGCTAGACTGGCGACTGGTCCTCGTCGCGGAATCTGCCCATCGTGCATCGCCGTCGCCCGCCCGTCCTGCTGCTCGTGGTTGCCGCGGCCCTGCTCGGCCCACCGGCCATGGCCGATGCCCCCGTCGACTGGGCGGGGCGCAGCGAAGTGCTGGCCGACCAGCTGCTGGGCGAGCTCAGGACCGAACTCGAACGGGCCCTGCAGTCCGGCGGACCGCTCGCCGCCATCGAGGTCTGCACGTCGCGCGCCCCGGCCATTGCCGAGCGCCTGTCACGGGCCTCGGGCGCCGAGGTCGGGCGTACCGCACTGCGGGTGCGCAACCCCGCCAATGCGCCGGATGCCCATGAGCGAGCCGTGCTCGAGAGGTTCGCCCGGCAACTGGCCGAGAGCTCGGCGCCGGCGGCGGTCCCGCCGACGGCGCAGCTGGGCGTGCCGAACCCGGCGTCCGGCGGCGTCGACCACTACTACATGCGCGCCATCGTGATGCAGCCCCAGTGCCTGCCGTGCCACGGCGCGACGCTCGCCCCGGAGATCGCCGCGGCCATCCGCAAGAACTACCCTGCGGACGAGGCGACCGGCTTCGAGCCGGGGCAATTGCGCGGCGCGGTCGTCGTCCGCTGGCCGGCGGGGGACTGAGCGACTGCCGGGTCGCGCTTCGCGCGCGCCAGCATCAGGAGTTTCGCGACGTGCGTTTCTATCACCACTGCGTCTTTCCCTATCTGCTCGATTTCGCGATGTCCAACCGGGTGTTCGTCGAGCCGCGCCGGCGCACGCTTGCCCGGGTGGACGGACGCATCCTCGAGATCGGCTTCGGCACCGGCGTGAACCTGCGCCATTACCCGGCCAGCGTGCGGCGCATCGAGGCGATCGATCCCGACGTGGACCTCGATCGCTTTTCGCAGCCGCGGATCGCGGCCTCGAACATCGCGGTCGACTTCCATCACCTCGATGCCGAGCACCTGCCGTTCGACGCGGAGAGTTTCGACACGGTCGTCTGCACGTTCACGCTGTGCTCGATTCCGGACGTCGCGCATGCGCTGCAGGAAATCCGGCGCGTGCTGCGGCCCGGCGGTCGCTTCCTGTTCCTCGAGCACGGTCTTGCGCCCGACCCGGGGGTGGCGCGCTGGCAGCATCGGCTCGATCCGCTGCAGAGCCGCATCGGCGGCGGCTGTCACTTGACGCGCGACTCCGCGGCGCTGGTGCGGGCCGCTGGATTGCATCTCGACGCGGTGTCCCAGGGCTATTTGCGTCGCGTGCCACGGCTTTTCGGTTACGTGACCGAAGCGGTCGCACTGAAACGCTGAGGACGCCGTCGTTGCAAAAAAACGACACATGAAATCCGCTCAATTCACAGCACGTGGTTTTTGCGCTGCAAGGTGACGGCGCCGTGGCAAAGGCGTAGAAGAAGCTGCAGCCGCATGGGGGGATACCGGGCGGCCGCACACGAAGGAAGGCCCGACCGGGGGACAGAGCGGGCCGTCATGGAAGACCTACGAAGCCGCGACGCGTCGAGTGTCGCGGCTTTTTAATGGTGCGCCCGGCCGCTTGCCGGCCTGCGGGTGCCGAAACGACGAAGCGTGCGTGGCTCGGGCTGAATGCGCGCGACGTGCGATTACGCCCGCTTGCTCCATGTCCTAGACTGTCGCCCACGGTCGTTGCGCTGCGTTCGCGCCGGCCGCGAGCCGCCGCGCGACGGTGCTGCACGAGGACCGGAGTACGCCATGAGTCGGGTCGCCACGGTCGCGGGCACGCTGGCCCTCGCGCTCGCCATGACCGCCTGCGACGCGCGCCACGACGGCAGCGACACGGTGACGCGCGAGTTCGGGTCCGATTATTTCGGTGCGGGTGGCACGCTGAATCTCACCGAAGCCGTCGCCGGCGACGCATTCCTCGCGGGCGGCCGTGTTGCGACGGCCGGCGAGGTGCAGGGCGACCTGGTGGCGGCCGGCGGCGACGTCTCCATCGGCGGCGGCATCGGTGACGACCTGTACGCCGCGGGCGGCGAAGTCAGCGTCGACGCCATCGTCCACGGCAATGCCCGCGTCGCGGGAGGGTCCGTCGACGTCGGTCCTGCCACGGTGGTCACGGGCGCGCTGACGCTGAGCGGCGGCCGCGTCCGCTTCGAGGGCAACACGCACGGCTACCTGCATGCGAGCGGCGGCCAGGTCGCCATCGACGGCTCGGTGCACGGCGATGCGGAGGTGCGCGCCGAGGCCGTCGAACTCGGTCCGCAGACGCGCATCGGCGGCAAGCTGGTCGTGCATTCGTCCCGGGCGCCGACGGTGCCGGAAGGTGCGCAGATCGCGGGCGGGGTCGAGTTCCACGAGGCTGACATCGGTGCCCATGTCGACGACCACGAGATGCCCGTGGACGTGTCGACCGTCGCGCACGGCGTGGGCTCGTTCCTGTGGATCGTCGGTGTGTTCATCACGGGCACGCTGTTCACGCTCGCGTTCCCGAAGTACTCGGCGCGCGCCGCCGACTGGATCGGCCGCGAGCCGCTGCGCAGCCTGGGGCTCGGGTTCGTCGTGCTCTTCTGCCTGCCGATCCTCGCGGTGCTGCTGTTGATCACGGTCGTCGGCATCCCGCTCGCGCTGATCATCGGTCTCGTCTACCTGCTGCTGCTGTTCCTCGGCTGGGTCACCGCCGCCCTGTTCCTCGGGCGCAAGGGTCTCGAACTGCTGCGCGGCGGCCGGCCGGTGTCGACAGCCTGGAAGCTCGGCGCGCTGCTCCTCGCCGTGCTCCTGCTCTGGCTCGTGGGCCAGCTCCCGTACGTCGGCGGCTGGATCACGTTCATCGCGCTGCTGCTCGGCATCGGTGCGCTCGTCTGGCAGGGTTGGCCGCGTCGCGATAACGTGCCGCCGCCGCCCGCGGCCCCGGCGGCGACCGTCGCCGGCTGAATGCCGCCGGTGCGAGGGCCACTCGCGGGGACACGCACGATGATCGGAAGCTACTGGCCGCACCTGCTGGCGGTCGCCGTCGGCGCGAGCCTGACGCTGCAGATCGGCATGAACGCGACACTCGGCCGCGTCGTCGGCTCGCCGCTCTGGGCCGCCGTCGTGAACTTCACGATCGGCCTGGTCGCGCTGGTGCTCTGCGTGTTCGCGCTCGGCACGCGCCACACGCCGGGCTCGTTCGCGCAGGTGCCGGCCTGGGCCTGGCTCGGCGGCCTGCTCGGCGCGGCCTATGTGGCTTCGGCCACGGTGCTCGGTCCGCGACTCGGTGGCGTGGCGCTGCTCGCGCTCGTGCTCGCGGGCCAGCTCGGCGCCGCGCTGCTGGTGGATCAGTACGGTGTGCTGGGTTACCCGAAGATCCCGATCACACCCGCGCGACTGGCCGGTGTCGCGTTGCTCGTCGCCGGCGCGCTGCTCGTTGCCCGGAAATAAGCCTCGGGTGCCGGTGTCACGGTTGCGGAAACCAGGGCCTCAGGTGCTGGCGTTACGGCTTCAGCCGTTGCCGAAACCGCAGCACCGGCACCTGTTCCCCTTCCGAAACCGCAACTCCGGCACTCTGGCTACTTCCGCGCGGGCACGGCCCTGGCGATCTCCCGCGCCATCTGCGCGATGATGCGCGCCATCTGCTCCGACGAACCTGCACGCACTTCGTCCGAGACCTCGCCGCGCCACGCCAGCTTGCCGAGCTTGACGTCGTCGAGAAACAGGATCACCGAGCCGTCACGCACCGCGACCTCGCGCGGCATTTCCGACGCCGGTGGCGGCTGCGTCTCGCTCGGGCTCAGCACGGTGTTCGGCAGCGGCGCGCCGATGCGCGGCGTCTCGTTGCTGACGAAGCGGCGCATGCCCGAGACCTGGTAGCTCACGACGAGGTCGGCCGCCGCCGCGGAGTCGACCTCGGCGTAGCCCTTGCGGTGCAGCTCCTGCGTCACGACGCCGCGCACCTGTTGCTCGGCCGAGGCGATCAGCGCGGGCTCGATCTGCCGCGCCGCGGCGTAGTCGCCGCCCTTCCAGAAGTACGTCGAGCGGGCCGCGACGGCGACGTCCGGCACCGCGTACGCATCGACCTGCCAATGCACCGCACAGCCGGCCACCGTCGTTGCCGCGAACATCGCCGCCCACACCAGACCCTTGCCGCGCGCCATGTGACCTCCGTATCGGTTTGCCCGGGATTGTACGCCGTCGTGCCCGGCGGCAGCGCGAGGCCGGAAGCGATGACACGGGCAACGGCTTGCGTGACGGCGATGCGCCCGCAGGCAATCTGTGACGCACGTCCATCGGTTGGGGCCCGACATTGGTGCGCCGCGAGTCGCGTGGCGCATACTCGTCCAGCACAGAACGAGGCGGCGACCCGACGGCGGACGGTCGTGTGGCGCTGCCTCGAGGGAGTTGGCATCCGGCCATGAAGACCGTCCTGCTGGCCTACGAGCGAGATCAGGACCTCGCTGCCGTCGAAGCCGTGCTGCTGTCGCGCGGGCACCGGGTGCTCAAGGCGCGCACGGGCATCGAGGCGCTCGAAATGATCCGTGGCGAGAGCACGCCCGACGCGGTCGTCAGCGACGTGATGCTGCCGCGTCTCGACGGCTTCGCGCTCTGTCGCCGGCTGCGTGAAGACCCCGCGTTCCTCCAGTTGCCGATCGTGCTGCACTCGTTCCGCGTCGCGGGGGCGAAGTACGAGGCATTCGCGGCCGAGGTGGGCGCGCTGCGCTTCCTGCCACGCGGTTCCACGCTCGATGAACTGGCCGTCGCACTCGACGACCCGGCACCGGGTTCGGGGACGGTGCGCATGCCGGTGCTCGTGCCGGAGCTGCTCGACCGCAGGGAGAACGATCGCCGCCGCCTGCTGGAACTCGAAAAGCAGGTGCGGGAACTCGAGACGCAGAACCAGCAGATCGCGGCCGCCGAACGCGTGGCGCGCGAGCGCGCCGAATACGAAGCACGGGCCCGCACGGAATTTGCCGCGTCCGAGTCCGTGCGCATCCGCGAGCTGCAGATGCGCATCAGGGACCTCGAGACCGTGCAGCGCCAGGCGCGCGAAACCGCCGAGACCGCCCAGCAGCAGGCGGAGGTCGCGAGGCAACAGACCGCAGCCGCCGAACAGCAGGCGCGCGCGGCCGCCGAGGCGGCGGCGCGCGGCGCGGCCGAGGAGTCGCGCGTCGAATCCGCCCGGCTGGGCGAGCTGGAAACGCGGCTCGCCGAACTGCAGACGGCCCGCGCCCGCGCGCAGGCCGCCGCCGGTGATGCCGAGCGCGCGTTCGCCGCCGTTCCGTCGCCGGCCTACGTCGTCGACGTCGAATCGCGGCTCGTGCACGTCGCCAGCGACGCCGCGGCCGCGCTGGCCGGCTTCGAGCCGGCGGCGCTGCGTGGCAAGCCGTTCGCCGAGCTGCTGCCGGGTGCGTCGTTTCCCGACGATGCCGTGCGCGAGCTCATCGTGCTGCTGCGACGCCCGGACGGCACGGACGCGCGCATGGAACTGCGCCGCGAAGCCACGTCCTACGCCGGGCGTGCCTGCTGGCTCGTCACGGCGCGCGACGTCACCGCCGAGCTCGCCGCGCGCGAGCGCGAGCGTGCGCTCGAGGTGGAGGCGCGTGCGCTCGAAGCCGCGCCCGAGCCCTGCGGCATCGTCGACGACCAGGGCGTCTTCCAGTACGCGAACCGCGCGCTGCTGCAACTGCTGGCCACCGATCTCGCCAATCTCGCATCCCTGTCGCTGCGTTCGCTCGACGCCGAGGACCAGGCCGACTCGACGGTGCGCACGGCAGCGCTGAACAACCCGGGTGCGCAGCGGCGGGAACTGCGCTGGCGACGTCCCGACGGTGTCTGTTTCGACGTCGAGGTCGCCACGGCGCCCTGCGCGGCGGAGGGCCGGCTGCGCGTGGTGACGGCGCGTGACGTGTCCGTGGCGCGACGCACGACGGAGCGCAACGAGCGCGACCGGCAGCGCGCGAGCGACCTGCTCGAACTCACGCAGCGGGCGCACGGCTGCACGGAGCAGGAGATCCTCGAGCACGCGCTGCAGCTCGCGCAGGGCCTCACCGGCAGCCCGTATGCGTGCGTGTTCCTCGCGCTCGCCGAAGCGCCAAACGTCGAACTCGTGGCGCACCGCGGTGGCAAGCCCGAATCGGCAGCGCTGGCGGCGCTCGCGCGCTGGCGTGGCACGCCACCATCGCAGACCGCGCTGCAGGAATGCATCGCGACCCAGCGGCCGGTCGTGCGTGATGCCGGCGAAGACAACGGCGCGCTGCGACAGGCCGGCCTGCCGGCCGCGTTCGCGCGCCAGCTCGTCACGCCGATGCTCGAGGCCGGGCGTCTCGTCGGAGCGCTGCTCGTCGCGGATGCCGGGCGGCCCTACGACGACGACGACCGCCGTCACGTCGCTCACGTCGCCGACACGGTCTGGAGGCTGCTCAGGCGCCGTCGTTCCGACTCCGAGGTCGTGAGCGCGATGGATCACATGGAGCGGGTCATGCTCGGCGCGATCGAGGCCCTCGCCCAGCTCGCCGAGTCGCAGGACGCGTGCAAGACCGGGCGCTCGAAGCGTGTCGGCGACCATGCCGCGGGCATCGGCTCGGCGCTCGGGCTGCCGGGCCACGCGGTGCGCGGGCTGCGCGTCATGGGCCAGCTCATCGACGTCGGCATGCTGCAGATTCCGCGCGAGCTGCTCTGGCGTCCCGGGACGCTGGCGCCGTCCGAGTTCGAGCTCGTCAAGACCCACGTGGAGCGCGGCCACGAATCGCTGCGCGCCATCGAATTCCCCTGGCCGGTCGCCGAGGTCGTGCGCCAGCACCACGAGCGTCTCGACGGCTCGGGCTATCCGCGCGGCCTGCGCGGTGACGAGATCCTGCTCGAAGCGCGCATCGTCGCCGTCGCGGACGCCGTCGAGGCGATGCTGTCGCCGCGGCCGCACCGCGCCGCCCTGACGCCGGCCGCGTGCATCGACGAACTTCAGTCGCAGGCCGGGCGCCGGTACGATGCGCGCGTCGTCAAGGCGTGCGTGAAGCTGCTGCGCGAAGGGCAGGCCCCGGTCACGGACCCACTGGTCGAGCAAGGCGAGGCGCCGGCGGGGCAGCGCATCGCCTGAGGGCGATCCGCCGATGCACCTGCAGTTCTACGGCGCGGCCGGTGAGGTCACCGGCTCGTGCCACATCCTCACGGTCCGCGGCCGCACGCTGCTGCTCGACTGCGGCCTGATCCAGGGCGGCGAGCATCCCGACCAGCGCAACCGCGAGCCGTTTCCGTTCGACGCCGCGCAGATCGACGCGGTGGTGCTGAGCCACGCCCACATCGACCATTGCGGCCGCCTGCCGCTGTTGTACAAACGCGGCTTTCGCGGCGCGATCCACGCGACGGCGGCGTGCCGCGACCTCGCGCGCATCCTGCTCGCGGACAGCGCGTTCATGGCGGAGCGCGATGCCGAGCGCGCGCGGCGTCACGCGGGCGACCGGCGCCGCCGGCACGACGGCGGTGCGCGCGAGCCGCTGTTCACCATGGACGATGCGGCGGACACGCTGCGGCAGTTCCGGACGGTCCGTTACGACGCGCCGACCGAGGTGCTGCCGGGCGTCACGCTCACCTTCCGCGACGCCGGGCACATCCTCGGTTCGGCGAGCGTCTGGCTCGATCTCGACGAGGAGGGCGTCAGGCGGCGCGTCGTGTTCAGCGGCGACATCGGCCAGTACGACTCGCCGATCCTGCGCGATCCGGACTCGACCGGACGAGCCGATTGCGTCGTCATGGAGTCGACCTACGGCGACCGGCATCATCGCGACCGGGCCGGGACGCTCGCGGAATTCGGCCAGATCCTGCGCGCAGCCCGCCGCGACGGCGGCAATGCGCTGATTCCCGCGTTCGCCGTCGGACGCAGCCAGGACGTGCTCTACTCGCTCGCGACGCATTTCGACGCGTGGGGTGTCGGCGACTGGCGGATCTTCCTCGACAGCCCGCTCGCGATCGAGGCCTCCGAAATCTACTGGCGTCATGCCGGCCTGTACGACGACGAGGCGGCCGCGGCACGCCGCCGGGCGGAACGCGTGCCACCGCTGCCCAACCTCACGCTCAGCCGCACCGCGGACGAGTCGATGGCGATCAACCGGATCCGCGACGGCGCGATCATCATCGCCGGCAGCGGCATGTGCACGGGCGGGCGCATCGTGCACCACCTGAAGCACAACCTCGTGCGGCCGGAGTGCGACGTCATCTTCACCGGGTTCCAGGCCGTGGGAACGCTCGGGCGCGCGATCGTCGACCGGCGCGAGTACGTGCGCATCCACGGCGAGCCGTTCAAGGTCGCCGCCCGCATCCATACGCTGGGCGGCTTCTCCGCGCACGGTGACCAGCGGGATCTGCTGCGCTGGCACGCGGGGCTCGAGGGTGCGCCGCGAACGTATCTGGTGCACGGTGAGAGCATCGGCGCGACGGGTCTGCGCGACGCGTTGCGCGCGCATGGCGTGCAGGCCGAGGTGGCCCGCCCGGGACAGCGCATCGATCTCGGGGCCGCCGCTTGACGCTGCGGGTGCGGGTGGCCGCGGCCATCGGTGCGCAGCCGCACGAGCTGCCGGGGCTGCTCGCCGCGTTCGCCTGCGTCTTCGCGATGTTCTCGAGCTACTCCATCCTGCGCCCGATCCGCGAGACGATGGGCCTCACCTCGGGGCTCGAGACGCTGCCGGCGCTGTTCTGGGGCACCTTCGTCGCGATGCTCGCACTGCAGCCCGTGTACGGCTGGCTCACCGCGCGCTTTCGTCGCACGGTCTTCCTGCCGTGGGTCTACCTGTTCTTCGTGCTGAACATCCTCGGCTTCCACGCCTGGTTCGGCGCGCAGGACGACCACACCTGGATCGCGCGCGTGTACTTCGTCTGGGTCAGCGTCTTCAACCTGTTCGTCGTGGCGGTGTTCTGGAGCCTGATGGCCGACGTGTTCACGCGCGAGCAGGCCGGCCGGCTGTTCGGGTTCATCGCGGCGGGCCTGAGCCTCGGCGGCCTGTTCGGGCCGTTCCTGGGCCAGCGGCTCGCGCGGCCACTCGGGACGATCAACCTGCTGCCCGTCTCCGCGGCGCTGCTCGCGCTCGGGCTCGTTTTCATGCTGTTCGTGCTCGCCTGGCAGCGGCGGCAGGGTGGCACACCGCAGGCGCGCGTCTCTCCGACGGCGGCGGCCGGTGCGGCCCGCGCCACCGCCGTGCCCGCCGGCGATCCGGACGCGGCCCTGGGCGGCGGCGCGCTGGCCGCGTTCAGGCAGGTCGTGTCTTCGCCGTACCTGCTGCTGATCGCGGCGTTCGTGCTGCTGCTCACCTGGGTGTCGACGTTGCTCTATCTCGAGCAGCAGGCGCTCGTCGCACAGACCTTCGCCGACCGCGACGCACGCACGGAGTTCTTCAACCGGCTCGACTTCTGGGTGCAGACCGCGTCGCTGACGGTGCAGTTGTTCCTGTTCGGCCGGCTGCATCGCTGGCTCGGCTTCCGCGCGCTGATCGCGCTGGTGCCGGTGGCGATGACCCTCGGCTACGTGACGCTCGCGCTCGCGCCGACGTTCCCCGTGCTGATCGGTGTGATGGTCGTGCGTCGCGTCGGCGAGTATGCGGTTGCGCGTCCGTCGCGGGACACGCTCTACACGGTCGTGACGCGGGCCGAGAAGTACAAGGCGAAGAGCCTGATCGACACGTTCGTCTACCGCGGCGGCGACGCGACCTCGGCGTCGCTGCATGCGCTGCTCAAGTCCACGTACGGGCTCGGCCTCGTCGGCGTGGCGTGGGTGGGCGCAGGCATCGCGGCGGTCTGGGCGCTGGTGGCGCTCAGGCTCGGTGCGCTGCACGTCAGTCGCCGGCGGTCTCCGCCGGGCTGAGAGGTTCGCTCGCGTCGACGGCCGGCGTGCCGCTGCCGGCCATGCCGGCGGTCGGCAGGCGCGTGGCCGGGGTGCCCCCGTAGTGCCGTGGGCGGCTCAGCGTGTCGATGCGATCGGACGGCTCGTTCACGTAGTGGGGCGACAGCGGGTCGCGCTGCACGACGGGTCGGTGTCTGGCGGTGCGCTGCGGGGTTTCCGCAAGGTCGGTGTCCGGCACCGCGTTCGGCAGCGGGGGCATCGGCGGCAGCGCCTCCGTGGCCGCCAGCGCTTCCGCCACCTGCTCGCGCGAGAGTTGCTGCGACGGCGTGTCCGGCGGATCGAGCCTCACCGCCAGCGCCCGCGCCGCCTCGTGCCCGGGCACGGCATCGAGCACGCGTCGCACGAGTCGTTCGGCCTCTGGCTTGTGTCCTGTCGCGGCCGCGGCGTCGGCGTGTTTCAGCAGCCCGTCGATCGTGCGCGCGAGGCCGGCGCGGGCCTCGGTCTGACCGGGCTGCGCCAGCAGCACCGCGCGGTACAGGTCCAGCGCATTGCGGCCCGGTGGCGACTCGAGCCGGCCGGCGTCGAGCGCGGCGCGTGCGCGCGAAAGCACCGGATCGGAACGTGACGACACCGCTGCCGGGCGGGACCCGCGGGTCACGTCGGCGGACGGTGCCAACGGGCGCGTGGCCGTCGGGGCGAAGGGCGACTCGGGCACGCCGCCGACATAGAACGGCACCGTGAGCGCCAGTGCCACGGCGGCGAGGATTCCGAGGTACCCGGGCGACAGGCTCCTGCCCGGTCGTGCCAGCGTGCGCAGCAACGGCAGCCAGGCGTCGCGGTCGCTGCCGCCGCGACGCTCGTGATGTCGACGGATCGCCGCCTGCAGGAACATGCCCGCACGTCGCGCGCTGGCCGGCTTGTGCATGAAGCGCTCGACGAGGCCTTCGCTGATCAGGCGCGCGAGCAGCGGTTCGTCGGCGCGCGTGCCGGCGACGCAGACCACGACGTCGGGGAACTGGTCGACGATCTGTTCGATCAGCGTGTCCACGCGCGACGACACGGACGCCGTATCCAGCAGCAGGACGCCGCAGCGCCCGTTGATCAGCAGGTCGGCGACTTCCTCGGCCGACCGCGCGTGCGACGACCGATGGTGGCCGCCGATCGCGCTGATCGCGCCGCTCGCGGCCGCGAGCAGCTCCGCATCGCCCGTCAGGATGACCACGTCGACGGCCGCTGCCGCGTCCGCGACCGGCATCCTGAACGTCGCGGACGCGGCCGCGTCGGCCATGGCCGGGGCGTCCGGAACGAGTTCCAGGTGACGTGATCTGCGGGGCAAGGGCATGGACCGGCATTGCACGCCAAGGCGCCGGCCGCGACCACCGGCCTATGTCAAAAATACGAAGCAATTCAAACTTTAACGCGCGTCCAGACGACGTCTGGTGCGGCCCGTTCTGTTGCGGCGCCGCAACGAAATTGCCCTGCCGCGCTCGACATAAGACGGGTCGGCGAGCAATATCGGCCGGCCTTGCCCATGCCCTTGCCGTGGCGCCGGAGTGAACCTCATGGGAGCGATTGATTTCCTGTCGCGCATCCCGCGCCACAAGCGCCAGGCGCTCGAGCGCCTGCTGTTCTTCAATGGCTGTCAGGACAGGGTCGCGCGCGACATCATCGACGTCATCGACAAGTACGGGCCGCCCGAGATCTGCGACGACGGCGAGGGCCTGCGTGTCCGCGTCGCGTCGATGCCCGACGTCCAGTCGCTGTTCGCCATCGAGTCCGACACCCACCGGCCGATCGGCGTGGCCGTCTACATCCGCGCCGACCTCGAGCACGTCACGGTGGTGCACCTCTGCGTCGCCGAGGACTACTGCTCGGGCGGAATCAACGAGTCGGTCAATCTGCCGTTGCGGCTGGTGCGCGAAGTCCGCCGCTCGTCGCGCCGCATGAAGGGGGTGCGCCGGCTCGAGGTCGCCTACTGCGCACAGCGCGGGCGCGCCTCGTCCGGCGTGTATTGATCAGTCCGCCGCGGCCCCGGTCAGGTCGTCGATCATCCGCTGGATGGCCATGAGCGGCGGGCCGCGACGCCTGCGTCCCCGGCGCATGGAGGAGACGGCACCGATGGCGAACGCGACGGACCGCTGGTTCGAATCGGCCGAGGGCCTGCGGCTCTACTACCGCGACCATGCGGCCGGCACGCCGGGGCGGTTGCCCGTGCTCTGTCTGCCGGGCCTCACCCGCGATTCACGCGACTTTGCGGAGCTCGCGTTGCGGCTGCAGCCGCGTCGCCGCGTGCTCTGTGCCGACCTGCGTGGGCGCGGCCGCTCGCAGCATGACCCGAACTGGCGCAACTATCACTCCGGCACCTATCTCGCAGACCTCGACCGGCTGCTCGTCGACGCCGGCGTCGAGCGGTGTGTGTTGCTGGGCACGTCGCTCGGCGGAATCCTGACCATGCTGATGGCCGCGACGCAGCCGCAACGCGTGGCCGGTGCGATCCTCAACGACATCGGCCCCGAGCTGGATCCGGCGGGCCTCGTGCGCATCGCCTCGTATGTCGGCTGCCAGCCGCCCGTGCAGACCTGGGAAGACGCGACCGCGCTGGTGCGCGCGACCTACGAGGTCACGCTGCCGGGTCTCACGGATGAGCAGTGGGAAGACTTCACGCGACGGACCTACACGGACGTCGACGGCGTGCCACGGCTCGACATGGACCCGAACATCGGCGAGGCCCTGCGCGCGACGCCGGCGGCGGCGGCGCCGGATCTCTGGACGGCCTACGCGGCGCTCGCCGCCGTGCCGACGCTCGTGCTGCGCGGCGCCACGTCCGACCTCCTCGCACCGGCGACGCTCGAGCGCATGCAGGCCCTCAAGCCCGACCTCGTCAGCGTCGAGGTCGCGCACCGCGGTCACGTGCCGCTGCTCGACGAGCCTGAGGCCGTCACGGCGATCGATGCGTTTCTTGCGCAGGTGCCGTGAACTCATGCCTTCCGCTGTCTGGGCGTCCCGATGCGTCGCGGCGGGCCTGCTCGGTGTCGCCGCCGCCTCGCTCGCCGTGGCGCTGGCGCCGTTCGGCTGGCCGTTCGAGCTGTTTGCGCACTTCCGCTGGCAACTCGCGGCGGCGTGCGTGGCGCTGCTGCTGCTCTGTCTGCCGTTGCGCACGCGCTGGATGCCCGCTGTCGCCGTGCTCGCGCTGCTGTGCCAGGCGGTGTCGCCGGCGGGCGCATCGTGGCACCCGACTCGGGCCGGCCCGACCGGCTGCCAGGGCCCGCGCTTGCGCGTGGCGTCGGTCAACCTGTACTTCCGCAACGGCGACTCGCGGCGCGTGCTGCGGTGGCTGCGCTCGAACCCGGTCGACGTACTGGTGCTGCAGGAGTTCACGCCGGCCTGGGCCCGCGCGCTGCAGCCGGTGATCAGGGATTATCCGCACGGTCTGCTGCTCGCGCGCGATGATCCCTATGGCATCGCGCTGCTGAGCCGCCTGCCGCTCGACAGCGCGCGCGCCGTCGATTTCGCCGCCGATGGCCTGCCGTCGCTGGTCGGGCAGTTGCGGCTCGACGGGCGTCCGTTGCAGGTCATCGGCATGCACACGCACTGGCCGCTGGTGCCGGGTCTGCTGCTGGCCCGCGACCTCGGTCTGGCCCACGCCGCGGCTCTCGTACGGGGGTCGTCGCGGCCCACGGTGCTGGTGGGCGACCTGAACCTGACGCCCTACGCGCCCGCATTTCCGCGCCTGCTGCGCGAATCCGGGTTGCGGGACGCGTTTGTCGGGCGCTGGTGGCGCCCGACCTGGCAGGCCGGCTTCGAGCCGCTGGCATTGCCGATCGACCACGCGCTCGTGCCGGCCACGTCCTGCGTGTTGCAGGCGGACATCGGGCCCGACGTCGGCTCGGATCATCGGCCCGTGCAGGTCACGCTGACGTTGCCCTGAAAGCGGGTACCGGGTACCGGATTTTCGGGTACCGGATTCCGGTCCCGAATTTCTGTCGCTAGTCGGCGCCGAGCGTTTCGCCGGTCGGCGGCGGGAACTCGCGGCAGCACGCCAGCAGCCAGCCGCGAAAGCGCACCACCTTCGGCAGCGAGAACATGTCCGGCGGCGCGACGAGGTACCAGGCGTTGCGCTGGTGCACGCTCGGCAGCATTGGCCGCACGAGACGGCCTGCGGCGATGTCGGCGGCGACGAGCGACCAGCGCGCGAGCGCGACGCCCTTGCCCTGCTCGACGGCGGCCAGGGTGGCGGCCGAGTCCTCCATGGTCGGCGGCGAGGTGTCGGTGCGCGTGGTGTCGCCACCAACGCGCCGGAACCAGTCGGCCCACGGCTCGCTGCAGCTGTGGATCAGCGTGTAGCGTGCGAAATCGCCCAGCGTGTCGATCGGCCCGAGCTTCGCGAGCAGCGCCGGGCTGCACACCGGGAACACGTATTCGTCGAGCAACCGCTCCGCCTTCAGGCCGGCCCACGAGCCCGGGCCGTAGAGAATCGCGGCGTGGAAGTCGTCGCGTCCGAAGTCGAGCGCCGCGCGCGATGGCCCGAAGCGGACGTCGATCTCCGGGTGCTGCCGCGTGAACTCGCCGAGACGGGGCAGCAGCCAGCGCTGCAGGAACTCGTTCGGCACGCTCAGGTTCAGCATGCCGCCCACGCGCTCGCGCCGGATGCGTTCGACCGCACGGCGCAGCTCGTCGAGGCCGCGGCGGACGCCCGGCAGCAGTTCTGCGCCCTCCTGTGTGAGCGCCACGGCGCGCGTGTGACGCCGGAACAGCGGTACGCCGATGTCCGCCTCGAGCGCCTTGACCTGCGCGCTGACGGCGGCCGTCGTCACGCCGAGCTCCTTCGCTGCGGCCGTGAAGCTGAGGTGGGTGGCGACGGCCTCGAAGACCCGCAGGGCGTTCAGCGGGACGCGGTCGGGAGGGGTTGTCATGCCGGGCCTTGCGTGAAAGGATACTTAACAATACGGATGGAAGTGCTTGCCGGCAAGGCGTCGTCCTGATCGCTGTCGAGTGAATCTGAAGAGTGAGCCATCGATGAACGAGCCCCGGCCGCGCCTGGACATCGCCCCGGCGACGCCTGCCGGCCTGCCGCTGGCCGCCGCGCTGACCCGCGAGCTGGCCGACACGAGCGGCTCGCGCTCGCGGGTCCGGCTGACGGGTAGAATCGCCACATCCCTCCCCGCGACGGAGCAGACCATGACCAGGCATCCGACGCACGGCGCGGCCACGACGCCGATGGCATTGCTCATCGGCACCGCATGGATCGCCGGCACGGCCGCGGCCGGCGAACCGGCGGCGGCGCCGTCAACGCCGACCGTCCAGACACCTGCGGCGGCCGCGGCCCAGCACGCCACGCACCTCACGCCCATGACGCAGGAGCAGCTGCTCCAGCGCCGCGCGCAGCATCCAGACCCGCTCTTCGTGCTCGACGTACGCACGCCGGAGGAATTCGCCGCAGGCCACGTGCCCGGCGCCGTCAACGTGCCGCACGACCAGATCGCCTCGCACCTCGCGCAGGTACCGAAGGACCAGGACGTGGTGCTGTACTGCCGCTCGGGGCGCCGTGTCGCGATCGCCGCGGACGTGCTGTCGGCGAACGGCTACACGCGGCTGTCGCATCTCGAAGGCGACATGACCGCGTGGGTCGGGAACGGTCGCCCGGTCGAGAAGTAGTGCGTCGGGAAACGGCTCGTCGAGCAGCAACCCGTCGCGACAGCCTGGTCGTCGAGCGCCTGGCCGAGCGCCGCGATCATGTCGTCGGCGTGCTCGAGCGGGGCAACGGCGCGTTCGCGCGAGGCGCCTCGTACGGCTGAAAAGCGACGACCAGCATGCCCGGTCCGCCGTGTGCACCGAGCGCGGTGCCGAGCGGCAGCAAGTGCGCATCGACGACCTGCGGCCCGCGCAGCGTCTCGAGCAGCCGCTGGCCGTCGGCCTCGCAGTTGGCGTGGCCGACGAGCAGGCGGCAGCGGCCGGCGTGGCGCATGCGCCGCTGCACGAAGCGCGCGAACCTGCCCTGCAGGTCGTCGCGCCCGAACAGCACGCCGCCGGCCGTGACACGCCCCCGGCGATCGGCCTGCAGCACGGGCATGAGCCGCAGCGCATCGGCGACGCGCTTGACCCAGGGTGCCACGCGACCGCCACGTACGGCGTACTCGAGCGAGCCCACGATGCCGCAGGTGCGCGTTCTGGGGATCATCGCGCGGGTCGCCGCGACGATTTCGTCCACGCCGTAGCCGGCGGCGGCGCATTCGGCGGCGTACATGGCGAGCAGGCCCTGGCCGAGCGAGACGTTCAGGCTGTCGATGACCGTGACCTTGCCGTGCGTCGCGGAGCGCGCGGCTGCGGTGGCAGCCGCGGCGTACGTGCCGCTCACGCGACTGGTCAGGTTGATCGACACCACGGCGTCGAAGTGCGAGCCGAGGAACTCGAACTGGCGACGGAAGTCGCCGGGCGGCGGCTGCGAGGTCTTCGGCGGGCCCTCGCCGCGTGCGATCCGCGTGTAGAACTCTTCCGGTCCGATGCCGACCTTGTCGAGGTAGCTCTGCTCCCCGAAGTGGACGCGCACCGGCACCATGTGAATGCCGAGCCGGTCCATGGCGTCCTCGGGCAGGTCGGCGGCCGAGTCGACGACGATGGCGACGCGTTGCCCGGCGGCGTGGGCCGAGTGCTGCTGGCGCTGCATGTCGTCGGCTTTTTCGCCCGAAACGGCGCCGAACGTCGCCGCGACACGGAACACCTCCGCCGGATCGTTGACGTGAATGTGCACGCGCACCTTGTGCTGCAGCCCTGCGACGACCAGGCTGCCGCCGAGCGTCGACAAGTGCTCGCGCAGGTGGCGCCGGTCCACGCGCTCGCCGGTGACCACGCATTCGGTGCACCAGCGCCAGGCGAGATCTTCCTCGGCGCCGGCGGTCGACTCGCTCGACGCATCGACCGTCACCAGTTCGGCGACGCCTGGCGGCTCCACTTCGGCACCGCTGTCGAGGTAGTCGGAGAGGCCGGCGATCAGTTCGACGAAGCCCTGCGCGCCGGCATCGACGACATTGGCCTTGCGCAGCGCCTCGAGCTGGAACGTCGTCCGTTCGAGCGACGCCTGCGCCGCGGCCACGCCCCGTCGCAGCAGCGCCTGGACGTCCTGCAGCCCGTCGCGGCGCGCGCGCTGCACGGCCTGCGCGAAATCCGTGAGCACGGTGAGGATGGTGCCCTCGCGCGGCTCGCTGAGTGCCTCGCGTGCGTACGCTGCGCCGCGGTCCACGCCGGCGGTGAACTCGTCCGGGTCGAGCTGCGGCAGGTGGCCGAGCCGGTCGCCGAGCCCGAGGAAGAACTGCGCGAGGATCGCGCCGGAGTTGCCGCGTGCGCCGTCGAGCGCAGCGTCGGCGACGCGCGTCAGCGTCTTGCCGGCGTGCCGGTCCGGCCCTTTGCGCAGCACGCCGAGCACGGCGTGTGCCGTCAGCGCGAGGTTCGTTCCGGTGTCGCCGTCGGGCACTGGAAACACATTGATCTTGTTCAGGTGCTCCTGACGCGACAGCAACCGCAGGATGCCCGCCTGCAATGCGAAATTGAGCCGCAGCCCGTCGAGGCTGTCCGCCGCTGCCGCGTTCACTCCGGCCGGCTCCCCCCCCGGTTCAGTCGTTGGCGAGCCGGAACCGGCTGCCCCGGAAACTCAGCACGGCGCCGTCCTGGGTGATCTTCTCGATCACCGGGCCTTCGGCCAGCGTGTCGCCCTCGCGATACTTGCGCGAGTTGACGAAGACGAAGCGCTGCGCGGGCGCGTTCGAATACACGTGCAGGTCGAGATGCAGCTCGGGCACGCCGCGCGCGACCATTTCGTCGGCGGTCGGCAGGACTGCGGCGCTGGCCGTGGGTGCGACGGCTGGTGGTGCCGAGGCGGCCTCACGGACCTGTGCATCGGGCGCGATGGGGGGCGCGATGGGGTCTGACCCCACCGACCCCGCGGTGCCCAGTTCGTCGGCCAGCGGATTGCGGCCGCCGGAGCCCCCCGCGTCGCCACGCAACACGGTCGCCGGGGGATCCGCTGCGAGCATCGGGCTGGCCGTCGTCGCCGGCGGCGGCGCGCCGGTCACGACGGGCGTTTCGATGCGGGCCGCCGGTGCCGCGGCCGTCGCGGCTGGCGTCGGTTGCCCGGAGGCCGGCGGCGCGGCGCCGGTCTGCGCGGCGGGTGCGGTGTCGCGGGCCGCGCGACGCAGCAGCAGCACGCCCACCGCGACGAGGTTGACGACCAGCAGCACGACCAGCGCGGTTGCCCACCGGTTGGTGCGCGTCTTCGGTGCCGCGACCGGCACCTCGGCGAGACCGGGCCCGGTGGACCGCTGGCGCGCGTGTTCGGACTTGCGCAGCGCGTCGAGAATGAACGACATGAGCGCTCAGCCTCCGACCGGCGCGGACGCCGGCGCGCCTTCGAGCGTCGGCGAGCCGGCGGGGTTGAGCACCGTGTCGAGCACGATCTGGGTCTGCACGCCGGCGACGCCGTCGGCGTGCAGGCGATGGCGGCGCTGGAACTCCTGCACCTGTCGCGTCAGTTCGTCGTCGTACACCTCGCCGCCGGCCGCGTCCTGCGGCAGCCCCTGCGCTGCGCGCAGGTTGTCGCGCAGCCACTTCACCTCCGCGCCACGCATGCCGGGGCCGAGCGACTTGGCCACGGCGAGCGGCGGCCGCCACAGCAGCAGGAAATCACCGAACCAGTAGCGCGACACCGATGCGATGGGCAGGCTGCGCGTGGCAGCGCCGAGTTCGATCGTCGCAGCCTCGTCGGTCAGCCCGACCAGCACGACCTGGTGGGTGCCGCCGATGTCGTCGGTGAGCGTGAGGATCGCCGGGCGGTTCAACGTCCGCAACTGTGCCCATGAGCCCTTCTGGAACAGGCATTCGAGCCCCTGCGCCGACGCCTGGTCGCAGCCGCGACCGCGCTCCGGGGCATAGGCCAGGTTCCAGCGCGCGAACAGCTTGCCGAGCGCGGCCTCGGTGGTCGTGTCGTTGGCGTGACGGACGAGAAGCTCGTCGAGTGCGGGTGGGGGAGGCGCGGGTGGCGGCGCGGCCGGGATCGTGCCCGCGGTGCCCGCCGCGACTGCGGCCGCCGGTGCTTCGCGCGCCTGCGTGACGACCGGTGTCGTCGCCACCGTCACCTCGCGTCCGCGGCTCGCGAACCACGACCACCCGCCGATGGCGGCCAGCAACAGCGCACCGGCGACCGCGCCGACGGTGGCCCAGTGCAGCCACGGCGCCGGCACGGGCCGGCCGTAGACTTCGCCCGCGGCCTGGCGCACGAACGCCGACCCGACGCGATGCTCCTCGCGCGTGAAGGCGCCGAGCAGCGCCCGGTCGCAGACGACGTTGATCACGCGCGGAATGCCGCCGCTCAGCCGGTGCACTTCCTTGAGCGCGCCGGGCGTGAACGCTTCCGCGGTCGCGCCGGCGACGCGCATGCGGTGCTTCACGTAGCCTGCGGTTTCGTCCCGCGACAGCGGGCTCAGGTGATAGCGGCCGGTGATGCGCTGCGCGAGCTGCCGCAGCCCGGGCTGCTCCAGCATCGCGCGCAGTTCCTCCTGGCCGATCAGGATGATCTGCAGCAGTTTGGTCGTCGAGGTCTCGAGGTTGGTGAGCAGCCGCACCTGCTCGAGCGTTTCTGCGCCGAGGTTCTGCGCCTCGTCGACGATCAGCACGACACGCCGGCCGCGCGCGTGCGCCTCGAGCAGGTAGTGCCCGAGCAGGTCCATCAGCGTCTTGGTGCTGCCGCGCCCGGGCTCGGGCACCTGCAGGTGCAGCTCCTCGCAGATCGTCAGCAGGAACTCGGCCGGCGTGACGCGCGGGTTGAGGATCAGCGCGACCTCGGCGTGACCGGGCAACTGCTCGAGCAGGCTGCGGATCACCGTCGTCTTGCCGGTGCCGACCTCGCCCGTGAGCTGGATGAAGCCGCCGGCCTCGTTGATGCCATAGAGCAGGTGCGCGAGAGCCTCCGCGTGACGCTCGCTCAGGTAGAGGTAGCGCGGGTCGGGCGTGATCGCGAACGGTTTTTCGTGGAGACCGAAAAAGCTCGTGTACATGCGGGGTTAGACGCGCCGCGGCGGTCGGGTGGCCATGATGCCTGCCCGCGCAGGCCGAGGCCAGTGGCCTCACGTCGCGGATCGGGCTCATGCGGATCCCCGGGTCCCTGAGCCAGGCCGGGTTGCCGGAGGGCCGGTCATGGTATATTGCCGGCGATATGAGCATGGTGCTTGACACGGACGTGATGGTCGCCGCTCTGCGCTCGCCGAACGGTGCCTCGGCCGAGTTGCTGCGCCAGGTGTCGGTCGGCGAGCGGCCTGCCATGGCGAGCGTGCCGCTGTTCGTGGAATACGAAGCGGCAATGAGCCGTCCCGAACACCTGAAGGCGGCCGGCGCGGCAGTGGCGGATGTGCAGAACCTTCTCGACGTGCTCGCTGGCGTCGTCGAGCCGGTGGAGATCCGCTACCTGTGGCGGCCCCAGCTGACCGATGCTGACGACGACATGGTGCTCGAATGCGCCGCCAATGGCAGCGCTCGACACCTCGTGACGTTCAACGTGGCGGACTTCAAGGGTCCGGCCGAACGGTTCGGAATCAGGCCCCTGACTCCGCGTCAGATGCTGAAGGAGGCGAAGACGTGAAGATCCCGAGCAATTACGCACTGCGGCTGCCGGCGTCGCTGAAGAAGACCGCCGAGGTCGTGGCGCGCGAAGACGGCTGCACGCTCAATCAGTTCATCGTCAGCGCCGTGGCCGAGAAAGTCTCCGCGTTGAAGACCGCCGAGTACTTCCGGGAGCGCGCGGCGCGCGGCGACAAGGCGAAGGCCCTGCGCTTCCTTCGCCGCAAGGGCGGCGAGGCGCCGCGTGCGGACGACGAGCGGCCCTGAGCGGAAAGTGCTCGCCACCGCTACTCCCCCTCCTTTCTGATCGAGCTGGCCCTGCGCAGCGCCACGGTTCCGAAGCGGCTGCGGATGTCGTCGACCGCGGCGTCGAGCTGCCGGTTGCGCGTCGATTCAGGTGCGGCGAACAGGTCGACCTGGACGTCCTCGGCGAGGTCGCTCACGCCGACACCGAGCAGACGCAACGCGGCCCGCGGCTGCGTCGTGAACCAGGCATCGAGCAGCTCGGTCGCGATCCGCGTGACGACGCGCGTCTCCTGCGTGCGCGGCTCGAAGGCGCGCTGGCGCGTGTACGTCGTGAAGTCGGCGCGGCGGATTTTGACCGTGACGCAGCCGCCCGCGAGCCGGCGGCCGCGCAGCCGCGAGCAGGCCTTGTCGGCGAGACGCACGATGTCCGCGCGCAGCCGGGCGCGGTCCGTGATGTCGACGTCGAAGGTCTCCTCGGCGCTGATCTGCTTCTCGTCCGCGTCGGGCACGACCGGCCGGTCGTCGATGCCGGCCGCGCGCTGCTGCACGCGCTCCGTGTAGCGGCCGAAGATCGGTCGCAGCTGCGACGGCGCCGCCTGACGCAACTCGCCGAGCGTGTGGATGCCGAGCGCCTCGACGCGTGGCGCCGTCTTCGGACCGAGCCCGAACAGCTTGCGGATGGACAGCGGGTCGAGCAGCGCGCGCACGTCCGCGGGCCGGACGTTGACGAGCCCGTCCGGCTTGCGCAGGTCCGAGGCGATCTTGGCGACGAGCTTGTTCGGCGCGACGCCGACCGACGCCGTGAGACCGGTGCGCTCGTGGATGCGACGTTTGATCTCGCGCCCGATGTGCTCGCCGCTGCCGAGCGCGCCGAGGCCCGCGGTCACGTCGAGGAACGCCTCGTCGAGCGACAGGCCCTGCACCAGCGGCGTGAACTCGTGGAACACGTCGAACACCTGTCGCGACACCGAGGCGTAGTGTGCGATGCGCGGCGCGACGACGATCGCGTCGGGACAGCGGCGCAGCGCCTCGCGCGTCGGCATGGCCGAGTGCACGCCGAACGGGCGCACCTCGTAACTCGCCGCCGCCACGACGCCGCGGTTGCCGTCGCCGCCGACGATCAGCGGTTTGCGGCGCAGCTCGGGATGGTCGCGCTGCTCGACGGACGCATAGAACGCATCCATGTCGACGTGCAGGATGGTGCGCGGCGTGCCGTTCACGGCGACCGTCAGAGCGTCAGCGCGGTGTAGGCGAGCAGCCCCACCGCCGTCAACGCCATGAAGAACACGTAGCCGACACCGAGCAGGGAATACTTGAGCAGCGTGACGATACGGCCCTGGCCGTAGACACGGCGCATCGCGCGATAAAGGTACCAGGGCACGTAGAACACGAAGACCGTCGTCAACACGCCCTCCGCGACGCGCAGGGCCGCTTCGGCGCCGCTGCCGGCGAACAGCGCGGCGCCGCGGTCGAGCAGCGCGATCGCGATGCCGCCGAGGAAGAAGAACGCGTGGTAATGCACGAAGAACAGCAGGTGCTCGACGTAGTAGCGGCCCGAGCCGAGGTAGAGCACGAACATCACCGCCGCCACCAGCGGCAGGAAGATGAACATCATCTTCGGGATGTTCTCGTAGAGCGCGCGGCCGAACGACTGCGAGTCGGTCACGATCTTGCGGCAGGCATCGCGCAGCCGCGGCTCGTACTGCTTGGCCCAGGGGCCGATGTCGAGCTGGATGTTGGCCTGGCCGCAGGGATCGCCGAGCACCTTCCTGACCGGCGCGAACTGTTCGGGCGTCAGCGCGCCGAGTTCGCGTTCGAGCTCGTGCCGCGCTCGCTCGCGATCGCGATCGTCCGCCGGCAGCCGGCCGATGATCTGGTCGACGAGCTTCTGGCGCTCCGGATCGAGCTTCGCGGCCGGCGGCGGTGCGCCCGGCTTCGCCGCGTCTGGTTTCACCGGATCCGGCTGCGCGGCGTCCGGTTGCGCCGCGTCCGGAGCGACCTGCAGGTTCGCACCGCTTTCGCCGACCTCGAACTTCATCGCGCTGCCCGGATCGGCCGTCAGCGAGGTCAGTACGAAGAACGCGACGCTCAGGATCAGGTACATCCGGAACGGCGGCGTGTACGTCGTGCGCCGTCCGCGCAGGTATTCGCCCGTGAGCCAGCCTGGCCGGAACGCGAGCGGCCGCAGCGTGCGCCAAAGCCGCGAGTCGAAGTTCGTCAGGTCGTCGAGCACGTCGCGCAGCAGGCCGCCGAGCGACAGCACGCGCACCCGGGCGCGCTGCCCGCAGTGCGCACAATGCTGGCCGGTGAGCACCTCGCCGCAGTTCAGGCAGTTTGCCGTCGAGACTTTGCCGCGGATGAACTCCTCGCGGTGGGCCAGCGTGCGTCGGTCCGCCCGGAAGCGGTCGCCGAACAGCGCCACGCCGTGCTCGCGCATGCGGCTGGCGTCGTCGCGCAGGTAGCGGTCGAGCGCGGCCTGGTCGCGCAGCCGGTACTGCGTCGTCCGGCGGATGCGGCCCGCCGGCGGCGTCGGGTCGACCAGGATCTCGGCCGACAGGAATCCGTCGAGCTGGAGCATGTCGGCGACGTGGTCGCGCAGCCAGGTGTCGAACGGCCCCTCGAGCGCGGCTTCGGCGTCGAGATTGACCTCGTACAGGACGGTTTCGTTGTCGTCGTCGGGCCGCACGCCGCGAATTATTGCAAGAACCGGTGCCGGCGGGGGACGACGTGACGGCCGCGACGGCGCGGCCTTACCATCGGGCGCCCGGGGTACAGCGGGTTCACGGAGGCGGACGATGCCGGCAGTGCGGGTCGAGGTCGCGGGCGCGACATTCCATGTCTGGCTCGACGGCCCGGCGGATGCGCCGTGCGTGGTGCTCGCGCATTCGCTGGGCTCGTCACACGCGATGTGGGAGCGGCAGGTGGCCGCCTTCGCCCGCGAGTGGCGCGTGCTGCGCTACGACACCCGGGGTCACGGCGCCACGGCCGTCACGCCGGGGCCGTACACCATGGAGCGTCTGGGCCGCGACGTGCTCGGTCTGCTCGACGCGCTCGGTGTCGGTCAGGCGCATTTCTGCGGCTTGTCGATGGGCGGAGCAACCGGCCTGTGGCTCGCGGCGCATGCGCCGGAGCGCTTCGGGCGTTTCGTGCTCTGCGACACCGCGCCCTGGCTCGGGCCGCCGCAGACGATGCTCGACCGCGCCGCGACGGTGCGGCGCGCAGGGCTCGGCGGTCTCGCCGACGCGACGATGGAGCGCTGGTTCACGCCCGAGTTCCGCCGCGCGGAGCCGGACGCGGTCGCCGCCATCCGTGCGGCGTTTCTGGCCACGCCGCCGGAAGGTTACGCCGCCTGCTGCGAGGCGCTCGCGGGCTACGACGAGCGCGGCAGCCTGCCGCGCATCACGAGGCCGGTGCTGGTCGTCGCCGGCACGCACGACCCCTCGCCGCCGGTCGCGACGGCGCGCGCATACGCCGCGCGCATCGCCGGCGCCGGGTTCGTCGAGTTGCCGGCGGCCCACCTGACCAACATCGGCGCAACCGAGGCGTACAACGCGGCGGTGCTGCGGTTCCTGCGCGCGGGATAGCGGTCGCATGCGCGCCGCGTGTTTGCCCCGGTCGCGCCCAGCCGGCCGCCGGCCAGCGCCGTGATGCGGCCCGTCTGGACGCCTTCGACGCGCCGAACTACAGCAGGTCCTTGACCCCGTCGCGTTCCTCGAGCAGCTCCTTGTGTGTGGCGTCCATGCGCGCGCGGCTGAACTCGTTGATCGCGAGACCCTGCACGATCTCGTACTTGCCGTTGCTGCAGGTCACGGGGAAGCCGTAGATCACGCCTTCCGGGATGCCGTAGCTGCCGTCCGAGGGCACGCCCATCGACACCCAGTCGCCGGCCGGCGAGCCGAGCGCCCAGTCGCGGATGTGGTCGATGGCCGAGGAACCGGCGGACGCCGCCGACGAAGCGCCACGCGCCTTGATGATCGCCGCGCCGCGCTGCTGCACGACGGGAATGAACGTGTCCGCATACCAGGCCTGGTCGACCAGCGACAGCGCCGGCTTGCCCTTGACCGTGGCGTGATGCAGGTCGGGATACTGCGTCGCCGAGTGGTTGCCCCAGATGACGACCTTCTTCAGGTCGGTCACGTGCGTGCCGGTCTTTTCGGCCAGCTGCGACAGCGCGCGGTTGTGATCGAGACGCACCATCGCGGTGAAGCGCTTCGGATCGAGCGACGGCGCGTTCTTCATCGCGATCAGCGCATTCGTGTTGGCCGGATTGCCAACCACCAGCACGCGCACGTTGCGGTCGGCGACCGCGTCGAGCGCCTTGCCCTGCGCCGAGAAGATCTGCGCGTTCGCGAGCAGCAGGTCCTTGCGCTCCATGCCCGGGCCCCGCGGACGCGCACCGACGAGCAGCGCCGCGTGGCAATCCTTGAACGCGACTTTCGCGTCGTCGGTCGCGACGACCTTGTTCAGCGTCGGAAACGCGCAGTCGTTCAACTCCATGACGACGCCGGCGAGCGCGCCGAGCGCCGGCGTGATTTCGAGCAGGTGCAGGTTGACCGGCTGGTCCGCGCCGAGCAGCTGGCCGGACGCCACGCGAAAGGCGAGTGCGTAGCCGATCTGGCCCGCGGCGCCGGTGATGGCGACGTTGACGGGGGTCTTCATGAGGCAGTCTCTCTGGTGTTGCGGGAAATCCGGTGCGTGGCGCCGGCGGCGCGCCGCCGTTGGCAATTGCTCATTTTACCGCGCTGCAAGATCGATGCGCCGCAAGACGGCTGGTCGCGCCCCTGCGCCGACCGTCGTGGGGAGACGGAGGGTCGGGGTAGCGCCGACCGGCGACGCCTTCCAGTCACAGCGCTTGCAAAATATGTAGTGTTGTAGTTAACTACAACACTATACACGGGGATACGGACAGTCGAGGAAGCCCCATGCGCTCGTCGGACAAGTATCTCGCCATCACCCTGGCCGTCATCGTCTGGCTGTTCGCCGGCTACGCGGTCGCCTCGAGGTCGGTATCGTCGCGGGCCCGCACGACGCCGGCCTTCGAGGCGACGGTGGCTGTCGGTCTCGCCATCGGGCGGCCCTGACGGGCTGTCAGTGGTGTTCTGCTAGAGTAAAGCAGCGCACCACCACTACGACGGTCTCGACACGCCAGGACATGGATTCCCATTGGAACGAAAACCAGCCGATCTATCGCCAATTGCGCGACAAGGTCGTGGCGATGATCCTGGAGGGCACCCTCGGCGAGGGCGACGCGCTGCCGTCGGTGCGCAGCGTCGCGGCGGAGCACACGCTGAATCCGCTGACGGTGCTCAAGGGCTACCAGCAGCTCGTCGACGAGGGCCTGGTCGAAAAGCGTCGGGGTCGCGGCATGTTCGTCACGCCCGGCGCCCGCGTCCATCTCCTGCACGGCGAGCGCGAGCGCTTCCTCGAACAGGAATGGCCACGCGTGCGCTCGACGATCGAGCGCCTCGGGCTCGACGTCGACGAACTGCTCGCCCGCCGCACCAGCTGAGCCCGGCGGGCGGCCGGGCCGTCACGACCGTCGTCTGTCTCAGCCCGCGCGGCGCGCCGACAGCGAGGCGTCCAGCACCACCTGCTCCTGCACCTCGACGCGCGGCGGCAGCATCTTGTACATCACGGGCGTGACCAGCCGGCCGATCAGCGTCGAGGCGACCAGACCGCCGATGATCACGATGGCGAGTGGCGAGTAGAGCCCGGAGCCCTGCACGGCGAGCGGCAGCAGACCGCCGATGGCGGTCGCCGAGGTCAGGATGATCGGCAGGAAGCGGATCTCGCCGGCCCGCGTGACGGCCTCGTCGAGCGGCAAGCCCTGGGCGCGGAGCTGGTTGGTGAAGTCGACCAGCAGGATCGAGTTCTTGATCTCGATGCCGATCAGCGCGACGAGGCCGATGGTCGCGGTGAACGACAGGTCGTAGCCCGTGAGCCAGAGCCCGAGCACGCCTCCGGCCACGCCGAGCGGGATCACGCCCGCGACGATCAGCATGGAGCGGAAGCTGCCGAACTCCAGCACCAGCACCGCGAGGATGCCGAAGACCGCGACGAGCACGGCCGCACCGATGCCCGAGAACGTCTCGCGCTGCGCCTCGAGTTCGCCGTCGGCGCGGATCGAGTAGCCGGGCGGCAGGTCGAGCTTCTGCAGGCGTTGCAGCGCGTCGCGCGTCACGGCGGCGATGTTGGCGTCGGCGTCGGTGTGCGCCGAGATCATGATCTCGCGCAGGCGGTTGTGCCGCTGGATCGAGCTCGGCGCCGTCGAAAACTGCGGAGCGGTGAGCTGTCGCAGCGGCACTGGCTGGCCTGTGGCGGAGGCGACCTGGATGTAGTCGAGTGCGCCGAGCCGCTGGCGGTCCTGCATCGGCAGGCGCACGTTGATGTCGTACTCGTCGCCGTCGGCCTCACGGAACCTGCCGACGCCGAGGCCGGCGACGGCCGCGCGCACCGTGCGATCGACCTCGACCGGCGCCACGCCGAGCAGTGCCGCCTTGTCGGTGTCGACGTTGAGGTCGAGGTCGGTCCGCAGACGTCGGCTCGGGTTGTCGACGTCGCGTGTGCCGGGGGTGGCCGTGATGATGGCTTCCGCCTCGTTCGCCAGCCGCTGCAGCACGTCGAGCTCGGGCCCGACGACGGCGATCTCGATCGGCGTGTTGATCGGCGGGCCGTTGCGATACGCCTCGACGACGATGCGCGCGCCCGCATACCCATCGTACTTCGCGCGCAGCCCCGCGAGCAGCGCCGGCGTGGCCCGCGGGTCGAACCTGTCCAGCTCGACGAAGACCTCCGCCGTGTTGGCCTTGGTCTCCTCGGGGAAGATGTTGTAGTACACGCGCGGGTTGCCGTGCCCGACGTTGGCGAACCAGTGACGGATCTCGCGGTGACGCGCGAGCTCGCGTTCCACGAACCGCACCGCGCGGTCCGTGTCGGCGAGGCTCGCGCCCGTCGGCGCCTCGATCTCGATGCGGAACTGCGGGATGTCGGCGCTCGGGAACAGGCTGAAGCCGAGTGTCGCGGCGATGCCGAACGCGAGCGCGAGGAACGCGGTCGCCGCGAGCAGCGTGCGCCGCGGCCACGCCAGCGCGACGCGCAGCGCGGGCGCATAGACGCCGTGGATGAAGCGCATGATCGCCTGCAGCGCGCGGTTGCCCTCGTGGCCCGCGTCGGCCTGACCCGCCCGCAGCAGACGGCTCGCGAGGAACGGGATGACGGTCAGCGCGACGAACAGCGACGCCGCCACGGTGTAGAGCACCGCGGCGGGCAGCGAGCGGATGAACAGCCCCGCGCCTTCGGGCAGAAAGAACAGCGGCAGGAAGGCGAACAGCAGCGTCGCCGTGCAGCCGATCACCGCGAGCGCGATCTGGTCCGTGGCGGCGATCGCGGCCTCGACGCGCGAATAGCCGGCGCGCAGGTAGCGCGCGATGTTCTCGACCACGACGATCGAGTCGTCGACCAGCAGGCCGAGCGCGAGCACGAATCCAGCGATCGACAGCTGGTTCAGCGAAAATCCGCTGAAATACAGCGCCGCGAGGCCGATCGCGAGCGACAGCGGGATCGAGACCATCACGACCGCCGCGGCGCGCAGGCCGAGCGGGAGCAGCGTGAGCAGCACCAGCGTGATCGCGACGGCGAAGTCGAGGCCGAGACGCGACAGCCGGTGGCCGACGTTGCGCGTCTGGTCGAAGCCGCGCTCGAGACGCACGCCCGGCGGCAACCGCCCGGTGAACGCGTCGAGTTTCGCCTGGACGCCGTCGCGTACCGCGAACACGTCGACGCGGTCCTTGGCATTCGCCACGACGAAGATGGCGCGCTCGCCGCGGAAGCGGCCGACATAGAGCTGTTCCGAGGTCTCCCAGCGCACGTCGGCGACGTCGCGCAGCCGCACGATGCGGCCGTTGCGGCCGCCGACCACGGTGTCGGCGATCTGCTCGAGCGAGTCGTAGCTGCCCGACGTGCGGACATTGAACTTGCGCAGGCCGACGTCGACGGCGCCGCCGGGAATCTCGGCATTGCCACCGCGGACCGCCAGTTCGAGCTGGCCGAGCGTCACGCCCGCGTGCCCCATGCGCTCGAGATCGACCGCGATGCGGACTTCGGGCTCGGGCAGCGCGAAGACCTGCGCGCGCCGCACGCCCGGCACGGTCTCGATGTCGTCACGCAGCGTGCGGCCGAGCTCGTCGAGCTCGCGGTAGCTCGCCTCCGCGCTCACCAGTGCCACCTGCATGATATTGACCAGACCCGAGCCCGTGCGTCGCACCTCGAGCGAGGCGATGTCCGCGGGCAGGTCGGCGCGGATGCGGTTCACCTCGCGCACGACCTCGTCGTACTTCTCGTCGGCGTCCTGGTCCCAGTGGAACTCGACCTGGACGATGCCGACGCCGTCGAGCGAGCGGCTGTCCATGCGCTTGATGTCGTCGAGCTCGCTGATCGCGTCCTCGATCGGATCGACGATCAGCCGCTCGATGTCCGCCGGGTCCGCGCCGGGGTAGACGACCACGATGATCGGGACGGGCGCATGGAACTCCGGATCTTCCGAGCGCGGGATGTTGCGCAGCGTCGTGAGACCCAGCGCGATCAGCAGCCCGAACAGCAGCAGCGTGAACTGCCAGCGCCGGACGGCGAAGGCCCAGATGCGCACCGCTCAGCCCCGGTCGTCGCGGATTTCGCGCACGGCACGGCCGTCGGTGAGCCAGGCGGCGCCGTCGGTGACGACCGGCTCGCCAACGACGAGACCGGCGATCACCACGATCTGTTCGCCGAGCATCGGTCCGAGCGTCACGTCCTTGCGGCGGGCGACGCCGCGCCGGCGGTCGATGACGTAGACGATCGCGTTCGGGCCGTCCGCCTCGACCAGTGCCGCAACGGGCACGACCGTCGCACCCGAGGCGAGCGCGGGCAGTTCGGCGAGCGGCAGGACCACCTTCGCGACCAGGCCGCGCACGAAGCGGGCGCCGTCCGGCGTCACCTCCACCTCGATCTCGAACGTGCCGGTGTAGCGGTCGGCCGCCGCGCCGACGCGCGTCACCCTGCCGGGAAAGACGCGACCGGGCCAGGCGTCGAAGGTGACTTCGGCGCGGGTGCCCGCGGCGATGCGCACGGCATCGCGGTCCGCGAGCCCGACGCGCACGACCCAGCCCGCGTCGGTGGCGCCGACGACGACGACCGGCTGGCCGGCCTGCACGAGTTCGCCGGCCTCGACGAGCCGCTCGAACACGATGCCGTCGGCGGGCGACTCGATGCGCGCGTGCTCTGCATTGAAACGCGCGGCGCGCAGGTTCGCGAGCGCCACGTTGTAGGCCGTCGTCAGGTTCTCGACCTGTTCCTCGGTGGCGACCTCGTCGGCGCGCAGGCGCCGGCCGCGCTCGAGATCGCGTCGCGCCTTTTCGGCGGCTTCCGCGCCCTGCACCACGGCGGCATCGACCTCCGCACGCTTCAGTTCGGCGAGCACCTGGCCGCGGCGCACGCTGTCGCCGGCGTCGACGCCGATACGTTCGACGATGCCGCCGACCTTGAAGGCGAGCCGGACCTCGTCGCGCGGCGCCAGCATGCCCACGGCGCGCGTCTGGTGCGCGACCGTGACGCTCTGCACGGGCTCGGCCCGCACGGGCGCAGGCCGGGCGGTGCCCGTCGACGGCGCGGTGTCGCTGCCTTCCTGCGGGCCGCAGCCTGTCACCGCCAGTGCGGCGGCGGCAGCGCCGACCGTCAGCCATCGAAATGCCGGAGTCATGACCTGGATTCCTGCTCGAGCCGGCGGGGTTCGCCGATCGCGTATTCGAGTTCCGCGAGCCGCGCGAGGTATTCCGCGCGGACGAGGGTGACGTTCAGCTGCGCGTCGGTGTGGGCGCGTCGCGCGTCGATGAATTCAGCCTGGTTGACCTGGCCGAGATCGCGCTTGCGGCTGGTGATCGCGAACGCGCCGGATGCGGCCTGCGCGCGCTTGGCCGCCGTGTCGAGGGTCGCCTCGGCCACCGCGAAGCGCTCCAGCGCCTGCTGCACTTCCAGCCGCACCTGCTGGCCCGCCAGTTCGCGCGTCGCGCGCAGCTTCGAGGTCAGCGCGCGGGCCTCGTCGAGCGCCGCGCGGTCCGCGCCGCCGCGGAATGCGTTCCAGCGCAGTACCAGCGATGCGAGCACGTAACGGTCGTCCGCGGCGAGACCGTAGTCGGTGCCCTGGACGCCGGCCTCCGCGCCGAGTGCGAGCGTCGGCTTGAAGGCGGCGCGCGCGAGTGCCTGCTGCGCTTCGCCGGCCAGGATCGCGGAGTCGAGGCCCTTCAGCTCCTCGCGCTGCTGGCTGGCGCGCGCCTGCAACTGGCCGAGGTCGAGGCGACGGCCGGCGAGCGTACGCAGCAGGTCGGCGCGGAAACGTTCGATCGTGGCGGTGTCGATCACCGCCGCGGGCAGCGGACGATCGAGCGTCGAGCCGCGCAGCAGGTTGACGTAGCTCGCGGCGATGCGTACGCGGCTGACGGTGGCGAGGCGCTCCTGCTCGATCTCCAGCACGTCGGCTTCGGCACGGTAGACGAGATCGCGCGTGATGCGCCCGTTGCGGTAGAGACTCTCGTTCGCGGCGAGGTTCGCGCGCGCCGCCTCGAGCGTGGCGTCGAGCACCGTCACGGCCTGCCCGGCGGCGAGCCAGCGGTAGTAGGCCTGCTTTACGTCGCGCACCACCTGCGAGCGCAGGGCGGCGAGATCGGCTTCGGCGCGCGCGACGTCGGCGCGGCCTGCATCGACGGCGGGTCGCAGGCGTGGCTCGTAGAGCGGCTGCGCGAGCACGAGCTTCGTCTCCTGCTCGGGACTGCGCAGCAGCTCGATCGACTGGTTCGCGACGCGCGGCAGCTCGGCGGGCGCGCCCTGTGCCGCGAGCACCTGCTCGAGCGTCGCGTAGATCGGGTTGACCAGGTCGCCGACGGGGATGTCGATCGTGCGGCCGCCGTCGGCGACCGTGTACCGCGCGGCAAAGTCGACGGCCGGCAGGTAACGCGCGCGTGCCTGGTCCAGCGCAGCGAGACGCTGCTGCACCGTGAGATTCGAGGCCCGCAGTTCGAGGTTGGCGTGCAGCGCCTCGTCGACGAGCTGGCGCAGCCCGTCCTCGAGCAATTCGGCACCCGGTACCGCATGGGCCGCCGAATCAATCGGTAGCGAATCAACCGGCGCAGCCGCGGTCGCAAACGCGACCAGGCCGAAGAGGAGGGCCACCACGCGTCGTCGCCTCATGCCCGCAGCGACCTCAGCGCCATGTCGAAGGCGTGGTCGATGAACTCCTGCAACGGCGTGCCGTCGTGCTCGATCTGGGCGCGCTTGGTGGAGGCGATCTGGATCAGGCCGTGGCAGAACGCCCACAGCGAGAGGGCCGAGACGTAGGGACTGCCGATGTCGCGGCGGATCGAGCCGTCGGCGACGCCGTGGTTCAGTGAGGCGACGATCACCTCGTGCACGCGGTGACCCGCGCTCATGCACGCGGCCTCGTTCGAATGGCTGGCGGCGTCGCACGCCTCGTGTGCCTGGTAGCGCGTGCAGGCGTCGTAGTAGTGCGGCTTTTCACGCGAAAACGCCAGGTAGGCGCGGCCGATCGCCTCGACCTCGGCGAGTCCGCTGGGGCGTGCCTGCTGCGCCTGCAGAAAGGCTTCACGCAGCGCGTCGAGGGCGCGCTCGACCAGGGCGAGGTGCAGGTCCTGCTTGTCCTCGAAATAGACGTACAGCAGGGCGCGGCTCAACCGGGCGCGGCGCGCCACCTGGTCCATGGTGATGCCGTCCCAGCCGGTCTCGGCATAGAGCGCTTCCGCGGCATCGACGATTTCGGCACGCCGGCGGTCCTTTTCTTCCTGGCGGCGCTCGGTGAGGTACGACATGCTGACATCCTGTCGCAGTATTGACGCAGTGTCAATTCATAGACGTACGTATACGACGACGCGCCGTGCGCGAGGGGCGGTCAACCCATCAACAACCGGTTTTCGACCTGTTCGAGGTCCTCGGGACGCCCCCACAGCACCAGCACGTCGCCGAGCCGCAGGCGGGTGTCGGGCGCCGGGTTGCGGCCGGTGATGCCCTCGCGCCGGATCGCGCTGACGGCGACCGGCCCGCGAGCGAGGCCCACGTCCTCGATGGTGCGGTCGATCGCCCGGGCGCCGGGCGGCAGCACGACGGTGTAGAGCTGCTCCCGCGGTGGCCCGATGCCCTCCGGAAGGCGCGTCTGTTCGCGCCGGCGGAAGACGCTGCGCAGGATCGCGTAGCGTTCGTGCCGCACCTGCTCGGTCGTCTCCAGCACCTCGGCGGCCGGCACGCGCAGGAACAGCAGCAGGTGCGCGGCCAGTGCGAGGCTGGTCTCGAAGGTGCCCGGGATCACCTCGGTCGCGCCCGCGGCCTGCAACTGGTCGAGCTTGGTGTCGTCTTCGGTGCGCACCAGCACCGGCACGTCGGCGCGCAATTGTCGCACCGTCCGGACGATGCGCGCCGCGACGTCCGGCGCGTCGAACGTGAGCACCACGACCGAGGCGTGCTCGAGCCCGAGCGTGCGCAGCACCTCCGGGTGCATGGCGTCGCCGTAGACGATCGGGTCGCCCGTCATGCGCGCGTCGCGCACGCGCAGCGGATCGGAGTCCAGTCCGACGTACTCGAAGCCGCGGCGCTCGAGGATGCGGGCCAGGTTCTGCCCGACGCGCCCGAAACCGCAGATGATGATGTGGTTGCGCTGCGCGACCTCGCGTGTCCGGACCGTCTCGAACGCGAAGTCGCTGTCGTCGGCGGGCTTGCGGCGCAGCAGGCGGTCGGCGATGCGCTTGTTGTAGCGGACCACGAGCGGCCCGATCAGCATGCTCAGCGCGACCGCCGTGAGCAGGGCCTGCACGAGCTGCGGATCGATGCCGCGCCGGCCGAGCAGCAGCGTGAGCAGCGCGAAGCCGAACTCGCCGCCCATGCTGACGGCGATGCCCGTGCGCAGCGCCTTGCGCGTGTTCGGCACGAACTGCCGCACGATCAGCGTGACCAGCAGCGTCTTGACGACCAGCAGCGCCGCGACGATCGCCAGCACCAGCGGCAACTGCGGCAGCAGGGCCTTCAGGTCGAGCAGCATGCCGACCGAGACGAAGAAGACGCCGAGCAGGATGTCCTGGAACGGCTTGATGACGGCCTCGGTCTGGTGCCTGAACTCGGTCTCGGCGAGCAGCATCCCGGCGAGGAATCCGCCGAGCGCCATCGACAGGCCGAGCGCCTGCGTCGCCCAGGCGCCGCCGAGCGCCACGAACAGCACGGTCAGCGTGAATGTCTCGGTGCTGCGGTGACGCGCGATTTCGTGCAGCAAGGGTCGCGCGAGCACGCGGCCGAGCACGAGCACGACCAGCAGCGCCAGCACGGCGCGACCGGCCATGCCCAGCAGCCAGCCGGCGCCCAGCGGCGCGCCGTCGCCCGACGCGAGCGCGGTCGCGAGCGCCAGCAGCGGGGCGAACGCGAGGTCCTGGAACAACAGGATGCCGAGCGCGAGCCGAGCGTGCGTGCGGGCGAGCTCGAGCTGGTCGCCGAGCTGGCGCAGCACGATCGCCGTCGATGACATCGCGAGCGCGCCACCGATCACGATCGACGTCTCGACCGGGATGCCTTGCGCGAACGCGACGCCGCCGAACACGGCGACGCACAGCAGCACCTGCAGCCCGCCGACGCCGAGCACCTCGGACTTCATCGCGACCATGCGGGCAAGCGAGAATTCGAGACCGAGCGTGAAGACGAGGAAGACGACGCCGATCTCGGCGAGCAGGCGCACGGTGTCGTCGTTCGCCACGAGCCCGAGCGAATTCGGGCCGAGCAGCATGCCGACGACGAGATAGCCAAGGATCGGCGGCAGCTTGAAGTGCCGCAGGAGGCTCAGCACGAGCAGCGAGCCCGCGAGCAGGATCAGGATCTGGGAGAGGAACTCGCCGGGCATCGGGCCTCACGGTGTCGCCATGCCGATGCTAGCATTCCGGGCGGGCAACTCCCCACGTTCGGGCGCATGGCCGGCGAAAGCTCTTTCGAGGCGAGAGTGGATGGTGCGCGCGGCGAGTTGCGGCTCGCCGGCGACTGTCGCGCGCTCGATGTCGCGACGCTCGAGGCCGCACTGCGCGACTGGCAGGGCACGGGCACCCGGGTGCTCGACCTGACCGGCGCCGGTCGCTTCGACATCGGGCCGGCGTGGCTGCTCGAGCGTGCCCTCGCCCGGTCCAGGGCGGACGGCCGCGCCCCCGAGGTGCGCGGCGCCCTGCCGCGGCACTTCGCCTATCTCGAGCAGCTGCTGCGCGATGCCGGGGCCGACACGCGCGCGGCAGCCGCGCCGCCGCCATCCTGGCTCGCGCGCTTCGGTCGCCGCGTGCGCGAGCGGCTCCTCGCCTGGTTCGACGCGCTCGTCTACGGCGGCGCGTTGATCAGCACCGCGGCCCTGGCGTGGCGATCCATCAAGCGGCTGCGCATCCCGTCGATCGTGCGCCATGTGAGCGAAACCGGCTGGCAGGCCGTGCCGGTCGTGGCGGTCATCGCGTTCCTGATCAGCGTGATCTCGGCCTACATCGGCGCGCAGCAGTTGCGGCCGTACGGCGCGGAGATCTTCACCGTCGATCTGGTCGCGCTCGGCGTGCTGCGCGAGCTCGGCGTGCTGCTCACCGCGATCATGGTCGCTGGCCGCACCGGCAGCGCCTATGCGGCCGAGATCGGCGTGATGAAGCTCAACGACGAGGTCGACGCCCTCGCGGCGATGGGCGTCAACCCGTACGAGGTGCTCGTGCTGCCGCGCATCCTCGGTCTGGTCATCGCGCTGCCGCTGCTCACGGTCGTGGCCGACTTCATGGGCCTGCTCGGCGGCGGTCTGCTCGCGCGCTACCTGATCGATCTGCCGTGGCCCCAGTTCCTGCAGCGGCTCGACGAGGCGATCGCGCCGACGACGTTCTGGGCCGGTCTCGTCAAGGCGCCGGTGTTCGGTCTGCTGATCGGGCTGACGGGCACCTATCGCGGCCTGCAGGTGCGCAGTTCGTCGCGCGAGCTCGGCCGGCTCACGACCGTCGCCGTCGTCCAGTCGATCTTCCTGGTGATCTTCGCCGATGCGCTGTTCGCGGTTTTCTTCCTCGAGATCGATTTCTGATGGCGGCCCCCGAGGTCATCATCCGTGTGCGCGACGTCGTCAACCGCTTCGGCGCGCAGACGGTGCACGACGGCGTGAGCTTCGACGTCCACGCCGGCGAGGTGTTCGGCATCGTCGGCGGCTCCGGCAGCGGCAAGTCGGTGCTGCTCAGGACCCTGCTCGGGCTGCGCGTGCCCGACGCGGGGACCGTCGAGATCGAAGGCCGCGACGTCACGCGGCTGCCCGACCGGGAGTTGCGCGAGGTCAAGCGCCGCTATGGCGTCGCATTCCAGCACGGCGCGCTGTTCACGTCGCTCACGTTGACGGAGAACCTGATCCTGCCGGTGGTCGAGGCGATGGACCTCGCCGAGGAGACGCTGCAGAGCCTCGCCCAACTGCGCCTGCGCATGGTCGGCCTGCCCGTCGACGCGGGGGCCAAGTATCCGGCGCAGCTCTCCGGCGGCATGGTGAAGCGTGCCGCGCTGGCGCGCGCGCTCGCGCTCGACCCGACGATGCTGTTCCTGGACGAGCCGACGGCGGGCCTCGACCCGATCGCCGCCGCGGCATTCGACGAGCTCGTGCTGTACCTGCGCCGCACGTTCGGCCTGACCGTCGTCATGGTGACGCACGATCTGGACACCCTCGCGCGGACGTGTGATCGTGTCGCCGTGCTGGTCGACCGCAAGGTCATCGTGGACACGCTCGCAGGCATCGTCCGGAACGAACACCCCTGGGTCCGGGAGTATTTTCACGGCGTGCGCGGGCGCCCGGTCGACGCCGCGCCGGGCGGGGGCTCGCCGCGTGGAGCGTGACGCCAGATACGCGACCGTGGCGCTGTTCGCGCTCGCCTGCGTCGCCGCGGCCGTCGCCTTCGTCTGGTGGTATTCCGGGCGCGGCGACCGCCGCGATTACCAGACGTACGAGATCTATTTCGAAGGCTCGGTGAGCGGCCTGTCGAAGGGCAGCCCGGTCCGCTACCTCGGTGTCGACGTCGGCCGCGTCGTGGCGCTGGCCGTCGACCGGAAGGACCCGCGGCGCGTGAAGGTCGTCGCCGAGATCGACGCGACGGCGCCGGTGTCGGGCACGACGCAGGCGAAGCTCGGCCTGCTCGGTCTCACGGGCCTGCTCTACATCGACCTGCAGCAGGACCCGTCCGCTCCGGGCGGCGTCCAGCGGCTGGCGAAGGGCGACAGGTACCCGGTGATCGCTTCGCGCAAGGGCACGATCGAGGCGTCCGTCGAGCGCCTGCCGCAGATTCTCGGCCAGCTCTCGACGGTCATGGCACGCCTGGAGCAGGTCCTCGCCGACGAAAACGTGCAGGCGATCGGCCACACGCTCGCGAACGTGGAACAGGCCTCGGCCCGGTTCCCGCAGGCCGCCACCGACGTGCAGGCGCTCGCCGCGGACCTGCGGCGGATCTCGCAGGAAGTGACGGCGCTGACCGGCCGCCTGAACGGCACGCTCGAACGGGCGGGTCCGGAGTTCGAGGCCATGGTGACGAATGCGCGCGCGGCCTCGGAACGCATGTCGCGGGCGGCGGATGGCATCGACCGCCTGCTCAACGCCAACGACGGCGCCTTCGTGCGCCACGCAGGTGCCAGCGTGGTCGAGCTGCAGCAGCTCGTGATCGACGCGCGCGGCGCGAGCAACGAGGTGCGCGAACTCGCGCGTGGGCTGCGCGAGCGGCCGTCGAGCCTGCTGCGCGAGCCGCCGCCCGCCGGCGTGGAGCTGCCGCGATGACGTCAGGTGCCGATATTGCGGTTGCGGAAATTCCCCGGCGGGGCCTGCGCGCGCAGCGTACCGACAGGCTTGGTGCGACGCTCCTTCGCGCCACACTCGCCATGCTGGCCGTCTTTGCCGGCAGCCTCGCGCTGGCCGGCTGCACGGGCTCGCTGCTCGGCTCGGGCACCCCGGTTGCCGAAGCGTATCGCCTCGACGCGACGCGCAGCGGGGCGGCGGCCGCCGCCCCGGCCATCAGCCCAACCTCCGCCCTCGCGCTCGCCGTCGACCGGCCGCGCGCGCCCGACGCACTCGACACGGATCGCATCGCGGTCGTGCCGGGTGGCAGCCGCTTCGACTACTACGCCGATGTGAAATGGGCCGAGCCGGCGCCCCTGATGCTGCAGCAGAATCTCGTCGCGGCGCTCGAGGCTTCCGGGCGCTACGCCGGCGTCGTCGCCGCCCCGGCGCGGCTGCCCGCCGAACTGATGCTCGACGTCGAACTGCGCCATTTCGAGGCGACGGCTGCGCCGGGCAGCGACGCGCCCATCGTGCACGTGCAGGTGCAGGCGAGCCTGATCGACGTGCGTCGCGCGCAGCGTGTCACGAGCTTCGTCAGCGAGGCCCGCGTCACGGCCGGCACGAACCGTCGCGGCGCGATCGTGCAGGCGTTCGAACGCGCCAACGCGCAGGTGGTGAACGACGTCGCGACGCGCGTCGGCGCGGCCGCCGGGCAGTTGTCGCCGCCGTAGCCTGCGCTCAGGCCGGCAACTTCAGAATCGGGTGATCGCCCGTGGCCTGCCGCTGCATCAGGTCGAGGAAGGCATTGCTCGTGATCGGTTCGCCGAACAGGCGGCCCTGGCCGAGCTGGCAGCCGGCGTGCAGCAGGAACAACCGCTGCTCATTGGTCTCGACGCCCTCGGCGATGACCAGCAGGCCGAGACTGCGGCCCATCTCGATGATCGTGCGCACGATGGTCGCGTCGTCGGGGTCGGTCGCTGCGTTCTCGACGAACGAGCGGTCGATCTTGAGCGTACTGATCGGGAACTGCTGCAGCGCGCTCAGGGACGAATAGCCGGTGCCGAAGTCGTCGATGGAGAGATGGACGCCCATTGCGCGCAGCTCGTCGAGCAGCGGCAGCGTGTGCTCGGCGTCGAGCATGAGGGTGGTTTCGGTGATCTCGAGCTCCACGCAGGACGCCGGCACGTCGTGCGCCTCGAACACCGACCGGCAGCGCGGGATGAAGCTCGCCTGGTTCAGCTCCTTGAGCGAGAGGTTGATCGCGATGCGGCCGGGGTCGTCGACCTTCTGCTTCCAGGACGCGTAGTCCTTGCAGACCTGGTTCAGCACCCAGCCGCCGATGTCGCTGATCAGGTGCGACTCCTCGGCCAGCGGGATGAACTGCGACGGTGCGATTTCGCCGTGGCCGGGCAGGCGCCAGCGCAGCAGCGCCTCGGCGCCGACGACCTCGCCGCTCGCCAGATCCACCTTCGCCTGATAGCGGACGACGAACTCGTGTCGTTCGAGCGCACGCCGCAGCTTGCTTTTCAGCAGCAGCCGCTCGACCGCCGCGGCGTTCATCTCCGGCACGTAGAACACGTGGCAGTTCCGGCCCTGGCGCTTGGCGTGGTACATGGCCGCGTCAGCGTTGCGGATCAGGTCGATCACGTTGTCCGCGTGCTCGGGCACCATCGCCACGCCGATGCTCGCGGTGACGTCGATCTCCTTGTCGGCGAAGTGCACCGGCCGCGCGATCTCGGCGAGCACGAGCCGTGCGAGGTCCGAGGCCTGCTCGTGACGCGCCTGCTCGCCGTCGATGCCTTCGGCGAACACCGCGAACTCGTCGCCGGCGAGCCGGCCCGTGACGGCTTCGCGCGGCAGCACGCGTGACAGCCGTTCGCCGAGCGTCTCGAGCACGCGGTCGCCGGCGTCGTGACCGAAGGAGTCGTTGACCTCCTTGAAATTGTCGACGTCGACGTACAGCAGCACGAGCCCGAGCCCCTGCCGCGTGCTGCGCGTGATCGCCTGATGCAGCATGTGCTGGAACTGCATGCGGTTCGGCATCTTGGTCAGCGTGTCGAACCGCGCGAGATAGCGGATCCGGCGCTCGGCGCGCTTGCGGTCGGTGATGTCGCGCAGCACGATGATGTGGCCGCGGGCGCTCGCTGCCTGCTCGCCCTGGCCGAGCAGCGAGATGTTCACCGAGACCGGGATCGTCTGGCCGCGCCCGGTCCGGATCACCGTCTCGCCGGGTTCCGCGCTGAGCTTCGCGAAATCGAACTGTGCGTGGTGCTCAGGCGCGACGAGTTCGTCGAAGCGCCGGCCGAGCAGGTCGTCGATGCAGAGGATCCGCCGGGCCGCGGCATTCGCGGTGCGGATGCGGTGGTCCGCCGCCGTCACGAGCACGGCGTCGCTCATGCCGTTCAGCACGGCGTCGAGGTAGTCGCGCGAGATCGTCGTCGTCGCGAGCGCCTGCCGCATCTTCTCGAGCGACTCCTCGATCGAGGCGACCTCGGGCACGCCGGTGATCGTGATCGGCTGCGCGTGGCGTCCTTCGCCGATCTGGCGTGCGTTTTCCATCAGCGTGGTCAGCGCGCGTTCGATGCGCGTGATCAGTGCCACGGTCAGCCACGCGGCGAACGCCGTCAGCAGCAGCCCTACGACGGTCAGCAGCAGGAGGTCGGTGCCGTCGCGGCTCGCGACGACGTGCTGCAGCTCGTCCGACAGGCGCGCGAGGCGCGCGTGGTTCGCCGGGCCGTCCAGCGCGGCGAGGCCCGCGATGACGGTCTGGATGTGCCTCGCCTCGTGGCGCGCCGAGAGGCCCGACAGGGTTGCGATGGCCGCAGTCAGCAGCAGGCCGGCCGTCACGACGGCCAGCACGTAGCGCAACTTCAGGCCCCTGCGGATCATGTCGTTCTTGTGTGCGCGGCTACGGCGTGCGAGGCATCATATCCGCTTTGGAGCAGCGCGGCGCACGGCGGACCGCCGCGCCGCCAGACTGCAAAGAAATTCGACACAGCCTTCCCGGAACCCGTGGCCATGAACGTGCTGGAACTGACCGGTCGCTCGCGCACGCACATCGTCGAGATCGACCGGCCGCGCTGTGCGCTGCATTACCAGGTGGTCGCGGCCTTTCTGGCGATGTGCGATGCGGCGGCGGTGGCGGGCATCGACCTGCAGGCCGTCTCGAGCTACCGGGATTGCGACCGGCAGCTCGTGATCTGGAACCGCAAATGGCGTGGCGAGCGGCCGCTGTACGCCAGGGACGGCCGGCGGCTCGATACGGCGCAATTGACCGAGGCGGAGCGGGTCGACGCGATCCTGTCGTGGTCGGCGCTGCCGGGCGGCAGCCGGCACCACTGGGGTTCCGACCTCGACGTGATCGACGCCGCCGCGATGCCGCCGGGTTACCAGGTGCAGTTGCTGCCGGGGGAATACGCGGCCGATGGCGTCTTCGGCCGGCTGACGGCGTGGCTCGATGCGAACATGGCGCGGTTCGGTTTCTTCCGCCCGTATGCCACGGACCGCGGCGGCGCGGGCATCGAGCCCTGGCACCTGAGCTATGCGCCGGTCGCGCGTGAGGCCATCGAGGCGCTGTCGCTGTCCGTGCTGCGCACGGCGATCGTGCAGACGGACATGCTCGGCAAGGAGGCCGTGCTCGAGCGCCTGCCCGAGATCTACACGCGGTTCATCCTGGGGGTGGACGCGCCCGTGATGCCGGCGACGGGCGCCGCTTTGCGGTCGCGCGGCGGGACAGTAAGGTAGGAGACGGCGGCGGCATGCCCGTCGCGTCGCCGGATGCCAGCCACCATGCAGCCCACCAGGTCAGTCACGATCGCGCGTCGCTTCAACGGCCCGCCCGACTCCGGCAACGGTGGTTATGTCTGCGGCGCGTTCGCGGTCGCCGCCGGCGAGGACCTGCGTGTCCGTCTGCACCTGCCGCCGCCGCTCGAACTCGCCATGACGCTCGGCCCGGGCGAGGCGGCCGGCTCGTTGGTGCTGCGCGACGGCGCGCGCACGGTGGCGTCCGGCATGCCTGCACAGCTCTCGCTCGACGTGCCGCAGGCACCGCCGTACGTCCAGGCGGTGTGGGCCTCGCAGCACTACGTGGGATTCAAACAGCACCCGTTCCCGGACTGCTTCGTCTGCGGGCCGCACCGGCGCCGCGGCGACGGGCTGCGGATCTTTCCGGGCCTGCTCGACTCCGGCATCGTCGCCGGGCCGTGGATCCCGGCCGACGACCTCGATGGTGGTGACGGCAAGGTCGCGGTCGAGTTCCACTGGGCCGCGCTCGACTGTCCGGGCTACGTCGCCATCGTCGGCGATGCGCCGCGGCGGCTGCTGCTCGGCGAGATGCAGGCGCACGTCGACCGTCGCGTGCACGTCGGCGAGCCGTGCACGGTCATCGGCTGGGCGCTCGGTGCGGACGGCCGCAAGCATCATTCCGGCACGGCGATCTTCGACGAGGACGGCGAGCTCTGCGCGCGGGCGCGGGCGACCTGGATCGAGGTCAAGTGAACGGGGTTGCATGGCGCGGCGCAGGGTTTCCGTAGGCTGCGCGGGCTTCCCCGACTTCTTCCCGGCTCCTTGGAAAGCCGATAAGTCGCCGGGAAGAAGTCGGGAAACCCCGCGCCGACACGTCACCGGCGTTCGTTCCAGTGCCTGTTCGCGGCGACTTATCGGCTTTCCAAGGAGCCGTGAACAGGCACTGGAACGAACGCCAGGAGCAGCCGCTCCGTTCCCGCATCCGCGGGGTGCTCAGCGTCGCGCCAGCAGCACCGTCAGCAGTCCGGCGGCCGCGAGCACGGCGCCCGGTACCCAGTCGCTGCGCAGCGCGAGCCAGCCGATGCCGGCGATCAGCACGGCCGCGCCGACGATCGTGTGGTCGCGCCGGCGGCCGCTGTCGCGGATCTCGCGCCGCAGTTCCTCGCAGGGGCCCTGATCGACACGGAGGCGCAGCGTGCCCTCGCTGGCCTTCTGCACGAACTGCTGCAGTACCTGCGGCAGCGTGCGCATGGCCTCGTTGAGGTCCGGCAACTGGCGGCGGAACTGCTCCGCGAAGCTGCGGCCGCTGAAGCGGTCCGCGGCCCAGTCCTGCAGGATCGGCCGCGCGGTCTTCCACAGGTCGAGCTGCGGGTAGAGCTGCCGGCCGAGGCCCTCGATCTGCAGCATGGTCTTCTGCAGCAGCAGCAGCTGCGGCTGGATGCGCATGTCGAAGCGGCGCGCGATCTCGAACAGCCGCAGCAGCACGGTCGCGAACGAAATCTCGTCGAGCGGCTTGTGGAAGATCGGCTCGCACACCGTGCGCACCGCGCTTTCGAGCTCGTCGACGCGCGTGTCGGCGGGCACCCAGCCCGAGTCCACGTGCAGGCGTGCGACGCGGTTGTAGTCGCGGTCGAAGAACGCGAGGAAGTTCTCGGCGAGGTAGTGCTGGTCGCGCGCGTCGAGCGTGCCGACGATGCCGAAGTCGACCGCAGCGTACACGGGCTTCTGCGGGTCCTGCGTCTGCACGAAGATGTTGCCCGGGTGCATGTCGGCGTGGAAGAAGTTGTGCCGGAACACCTGCGTGAAGAAGATCTCGACGCCGTTCTCGGCCAGCACCTGGATGTTCACGTCGCGCCGGCGCAGCTCGTCCATGTCGTTGACGAGCACGCCGTGGATGCGTTCCATGACCATGACGTCGGGATGGCAGTAGTCCCAGTGCACCTGCGGCACGTACAGCAGGTCGGAGCCCTCGAAGTTGCGCTTGAGCTGCGCGGCGTTGGCGGCCTCGCGCATGAGATCGAGCTCGTCGATGATCGTGCGCTCGTACTCGGCGACGACCTCGAGCGGGCGCAGGCGGTGGCCTTCGCTCGAGTAGTCGCGGGCGAGCTGCGCGAATACGTACATGACCTCGAGGTCGCGCTCGATCCTCGCGCGCACGCCGGGCCGCACGACCTTGACGACCACGTCCTCGCCGGAGCGCAATCGCGCCGTGTGGACCTGCGCGATCGAGGCCGCGGCGAGCGGTTCGTCGTCGAAGCGCTCGAACACCTCCTCGGCGGGGCGGCCGTAGGCGGCGGCGAGGATGGCCTTCGCGTCGCCGACCGGAAACGGCGGCACGCGGTCCTGCAGCCTGGCGAGTTCGTCGGCGACGTCGGGTGGCAGCAGGTCGCGCCGCGTCGACAGCGCCTGACCGAACTTGACGAAGATCGGGCCCAGCTCTTCGAGCGCGAGCCGGATGCGCTCGCCGCGCGGGCCGCCCTTGCGGCGCTCGAACCACGTGGCCGGCGACAGGTAGAACGCGTAGCGCAGCGGCCGGAACAGGTGCGTGGCGAGGATGATCTCGTCGAGACCGTGCCGCACGAGCACGCGCTGGATGTCGAGGAGGCGGGTGGCGACGCGCAGGCGCATGGTAAGGACGATGGCGTTGGCGGTGGGCGGTCGGTCAACGGGCCGGGATCTGCCGTCGGGTCACGGCGTCCCGGTGGAGTGGTGCGATTCGAGGCGGGCCAGCCGCGCCTCGAGGCGGTCGGTGGCTTCGCGCACGCGGTCGACGGCCTCGAGGAACTCCTCCAGCTCGACGCGCGTCGGCACGTCGCGGCCTTCCTCCTGGAGGTACTCGGCCACGTTCATCGAAAACGAGTCGGCCGCCTTGCGCCCCCAGCCGAGGAAGCCGCGCGCCACGTTGGCCACCTGGTGCGCGGCGACGTCGCCGATCACCCGCGCGAGTTCCTCCTCGAAGTCGGGTCGTGCCTGACGCAGCAGGCTCTGGAACCGCTGGGCGACCTCGGCATCGCCGGCGATCCGGATGCCCGCGCTGCGCAGCCGGTCGGCGGCGTCGGACCCGACGAGCGAAAGCAGGCCGAGCGGAGTGCCGGTCAGGCTGGCGTCGACCTGGCCTTGGTGACGGGTGCCGATCGTCACGCGACCCGCGGCCACCGCGAAGAACAGCGTCACCGGCGTGCCCTCGAGCGTGAGGCCGAGCACGCGCCCGTCGAGTTGCCCGACCAGCGTCGTCGCGCGCTCGGACGTCGCCACGTTGCGGTTCAGCACCGTCGCCAGCTCGCGAAGCAGCGCGTCGAGGGGGCTCGCACTCAATACCGGAACCCCCGGTGCAGGGCGACGATGCCGCCGGTGAGGTTCTCGTAGCGGCAGTCCTCGAGCCCCGCCGTGCGCATCATGCCGAGCAGCGTCTCCTGGTCCGGGAACTTGCGGATCGATTCGGCCAGGTAACGGTAGCTGTCGGGATCGTTCGCGACGCGTGCGCCGAGCCAGGGCAGCACGCTGAACGAATAGGCGTCGTACACGGGCTTCAGGCCGGGGAGCGTCGGCTTCGAGAACTCGAGCACCAGCAGCCTGCCACCCGGTCTGAGCACCCGGCACATCGAGGCGAGTGCGGCGGCCTTGTCGGTGACGTTGCGCAGCCCGAAGCCGATGGTCACGCAGTCGAACGTCGCGTCGGCGAACGGCAGGCACTCCGCGTTGGCGAGTGCAAGGCGCACATTGCGCAGCAGGCCGCGGTCGAGCAGCCGGTCGCGGCCGACCTCCAGCATCGCGGCGTTGATGTCCGAGAGCACGACGAGCCCCTCGTCGCCGACCTGCCGGGCCATGCCGGCGGCGAGGTCGCCCGTGCCACCCGCGACGTCGAGCGCCCGCTGCCCCGGCCGCAGCCCGGTCTGGCCGAGCGTGTGACGCTTCCAGAGCCGGTGCACGCCGGCCGACATCAGGTCGTTCATGATGTCGTACTTGTCGGCGACCGAATCGAACACGGCGCGTACGCGGCGGGCTTTTTCGTGGACCGGCACCTGTTCGTAGCCGAAGTCGACCGACTCGGCCGGCCGCGGCGACGCGGACGTCTTGGTATGGGGCTCGCTCATTGGAACGCCCATTGTACGCGGTTCCGCCGGCCGGCTGTCCCGCTGCCAGGCGCCGGGACCCGGGCCTCAGCCCGGTTTGCGCGGAACCGGCGTGGGGTAGGGAATGCTCAGCTTCGCGAGCCGGTCGAGGTAGTGCTGCCACTTGTCGGCCCGGGTGGCCCCGAGCTCGTACAGATAGCCCCAGGCATAGAGACCCGAGTCGTGGCCATCGTCGAAGACGAGCCGGATGGCGTAGTTGCCGACCGGGTCGATCGAGTTCACCTGTACCTCGTGCTTGCCGAGCTGCAGCGTCTCCTGGCCGGGACCGTGACCGCGCACCTCGGCCGACGGCGAATGGACGCGCAGGTATTCGAACGGCAGCTCGAACCTCGCGCCGTCGTCGAACGCGATCTCGACCACGCGCGACTTCCGGCGCAGCCGGATCTCCAGCGGCTTGCGCGCCGCCCGGTACGCCGCGCCGGCCCCGGCCTGCGGCGCGCTCACAGGATGTACCTCGCGAGGTCCTCGTCCTGCGCGAGCCTGCCGAGACTCGCGTCGACGTACGCACGATCGACCGTCAACTCCGCACCGGACCTGTCCGACGCCTCGAAGCTGATGGTCTCGAGCAGCCGCTCCATGACGGTGTGCAGCCGCCGCGCGCCGATGTTCTCGGTGCGCTGGTTCACGTCGAACGCGACTTCGGCGACGCGGCGGACGCCGCTCTCGTCGAAGCGCAGCCGGACGCCCTCGGTTTCGAGCAGCGCCGCGTACTGCGCGCAGAGCGATGCGTCCGGCTCCGTCAGGATGCGCACGAAGTCGTCGACGCCGAGCGCCTGGAGCTCGACGCGGATCGGCAGGCGGCCCTGCAGCTCCGGGATCAGGTCGGAGGGCTTCGACATGTGGAACGCGCCGGAGGCGATGAACAGGACGTGG